>WNGF01000264.1_pt1 | contig 112271 bp, 88 predicted proteins | sample 5400641 | NCBI WGS metagenome assembly WNGF01 (sample SAMN13153371, study PRJNA577476) | soil metagenome | isolation source: 80 cm soil or saprolite under grassland replicate 2 | place: USA:California | collected 2016-06-15 | reverse complement strand
AGCCGGAGAACAGCAGCGGCTCCTGCAGCACGATGCTGATCTGCTCGCGCAGCGACTTGAGCGCCACCCAGCGGATACTGCGTCCGTCCAGTAGGATGCGGCCACGATTCGGGTTGTAAAAGCGCGGGATCAGGCTGACGAGGGTAGTCTTGCCGGCGCCGGTGGGGCCGACCAGCGCGACCACCTGCCCGGCCGGCACCTCCAGCCAGATATCCTTGAGCGTCTCGGCGCGGCCGCTGTAGCTGAAGTGCACCCCTTCGAAGCTAATCTGCCCGCGCGCCCGCGCGATCGGCTGTGCGGCGAACGTATCCTTGATCTCGACGGGGGTATCAAGCAAGTCGAAGGCGATCTTCAGGCTGGCGACCTGGTCTTGTAACGATCCAAGGCTGGTACTGATAGTCTCCAACGGTTTATAGATCGAGCCGATGTACCCCAACACAACCAGCAGTTGGCCGACTGTAATCCGCCCCTGCAAGGCACTATAGGCGCCAAAGCCCAGCACCAGGGCGGTGCCAGTGGCCGTGATCATACCAACAACCAATGAGAACACGGTCTGGCGCACGGTTACGCTGATGCGCGCGCCCGCCGCGATCCGGCATTGATTCCGGTATCGGCCGTGCTCATAGGCCTCGCGTCCGAAGGCGACGATCACCCGCAGCATTGACATCGCCTCGTGGGTGATCGAGATCGTCTCGCCCTCCATCTCTTTCACCTGTGTTAACCGTTCTTGGATATGTATGGCATAGTAACCAACCGAATAGTAGAGGAATGGCATCACCACCAGTGAGAGGAGTGCCAATTGCTGGTCGATAAGAAAGGAGATCCAGAACATACCGACGATCGTAAGTATGCTCTGACCTAACGGCAGAATCATCAAGATCAGTTCTGGAAGTGCATTGGCCTGGTAGTTGATCGCATACACCAACTGGCCGGAGCGGCGCTGGTGGTGGAACGCCAACGACAGACAGTGAGTGTGACGCAACAGCTCGCTACGGAAATCTAGGACCATATACTGTGTGAGTCTGGTCTGCACATACTCGTTGAGGACGTTCAGACCATTCGCTACCAACGCTATCACCAACCCTGTGAGAACGAGGAAGACCAGTAGCGTGAAACGATCGCCCACTAGCCAGCCAAAGAGCTGGGCAACGATGGCTGGTAACGCGTGATCACCCAATACACTGTCGACCAGGAGGGTCATCGGCCACGGCGCTGCCAAACCGACCAGTGTCACCAGGATGGAGATGACCCCTGCGCTGATAGCCAGCCTCCAGTAGGGCGGTAGGTAGGATAGGGCTCTCCAGTAATATGTTATAAGTTTGTTTTTATCGCTGCTTGGCATTGTTCAATCTATACTAGTCATGGACGAGATTCATAGTTAACCTACAATCTGATTGGCGGCGCCGGGCGCTTTGCCGTTCCGGCTGGCCTGGACGAACTTCGCCTCATACATTTGTTTGTCGGCTCGTCGAGGATCAGGATCGGAGCATCCTTGAGGAACGCGCGCGCGACACAGATGCGCTGGCGCTCGCCGCCGGAGAGCTGCACGCCGCGCTCGCCGACCTGCGTGGCATACTGCTGGGGCAGGCGCATGATGAAGTCGTGGGCATTGGCGGCCTTGGCCGCTTCCATGATCTCGTCCATAGTCGCGTCGAGCTTGCCGTAGCGGATATTGTCGGCGATCGAGCCGGAGAACAGCAGCGGCTCCTGCAGCACGATGCTGATCTGCTCGCGCAGCGACTTGAGTGTCAGCTCGCGGATGCCGGTACCATCGAGCAGGATACGGCCGTGGCTGACATCGTAGAAGCGCGGGATCAGGCTGACGAGGGTAGTCTTGCCGGCGCCGGTGGGGCCGACCAGCGCGACCACCTGCCCAGCCTGGGCCTCGAACGAGATGTCTTTGAGTGTACCCTCACGACCAAGATAACTGAAGTGCACCCCTTCGTAGCGAAGATATCCTCGTGCAGACTGGAGGACGACCGCACCTGGCATGTCCTTAATCTCCGGCTCGGTATCTAGGAGAGCAAAGAGCCTTGCTACGATAATAAATTGGTTTTGCAGCGAGCCGATGGTCGTGCTGATAGTCTCGAGAGGTTTGTAGACCGAGGCGATGTAGGACAGTATGACCAGCAACTGACCGATCGTGAGACGACCCTGAAGCGTCTGATAGGCGCCAAAGCCCAACACGAGAGCAGTTCCCGCAGCCGTGATCATATCGACAACCAGCGAGAACATGGTCTGGCGCACAGTCAGATCGAGGTGTGCAGCGATCGAACGTTGACCTTGCTGACGATAGCAGCGGTACTCGTAGTCCTCGCGCCCGAAGGCGACGATCACCGGCAGCATCGATATCCCCTCATGGATCATCCGGAGCAACAGGAATAACAGATTATTGGATTTATTCAGCCATTCGGGGATATATTTAGTATAGTAACCGACTGAATAGTAGAGAAATGGTACAACCACCAGCGAGACGAGCGCCAGTCGCCAGTCGATCAGAAACGAAACCCAGAACATGCCGACGATCGTGAGTATACTCTGCGCCATTGGTAGAGTCAGCGTGATGAGTTGTACAACTGATTCGGCTTCGATATTGATGGCGTATATGAACTGGCCGGGGGGACGACGGTCGTGATATGCCATCGAAAGTTGTTGGGCATGGTCGAACAGTATAGAGCGAAGATCTACACCCATCCTCTGAGTGAGTTTAGTTTGTATATACTCGTTGAGCACATGCAGGCCGCTGGAAATCAGTGTCACAATCAGTCCTATCGCGACAGCAAAAACCAGCAGGGCAAAGCGATTCGCAGCTAACGACCCCAGGGGAACCGCGAGCACCAGCGGCAGTGGATAATCACCCAGCACATTATCGATCAGAATCTGCAGCGGCCAGGGCGTCGCTAGACCAATCAGCGCCACCAGAATGGTGGCAACCACTGTGGTGGCTGCGAGCTTCCAGTATGGCCGCAAGTACGGGATGATTCGTGGTATATATTTCACATGTTTATCCAATGTCTCTACCTAATCGCTACCCTACGCGTCCGGCCTGGACGGGAGCCGTACCTTGCTCCGGCCGATCTCCAGTGCGTTGTCGATCAGATGAAGGTCATCCGCTGTCGTCGGGTCATGAGTAAATTTACCGCTATGCTGACCATCGCTCTGTAACGATGGATAGGCGACATGCAGCGTGGTCAGGACCTCCGATGGTTGATGCCAGCTCATCTCGCCGCGCTTGATCGCCTGCAGCGTCCGAACAACGGCGGCCGTAGCGGCTGCGCATTCCTGGAGCATCCGCAGCGCGAGCAGCACGGCGGTCACGCCGAATACTATGCCGACAGCCCACGCATCGTCGAGTGAGGCGGCGGTGGCCAACGCGGCGTTCAATCCGATCAGCGCAAGCCCTTTGATCGAGCAGCGCGGCCACATGCGGAACCGCACCAGCTGGCGGCCTGAGCCGTGCTCTTCGATCGCCATATGCGTGCGGGCGGCGCCAAACATTCCGCTGCGGGCCTCGAGATCCCAGCGGTCGTAGTCGCCGCCACGGCGCACACATGCGCCGGCTGTGCGAAGGGCTGCTTCTACAAATTCGAGCCACTCGTCGGAGGCATGCCAGCGCTCGCTCCAGATCGCGAATATCCGCCGCCGGGGCAACACATGGCCGGGGCCGCGATGCTGCCGCCAGGGCGTGAGGCCGCCACGCAGATGGCTACACAGGCGCGCCAGCGGTTGGAGCAGGTGTAGGAACGCTGTCAGACCAAACAACGCCAGCCGGGCGAGGCGCGATCTGGGCGCGCTGGCGAACGAGGCTTTGGCCGCGTTCAGACCAATCTGAACGAGCGAGGCGCCGACCGCGAGCGCTAGGAGGGGCAGGGCCAGCAGCAGCGGTCTCCAAAGCGCGCCGAGCGCCACAAGCGTCGCGAGCGCGGCACAGAACAGATACCACTCGGGCATCACTGGCAACGCCCCGAACGTGCCCGCGGCAGGCTGATAGACCGACTGGAACAGGGCGCTGCCCCAGACGCCATGGTTGATTCGCTGCTGGCGCCAGCCAAGCGTCTGCGCCAGTCCTTTCCCATACAGACGACCCGACCAAGTGAGATGGCCGATCGAGTTGTACTTCTCTGGCCACTTCCGCTCCAGCAGGGCTTCGGCCTTCCCATAGCCATATTGCTGCTTCCAGAACGCGCGGATCGAGTTGCGGCGATGGTGCCAGACCACCGCGGCGGGGCTGAATCCCAGCGTCCAGCCCTGCTCATGCAGCCGCCAGCAGATGTCGACATCATCGCCTGCGACGCGATACTGGGGATCAAACCCGCCGATGGCCTGCAGGCACGTTTTACGAAACGCCATGTTGCAGCCCGGAATATGCTCCGCCTGCTGGTCGGAGAGCAGGACGTGCGTGGGGCCACCCGGCGCGTTAGCAACACAATCGGCAATCGGGCCATCGCCAGGCGGTGTGATGTTTGGGCCGCCTACGCCAGCGTGGGTTGTGGTGAGAAAGGTAGCGGCCAGGTAGGTCAGCCAGTGCGGGTCGGGACGCGCATCGTCGTCCAGATAGGCGACGATCTCGCCTGTAGCCGCTTCCATGCCAATATTCCGGGCGTTGCTCAGACCAATATGCTGAGTGATGATTCTATGGAAACCGTATTCACGCACGATAGCCGCGGTTGCGTCGGTCGATCCATCGTCGACGACGATCACCTCGAAGTCTGGGTAGTCCAGGCCCAGCAGGCCGTCCAGACAATCGCCGATGGTGCGCGCTCCGTTGTGCGTGCAGACGATCACCGATATCCGTGGCCAGGCCAGATCCACTGGGAACGGCGACTCGGCGAATGCGGCGTGGGCGGCTGCCAGCGCCGGCTTGGGCCGCCGCGCGCGGTCCGTAAGACCGAAATCCCAGTCTTCGATGTCATAGCCGCCACGATGCCACTCGTCGGTCCAGGCGAACACAAACCCGCCTGCGCAGCCCGCCGCGAAAACCGTTCGAATCTGCCAGTCAAGCGTACATGCCTGGGTATCCTCGCCATGTCGTCGGCTATCCAGGCCGATCTCGGCCATGATCAGCGGCCGCTCGCCCGCGATATTATGAAGGCGTGCAAGGTAGGCCGCGAGCGATTCTTGATCTTCCAGGTAGACATTGAACGCCACAAAATCGACGAATGGGAGCTGCAGATACTCAGTGGAGGGATAGTTTACGTAGGTGACGAGGCCGCCGGGATCTTCGACTTTGGCGGCGCGGTAGAGCCGTTCGAGGTACCGCTCTACCTGGCGATGGCCGTACCAGCGCACGATCGAGGCCGGAATCTCGTTGCCAATCACGTAGCAGAGAACCGCAGGATGGCCGGCGCAGGCGCGCGCTCCCGCTCTTACTCGCTCCTCGATCGATTCGGCGCGGCTCTTGTCGTCGAGGAAGGTGACATGCTGCTCCCAAGGCAGGCCGACCATGACACGCAGGCCGTAGCGCTGGGCAATGTCCAGGAACCAACGCGGCGGCACACTATAGGTGCGCAGCGCGTTGAGCCCACTTGCCGCTATTTGTGCCAGATCGCGCTCGACAATTTTGGGGTCGTGATACTCATCGCCGTTCTGATCGGGTCGAAAGGTCCCGTACGTGACGCCGCGGATATAAAACTTCTCATCGCCGAGAAAGATAAATTTACCGCGCACACACGGGCGAAGTTCGCCCGTAAGATGCGCTGATGAACAGCAAGACTCTGGCAATGTCAGATCCTTTTATCCAGATAGCACGTTCGCTTCGATGAGTTTCCGATCTGCCTCCTTCCAATGTTCTGACTAACTAGGCGGTTCTGAGTCTATCGAGCGAGCCAAAACCCCGCACTCAGCATTGATAAGTTATATTTCGCGATCGCTTGCAGCTGGGTCAAAACTAGATACGATCGCATTCTCGATGTGATTATCCACGCTGCATAGAGCATAGATCACGCAGAAAGGTTGAAACTGATAAAAATGACGATCGATTGTTTGGTTCTATTCTTACATTAGAAACGACATGATTCAAGACTTGGTTACGCACTGTAGTTAAAAAAATTGTGATACTACAGAGGCTGTATAAAGAAACTGTCGGGCCGCCAGAGGGTCAGTAAGGTTCAAAGTTTGGAACGAATGTTTCTATCGCCGATGAAAACTGCGGCTTACGTTGCATGAATTCATGCTTACATAGCAATTTGGGCCGAAGCGAGGGTCTTTATTTATACAGCCTCTACAGATCCGACACAGTGTCGTATAGATTATGTTCACCTACAAAATGTAGTTATGATGCGGTGTGAGTAGTATTGAGGATTGAATCGCTAGCCAAACGCGTGGGATACAGCGGCTAGAGGTTAATTCTCGCTAATCACGACATCGGGGCGTATTTAAGAGGTTGTGCAGCTTTTTCGAGGCGTAACGCTGGCAGTGTACTAAACGATCCAGCAGCTTGTTATCGACCGATTAGGCCGGAGTTTGAAGATGATCACGCGCATCCTTCAGGGGCATGAAGGGACCTCCATAGCACGGCTTGCGGCCCATGGTGTGCTGCCGCAGAACCAGCAGAGCGCCGCCGATCGCCGCGTGCGGCGGGTCGTGCGCCCAGCTGACTATCGTGAAGGCGCGCCGCCCGCGGCCAAGCTGGAAGATCGACTGCGTCTGGTCGGGGATCAAGCTGGCACGCTCGGGCAGCTCGATCGCCAGTAGATCTGCTCGACGCACAGGCGCAGCAGCGTATGGGCCGCCTGCGCGCCAAGGTCGATCTCATACTGGCGCTCGTAGCCGCCGGGGTCGACCAGGCGGATCGTCGCCGTGCCGCTTCCCGCCACCACCAGGATGTAGCCGCCCTACTGCCCGTGAACGCTCGACAGGCTCAGTTGGGCGCTCTACCGCTGCGATGGTTCGCCAAGAAATCCGGCGGTCAGATTCATCGCCGGATCTCCTCTACGATGGCCGCTGGGTTTGATCGATCTGGGCCCGAATCGCGCTCGAGGAAAGGTCGACGCGGAAGGCTGCCTCGGGCAGCTCGGTGAATAGATCGCGGGCGCCTTCAGGAATTGCGATATCGCGCAGTGTGCGGAACACGCCTTCGTCGAGCCGACCGGCCACCAAGAAGCGGCAGCCCCGGGCGCGAATATGCGCCAGCGCTGCGTCGCACCCGGCCTCGCCACTGTAGTAGCGTGGATCGACAAGCCGCTCGGCCGTGTCGTAACCGACGACGAACACGCAGCCGGGGTAGAGATCGGCCTTGCCTACAAACAGCGCCTCGCGCGAGAGCACCACGCTATAGCGCCAGCGGAACTGTTCCAGCCGGCGCTCGATCTCGGCATAGCTGAGCGGCGGCTTGTCGGCGTTCTGCACCGGCAGCTCGAACGTTACCGGCATGCCGAGCGCGTCGCCGGCCGCCTGGGCCAGGCGCTCGTGGCCGGCGTGCAGCGGGTTGAACGACGCGGAGAGAATCGCGCCGGCCACCGGCCGATCGGCGGCGAGCGTACCGTCCGGCGCAACTAACACGGTGCGGGCGCTGCCGTCGAGCAGCCGCGCGATCGGATCGTCGATCGGCGTATGGGCCGAAATTACCTGCTCAGTGTCGCGCAGATCGAGCGGTGCGGTCAGCGCGATGCCACAGGCCGCGGCGATCGCCCGGACGACCAACTGGCTGACGAGCGCCTCTTCGCCCGGCCGGTCGCGCAGCCCTTTCGTCATCACCAGCCCATATGTGCTCGCACCACTCTGATCGCGCACCGCGATCCAGCAGCGATCCTCGCCGCGGCGGACGCGATCGGTCACGAGCGCCGCGGTGCAGCCGACGCCCAGGCAGATCACGCCGGGCTCGGCCAGCCGCCGGGCGCGCCGGTACGCGGCCGATGCCATCGCCACGGCGGTACTTTCGGCAACGGCATGTTCGGGCGGGTGGCCTAGCAGATCGGCCATCGAACTGGCGGCATAGCGGTCGGTCGCCTCCAGAATCGTGCGCGACGAGCCGGGCATGCTATGCAGCCAAAACAGCGCCTGGCTGCCCCCGCCGGTGAACTCGAAGACTAGCATATGGGCCGAATCGTGAATCGCCTTGATGAGTTGATTTAGTTTCTTTTCGATCATGGATCTATCGTACCATAAAAAGATATTGTACCGCTTCGCAAAGGCTGTGGTACAATTGCGAAGCACTATCACATATCATAGCAACTGATCATCGCCGGTTGATAGCAGAGCAAGGAGGCTAGCTCGATGCCAGGCCTAGAGAAAGTCGCGCTGTTCACGAACGAATATCCGCCGAATGTGTATGGCGGCGCTGGCGTGCATGTCGAGTATCTCAGCCGTGAGCTGGCGCGCCTGGTGCCGGTCGAAGTGCGCTGCTTCGGCGATCAGGATGTTCAATCCGACAACCTGCGCGTCAAAGGCTATGGCGCCTGGGCCGACGCCAAGCAGAATACCGACCCGCGTTTCTCCGGCGCGCTCGACGCCTTCTACCGCAGCCTGGCGATGGCAAAAGACACATTCGACGCCAATGTGGTGCACTGCCACACCTGGTACACCGACATGGCCGGCTTCCTGGCCAAGAAGCTTTGGGGCGTGCCGTTTGTCTTGACCATTCACTCGCTGGAGCCGCTGCGGCCTTGGAAGGTCGAGCAGCTCGGCAATGGCTATTACCTCAGCAGCTGGATGGAGCGCACCGGCATCGAGGACGCCGACGCGGTGGTCGCCGTCTCACAGGAGACGCGCAACGACGTGCTGCGCTTCTTCCGGATCGATCCGGCCAAGGTCCATGTCATCCACAACGGCATCGACCTGCAGCACTATCGCCATCAGGCGGCGACCGATGCGCTGGAGAAGCGCGGCGTGAATCCAAGCCGGCCCTTCGTGCTGTTCGTGGGGCGGATCACGCGCCAGAAAGGGATCATCCATCTGGTCAACGCGATTCCTGAGATCGATCCTTCCCTGCAGGTGGTGCTCTGCGCCGGCGCGCCCGACACCAAGGAGATCGGCCGGGAGATGACCGAGCGCGTGGCCGAGGTCAGTGCTGGGCGTGAGGGTGTGATTTGGATCCAGGAGATGCTGCCGCGCGCGGATGTTATTCAGTTCTACTCGCATGCGGCGGTGTTCTGTTGCCCGTCGGTCTATGAGCCATTCGGCATTATCAACCTGGAGGCGATGGCCTGCGAGACGGCGGTGGTGGCTTCGGCGATCGGCGGCATTCCCGAAGTGGTCGTGCCGGGCGAGACGGGCGTGCTGGTCGATTTGCAGCTCAAAGTAGGCACGTTCGACCCGGTCGATCCGGCGCGGTTCTCGCACGACCTCGCCGCCGGTATCAATCAGGTCGCGCTCGATCCGGCGCTGCGCGAGAAGTTTGGCAAGAACGGCCGTAAGCGCGTCGAAGATCATTTTAGCTGGACGGCGATCGCGCACCGGACGCTGGATTTGTATCAGTCGTTGGTCTAACATTTGCTCGTATAGGGACCAAAGCCTGCGGCAGCATGGTACTTCCCGACTATGCCGTTTCTCGTTGTTTGCGCTCTACGAGCGCAAACAACGAGAAACGATAAAAAGATAAAGTACCGCTCTGCCGAAGGCTAAAAAAGCATGTCGGAGGCGACCGCATAACTCCTGTCAATCAGGACCTTAATTTGCGATGCCCCAACTGACTCCTGACTCCTGAATTCTGGGGAGAAGACATTGAGCATTGCCGAAGCAGGCCGAAGCCGGGTCGCGATCGAAGGCGTGGCGCGCGAGATCGACGCTGGTGCGTTTCCGATCAAGCGCGTTGTTGGCGATACGGTCGTGGTCGAGGTCGACGCATTCGCCGATGGGCACGACGCGATCTCAGGCGTGCTGCTGTATCGTAAAGAAGGCGATCCGCAGTGGTCCGAGGCGCCGCTGGAGCCGCTGGTCAACGATCGGTGGCGCGGGGCATTCACCGTCGACGAGGTGGGGCGCTACTGCTACACCGTGCTGGCCTGGGTCGATCACTTCAAGACATGGTCGCGCGATCTGGCCAAGCGCGTGGACGCGGGCCAGGATGTGGCGGTCGATCTGCTAATTGGCGCGGCCCTGGTTGAAGCGGCCGTCGTGCGCGCGCCAAAGGCGGCCGCCAGCCAGCTGAAAGCTGTCGGCGAGCTATTGCGCGCCGGTGGCGCCGTGGCGGTGCAGCAGGCGCTCTCGCCAGCCCTGGCGGCTCTGATGGCCGCCCATGCCGAGCGCAGGTTCGCCACGACCTATGCGAAGGAACTGGGGATCGTCGTCGATCGCCAGCTGGCGCGCTTTGGCGCCTGGTACGAGCTGTTCCCGCGCTCGTGTGCGGGGGATCCGGGCCGGCATGGGACATTCAAGGATGTCGAAAAGTGGCTGGACTATGTCGCGTCGATGGGCTTCGATATCCTGTACTTGCCGCCGATCCACCCGATCGGTCGCAGCTTCCGCAAAGGCCCGAACAACACCACCGAGGCCGGCCCGAACGACGTGGGCAGCCCGTGGGCGATTGGCGCGGCCGAGGGCGGCCACAAGGACATTCTGCCCGCGCTGGGCACGCTGGCGGATTTTCAGCACCTGTTGGCGCGCGCGAAAGATCACGGTCTCGAACTGGCGCTCGACATCGCGTTCCAATGCGCGCCCGACCACCCGTACGTCGCAGCGCACCCTGAGTGGTTCCGCCAGCGGCCCGACGGCACGATTCAGTATGCCGAGAATCCGCCCAAGAAATACCAGGATATCTACCCATTCGATTTTGAGAACGAGAACTGGCAGGCGCTGTGGGATGAGCTGAAGAGCGTGTTCTTGTATTGGTGCGAACAGGGCGTGCGAATCTTCCGCGTCGACAACCCGCACACCAAGCCGTTTGGGTTCTGGGAGTGGGTGCTCGGCGAGGTCAAGCGCGTGTATCCCGAGACGATCTTCCTATCCGAGGCGTTCACGCGCCCGAAGGTGATGTACCGGCTGGCCAAGCTTGGCTTCACGCAGTCGTACAACTATTTTCCATGGCGCAACACCAAGGAAGAGCTGATCGAATACTTCACTGAGCTGACGCAGACCGAGGTGCGCGAGTTCTTCGGCGCGAATCTGTGGCCGAACACGCCGGATATTTTGCCCGAGATGCTACAGTACGGCGGTCACCCGGCATTCATCAGCCGCTTCGTGCTGGCGGCGACGCTCGGGCCGAGCTATGGCATCTACGGCCCGGCCTACGAGCTGTGTGAGAACGCGCCGATCGCGCCCGGCAAGGAAGAGTACCTGCACTCCGAGAAGTACGAAATCAAGCGCTGGGACATCGACCGATCCGACAGCCTGCGCCCACTGATTGCACAGGTCAATCGAATAAGGCGCCAGAACCGCGCGCTGCATAGCAACCAAAACCTGCGCTTCCACCGGGTCGAGAACGATCAGATCATCGCCTACAGCAAAACCACCGACGATCTGTCGAACCAGATTTTGGTGGTCGTGAATCTCGACCCGAACTACGCACAGTCGGGCATCATCGACCTGGCGCTCGATGATCTGCAGATCGACCCATACCAGCCCTACCAGGTGCACGATCTGCTGACCGACGCGCGCTACCTCTGGCATGGCTCGCGCAACTACGTCGAGTTGCACCCCGACCGCGTCCCCGCGCACATCTTCGTGATCCGGCGGCGGGTGCGCACCGAGCACGATTTCGATTATTACATGTAGTGGGAGCGAGCGATTCGATCTGACTTCGCGAATGAAAGTTTGTGCGTGTTGGAGGCGAGGATCAGGCTTGAACCGATACGTGATTGCCATCAGTGGCCCGGCAGGTGCGGGCAAAACTACTCTTGCTGGTAAGGTAGCCGTGTTGTTGGGCGATGCCACTATGCTCTTCTATGACGACTACCGAAAAGTCTCAGATTGGCATCGGGATTTGCTCCGTTGGGCGCAGGACGGATGCGACCCGAACCAGTATGTAGGCAATCCCAAGCCCTTCGCGGATGACCTACGCGCTATACGAAACGGCATACCGATCCACAGGCCAACAAATCAAGAGCTGATTGTCCCTGCGCGTTTTGTTGTGCTGGAAGAGCCTTGGGGACGCGACCGCGATGCTGTACGTTCCTTGATAGATTTTGTCGCTCATATTGATATTCCACTGGATGTTTCTCTATGCCGCCGCTTGCTTCGAGATGCTCAACGGGGACAAAACATTCTGGAGTTCATGCAGGATTACCTCGCGGAAGATGTGAGACAAGTCTATCTTCGGATGCAAAAGAGCGCTGAGAATGCCGACCTGGTGCTGGATGGGATGCAACCTCCTGATGCTTTGGCGCAGCAGGTGGCAACCAGAGTTCTAGCTGTAACGCAGGTGGCCTAACAATCGTGTGCAATGCACAAGCCCATAGCCGTTCAAGGATAAACCATCTATGGAAATGCAGGGATCGACGCCCGCCAACCTGTCCACGATCATGCTGCCCGGCGATTGGGAGTCGCTGTTTCAGCGCGATGGCTGGTCGGCGTTGGAACCCGCGCTGCCTGACTACATGCGCGCGCGGCGCTGGTTTGGCGGCAAGGCGCGCCAGATCGCGAGTACGCGAGTGCAGGCGGCCATCCCGCTGCGCTACGGCGGCGCGACAGCCTACCTCGCACTGGTGCGCGTGGCGTATGCTGAGGGCGGCGCCGAGACGTATGTGCTGCCACTGACCTTTGCCGATGCGGCGCGCGCTGCAGCGCTGCTGCGCGACCTGCCACATGCGGTGGTCGCGCGGGTCGCGCCCGCGGCAGGCGATCGCGGCGCGCTGTTCGACCCGCTGTACGACCCGGCGTTCTGCGCCGTGCTGCTGGATCTGATCGCTACCCAGGCGCAGATCCCCAGCCCGGATGGCGACCTGATCGCCAGCACAACCCAGGCGTTCGAGCGGCTGCGGAATCCTGACGCAGGGAAGGGCGGCCCGAGCGATGCGCCGCTGGCGCCCACCATCAGCACCGCCGAGCAGAGCAACACCTCGATCATCTTCGGCCAGCGGCTGATCATGAAACTGTTCCGCCGGCTGGAATCGGGCCTGAACCCCGACCTAGAGATCGGGCGCTTCTTGACCGAGCGCAGCAACTTCGCGAATATCCCGCCGCTGGCCGGCGCGATCGAGTATCGCCGCGACGGGGTGCCGATGAGCCTGGCGCTGCTGCAAGGCTTTGTGCCGAACCAGGGCGACTCATGGTACTACACGCTGGAGATGATCGCCGATGCATTCAAGCGCGTGCTGGCTGCGCCCGATGAGTTCCGCGATTCGGCCGCGCCGAGCCAGCCGTTGCTGAACATGGTCGAGCAACCGCCGCCGGCCGTCGCGCATGCGTTCATCGGCGACTATCTCGTGTCGGCCGAGCTGCTTGGGCGGCGCACGGCCGAGCTGCACCTCGCGCTGGCGACCGGCACCGACGACCTCGACTTCGCGCCCGAGCCATGCACCGCCGAGTACCAGCAGTCGGTCCACGCCTCGATGGAGGCCCGCGCGCGGCAGTCGTTCCAGCTGCTGCGCCGGAGTATTGCTGGCCTGCCTGCGGCGCTTCACGACGACGCGCGCCAGGTACTGAACCTGGAACAGCCGATTTTCGAGCGGCTACGCGCGGCGCTGGCCCAGCCGATCAGTGCGCTGCGCATCCGCATCCACGGCGACTACCATCTTGGCCAGGTGTTGTGGACGGGCGACGATTTCTTCATCATCGACTTCGAGGGCGAGCCGGCCCGGCCGCTGAGCGAGCGCCGGCTGAAGAGCCTGGCGCTGCAAGACGTCGCCGGCATGCTGCGCTCGTTCCACAACGCGACCTACGCGGTACTGCTTGGCCAGGCGCCGGGCGCCGCGTTCGGCGACGAGCAGTTCGCCACGCTGGAGCCATGGGCGCGCCACTGGCACCGCTGGGTCGGCGCGGCGTTCCTGCGCAGCTACCTGGCCACCACCGGCGCCGCGGTGTTTCTGCCGCAGTCGCGCGCCGAACTGCAGACCTTGCTCGACGCCTACCTGCTCGACAAGGCGGTGTATGAGCTGCGCTACGAGCTGAATAATCGCCCGACCTGGGCGCGCATTCCGATCGAGGGAATTCTTCAGTTGATGCAATAGCTGGCTGGAGAGCATCTATGTATGACATTATTGTCGTCGGCAAGGGCATGATGGGCAGCGCGGCGGCGCGCTATCTGAGTGCCGCTGGCGCGCGTGTCGCGCTGATCGGCCAGGACGAGCCCGCGGACTACGCAACCCACGACGGCGTCTTCGGCAGCCACTACGACGAGGGCCGACTCACACATCGGCTGTCGAAGGACGTGATCTGGGCGCGGATGACCGTGCGCGCGATCCAGCAATATGCGGCGATCGAGCGGCAGAGTGGGATTCATTTCCACACTCCCTGCGGCGGGCTGGCGGTGGCGCGCGATTTCGACGCGCTGCCGTATATGCGCCACCGTGAGCAGATCGCGGCGATGTTCGACATTCCCTATACGGTCTACCCAAAAGCGAGCGATATCCAACACGCCCACCCAATGCTGGCGTTCCCCAGCGGCTTCCGCGGCATGTTCGAGCCTGGGCCGGCGGGCTATATCAACCCGCGCGCGCTGGTTCGGGCGCAGATCAAGATCGCCGCCGACCATGGCGCGATGGTTGTCTCCGATGTCGTTGTGAAGGTCGACGTGGCGCCAGCGGCCGTCACGGTGACGACGCGGAGCGGCCGGGAGATTGTCGGCGCTCAGGTTCTGCTGGCCTGCGGCGCATTCGCCAATGCCTATGCGCTGCTGCCGCGCCCGCTGGCGCTGCGCGTCAAGAGCGAGACGATCATTTTTGCCGAGGTCGACGACCGCGAGGCCGCGCGCCTGGACCCCATGCCGACGGTTGTCTACGCTATCGAGTCGCCCGAGCTGGTGGGCATCTACCTGGTGCCAGCGATTCGCTTCCCCGATGGCAAGATCTATCTCAAGATGGGCTGCGATACGGCCTCGGACCAAACCCTCCCAGACCTACGGGCGATGCAGGAGTGGATGCAACACGGCAACAGCGACACGCATAAGGCCGCCATGACCGAGGCATTGCAGAGCATCATCCCCGGCTTGCGGTTACGCTCTGTCCGCGCGAGTCGCTGCCTGGTGACCTACACGCCGCACAGCAAGCCATACGTCGACCAAGTCGCGGACCGGATATTCGTCGCCACCGGCGGCAATGGCTCGTCGGCGAAGTGCTCGGACACGCTGGGCTGGCTGGCGGCGAATCTCGTGCTTGGCCAGCCGTGGGGCGAGTTCGAGCGGGCGGCATTCCAGGTGGTGTTTGCGGAGGGCTAAGGCAGACAATCAGACGTTTCAGCCAAGTTCCGATAATCCGGGTGTCGGGTGCTGCCAAAGTTTAGCTTGCGCATTCTGATGTGATAAACGCTTCCTGCCTCGCTCTTGACAAGAGGTGTACGATTCATAAGCAAAGAGCTTCTACCAGTTCGGTCGAGGCAGCGGACCTAAAGAGTATGCCGACATATCGAAACGAAAAATATGGTTTTGAAATCGACTTACCAGAAGGTTGGTCCATTTCTTCCGGCATTACCCGCATCCCGGTCATCCTTTCGAATGTCATCAAGCGCGCCAATATACTCGAAGAATTTTCGTCTGGTTCTGACGAACACCTGAATATTGTGGTTGAGCCAATGGAACCTGAACCTCCACCTGATATCAACGAATTAATATTCACTTTGCAGGCTCAGGATATGAAATATACCGATGTGGAATTTGGCAGAATTACTATTGGAGGCAGACTTCATGCCTGGGTGCGCTACACCATGAAATCCAAAGTATGGTTAAAAAAGTATTTTATCGTACTAAACGGAAATGGATATGCGATAACTGCTAATTGCGCAACAAAGGATAAACTACCTGTAAGCGAAAAAACGTGGGATGGTATTGCCGAATCACTACGATTACTCAAGCCTGTAGATGAATCCATTACAGCGCTCAATAACTCACCCGGTGCTCGTCGTACTATCGAAATGGCACGAAAAATGCTCCAAATCCAAATAGAAGAGCGAAAGCAAAAGTAACGTTTCGGTTAGCCTAGGAGAACCCATGAACAGATATCGCCGTTCCTCTGCCATCGTGCTCGCACTCCTCGCCTGCCTGGCACTGGCGCCTTCAGCCGCGCTGGCAGGCCCGCCGCAAGGCATACAGTCCGACGCCACATTCGCAGCCAGCTATGCGGCCAACAGCGTGACCAACGTCTCCGCGACGACCCAGCGCGTGAGTTGCTACTCCCCCGAGGTCACCTATTTTGGCAGCCTCGCCCCGGCCGATGGTTACCGCGACGGCGGCATGTCATCGTGCAACGGAGCAGCCACGACCGGCGAGGATCTCGGCCCATACCCAACCCAGGATGTGGTGAACGAGCCTATGCTCGTAAAAGATCACTCCGAGTCCGACATCCGCGTCGACCCGGCCAACTCGAGCCACCTAATCGGCCAGAGCAAGTGGTTCGTCAATGCCGAGGGCTACAACCACCTGCTCGGTTTCTACGAATCGTTCGACGGCGGCGCGACGTGGCCCGTGCAGGGGCACGTGCCGGGCTACGAGGGCTGGACCGACAACACCGACCCGGTCGGCGCCTTCGATCCGTGGGGCAACTTCTACTCGCTCGTTCTGGCCTACCAGTTTTATTACGATAAGTCCGGCTTCCATAAGTACGACAACGGCTCAAAGCAGATCAATCCGACCGTCCCGCCCGAAGCCGTCGCCGTGTCAGTGCACCCGGCGCAGACGCTGCCGGGCAAGACTCCCGCGGCAAGCTGGATCACGACGCACAACGGCCAGCCGGACTACCTGATGACAGCGAAGAACGCGAACACTAATGACCCCGACAAGCAGTGGATCGCGATCGACACCACCCCAACCAGCCTGCATTATGGGCGCGTCTATGCGATGTGGACCATCTTCGTCTTAAACCCAGCCGTGATCTACGAGTCGCACGCCGACGCGCGGCCGGACGGGACGCACACGGACTGGTCGCCGCCACAAGTCTTGCCGACCGTCTCCGGCAAGCGCTGGGACACGTACCTCTTGCCGCACGTCGCGCCGGACGGCACGGTCTGGACGACAACGACGAACAACCCGCAGAAGCAGGATTTCTCGCACGCTGACATCAGCCTGATCTGGTCGAAGGACGGCGGCGAGACCTGGCAGGGCCCATTACCAGTCATTCAGAACGTCATCGTCCCGACCTACCAGAACACGACCTTCCGCGAGGGCATCGTGAACACCTTCGCCGTCGGACCGAAGAAGGTGAGCGGCTTCTATCCGCTCTACGTCTCCTACGAGGACGGCTCGATGGGGCTCTCGAACGTCTATCTGATGGCCTCCTACGACGGTGGCCGGACCTGGACGGCTCCGATCCTGGTGAACGACAACGCTGGCCCTACCGAGGCGCTCCAGCCGAACCTCGACGTGGCGCCGAACGGCACGGTGGCGGTCGCTTTCTATGACCGGCGACTGCCCTGCCCGGCCCAAGACGAGGCCGATTACGACGGCTCGGGTGTCGCCTTCGATCCGCGCGGCGCGGCCGGGCGCGCCAATTATTGCGTCAACACAGCGATCCAGTTCTACAGGCCGAATCTGACGCCGATCGGCCACAACATTCGTCTGTCGGCACACACGTGGAACCCACAGCTGTCCGCCCCGCACCCGAGCTGCATCTGCTCAACGGGCACATTCATAGGCGACTATTTCGGAGTCAACTCGGGCGGCGTCACCTACACCAGCTCAGTCTCGACCTTCAACTACGGCGGCGAGAACGCGTTCTTCCACCAGCAGCAGATCGTGGCCACCGTCCACACGCCGTGACATATTCCAGGTAGTTACTCAGCGCCAGCGCGGACGATATCGTCCGGCTGGCGCTCGTGCATTTCCAAGCAACCATGATAGACCACGGATCGGCGCGGATCGAGCGGATGCCCGCGGATAGCTTCAGAAAGTAATCCGCGATTTTCAAAAAGTATTGGTCTAAACTCGCTCAGCCCAGGCGTTCGCCAATCACAATCGCCCCGGCGTGCAGCGTGGCGGCGTAGCGCCCAGGCGCCAAGCGCGCCAGCGGCCCAGCGCTCGTCAAGACGCAGTTCGGAAGATAGTCGCCGGTGCTGAGCGGATGCCCGGTGTTGCCCGTGGCCGGCACAATCCAGATATCGGCGCCTACACGCTGCACGTCGATTCGATCCGGCCCGCCGACATCGGCCCAGATCTGCCGGCCAAGCGAGATGCGAAATCGGACTGCGCCGGTATGCGGATCTTGCTCGTGCCCGATCCGCACGTACGCGCCAGGAGTGCGGCGCTGCGTTGGCTGCGCCTTGGGCTGAGCGCCCGGCAGGCCAGCAGATGATCGGCTGGCTTGCTTGGTCTCCGCAGTCGCGGCCATGCGTTCCTGTTGCTCCGCGAGCGCGCGCAGATCGGCGGCGATTTGTCGGCGCCGCTCCGGTGCGGGGCGCGCGCCGAGCGCTTGTGTCACCGCGCGGCGCAGCAGGTCGTAGGTGTCGTCGGTCATAAGGTATATCTACATATCAGACAATAGTGCGTAGTGCGAAGGGATGCCGACTACGTACTACGCACTATCGAGCGTTATCGGGATCGCGCAAGAGTAAAATATACTCCCACCAGTTGTTGCTGACCCCAAACGTCGCGCCGGGCACATGCGGCAAATGCTTGAGCCACCAGAGATGATGACCGCGCATATCGCCATTGCCCCACTCCGAGCAATCGACCATGCGGCCGGGGCCGGAGAGATCGGGGAAGTTGTACCAGTTGTCGCAAAAGCTGTACACCGTGCGGCGGTTGCCCCAATCGTAATCGCGCTGGCTGCTGGGCGCGAAATGAACATTGCCGCAGTGCGATTGGCCCGGCGCGACCTGATCGTAGCGAGTAAATATATCCCAGAGATTCTGCTCGCGCCGATAGTTACGAAACACATGGCTCATGATCGACTCGACCCGGTGGCCATAGTTTTCGAGCATGCAGTCGACGCCGCGCTCGTAGTTGAACATCATCATGACGAAACGGCCGTTGCAGTGCTCGGTGTTCGGCACCGGCGGCGAGTTGCACCAGAACGCGCCGCGCCCGACCATGGTCGACTCGTAGTCGCCGGAATAGGGGAACGAGAGGAACCAAACTTCGTCGAACTCGCCGCGCTCGTAGCGCTCAATCAGACTGAACGCGCGCAGTTGCGCCTCGTAGTCGATCCGATCCGGTTCGTGCATGCGGCGCGCCCGCCAGGAGCTAACAAAGCTCTCGCCAGTGTAGCGGAAACCGTCGAGCTTGAGGGGAAACCAGTCGGCCTGGATGCGCTCGACAATCTGATACTGGAGATAGCCGTGGCTGGCCTCGGCCAGATCGGCGATATACTGGCGCGCCAGGCGCTCGGGGTCGTTCCAGCCAAAGATCTCATTCAAGCGCCGGCCGCCCTCGGACGCGACCGGCGGGTTATGGATGATCTGCAGCACGCGCGGGCGCACTGGCGCGCCGGTGTAGGGGGGGGCCAGCTGTGCGGTCGCAGGAGCATTGCTAAACAGCTGTTTCCCAGCCTGTAGGAGCTTGTCGAGCATAGATGCCTCTCGGTCGCCAAATAGCCCGTGTATCAGCCGACTAATCCGTACATCGAAAGCTAGATCCGTGCTGCAATGAGAAGAAATGGCGGGCGATGAACTTCATCGGCCAATTCGGGGCGCTCGGCGATTTGCTCCTGGTACTGTAGACGAGATCGAAGGACGCGTCGGGAAGCTCAAGATTCTCGATATCCGCCAAGTAATAAGTCACCTTTGGGTCTTGTGTCTGGGCGCGGGCGCGGGCCAACATGTTTTCAGACAAATCGACGCCGAGCACACTGGCTGCGCCGATCTCGCGCGCCCAACGGGCGAACGCACCGAATCCGCAGCCCATGTCGAGCACGCGTAAACCCTCCAGTGGAGGTAGCATACTCCTCAACGTTGGCCACTCCGGTGCGCCAGCCAAGCCCTCGCGCGATCGGCGAAACTGGCTATATCCCTCAAAGAAATCTGGGTTGTCATAGATGTTGTAAGGCATTCTCTATCTCTTTCTAAGCTCGTGCTGTATTCTATCATTGATTCGGTGCTGATAGGCGTACGGCATATGGTAATGCTGTTTGCGCCGCGAATGCTAATTCTTTAGAACCTACGCATTTGACCATATATTGCATCGCAACGCCATGTCTGCTGAACGGAGTTTCGCTCCTCACTGCGTCGCAATGCAGAATCGTTGAGGGAGTGGAGCTCCGCTCAACATGACAATGTGGCAACGACGTAAGCTCTATCTTAATTGAGTTGAAACTCTCATGACAGAGATAGGGAGAAACAAACATGCCAACCATCGAATTGGTCAGACGGCTGATCGCCGACCAGTATGGTGCGCGGCCCAACGCGATTTCCGATCTGCAAAACTACATCTTCGACTGGCGCGGGATCTATCGGGCCGACCACGCCGACGGCCCGGCCTGGGTCGTGCGGATCATGAATCGCGCTGAGGCAGCGATTGGCTTCGCCGGCACCGCCGCACTGCTCGACTGGCTCCACGCGCAGGGCTACCCGGCCCCGCGCGCGGTGGCAACGAAGAGCGGCGCGCGCGTGGGCTATGCCGCGGGCTGGTGGATGCTGGCGACCACCTTTGTGCCGGGCCGGCTGCCGGAGCCGAAGCCCGAGCATTTGCGCGCGATCGGAGCCGCGCTCGGGCGGCTGCATCGGCTGGCGCTGCCGGGCGCCGCCGACGCGACCCAGCTACCCGACTCGCTCTGGCCGCGCGGAACCATGAGCATGCTGCGCCGGCAGCTCGAAGGCAGCGCCACGCGCTGGCCCACCGAGCTGCGCTCGATCTACAATCGGCTGCTTGGAACGTTCGATCAGCTCGCCGAGGTTGAAGCGCTGCCGACGTGCCTGATCCACGGCGATTGCTGGCCGCTCAACGCGGTGCTGAGACCAACGCAGGAGCTGGTGCTGATCGACTGGGATGGCGCGGGATACGGCCCGTCGGTGTTAGATCTCGGCAAGCTGCTGCTGGCGGCGCACTACGACCTGAGCCGGCCGCTGGAGGTTTTGCCGAATCGGGCGTGGGTCGCGGCAATCGTGCAGGGCTACACGGCGATACGCCCGCTCAGCGCCGAGGAGCGCCGGCTGCTGCCCGCGGCGGTGCCGTTCTGGCTGGCGTATTCGGCTGCTCATTATGCTCACGAAATTGAGGTGTTGGCGCCGGACGATCTGTTTTTCCAGAAGCTGCGGGTGCGCTTGGATGCCGCCGAAGCGATCGCCGATCTGTTGTAAATCGCGTTCTCTGGTACAATGAGAACGTATGATGATCGAGCAAGCACGAACATCCCGCCAGCAGCAGATGGTCGGCCTAGCCGGCACACTCGCCGATCGCTTCGCGGCGCGCGCGGATGCGAACGACCGCGCCGGGCGTTTCCCGATCGAGAATTATCGTGAGCTGCATGAAGCTGGTTTCTTGCAGCTGATCGTGCCGCCGGAGTATGGCGGCGTCGGCGCCGATCTTTACGAGACGGTTCTGTTCCAAGAACGCCTGGCCCAAGGCGACGGCGCGACGGCGATGGCCGTGAATATGACGATCCATCTGATCGGCCGCCTGCACGAGCGCTGCAGCTGGCCAGAACCGATTTTTGCCGCGATCTGCCGCGACACCGTCGCGAGCGGCGCGCTGATCAACGCCGCCGCGACCGAACCCGAGCTCGGTAGCCCATCGCGCGGCGGCATGCCGGCCACCACGGCTACGCCAACAGCCGGCGGCTGGTTGATCAATGGCCATAAACAGTTTGTCAGCATGGCCCCAGCGCTGCGCTATTTCGTCACCAGCGTCGCGCTGCCGCCCAGCTCCGACGCGCCACAGGGCACCACCGCGAATGCGATCGTACGCGCGGGCTCGGAAGGCCTGCGGCTGGAGGACACCTGGGGCGACGCGCTGGCCTTGCGCGCCAGCGGCAGCTACGACGTGCTGTATCAGAATGTGCTGGTGCCCGATGAGTGGCTGGTCGAACGCCAGCCGGTCAGCCAGGCGCCGCCGGCTGGGCCGCCGGCGGGAATGGCCTGGTTCGCACTGACGATGGCCGCCGTGTATTTGGGGATTGGCCAGGCCGCCAGCGATGCGATCTGCCGCTACGCTCAGCAGCGCGTGCCGAGCGCGCTGGGCAAGCCGATCGCCACGCTGCCGGCCATCCAGCGGCGCATCGGCGAAGGCCAGGCGGCGCTGGTCGCCGCGCGCGGCGTGCTGCATCAAACCGCGCGCAATTGGGTCGCGCAGCCCGAGCGGCGCGCCGGCATGGCGCCGCAGATCGCGCTGGCAAAGTATCTCTGCACCAACGCCGCGGTCACTGCCACCGATCAGGCGCTGCGCGTCGCCGGCGGCTTTGGCCTGACCCGCCAGCTGCCGCTTGAGCGCTTCTACCGCGACGTGCGGGCCGGGCTCACGCACCCGCCGCAGGACGACGCGGCGCTGGAAATGATCGGGCGCGCGGCGCTGGATGCGGCCCAGTAAGGGCTTGTAAATACTACTTTGTCACTTGAGATGTCGAAACGGATGACGATATTCGACAAACAATCTACAAACTCGAGCAGTTTGGCAATGAGGCGAGCAAATGATAACGGCTCGTGATGAGCGGTCGATATCAGAAGATACCAGCTGAGCACGCGCGAACATCGGTCCGCACTTCAGCAGCTGTTCGATTCGCTGCTGATTGAGGGCGTGAACCGCCTCTACCGCGGCACCAATGGCGCAACGCGATCAAGGAAGAGTTCCGCCACGCGATCCCAATCATACTGCTGCACATGTTCCTGGGCGTACGCACCATACTCGGCGCGCTGTCCGGAGTCTGCCAGTAGCTCAATCAGCGCACCGGCAAGCGCCACGCTATCGCCGGGCGGCACGAGCGAGCCGGCGCGGCCGGCTGGGACAACCTCGGGAATCGCGGCGGCGGTGGTCGCCACCACCGGCAACCCGCACGCCATCGCCTCGAGGAACACGATCCCAAATCCTTCTTGTACGCTCGGCAGGCAGAATAGATCGGCATGGCGATACAAGCGCGCCAGCTCGTCGTCGGGCAGCGCGCCGGTGAAGCGCACCGCGTCGCCGAGCTCGAGCCGGCGGGCGAGGTTCTGCAGCGCAGGGTGCTCCGGCCCATCGCCGGCGATCAGCGCCCGCGCGCGTGGAATCGCCCGCCGAACCGCCGGCAGCGCACGCAGCAAATCGGCCACATGCTTGCGCGGGTACTGCCGCGCGATGCACAAGATCGTCGCGCCATCGCTGGAGCGCGGCTCGTCGGCCGCCAGACGCCGCCAGCGCGCCAGGTCGATCCCCTCGGGAACCAGCCGTACCCGGCTCGGCGCGATCCCATAGTGGCGGGCGATCGCCGCACGGGAGTATGCGCTAGTGGTCAGCACCGCGTCGGCGTGGCGTGCGTTGTAACCCTCCAGCCGCGACAAAAACTCGAACAGCATCCGCACGCGCCCGCCCTCGTGCTGCATCTCCTCGGCGATCACTCCCTTGATGCTGGCGACATACGGCGTGGAGCGGCGCGCGCTTGAGTAGCGCCAGCCGTCGATATCAAACCCCACGACAAGATCGTAGCGTAGAGTCTGGAGCAGCGCCGGCAGATACTGGTTGAACAGCAGTCGCCGCGCAGTGAGATTGTCGGGCCAACCAACCGGCGGCGCCAGGCGCGCCACCCGATGGCCGCGGGCGATCAGCGCGCGCTGGAGACCGCCAATTCCGGCCGCGGTGCCGCTGCCTTCGGCGATCGTCTGAATCCATGAGTCGATGAATGCGATATGCATGGAGTTCCTTCCGGCAAAAGAGCTTCGTGAGCAACGATCGCAGCCGGGCGTCTATTATACAGTGGTACTTTATCTACCAAATGATTGGGCTTACACGGTCACTCGCAAAACACGGATTTTTCGTCTTCGCATCAAACATTTTTCGTTCGCAGAATGAAAAATGTTTGATACAAGAAATTCCTAATCCGTGGAGGTCCAATGTTCGCGCCCACGGCGGCATACTACTTGATATATATGCGCGGGCTGTTTTTGGCGCTCGACCAGAGAGCAAAACCGAGCGCCTTCGGGCGAATAAAAAAGTGGTGCCAGAGCGAACGCAGGCAAAAACCACATTGAATATGCCACCCCATAGGCCCCGGCATGTACGCTCGGCATGACCCCATACCAGCGGCCGTTTATGCCCGCTAGATTAGAAAGTAATGAGAATGCTGTATCGCCGCTACGTGCTTGTCTTCGCCGCCTGTACGCTGCTAGCGGCCTGTGGAGGCGACGCCACGCCGGCCGGGTCAAGCGCTGCCACGCGTTCGACCAATGTGCCCGCGGCGAGTACCCCGGCACCCCAGGTACCAACCCCACCCGGCGCCGGACGCGCGACCGGCGCGCCAGCGGCCAGTACGGCTGCTCCTAACACGCCCGCCACGCAAAGCCCATCCGGCGCGCGGTCGCCCGTCGCGCTCAAGCTGGTGACGAAGGATCTCAACCAGCCGGTGTTCGTGACACACGCCGGCGATGGCAGCGGCCGGCTGTTCGTGGTCGAGAAAGGCGGCACGATCGCGCTGCTGCGCAATGGCCAGCGCGCGCCGAAGCCGTTCCTTGATATCACTGCGCTGGTCAACTCAAGCGGCAGCGAGCAGGGTCTGCTTGGGCTGGCGTTTCACCCCGACTATGGGCACAACGGGCGCTTCTTTGTGTACTATACCGCCAAGAATGGCGACAACACGCTGGCGCGCTATCAGGTCTCGAGCGATCCCGATGTCGCCGACCCCGCAACCGGCACGGTGCTGTTCGCCCAGCCCGACCCGGCGCCGAACCACAATGGCGGTATGCTCGCCTTTGGGCCAGACAACTACTTGTACGTTGGGATGGGCGACGGCGGCAGCGCTGGCGACCCCTGGGGCAACGGTCAGAAGCGCAACGTCCTGCTGGGCAAGCTGCTGCGGCTCGACGTGGACCACGGCGAGCCGTATGCGATTCCGCCCGACAACCCTTGGCCATCCAGCGGCGACGTGCGCGGCGAGATCTGGGCGTATGGGCTACGCAACCCCTGGCGCTTCTCGTTCGATCGCGCGACCGGCGATCTGTATATCGGCGATGTGGGTCAGGGCCAGTACGAGGAGATCGATTTTCAGCCGGCCGGCGAGGCAGGTGGCCGCAACTATGGCTGGAACATCCGCGAGGGGCTCCACTGCTACCGATCGCAGGATTGCGACACCAAAGGTTTGGTCGATCCAATCGCCGAATACAGCCACGAGTTCGGCTGCTCGATCACCGGCGGCTATGTCTACCGCGGCCCGGCCATGCCGCAGTTCCAGGGCAACTATGTCTATGGCGATTATTGCAGCGGCCTGATCTGGACTCTGAAGCAGACCGCGCCAGGCCAGTGGGCGCAGAGCGATTTGCTCGACAGCAAGCGCAGTATCAGCTCATTCGGTGAGGATGCGGCCGGCGAGCTGTACCTGACGGATCTGGGCGGTGGGCTGTACCAGTTCGTCGCGGCAGCGTAGGAACGCCACGTTTTCATCCACGACGGCACACGAAGATCCACGAATACAGGACTTTTCGTGAATCTTCGTGTACTTCGTGGATTCTCACTCTACCTTCTCGGCGACAATCACCTGCCACTGGCTCTGCTCTTCAAAAGGCACTGCTGGCGTGATCGCGTCGCCGAACACCGCCAACGGGCGTAGCCCGGCCGCGTCCAGCATCGCGACAAGCTCGGGGTAGCCATACAGCCGTATGCGATCGCCGGAATGTTGCGCCTCGATGCCTTGGCTCGGCAAAAGGAAGCGATAGTTGATCTCCAGCGTCGCGCTGCGCGGCTCGAAGCGCGCCTCGCGCAGCATGTAGCCGCCGGCGATCTGGTGCCAGCCAATTCGAAAGCCTTGCAGATAGCGATCAATCTGATAGGGATTGATGCACTGCAACAGCAGCTTGCCGCCATCGACCAGCGCCTGAGCGATGCGCTCCAGCGTCGCGCGGTTGATCGGGTCGGCGAAGAATCCCAGGCTGCTATTCATCACCAGCGCCGCGTCGAACTCCTGCCGATATTCGAGCGCGCGCATATCGCCCTGCACAAAGCGCGCGCGGGTCGCCTGCTCGTAGGCCCGGCGCGTCGCGTAGGCCACCAGCGTCGCGCTGCTATCGACCCCCTCGACCGAATAGCCCCGGCGCGCCAGCTCAAGCGCGTGCCGGCCGCCGCCGCAGGCCACGTCGAGCACCGCCGCATCCTCGTGCAGACCCAGCGCTGTTTCCAGAAAATCGACCTCGCTGCGCGTCAGTTCATCGGCATAAGCGCGATACTGGTCGAACTCGTAAATCTGAAACAGCGCTTCCCAATCAATACGGCCATCGGCCAGTAGCAATGGGGGCAGTTCGGGCATGTAATCCTCTTTATTGCCAAGGCGCTGGTCGAGCGCTTAGGAGGGACGATCGGATTCGATAGCGCGCTCGACCGCGGTACCACATTCTTTGTCGATCTGCCCAAATAGCCGCAGGAACATGGAAACGGATTACCCGCGGCTCATGCTTTTGTTTGCGAGCGCTGAGCGGTAAGCGTACGCAAGGCATTGCTCAGGCTGCCAGACGTGCGCAACATCCGTAAGTTGGTATCGAGCGCCACCAGCGCCTGCGCCGCATCGGCTCCAATCCCTGAGAACACCACGTCGGCGCCAAGCAGGCGCGCGGCCTGCGCGGCCTGGATCAATGCCCGCGCCACACGCTCGTCGATTGCGCGCAGCCCGGTGATATCGATCACCACCGCACTAATGCGCTGCCCCTGAATACCCTGCAAAAGCCCTTCCAATAGCTGCTCGGCGCGCCGCTCATCGATATAGCCAACTAATGGCAGCAGCGCAACTCCCTGCTCCAGCGGGATCAGCGGCAGGGCCAGCGCGTCGATCGTTTCGCGCAGGCGCGCCTCGGTTGATCGTAGCATGTCATTATTCACCTGCGCCTGCGCTACCAGTTCGGCATTATCGCGGGCCCGATTCTCGGCGTCCAACCGCGCCCGCTCGATTGCCGCGGTCGAGCGGGTCAGCGAAACGATACTACTGCGCATCAAGCGCCAGACGCCGACCATCGCCAGCAGTATCGAGAGCAGAACGCCGGTAACGGCGATCATATTGTTCGTCTGGTAAAGGCTCGCGAAGGGCTGCGGCGCCTCGACCATCAGCTCATAAAACGCGACAGCGCCATAGCCGATCAAGCAGGCCACCAGCGCCGCATCAACCGCGCGCGGCTGGTCGAGCACCAGGCCTACCGCCACCAGCAGCAGGAAGTAGAGCGCGCTGTTGGCCAGCAAGAAGCCGCCACCATTATGCACGCCAGCGCTGATCAGTACCACAAGCACCACCACACAGACATATGTGGCCGGTACACCGTAGCCAGCTCGGACCAATTGGTAATAGATCGCGTAGTAGACAAACGCGACCAACACCAAGATAAGCGTCACTGGCGACTTAGGTAAATCAATCAGGCCAACGATCAACAAGGGCACGTTGAGCAGCGCCAGCGTCACAATAAATGTCAGCATCCGCTGGATGCGCGTGCGCGTCAGCGCATCGCCGTAGTTTGTTGACACGGTGGCCTGTTCATTCATGGATTCCTCGATGTCTTATTTGCCGATACAGAAGCGGCTGAAAATCGCTGCCAGTAGATCGTCGTGGACGCCTTCGCCGGTGATCTCGCCAATCGCCGCCAGCGCCGCCGTCAGATCGACTGTGAGCAGATCGGCGGGCACGTGGCGATTATAGCCATCCAGCGCATCGCGAACATGCCCCGTCGCGCGCTCAAGGGCATCGCGGTGGCGTGGATTGCTGACCATGCGCTCGCCATTGATCGGCGCGCCGCCCAACAGCACGTGCGCGACGGCCTGAGCCAGATCCTCCAGACCCGCGCCGGTCCGCGCCGAGGTGCTCACGATAGCAGCCGGCTGAAGATCGAGGATGGAGGATGGAGGATGGAAAATGGAGTTGCGATCTTCTATCTTCCATCCTCCATCCTCCATCCTCGCTTGGATAAGGTCGATCTTATTCAGCACGACGATCGTGGGCTTGCGCTCGACTAACGCGGCGATCTCGGCATCTTCCGGCGTTGGCGGTGCGCTGGCATCGAGCACCAGCAGCGCAAGATCGGCGGCCGCCAGCGCGGCGCGGCTGCGCGCCACTCCCAGGCGCTCGACCGGATCGTCGGTTTCGCCAATGCCGGCGGTATCGATCAGCACTACCGGTATGCCACTCAGATTAGCGGTCTCCTCAAGAGTATCGCGCGTGGTGCCGGGAATTGGTGTCACAATCGCACGATCGGCGCGCAGCAGCGCGTTGAGCAGGCTTGACTTTCCGGCATTCCGGCGGCCAACTAACACTGCGTGGGCGCCCTGCCGATACACCATGCCCTGGTCGGCGGAGATCAGTAGGCGCTCCAGCGCGCGCAGCCCGGTGGTCAGCGACGCAACCACATCCTGCGGCTCGACTTCGTCTTCGGGGAAATCGACCAGCACGGTAAAGTAGGCCAGCGGCCCCAGCAGTGTCTCGCGCGCCTTATGCAACTCCTGCGCGAGCCAGCCGCCGAGCTGGGCCTGCGCCAGCGCTAGGCCGGCGGCGGTCTTGGCCTGGATGACATCCAGGGTAGCCTCAGCCTGTGTTAGGTCGATCCGGCCATTCGCGAATGCGCGCAGTGTAAACTCGCCCGGCGTAGCGGCGCGGGCGCCATGCGCAAGCGCCAGCGCAAACACCTGCCTGAGCACCAGCGGACCGCCATGACAGGAGATCTCGACCGTGTCTTCGGCCGTGAAGCTATGCGGCCCGCGCATATACACCGCCAGCGCCTCGTCGACGGGCGCGCCGTCGGTGGCGACAACCCGGCCGTAGCGCATCCGATATGGTCGCCATGGCCCGGCGCGCAATGGTATGAATATGCGCTGAAGAATCGCCAGCGATTCAGGGCCGCTCAGGCGAACGATGCCGATCCCGCCCTCACCCGGCGGCGTCGCGATCGCCACAATAGTATCGTCGTATAACATGCTGCAGATTATAGCATAGCGTTCGGCACCGTTCGCTCGGCTCAAAGCCGCCGGTTGGTGGTACGTCACCTGCTATACCAATCGCAGGCTGATATGGCAGGATCTACGCGGTCGCTCACAAAACATGGATCTTCTTCGTATCGAACGTTTTTTCGTTCGATACGAGAGATTATTAATCCATGGTGGTCCAGTGTTTGCGCCGACTGCGTAAGTCGCGTAGATGAAAGGAGATCTGAGGGATGCAGCAAGCAATTATGATCGGCAGCGCTCTGCGCTTCGCCCAGAGCCAGGCTGGCCAGATCACCGGCTTGATTATCAACCCAAACCGCGGCCATCTGGACTACCTGATCATCCACACCGATCCACGCGGTGAGCGCGAATATTACGTGCCGAGCGGTCTGATCCAGCAGATTAGTGACCAGGGCGTTACTGTACGCATCGGCGCGAATGAGTTGAATGATCTGCCGCACCCGCAGGATCACGCCGATCAAGGAACGATCCAGGATAATCTACCCAATCTTTGTGTCGTGCAGGCGCAGACGCCTGTACACACAATTGAGGGCGACGCACTTGGCAATCTGCATGGCGTTATCGTCGACGCCGATCTGCATGTCCGTGCACTGCTGCTGGAGCAATCGCCTGATAGCGCCGTTCCAATCCAGCGTATCGCACAGCATGGCGCGCACCACGACGCGATTGCGGTCGAGCTCGCCGGCACGGATGTTCAGGCCAAGGCGCTGGGCTAAAGTTGCGCTCACCGCCAGATCATCGGCGCCAAAAAGACGACCACCAAGCCCACCAGCACCGTCAGAGGTGTGCCCGCGCGCACAAAATCGGCAAACTGATAGCGGCCCGGGCCATAGACCAGCAAATTGCCATGATGCCCAATTGGCGTCAGAAACGCCGCGACCGAGGCCATTGCGATCGTCACAACATAGGGCTCGGGCGGCTGGCCCAGCGCGCGTGCCAGCGCCACCGCTACCGGCGCGAACAGTGCGGTCGTGGCTGCGTCGGACATAAACTGGGTGAGCACGGCGGCGATCGCGAAAATGAGCAGCAGAATCAGCGTTTGACCCCATCCGCCGACCGCGCCCTGAATCAGCCTCGCCAGCAGATCCGCGGCCCCGCTCTTTTCCATCGCCGCGCCCAACGGCAGCGCACCGGCGATAAATACAAAGATCCGCGCATCGATCGCGCGGTAGGCCTGGCGCGGCGAAATACAGCCGCTGAGTACCATTGCCGCCGCCCCAGCCATCACCGCAATCTCGAGCGCCAGCAGATTGAACGCCGTCGCCAGAATCGTCGCCAGCATCACCAGGCCAGCCAACGCGGCGCGGCGGCGCGGCTGGGCTTCGCCATGGAACGGCACCAGCATCAAGAAAGCCGGATCGTTCTGCACCCGGCCGATCGCCTCCTGATCGCCTTGCAGCACCAGCACATCGCCGGCGTGCAGCTTGATCCGGGCCAACTCCTGCTGCATCCAGCCGCGCTTGCGCCAGATCCCAACCACGATCGCGCCATAGCGGCGGCGAAAATCGATCTCGGCGATCGTTCGCCCGGCCAGATCCGAGGTTGGGGCCACCACCGCCTGCACCAGCCGGTCTGGCAGTTCATCGGCGTCGCGCTGCGCATCGAGCGTGCCCGCGCCATACTGTTCCACCGGCTGTAGCTCGACACCAGCCTCCTGCCGGAAACTAACGATCTCTTCGGGCGTCGTGCGAATCAGCAACACGTCGCCGGGGTCGAGCTGGCGGTCGCGGTATGGCCGCCGCACATGCCGCCGATCGCGAATCCAGCCAACTACCTTGAAATGGTAGGCCGGATCGGCTTCAATCGCGCCGACGGTCTTGCCAAGAAACGGCGAATCGGGCCGGATCGCCAGCTCGGTGAAGTATCGATCGAGCCGAAAGCGATTCATGCCGCTTTCGCCGCCCTGGCGCGCCGGCAATAAAAAGCGGCCCGCGAGCAGCATAAACAGCGTGCCGACCAGCGACAGACTCAGCCCAATTGGCGCGATCGAAAAGATGCCGAGCCCTGGCCGGCCGGCCTGCCGCAGCTCGGCGCTGGCGATCAGGAATGCCGGCGCGCCGATAATCGTGATCGTCGTACCAAGCGAGGCGGCGAACGATAGGGGCATCAGCAGGCGTGAGGGCGGTAGATTTTTTTCGCGCGCCAGGTCGAGCGTTACCGGCAGCATCACCGCCGTAGTCGTGAGATGGTGCGTAAAGGCCGAGAGCAGCGCCACCGCCGGCATAATCACCAGGATGGCGCGGCTGTAGCTTCGGCCCGCCAGGCGGCCGATCCAGCCGCCGATTAGATCGGATAGCCCGGTCTGGTGCAGCGCGCCGCTGAGCACAAAGATCCCGGCCACGACGATCGCCGGCTCGCTGCTGAAGCCCGCTAGCGCTTCATCCGGTTGGAGCACACCGGTGACCGCCAGCGCCAGAATAATCAACACCGCCACCAGATCATTGCGCAGCCACTCGGTGACCAACAGCCCAAACGCGATCAGCAAGATCGCAAAAAAGACCATCTGCTGAATGCTCAGCCCATAGAGCATAGATATTCTCCTGATAATGCCGACATGGACAAGCGCTACACCAGCAGGATACGTACCAAACTGCGCTCCGCATTACAAACGGATACTTTACGCATATTTAATGGTACGTTGGCAAACCATTAATCTGCCTCGCCTACGATCTGATTTGACCTTAAAAAACCCGCCGCAAGGCGCCGCCCTTGAGAGCGAGCGGTTCGGCGGGTTTCTCGCTGGCTTCAGCTAATTCAATGCGACGCACAGTTTTTGGCATCTTAATGCGGCACGTCGCTTGACCTCGAACAAATTTTTGGTAAACTTCAAGTAGACACTCCACCCAGATCGAGGCGCTGATGCTGAAAACCTTCGCCTATCGGTGGTAAAATTCAGCAGAAGCGAAACGATCTAGTGATGGATGACACCTATGCCCTACACCCGAACGCGGCTCAGCTTTGGAGGGAGTATCTGCATTCCTCTTTACATCTGATTAATGGTCAAGTAATATACCATTAACCCGAGTAACTTAATGTGGTATTACGTCATTTGACAGTCTCATGCGAATAGCATACACTAGGTCCATCCATCACCTTGTTCAGAAACAGAGATCCGAGCCGGTATACATACCTAGACCACATATGTGACGCTCTGAGCGCGACGCATCCGCTGACGGCTGATTCGGTGTCGCAGTGAGCTTGCCAGGCACTGCGACAAAATCAGCCATCTGGAACGTCGCTCAGGTTTATGCCCTCTTCTCATACAATGGAGGAAACAGATGACCTCTCGAAACGTGACTCGGCGCAGATTCCTCAAGATGACCACAGCGGCCGGCTTTAGCGCACTGGTCGCCGCCTGTGGCGGTGCGGCGCCCGCCGCGGCCCCCACAGCCGCACCAGCGGCCCCAGCAGCCACGGCGGCGCCGGCAGCTGGCGGCGCGGCGATGTCGATGGACCAGCTCGTCGCAGCGGCTAAGGGCGAAGGCACGCTCACGACAATCGCGCTGCCGCACGACTGGCTGAACTACGGCGAGATGATCGACGGCTTCAAGAAGAAGTACAGCCTGGAGGTCAACGAGCTCGACCCCAACGCCGGCTCGGGCGACGAGGTTCAGGCGATCAAAGCCAACAAAGACAACAAGGGTCCACAGGCGCCCGACGTGATCGACGTCGGCTTCTCGTTCGGCCCATCCTCTAAGGCCGATGGCCTGCTGCAACCCTACAAGGTCGCCACGTGGGACACGATCCCCAACGAGGTGAAAGACGCCGATGGCAACTGGTACGGCGATTATTACGGCGTGCTGTCGTTCGCCGTTAACAAGGACGCGGTTAAGAATGTGCCGCAGGACTGGGCTGACCTGCTCAAGCCCGACTACAAGGGCCAGATCGCGCTGGCCGGCGACCCGCGCACCTCGAACCAGGCCATCCTGACCGTGTATGCCGCCGCGCTAGCCAACGGCGGCTCGCTCGACGACGCCAAGCCGGGCCTCGACTTCTTCGCTAAGCTGAACGAGTCCGGCAACCTGGTGCCGGTGATCGGCAAGCAGGCCACCCTGACCGGCGAAACGCCGATCCTGATCACTTGGGACTACCTGGCACTCGGCTACCGCGACCAGCTCAAAGATAACCCGCCGGTCGAGGTGGTGGTGCCCAAGACTGGTGTGCTGGCCGGCGTCTACGTTCAGGGGATCAGCGCATTTGCGCCGCACCCGAACGCGGCCAAGCTCTGGATGGAGTATCTATACTCTGATGAAGGCCAGCTGATTTGGTTGAAAGGTTATGGCCACCCGATCCGCTACAACGACCTGGCGAAGAATAACAAGATTCCGGCCGATCTGGCATCCAAGCTGCCGCCGGCCGAGCTGTATGCCAAGGCAGCCTTCCCCTCGGTCGATCAGCAGACCGCCGCGAAGAAGACTATTACCGAGGGCTGGGACACGACGGTGAAGGTGAACTATCCGAAGAGCTAACTGAAACTCGTCGAACCGGAACAACAATTACATAGTGCGTAGGACGGACGCGATAATAAAGATGAAGAAAATAATCGGGTAGCCCACGAAGGTGGGCTTGGTTGCTGTAGCCGGCGGGTTAAGGCGCCCGGCGGGCCCGCCAGCGAGCTAAAGCTCTTGGCTACAGTCACGAAGGCCGGCACCGGGTACCCTCACCCAAAGGGTACCCGGTGTGGGTACCCGGCGGCCTATACCCGACTTTAATGTTCATTATCGCGTCCCTACGGACTACGCACTACGTACTACGCTCACACAGGGAGCCGGATCGCTATGTCGTCACAAACCGGCTGGGTCGAAGCACAGGATGCCACCAGGGCACTGCCCGCCCGACGCAAGTTCTCGTGGGCATGGGTTGGCGTGCTGCCGTTTTTCATCTTCGCGTTGGCCTTTCTGATCCTGCCAGCGCTCTCGCTGTTTGCGGGCAGCTTTCAGGATCGCGCGGGTAACCTGACGTTCGAAAATATCACTGGCCTAGCGCAGCCGTTTATCATCGACGCCTACTGGCTCAGCATTCGTGTTAGCCTGGTCACGGCGGTGGGCGGCGCGCTTTTCGGCTTTCTGCTAGCATACGCCGCGATCATGGGTGGGCTGCCGACGTTTGTGCGTTCGGCGCTGATGACCTTCTCTGGCGTTGCGTCGAACTTCGCCGGCGTACCACTCTCCTTCGCCTTTATCGCTACGCTCGGGCGCGTCGGGATGGTCACGGTGCTGATCAATACGCTGTTCGGCATCAACATCTATCAGCAGGGCTTCAACCTATACAGCTTCTTGGGACTGAGTTTTACGTATATGTACTTCCAGTTCCCGCTGATGATCTTGATCATCGCGCCGGCGCTCGACGGCCTGAAGCGCGAGTGGCGCGAGGCCTCCGAGAACCTCGGCGCGACAACCGCACAATACTGGCGCTATGTTGCGCTGCCGATCTTGTTGCCCTCGCTGCTGGGTGCGACGATCCTGCTGTTTGGCAATGCGTTCGGCGCCTACGCGACTGCCTATGCGCTGACCGGCGGTACGCTGAACCTGGTGACGATCGTGATCGGCGCACAGATCCGCGGCGACGTGCTAAATAACCCTGGATTGGGCTATGCGCTCGCGCTCGGCATGGTCGTGATTATGGCGATTTCGATCGCCCTGTACACCTGGCTGCAGCGCAAGACCGCGCGATGGCTCCGCTCATAATTGTAAATTGTATATTGTAAATTGCGGATTAGCTCAATGGCTCTGCACTATACAATATACAATCTTAAAGATGCAAATGACGACGAAACGACGCAATCTGTGGCCTTGGCTCTGGATCACCCTCGGCGTGCTGTACTTCTTCTTGCCGCTGATCGGCACGCTGAACTTCTCGCTGCGGGAGCGGCGGGGCGTGCTCAGCCTAGCCGCGTATGAGAACGTCTTCACCGACCCCAAGTTCTTGCAGACGTTTACCTTCTCGCTCGAAATGGCCGTGCTGACGATTGTGGTCAGTTTATTGTTGATCGTGCCAACCGCATATTGGGTCCATCTGCGCGTACCACGCTTGCGCCCGGTGGTCGAGTTCATTACCTTGCTGCCGTTCGTCGTCCCGGCGATCGTGCTGGTGTTTGGCCTGATCAAGATCTACAGCCGGCCGCCGCTGGTGCTGACCGGCAGCGCCATCAGCACCAACGCGCTGCTGGTCGCCGGCTATGTCGTACTCTCGCTGCCATACATGTACCGCGCGGTCGATACCGGCCTGCGGGCGATCGACGTGCGTACATTAACCGAGGCAGCCCAGAGTCTGGGCGCATCCTGGACGACGATCTTGTTCCAGGTGATCTTCCCGAACGTGCGCGTGGCGATTCTGAGCGGCGCGTTCCTGACATTCGCGATCGTGATCGGCGAGCTGACGCTGGCGCAATACCTGGCCCGGCCGGCGTTTGGGCCATACCTGGCGCTGATCGGCCAGGACCGCGCCTATGAGCCGGCGGCGCTGGCGATCATCAGCTTCGCGCTGACGTGGGCCTTTATCGGGCTCATTCAATTCATCGGCCGGCGCTCGCCCGGCGTCGCGCAGCTTGCAGGAACCAAATAGACCGACGACCGACGACCGACAGCCGACGACCGATGGCGACACACGCTCGGTGGTTGGTGGTCGGTGGTCGGTGGTCCGTAGTCGGAGCTAGCTATGGCTTTTCTCGATCTCCACAATGTCCGCAAAGGGTTCGGCCAATCGATCGCGGTCGAGAACTTCAATTTGGAAGTCGAGCGCGGGGAATTCGTCTCATTCCTTGGCCCAAGCGGCTGCGGTAAAACTACGACGCTGCGCATGATCGCCGGCTTCGAAATGCCAACCTCGGGCGCAATCAAGATCAATAATGTCGATCTGACGAATACGCCGCCCAACCGCCGCAATGTGGGCATGGTGTTTCAGTCGTATGCGCTGTTTCCAAATATGACCGTGGCCGATAATATTGGCTTTGGGCTAAAGGTTGCGCGCCGGCCCGCCAGTGAGATCGCGACGCGGATCGAGGAGATGCTCAGAACCGTCCATCTGCCCGAGTTTGGCGCGCGTTACCCCTACCAACTTTCCGGCGGGCAGCAGCAGCGCGTCGCGCTGGCGCGGGCGCTGGCCATCCAGCCACAGGTGCTGCTGCTCGACGAGCCGCTCTCGGCGCTCGACGCCAAGATCCGCGTGTCGCTGCGCAGCGAGATCCGCGCGATCCAGCGCCAGCTTGGCATCACGACGATCTATGTGACGCACGACCAGGAAGAAGCGCTCTCGCTCTCCGACAGGATCGTGGTGATGAGCAACGGCCGGATCGAGCAGATCGGCACGCCGTTCGAGATCTATAATTTTCCAACCACCCGCTTCGTCGCCTCATTCGTCGGCACGCTCAACCTGCTCTCCGCGCAGGTGCTCGACGCGGCCGGCGGCCGGCTAAGCATCGACGGCCAGGAAGTACGTGCGGCCAAGCCGATTGCCGATGCGCCGGAGGCAAAATCGCTGACGATCGCGCTGCGCCCGGAGATCATGTCGATGCATGGCGCGGCGAACACCGTGCCAAACAGCATCAATCGGCTCGCCGGCACGGTCGACGACGTGATGTTTCTCGGACCGACCGTGCGCATTCGCGTGCGAATCAAGGATCAATCATTCCAATTCGACGAGTTCAATAACCCACACCTCAATCCGCCACAGCGTGGCGAGCCAATCGCGGTGAACTTCCCGCCCGAGGCCTGCATGATTCTGAGCGATCAGCCGGTGGCGGCGCTGCCGGCCGCGTAGCGTCGGCCCACAACTCACTATTGGGGTCATAGGACGCGGACGAACGCGGACGAACGCGGATTACTGATACGTTTCTGCGTTCGTCCGCGTCCTTTTATCCTAGCTAGTTTTTGGTGCAAAACCTCGATCCCAAATCTTGGTACCCTATCTGCTGCATCCGATGGCAGGATGATACACGCCGTCGGAGGTGCAAGATGTTACGCGACCGCTACGATCCGATGAATCTGTTCGATCTGGTTCCGGCCCTGAGCATGGAGTTGGATCCAGTGCTGACACAACTGGATCACCTGCTTGACGACGATACCCTGTTTCAGGCTGTCAAAGCCGACTTGGCCAAGCGCTTGCCGCGGACGCTGATCGATGGCCGGCCCTCCACGCCCATAGAGGTTATCCTGCGCCTGTTGGTGATCAAGCATCTCTACAACTGGAGTTATCAACACACCGAGCAGTGGGTGGCCGACAGCCTGGTCTTGCGCCAGTTTTGTCGCGTGTATGCCGAACGGGTGCCCGATGACACGACGCTGATCCGCTGGGCGAATTTGATCCAGCCAGAGACATTGCACCAACTACTCGACCACGTGGTCGACTTGGCCCGCCAATACAAGGTGACCCATGGGCGCAAGCTGCGCATTGATGGCACCGTGGTCGAGACCACCATGCATCATCCGACCGATAGCACGCTGTTGTATGATGGAATCCGAGTGCTTAGCCGTACCCTGAAACGAGCTGCACAAGTGCTGCAGGACACGACGCGCCTGACCCGCGCCAGCTTTCGCTCTCGCACCCGCAGTGCCAAGCGCATCATGAAGCGCATTATGGAGGGAACCCGCCAGCGTGGGGAACAGGCCGAACAGACCATGCAGGCCGCCTACCAGCAGTTGCTGACTGGTGCCACGGCGATGGTGCAGCAGGCGCAGCAGGTGGCGCGTGCTTTGCGCGATGAGGCCAGCCGAACCGCACAGCGGCTGGCCGACACGTTGGATCATTTCTGTCCCCTGGTCAAGCAGGTGATCAGCCAGACGAGCCGGCGCGTGGTGCAGGGCGAAACGGTGCCGGCAAGCGAGAAAGTGGTCAGCTTGTTCGAGCCGCACACGGCGATCATTCGCAAAGGCAAGCTGCGTAGGCCCACCGAATTTGGGCGGGCGGTCTGGCTCTCCGAGGTTGACGGTGGGATTATCAGCCGCTACGCCATACTGGACGGGAACCCGGATGAGGCCGGACAGCTGCCACCCAGCCTGGATCATCATCTGGCGGTGTTTGGCAAGCCGCCGCGCCTGCTGGCAGGCGATCGCAAGTTGGCGACGGAGGCGAACGAACGCTATGCGCGAACCCAGGGGGTCAGACAGGTTGTGCTGCCCGCGAGTGGCGCGAAGTCGGCCGAGCGGATCGCGTATGAGCGGCAGCGCTGGTTCCGGCGTGGGCGCAATTGGCGAGCAGGGATCGAAGGGCGGATCAGTGGGCTGAAACGGGGCCACGGCCTCGCTCGCTGTCGCTACCACGGCGAGGATGGGATGGAACGTTGGGTCGGTTGGGGCGTAATCACCCATGATTTGCACAAGATCGCCCAAGCGACGGTGGCGTAAGTGGCAGTGACGGATCATATGTGAACACCCGTTCCAGTAACAACACGACATTCTTTCAGACCCTGCTCGTTTGTGCTTTGTCCAGAGGGTTTTGCACCAAAAACTAGCTAGTGAACAGGTATCTCACTTCCTCCATGTGCCGCAGCGATCGCTGCGAAAAATGAGCTGGCGCACGTTATAATGGTGGGAGCGAAGCCGGCGCTCTCGATCGTGTGCCCAGTACACCAGCGCCGCGTATAGCGATACTGCGTGAATTGTAGTGTCGCCTTCGGGCGGCGTACGCTCCACCGCCTGAAGGCGGCACTACGGTGAGTTTACGAATCACATAGGATCGCTATATGTGCTTGCTGCCCGCCCTATATGCCCAAGAGGTGATCGATGCCCAGCCATCACTTTATCAGCTATTCCTCGGCCGACGCGCAGGATTTTGCTTTGCGGCTCTGTGATACGCTGGCGGCCGGGCCGCCCTCGTTCCCGGTCTGGCTCGATAAGCGCAAGCTGCAGGCCGGCGAAGACTGGGATGCACAGATCGTCGAGGCGATCAAAACCTGCGTGAGTATGTTGTTTGTGATGACCCGCGACAGCGTCGAGGATGAGTCGGTCTGTAAGAATGAATGGGTCAGCGCGCTCAGCTATAAGAAGCTGATCGTCGCAATCAAGTTGCACCACGACGCCGAGTTGCCGTTCCGCCTGGCCAGCCGGCGGTTCATCGATTTCACCGGCGAATTCGAGCCGGCGCTGGCCCGTTTGCGCGAGCGTCTCCAGTGGCTGGACTCACCGGCGGGCACGCTGCGCACGCTGAAGGATCGCCGCGCCGACGCCCAGCGCGACCTGCGCCGCACCGCCGACCCCACGCAGCAGGCGCGCATCCAGGATGAGCTTGCCCTACTGGAGCAGCAGATCGCCGACCAGCAGCGGATCGTGGACAATCCCCAGGCCGCCGCCCAGCGGGTCGAGCAGAGCATCGTGCGCGGATTGGAGCGCGAGCGCCAGCCCGAGCAGCCGGTGGCCGGCGCGGCGCGCAGCAAGTTCATCAACCTGCCGCCCGCACCGCCGCCGAAGCCGCCCGTCGGCATGCTGTGCGAGGGCGGCCAGCACATCCTTGGTGCGATCGCGGCCTACCGGGCGGCGCGGGCGATCAACAAGAATGCCGGCGTCATCGCGCGCGTCCTACGGTTGTTCGACACGCTGGCGCTGGCGGACAGCGCCGGGCTGCTGGCCGGAGTACGGCCCACAGCCGGTGGGTAGCTGGCGGCGCCGAGCTGATGCATTACGTATTCGGCGTTTAGCAGGAGGCCACCAATGAGTAGCCGTGCTCGTACACCGCGGGGATTACGGATCGGGTTTGTGTCGACGCGTTTTGCCGGAACCGATGGCGTGTCGCTCGAAACGGCCAAGTGGGCACGCGTCCTCGAGCGCTTGGGACATACCTGCTTTTACTTCGCTGGTGAATGTGACACTCCGCCCGAACGCAGCCGGGTTGTGCCCGAGGCGTTCTTCGGTCACCCCGATATCGACACCATTCAAGTGGTGGCATTTTCACTACGCAATCGGCCACCCGCCGTTTCGCATCGGATCGATCAACTCAAAGAGTATCTGACGGAACACCTCGCGGCCTTTGTGAAAGACTTCGCGATCGACGTGCTGATTGTCGAGAACGCGCTCGCTATTCCCATGCATATTCCGCTGGGTTTGGCGTTGACAGAGTTTATCGCCGAGACGAATATCCCAACTATCGCGCATCATCACGACTTCTTTTGGGAGCGCAAACGCTTTTTAACCAACTGCGTGTGGGATTACTTGAACATGGCGTTTCCTTGTCATTTGCCATCCATGCGCCATGTTGTGATCAACTCCTCGGGCGCCAACCAACTGGCCCTGCGTACCGGCATCTCGTCGTTACTCATCCCGAACGTGATGGACTTCGACAATCCACCACCGCCGCCCGATGCCTATGTCGCTAGCTTGCGCGAAGACTTACGAGTGGCACCCGACCAATACCTCATTCTACAGCCAACGCGCGTTGTGCAGCGTAAAGGCATTGAGCATGCGATTGAACTGGTGCATCGTTTGTCGCTGCTCGGCGTCAATGGGCAGTTGGTGATCTCGCACGCCAGCGGCGACGAGGGCGATGCGTATGAACAGCGTGTGCGCGATTATGCCGCCCTGCTGCATGTCCCAGCAACATTCGTCTCGGAAGTGATTGGCCCGTACCGTGACCAGACCCCCACAGGGCATAAGATCTATACGCTCGACGACGTGTATCTACAGGCCGATCTGGTGACCTATCCTTCAACCATTGAAGGATTCGGTAATGCCTTTCTCGAGGCCGTCTACTTCCGGCGGCCGATTGTCGTCAACAGTTACTCGATCTATGCCACAGATATCAAACCGAAAGGATTTCAGGTTATCGAGTTTGATGGGTTTATAACGGATGACACCGTACGTCAAACGCGCGACTTCCTCGAACAACCTGCTTTGGCCCAGGCGATGGTAGAAAACAACTATCGACTTGCAAAACGCTTTTACTCCCATGGTGTCCTTGAGCGCAGTCTCAAGACCCTACTTGTCGATCTCTTTGGCGTTGAACCGTTCATGTCGTAATCGCTGCTGTAGGCATATTTCAGGTGTACGATCACGATGACAACGCTCAATCTTTTTCGGCATGCGACAAATGTCGAGACCTACACGGCAGGCCAGGTTATCTTTCAGGAAGGCCAGCATGGCGACGTGATGTACGTCGTGCAGGCGGGCCAGGTCGATATCCTGCTCAATGGTATGCCATTTGATCTGGCTGGTGCCGGCGATATCTTCGGCGAGATGGCGCTGATCGACGATCGCCCGCGTAGCGCCAGCGCCGTCGCCGCGACTGATTGCACGCTGGTGCGGATCGACGAACGCCGATTCACGTTTCTTGTGCAGCAAACGCCGCACTTTGCGCTCACCGTCATGCGCGTGATGGCCGACCGATTGCGCAAACGCATGAATAAGGATACTTGAGCGTACCACACGTAAAGTATGGCGAGGAACGGAGATTGCGGGACGGTGCTGAGTAGCACTGTCCCGCGTTGCGTTATCGGTGTATTATTCTGATCACTCTATTAAGCATTCTGCAGGTCGCTAGAGCTGTTGAAACGAAAGGATAACCCATGACAGATATAGAACCGCAGGTGACGAGCGATATCGTCGAGGCCGAGGGTTTTGACCTGCCGGCGCCAGCCGAGCCCGAGCCGCCTTCGCTGCCACTCAACCGTGATGTGCTCATCCGCGTGCCGGCGCGCCATAACACGCGGCTTCAGCGCATCCTCGACCGCATCAACCAAGACGATGAGCTGTATATGCTCTGGCGCTGCGCCAACATCAATGCGGTCGACCGCCTCGGCATGAGCGACCATGGTCCCGTCCATGTCCATATTGTCGCGAACATTGCGCTCAAGCTGCTGCGATTGCTGGTCGCGCGCGGCGTGCAGCCATCGATCATTGCCGAGCATGCGCTCACGATTAACGACGCGGAGGTGGTGGTCGTGCTAGGCGCGCTGCTGCACGACATCGGCATGGCGATCCACCGCGACGACCACGAGCGCTTCAGCCTGTTCCTGGCCGCCCCCAAACTGCGCGAACTCCTCGACGGCATCTACGATGTCGCCGCGCGCACGGTGATCATCGCCGAGACGCTGCATGCGATCATCGCACATCGTTCGGATGGCCACCCCCTGACCCTCGAGGCCGGCGTGGTGCGGGTCGCCGATGCGCTTGATATGGCCAAGGGCCGCTCACGGATCGCCTTCGAGGCCGGCAAGGTCAACATCCACTCGCTCTCCGCGGCGGCGATCGATCGGATCGAGATCCAGACCGGCGAACTGAAGCCGGTGCGCATTGCCGTATCGATGCTCAACTCGGCCGGCGTCTTTCAGCTCGACGCGCTGCTTAAGGAGAAGCTTCAGGGCTCGGGGTTGGAGCCACATGTGGAAGTGATCGCCACGATCCAAGGCGAGACGGAGAAGAAGCTGGTCGAGGTCTTTCGCGTATAGAACATCGCAGCGAAGTCTGAACGCTCAGCTAACCCGACGTAGGCTCGGTCGGCCGATCGTCGGGCTCGTGCGCTATATGCTGACCGTGCTCATCATAGATCACAACTTGCGCGGGATTCTGCGGCACGCCACCGACGGCGATCTCGGCGCCGCGCACCTCGGCAGCATCGGCCTTAGTCAAGATACGCCGTATGTGGCGTGTATCTTCTCGTCGCGCCTTCACCGCCACTAATGTCTTGCCCGCGGCGACCAGCGACTCATACGCGCGCGCTTCTTCTTCGGGGATGCCGCCAAAATGGATCAGGGCCGCCGCCACGCCGCCGACGACCGCGCCGGTGACTGCACCGGTGGCCGCACTCGCCAGCGCGGTCGCCAGCGCACCGCCGGCAATCACCGGCCCAACGCCAGGGATGACCAACGCGGCCAGCCCAACCACGCCGCCCCAGACCGCGCCGACGGCCGCGCCCTCACTAGCTGAGACATCGTCTCCGCTGCTGACGGCGACGTCATTATCCGGGGCCTTCGAGATGACTGATACGTCGTCCAGCGTATATGGACTATCACGCAGCATCGCCACCGCGCGCCGCGCATCGCGTGGGTTCTCGAAAATCCCAATCAAGGTTGTCATCGTGCGGTTCCTTTCTCTGCACTATTGGCATTCAGCAAGTGTCAGGCCAGCAAACTCCGTGCCAAGTCTCGTTTCCCCGCGCATCGCATTCCGCATCCCCTCATTCTTCCGAATAATAGAAACCAACACTCTCCGCGGTTGTGCGCATGGCTACATTTGTATCCTGGGTCGAGATGGTGGCCGTGCGCCCGTGTGCAAGAATATGTGCTGTGACAAAGCTGACCACTGCTTTGCCATACCCTTGCTGACGCACGGCGGGAGCCGTACTGACAGCAGCCACTTCCCAATGGGTTTCGGAATAGGTCCAAACTGCAGCGAGCGCCACAATCGCCCCATGCTCCACAATAGCACAATAGCGAAAGCCATCTGCACGATTCTGTTTCCAGTCCTCGTATGAATCGCGCCTGCTGTATAACGAAATGCTTGAGCGCCAGAAACAGCACTATCACGAGACGGACAAGTTTTTGAGCAAGTATGACCTGACGGCGCTTTTTGCGGGTCGGGGTGGCACACACGTTCCTGCAACATGGGTTGCCGGTTGAACCGAGAAGCTGCCTGCTTATGAACTTTTATTATTAAATCGGGCATTTCGCACCGCCGCACGCGCGGGGCTAAAGCGCCCGCGCTAACAGCCCAAGCCCGCTGAAGCGGGCTACCCGATTAATTTCTTCATCTTCATTAGCTGGCAGAGTTGTCACTTCTCCATGTGTGGCGAGTAGCCAACCAACACCGGTACTGTAGTTGGTGCACAGTCTGGGCGCAGCAGGTAGGTCGTCAACCGAACGTGACCTTCCAAGACCACCAATGGCGATCGCTCATCTTTGCCTACAAGGATGAGTTCTGGAAACACCGCACCTGCGCAGAGCGCATCGGCCATAAACCACAATCCCGCATTGCTTACCCCGAAAGCCTCGATGCCGTGTCTGATTCGCGCGACGGCATCGGTTGCCAACCGCGAACCGCCCGAAAGTTCGATCCAGTAATCATCGTTGATATAGCGGAGTTTCTCAAGGTCCGCCATTGTCGCCAGCGCGCGAAACCATTTGACATCTGCGGGGAAACTCTTGAACACGTCTGCATCCCGTTGGTAGCCCCGCCATTCGCTCAGCACTTGGCGACGATAGGCAGTGTCAACCGGATTGGCGAAGTCGGGCTGGTCGATGATCTGGCGATCCTGGCCGTCGCGATGGAGGATTGCCAGAATGGTAGGGCCGAAGCGCGACGAGGCAATCTCGGTCGCCAGGAAGACGGCCACCATCTCATCTTCACTAATGGGATGCAAGTGCTGCATGAGGAACCCCTGTGCTTAAGCCGCTTGCGTCTGGTTATCGGAACAGCTATTATATATCCTCCTAAGAGGTACCGAGATTGAGACGAAGATTACACCAAACCAGGGCACCGGTCAGCCCGCAACGCGTTCGGCGTCGGGCTGATCTTGGGGCTGGTCTTCGGACTACGCGGCGGACTGGCCGGGGGACTGCACGGCGGACTGGTCTTGGGGCTGGACGGCGTGCTGAGCGGCGGGCTGATCTATGCAGGTCTCGCTGTCCTCCAGCACTACATCCTCCGCTATCTTCTCTACCGCAACGGCTCCCTCCCACTACGACTTGTTCCCTTCCTCGACTACTGCGCCGAGCGGATCTTCCTCCGCAAGATCGGCGGCGGCGGCTACATCTTCGTGCATCGCCTCTTGATGGAGCACTTCGTGGGGCTTGAACGGGGAACGGAGGAATAGTGGACGTGGCGGAAGATCGGTCAGTTCCGCGCCTTCCGCCGTTCCGTCGCTCCTCGTTCAAGGGGTGGGCTGCTGTCCTCGATCCGCTGTCTTCCTACCGCACCATTCGCCGTGCCTCATTCATCCATCGCCGGGCGCGGCGATCACACCGTATCAGCCGGGCGGTGCGGAGCGCTATAACGCTGAACCACGACCGATCAGCCTCTTGATATCGAACTTAGGTACGCCAAAGCGGTCACACAGTCCAAACGCGACATGAATGGGGCTCTGCTCCTCGTTCCATATCTTGCGATGGTAGAGATTGTCGCGCCACTCGTAGAAGTAGAGCGCCTGAATACGACCGCCGTAATCGGCGTTCATCCGGTGAATCAGGTCGACGAGCACACCCATCACCTCGCCGTAGCGCGCGTTATTGCTCTCCGGCACGACCAGACGATCACCTTCTAAACTATAGCCGACAGCTGAAGGAAAACCGGTCTCGCTCAGGATCATCGGCTTGCCGGCACGCTCCAGTTCTTGGAGTGTGCGGCGTAGACGCCATTCAAACAACACCAGGCGGTCGTTACGCACCCGTGAATTGGATAGAAAGAGTCGGCTTTCTTCGAAAGCGTCGAATGTGAACCAGGCGCGCCTGCCCATTGGATAGCTGTTGATCGAGACGATGTCACAGGCGTCGACTAGCGGCCACAGCCATTCGTTGAAATACCCCTCGTGATCGAAGACAATCTCTTCCATCGCGTAGGTGAGCGGCGTCGTATAGCCATGCGCATCCATCCAGTGGCGGTAGGTCGTTATCAGATTCGTCAGGCCAAACGAGAGGCGGGCCGTGAAGCGCTTGGCGTTGGGCGCATCGCCGCCCTCACGCAGCTCATTGCCGACACAAATCGCCTCGAGGGGAATGCCCAACTCATGGTATCGGGCCAGTTCATCCAACCGCAATTGTGAGCGCCAGTCCTTGACCAGCGCTTCGGCGTCGACCCACATACCCGCAAACAAACTCATCCCGGCCTGCTTGAGCGCCGGCGCCACCTTCTCGGCGTAGGCAATGTGATAGGAGCGAGCCATTTGTAGCCCGTTCTCAGCCGCAAGCGCGATCTGCTGGTCTAAGGGGACATCATCATCGTCGTGAATCCAGGCACCGATTTTCATAGGAGTGGCCGACCCTTCTGCCATGCGGCAACTGATCGATCCCATGTATACCAGATCACTTGAGGGCAACGTTCAGGATTCTCTCGACGATCTGTCTGGCGTCAAAATAGGCCTCAGCGATCTCCCGGGCAGCGCGGCTATGCCGCTCGTAATCGGCGTTGATGGCCGCCAAAGCATCGATCGCCTCCTGAAGCGTCGAGAAGCGAAACATCCCCTCGCCATGAGGAAGGAATGAGCTCGGCCCGGTATTCTGCACCACCACCGGCTTACCGCTGGCTAAATAGCATAGGGTCCGGTCGCTGACCCAGGCGTTCTGGAACCTCATGCAGGAAGGCTTCGCACAACTGAACTCGCCTCGCGATCGTTGGATGTACGATCGATACGTCTCAGGAGTTCCGGCCACCTCGCGGGAATGACGAATGCGCCAGCCATGACTCTCCATCATGCGCTGGTCCTGCGCATCCCCGTCGCCTAGATAGAGCGCCAGTTCGAGCGCCTGACTCGTCCTGTGTGGTAGCTCCGCAAACTGCAGGAATGATATTCGCTTCGTGTTTTCGTAGACTTCCTTGGCATCTACGATCCAGTCGTCCGCATCCCAGCTAGAGACTGTGGTAAACGCTTGGTCACGAGGATCATATGCGTAGGGCCATTGATTGAGGCCCACTGGCGGGCGGATGTGAATCCACCGCAGACCACAATCTGGAAACGTGGCGGCTGGCGTTCCGACCGTTTCACCTGTGGTAAAATAGCAATCATGCCGAGGCACAGAAAGCTGCCCCCTGCTGATCCAAAACTGAAGTAGCCCTGGATCGATATCGACTAGTGCAGTGCGCCGAAAGTGAGAGAGCAGCGCTGGGTCAACCGCATAGTGGAAGTTCAGCATGAGATCTGCCTGGTGGCAGATCGCTTCTGCCTCGGCCTGGGTCATGCCAACGTATTCATACGGGACGCCGGAAATGCCTGTCTGCCCGCGGCTCACGTAGAGAATGAGCTTTCCAACCAGCCCGTATAGCTCCATCCGTGTAACGAACGTGGATAACCGGGCGGCGTCCTGCCCGGCATCGCCGCTGCTGCGAATGCTCTCTAGCCAGTAGACGTCGCATCCCAGCTGGCGCAGGCCCTGTACGTACTGCATATAGGCCCAGAAGTGACCGCCGCCTTCGGGGAAATTCGCGACATTGGTCGGCGAGATGACGATGGTGGGCATGACGATCCTCCTCTACGGCGGCCAGTCCACCAGGAGATCGCCAAGGTCGCGAAAACTGACCAGTTGGATCGACTGCGCTGTCAAGGCCTGCCGGATGACCGAATCGCACAAGGTCCGCAGTTCAGTCTCGCGCTCGGCGGAGTAGCCGGATGGGAAATCCGGATCGACATAGCCTGGATGGCAGCTCAGCTCGGTGATGCCTTCCTGGACCTCCGTCTCCAACATTCGTACCAGGCTCTCCACGCCGATCTGCTCCAGATGGGTCGCCCCACTCCACTGCCCATAGAACTTCGAGAAATAGTGAACTGGGGAGTGTTCCCGCAGAGGCAAGCCGTAGTGCCGCGCCAGATCAAGGAAATGGGCGAGCAGCCGTGGGTCGTGGTGGAGGTTGTGGTGGGAGTCCAGATGGGTTGGTAGACGGCCCATCAGCTCTTGAAAGCGGGCGAGCTGGCGGCGTAACTCGGTGCGGTAGCTTGTATCGGTGGCGGAACCGGCGGCCAGCGCGCGGCCCTCGTTCATATGCGCGTGCAAACCGACGCTCAGATCCGGCACAGCGCGACTCAGCAAGGCCGCTGCTTCGCTCCTCGGCGCGTTCACGATCAAGCTCGCGCTGGTCAGGATTCCGCGACGGTGGGCTTCGATGATCCCGCGGTTGATTCCGCGGCTGGCGCCGAAGTCATCCCCGTTGACGATCAAATACTTCATCATTGCACATCCCGGCCCGGATCATGGCTTGCTGTCTCGTTTCGATATGGGAAGGACCGGCTCCAACAGCTCAAACCAGTGATCAACTGCTGCTAACTCATCGAATCCCCATTCAGCGCGATCTTGCAACACTGCAATCGCCGGCCAGATCGCGCGATTGGCGTATCGCGCACACTCCGCGGTTTCAAAGAGCAGGTTCAAATCCTGCGCGGATGGCAGGTGCCAGCCTAGATGCTCCATGAACTCACAGTATACATCGAGGACCCACAGTCGGTGGTGGAGTGCGAAGCGTAAAAGAAACGTCGAGAGATCGTAGCTGGCCTGCCCGACAGCAGCATGATCCCAGTCGATGAGCCGTGCGTGCAGCCCGTGCGCGGTAGAGAGCACAAACATGTTGGTGGTCCAGAGATCACCATGAAGGAGTGTCTCAGGCCCGCCGAGCTCCGCCAGCATGTGTGCTCGGTATGGTTGCTCGTCGAGCAGTTGATACATCCGCTCAAGCAGGCGCTCCCGCACCGCTAGGCGTTCTGAAGATAGCTCGACATCGGACGGCCGCAGCGATTCCAGGCCGCGGATAGCATCACGCACATTCGAGGCATAGAAGTACATTCCCAAATCGCCGCCATACAGGCGGCACTCCGCCAGCAGAGGGTGCCCAGCAAACCGTGTATGTAGTTGAGCGATCAATTCCACCGCTGCCTTCACGCGCCCTGGGTCCAGATCGCTCGGATCCAGTGTCCAGTCTCCCAGGTCTTCGTAGAAGTGCCAGACGCACTGGCCGCTGCGCTCGGCGGCGGCGCCTAGTAAGGGCGGGCCACTTTGGCTTAAGCCGATCGCCGGGAGCCACCGGAGCGTTACGAACAGATTACGCTGGGCGATGTCAGGGTCCAGGCGTTTGATCACCAGGGAGCGAACGCGGCCGTTGATTTCAAAGCGCAAGCGATACACCCGAGCGACGCGCGATTTCAGCGTGTGCTGGTCAACCAACCGGCCTGCGGCTTCGCTCCCACCCAACAACTCATACAGTACGCTGCCGAGTTCAGTCAGGCCGGGTTGTCCGCTGCCTTCGAGCAAGCTGTCGAGCCCCTCAATCAATGGATTCTCTCCCATCCGGCTGCCTGGAGCGCATCGACTAATGCAGCTTGGTAGATTCTCATGTCGCTCATTGCCCACTCTACTTGTTCATACGCGAGGCCTCGAGCGTTCCAGTTGATAGCGGCAAGGCACCGAAACATTTTCCCGCAGTTCACTAATCGCTGTATCGTCAGGAGGTCCAAACTCGGCCAGTGATCTCGCACCACCGACCAGTAGGTAGCGACGTCGGGATTTGCCGAGAAGCCAGTTAACAATGGCGGCGATTGCGCCAAGTCAGCGGCGGGGACACCCCAGCCTGCGTCTTCCCAGTCGAAGGGCAGCAGCACGATTCCGGCCTGCCCGGTTCGGACACGCACATTCTTTCCGGTGAAGTCGCCGTGTATGAGAGTCCGCGGTAGTCCTTCGCAGAACTCCTCCACTTGACCCCAGCGCAATACCAGGCCATCATACTGGGATACAATGGTCTCGAGGATCACCAGGTCGTCGGCGTCTAGCGCGGGGTTGGCGAGGTTTCTGCGGATTCTGGCGCGTCCTGATCGGAGGTGCTCCAAGTAGTGACCTGGTCCTCGATCGGGCAGATGAGCTGTTGCAGTAACGCACGTTGCCGATGTGTGCATGAGCCCTAGCCACTGTGCGGCGAGAGTGCGATGTTCCTCAATGAACGGCGAATACTCCTCCCTACCGGCATCCTCGAGGAAGATCCAGCAGTACTCGCCATCTCGCTCCTCTACAAATCCGTAGTAATGGAGAGCAGTTATTGGCAAATGAGGGAGGACTTGCTCGTAGATGGTGCGTTCTATCACCGCGTCGGCTTGTCGGCATCGTTTGGCGATGACAGCAGCACTGGTCGGCCCGACACCGGCGAGCCGATACACGGCCGACTTTCTCAGTGACCGCTCTTTCAGGATTCCGATCCCCTCAGGCTCGACCCGCTCTGGCTGGAGTGCACTCCAGGCCTTAACGGCAGGATGTTCAAGCAGATCAGTCCGTAAGATCTCGATGGCTGCGTGCTTAGGCATCGGCTTTGCTCCCACGGAGAGCCGCGTCGCGACCGCCGACAGCGAGCGCGTCCCTGACGGCTGCCGGCACGTCCGATGTTACATCTGCGAGGCGTCCGTTTTCGATCTTCAGGAGCATATCGCAGTCCGTCAGCGTGCTCAGGCGGTGGGCGATCATGAAGGCGGTGCGACCGCGCATAAGGCGCTCCATTGCTTCCATGATCGCCGCCTCGGTCCGCATATCGACGGAGCTGGTCGGCTCGTCGAGTATCAGCATGGGAGCGTCCTTCAGGAAGGCGCGTGCAAGTGCGATGCGCTGGCGTTCGCCGCCCGAGAGGCGCATGCCGCGCTCGCCGACGAGGGTCTCATAGCCGCGAGGAAGGCGGGTGATGAACTCGTGGGCGCCGGCCGCCTGCGCCGCCACGACGATCTCGCGGTCGCTGGCGCCGGGGCGGGCGTAGGCGATGTTCTCGGCGATGCTGGTCGAGAAGAGTATGGGCTCCTGGAGGACGATAGCGAACTGATTGCGCAGGTCGGCCAGCTTGTAGTCGTGCAGCTCGACGCCGTCGAGCAGGATCTGGCCGGTTGTAGGGTCGTAGAAACGGGTCAACAGGCTCACGAGCGTCGTCTTGCCCGCGCCGGTTGTGCCGGCGATGCCCACCCGGGTCCCGGCAGGGATCGCGAAGGAGATATCGTGCAGAATCGGATGGCCCTGCTCGTAGGCGAAGGAGACGTTGCGGAAGGCCACAGCACCCGCGGCGCGCGCGAGCGGCCTGGCCCGCGGCCATTCGACAACGTCCGGCGCCTCGTCGAGAAGCGCAAAGGCGCGCTCGGCGCCGGCCAGGTGAGACTGCAGGCTTGCCGCCTTCTTGCTCATGGTTTTCAGGGGTGCGTAGAGCTGCGACAGGTAGCTCATCACCAGGAGCAGTTCGCCCAGGGTAAGCGCGCCCAACTGGACGTGGCGGATGCCGATAAAGAGGACCGCGGACGTTCCTAACGCAGTGGTTACCCCGACAAGCAGGCCGAAGCCGCCCTCAACCAAGGCGAGACGGATACGCGCCCGCATGCCTTCGCTTGAGCGGCGGACGAAGCGCTCCTGTTCGCGCTCCTCCTGTCCGAACGCCTTCACCACGCGGATGGCGGCCAGCACTTCCTGTACCACCGACAGGGCCGAGCTTTCGAGCTTCTTCACCTCGCGTGAGTGCTTGCGCAGACGCCGCCGATAGGTCTGTGAAACCAGAAACAGAATCGGCGAAACCCCCAGCGCGACCAGGGCCAACTGCCAGTCGATTCGGGCCGTGACATAGATCATTCCAGCGATCGTGAGGCCCGCGCTGAAGAAGGGGATGACGCCGTCGATCGCGATAAACTGGATGGCGGGAGCATCGTATTGGATGCGGTAGCTGGAGTCCGACGTGCCCTTCGAGTCGGAGTATGTGAGCGAGAGACGCTGGAGGTGGCGGAAGAGCTGCGCGCGGAAGCCGAGCACCAGGCGTTCGCCGGCGTAGGTGCGCAGCAACGATGTCGCGAGCTCCTGGAGCTGGCTCAACAGGCTAACAGCCACCAGGAGGCCGGCTGCAATGAGCAGCGCGGCGCCGTCCGAACCGGTGATGGCCGCCGGCAGCAGCACGTCGAAGAATCCGGGGAGGGGATGCGAGCCGATCACGCTGTCGACGGCGATCTTCAGCGGCAGCGGCGTAAGCAGCGAGAGCGGGCTCGACAGCAGACTGAGCAGGAAGATGCCGCCGATGTAGGGCCAATACGGCCGCGCCTGGCGCAGCAATCGCCGGTACAGGGTGACATCGGTGTAGACGGTCGAAGCCATCGTGCCCTCCTATCCTGGCTGCTCGACCGAATGAAGCACGGCGACCGCATGGTCCGTGCACTCCTGGAGCGCGCGCAGGACGGCGCCCGTCGCGGCTGCGCACTCCAGGAACATGCGCAGGGGGAGCATGACCGTAACGAGGCCGAGAACCGCGGAAACAGCCCAGGCCTGGTCGAGCGCCGCTCCGCTGGCAAGGGCGGTGCACAGAAGAGTCAATACAAGCCCGCTGGGAGAGCACCTGGGCCACGAGCGAAATCGCACAAACTGCCTGCCTAACCCATGCTCCTCGACAGCCATAAGCAGACGGACGGCGCTCAGCACGCCACCCTGTATCTCCAGATCCCAGCCGTCGAAGTCGCCTCCGCAGAGAACGCTGGCGCCGTCTGCACGGAGGGCCGCTTCGATCGATTGGAGTCGTTTATCGGGCGCCCGCCAATGCTCAGTCCAGATGGCGGATGTCCGCGGCCAGGGCAGTGCGACATCGAGCGCACGCCGCCGCCAGGGGGTGAGCCCATTGTGCAGGCGGCCGCGCAGACGCGCCAACGGCTGGAGCAGATGGAGGAACGCCGTCAGAGAACGCAACTTCAGCCGAGCAATGCCTGACAGGCGGTCGTTCGTGACATGGGCGCGGGCTGCGCCCAGACCAGCCTGGACGACCGATGCGCCGACTGCGAGGACCAGCAGGGGCAGAGCGAGGAGCAGTGGCGCCCAGAAGGCGCCCAGGGCCGAAAGCAAAGCGAGGGCGAGGATAACCAAGTACCATTCGGGCATCAGCGGTAGCGCCCCAAGTAGATCCGACGTGGGTTGATACAATGACTGAAACGGTGCGCTGCCCCAGATGCCGTGATAGATGCGCCCCGCCCGGCCCAAGATGGGTGTGATACCCTTACCATAGACCCGCCCGGCCCATGTGAGATGGCCCATGCCGTTGTACTTCTCCGGCCACTTCCGCTCTAGCAGCGCCTCGGCCTTGCCATAGCCATACTGCTGCTTCCAATATGCGCGCACCGAGTTGCGGCGATGGTGCCAGACCACTGCGGCAGGGCTGAACCCCAGCGTCCAGCCGCGTTGTCGCAGCCGCCAGCACACGTCGACATCGTCGCCGGCGACGCGGTACTGGGAATCAAACCCACCGATCGCCTCAAGGTCGGCTTTCCGAAACGCCATGTTGCAGCCTGGAATGTGCTCGGCCTCCTGATCGGAGAGGAGGACGTGGACGGGGCCACCCGGCGCGTTGGCGACGCATTCGGCGATCAGCCCGTCGCCGGGCGGCGCGATGTTCGGACCGCCCACACCAGCGTGAGCCGTGCTCAGAAAGGTGGCGGCGAGGTAGGTCAGCCAGTGTGGATCGGGATAGGCATCGTCGTCGAGATAGGCGATAATCTCACCTGTGGCGGCTTCCAAACCGGTATTGCGAGCTTTGCTCAAGCCATGCTGCTCCATGCTGACCACGCGGAAGCCATATTCATGCGCAATGGCCGCCGTTGCGTCAGTCGATCCGTCGTCAACGACGATCACCTCGAAGCTCGGATACTCCAGCTTCCTTAGGCCTTCCAGGCAGTCGTGGATAGTGCGGCTCCCATTATAACTGCAAACGACCACTGAGATACAGGGCCAGGGCAGATCCGGCGGGAATGGCGCTTCGAAAAATGTTTTGCGGACAGCCGCCAGGGCCGGTTTCGCACTTCGGTCACGCCGCGTAAGACCGAAATCCAATCGTCGACATCGGCGCCCGACCTGTACCACTCGTCGGTCCAGGCGTAAGCAAAGGCGCCGGCGCAGCCGGCCGCAAACGCTGCTCGAACCTGCCAGTCGAGGGTGCGCGCCTGGACCTCCTCGCCGTTTCTACGGCTGTCTAACCCAATCTCGCTCATGATCAACGGGCGATCGCCCGCAAGGTTTTGAAGGCGCGCGAGGTAGGCCGCAAGGTGGCCTGGTTCCTCAAGGTAGACATTGAAACAAACAAGGTCGAGGAAGGGGAGCTGCAGATACTCGCTGGAGGGATAGTTTACGTAGCTGACAAGGCTATCGGGATCCTCAGCTTTTGCGGCCCGGTAGAGCCGCGCAAGGTAACGCTCGATACGCCGATGGCCGTACCAGCGCACAATCGATGCTGGGAGCTCGTTGCCGATCACGTAGCAGAGGACGGCCGGGTGGCCGGCGCAGGCGCGCACTCCGGCACGCACTAATCTCTCTATGTCCGGGGCTCTTTGCTTGTCGGTAAGGAATCCAACACACCGTTCCACAGGGAGGCCCACCATGATATGGAGACCGTATCGCTGCGCAGCGTCGAGAAGCCAGCGCGGCGGCACGGTGTACGTGCGAACCGCATTCAGGCCGTTTGCCGCCATCTGCGCGAAATCTTGCTCCACAACCTCCTGGTCTGGATATTCGTCGCCCTCCTCAAGCGGGCGAAATGTGCCGTAGGTGACGCCGCGGATGTACAACTTCTCATCGCCCAGGAAGATGAATTTGCCGCGCACCTGCGGCCGGACATTCGCCACGGTAGATGCCAACGCAGGGGGACATTCGATCCGAATCATGGTTTCCAACCTCGCTTTCCAACCTTTTCCTCGTCCTCTCCTTTGAGTTGGAATACTGGACATCGGTTCCGACGATCGCGGAATGAGACGAGACAGAAGAGCGCCCTACATACCCATCGCCTTTGCGTGCTATCAGAGCAAGCAACCCTTAGCCGCCCTACATTGCTGGAAGCGACAGACGAACTCTTAGCTTCTGGGACAGCGTATATAACCTACGCGAGCCATGCACTTAATACCTATATAATAGAGTGACAACGTGCCTCAAAAATACATGTCAACGATAGTTCTTTACCACAGCAATTTTCGTCCGCGTCTACCTGCAATCATTCCCACCAGTTCACCAGCCACCCGCCCACGACAATCGCGTAATACCTAGCAGCCACAACGGGAACGGCGCGAGCTGCACCGCTGCCCACGGCAGCGTCGCGACTGCTGTGCGCCCTCGGTCAGCCAGGCCATGAACAAATAGGCCACCGTCGCCAGCCCCTGGCCAAGCGGCCGCCAGAGCAGCCCGCCGACCAGCACCAGCGCGCCGAATAGCAGTGATATTTATCACGGTTACTGAGTCAATTGTGTGGATTGGAGTATTAACTGATAGCTAATGCTGCAGCCATTCCTTACCGCAGCATGCGCCGTGCCTCACTCGTGGCCGGGAGGCGCGGGCGGCCACAGCAAAAGCACAGGCTTTGTTGTCTTCAGTTACCTAGCCTGTCGCTTCAGCGACCACACGATAAACCCGTGTCGCATAGCAGAGGCAAATCTGCGCAGTAATCTTGCACAACAGCTATAATGAGCGGGTACGGGCGGCACGCAGAATGAGGGACACAAATGGAACCTGAGCAGCTTACGGCGATCGAGCGCTACTGGCGCAATCGGACAGCGCCGCTCTATCTCTATGATCGCGACCGCGGCCTGATTAATGCGACGGCCGATCTGCTGGCGCTCGTGGAAGCGCTGCATCACGCCTGGCGCGAGGGAGAGCAGCTGCGCCGCCGGCAGCCGGATATGCAGCCGACCGCAAAAGGTAGTCTACGTTCTATGGCACACCTACGAATTTCGGCTTTCCTTAGCAGGGGAGAACGATCAGGAGGACTTGTTATCTTTGATAAAGACGGCACGCTGATCGACTTCCACGCGATGTGGGGCGGCTGGATCACCACGTTGGCGCGGCGTTTGGAGGCGGCATCTTCTATCTCGGTCGCGCCGCGGCTGTTTCATAGGGTCGGCTTCGACTCAGCGACCGGCGCCGTCGACCCTAATGGGCCGCTGGCGATCGCTACGATGGCCGACCTCCGCGCCATCGCCGCCGACGTGCTGCGCGGCGCCGGCCTGCCGGCGGCGTCGGCTGAGGCGGCCGCGCAGGCGGCCTGGTATATTCCCGACCCAGTGGCGCTCGCCCGGCCGCTCGCCGACCTGCCTCGGCTGTTCGGTGCGCTGCGCGCGCGCGGCCAGCGCATCGCGATCGCCACGACCGACGACCGCGCGCCAACCGCGGCCACGGTTGCGGCGCTGGGCATCGCTTCGCTCGTCGACGGGCTGGCCTGCGGCGACGATGGCCACGCGCTCAAGCCGGCGCCCGACGCCGTGCTCGAGCTTTGCCGGCAGTTGGGTGTCGCTCCCGCTCAGGCAACGATCATTGGCGATACGGTGGCGGATTTGCGCATGGGGCGCAGTGCCGGTGTGGGCCGCGTGATCGGCGTGCTTTCCGGCGTTGGCACGGCCGAGCTGCTGGCGCCATACGCCGACGTGTTGCTGCCGTCGGTCGCGGCGCTGATGCGAGACGAATTCTAGCTGCCTTTCGCAATCCTCACCACCACAAACGATTCGTCCTGGAACCACAAGCCACCGTGCCACTGCAAGACGCGCTTGGTCGCCTCGATATACTCGCCGGTGCGTAGCTTTTCCGTAAGGCGGTCGTCGTCGATTTGCGCCACGTAGACGGCGGCATTCCATGCCGCGAGCAGCGTTGAGGTGCCGATGTCGAGACTACGGGCAAGTGGGGAGAGGATTTTACTAACCTTGAAATCGGCCGACATGCGGCTGCGATATGGCTGCGCGGCGATGACCATATCATAATTGCCCTCGTAACGGCCCTTGCGCGGAATCAGGCTGTGTAGCGAAAAGGCTTGGTCCGCACGATACAGCACCATCACTGCTGGGGTAACATACAGCGGATTGCTCGTCATGATTGCTGCCGATGGCAGAAGCCGCAGCTCGGGAACGCGATATGCGGCATCTGTGGCGCATGCTCAAGCTGTTGCGTATGGCAAACGACGCAGCGACTTGGCGGCACCGCAACGTCATGATCGGGCAAGCGCTCGACATCTCTCGCGAACACGGCCGCGATACCAAAACCCCACGCCGTGAGCAAGATAATCACCAGTATGATATTCATCGAGCGCATAAACGGGCCGCGCATGGTCGCGCGGTAGCGACGGCGCGCGGCCTCTTTATCGAAGACCGGCGCGGGCGGCTCGGCGCTCGGCCGATCATGGTTTGCGACGTTAGAATCATCTGGCGGCAAATCAGGCTTCATTCATGTGCCGTGCTCATCGGTATAGTGCGTAATGCGTCAATGATTACAATCCGCAATCTGCAATCCTTCGACTGCGCGGTTCCTGAGTGTGTCGAAGGGCAGGACAGGTCTGCAATCTGCAATGGCATTAGGGCGTCGCGGTCGGCGCGGGCGCCGGCGTGCCAGCCACGAGGCCGGCGCGCTGCACAAACGCGCGCACGCTGCCGGGGTCGTAGAGCCAAATACCACCGCAGCCGACCACCAGTGCCAGCAGCGCTGCGACCAAACTGATCAGCCAGGTGGGCACGCGGCGCGGAGCTGGAACGCCGCCGAGCGCCATGGGCGGCTCGCTTGGCGCGATAAAATGCAGCCGGCGATATTCATCCAGCGCGGACGCCACGTCGACGCCGACGTATGCCGCATAGGTCTTGAGTAGCTCCTCGGCCACCGGTCCGCGCGGCAGCAGCGAAAACTTCTCTTCTTCCATGGCCTGAATATAGTGCATCGGTACTGACGGGCGCGTTTCCAGTTCAGATTGCACCAGCGTCAGCCGCTTGCGCTGGCGTGCGGCATGCAGGCGCGGGCCGAGCGGAAGCCGGCTGATATCGCCAAGATCTTCACCCGTCGCAGCGCGTGTTTCGCGCAGAATCCGTTCTTCTTCGCCATACGGAATAAAGACTGGCTCAGTTTCATCGCCTGGCGCACGCGCGCCCCGCGGCGCGCGCCGGGCCGGCGGATCGGCCCGCGGCTCATCCAGCGGTTGAGTTGGACCAGTCGCCGCCGGGGCTGGGTGCGCCGCCGCGCCAGCCGAGGCCGCGTCGTTCCCGGCGCCTTGCGCGGCTCGCTCGCGCAGGCGGGTGCGTATATGCGCCAGCAGCATAGCGGTGCCGAAGGGCTTGGGAAGATAATCGACCGCGCCAGCCTCGAGGCCGCGAATAATATCTTCTTCCAGGCCCTGACCGCTCACTAAGATCACCGGCGCGATAGGCGCGGCCACGCCGATCAGCACCCAGCCATCGCCACTGCCGATATCAGGATCAAGCACAATCAAATCGGGGCGCTGCTCGGCGATGAGCAACTCAGCATGCTGTACGCGGTTGGCGCGCAACACGGTATAGCCAGCTTCGCCAAGAAAGGTCGCGAGGCGCTCAAGCAGCATGACATCATCATCTACCAGCAGGATTATCGCCATAACTTCGGTATTCCCTTCTGCTCAGACGGCCAGCTTTGACACAGCCCGAACGGCGCGCTATTATAACATGGCCCATCAGTGACAACAAAGGAGCGCAAGACATGACCATACGAGTCGTGTGCTACGGATTAGGGCCAATCGGCTTAGGAATAGCGCGACTAGCGGCATCTCGGCAGGGGATCGAGATTGTTGGCGCGATTGATGTCGATCCGCAGAAAGCCGGCGGGGACCTGGCCACCCTGTTGGGGCATTCCGGCAGTTCGTCGGCGCCACATGTGATTGTCAGCGCGGATGCGGCCGCAACACTCGCTGCGACCAAGCCGGATGTGGTACTGCATGCAACTTCCTCGTCGCTATCGAAGGTCGTCGATCAGCTCACTCAGATCGCCGATGCCGACGCCGACGTTGTTTCCACCTGCGAAGAGCTTGCGTTTCCTTGGACCGCCCATCCGCAGCTCGCGGCCGAGCTCGACGCGCTAGCGCGCCGTACCGGCGTGACGCTATTGGGGACAGGCGTCAACCCTGGCTATGCGATGGACGCGCTCCCACTGATGCTCACCGCGCCCTGCGCCGAGGTGCGAGCGATTCGCGTGCTGCGCATCGTCGACGCGGCGCTGCGCCGCGGCCCGCTGCAGCGCAAGGTCGGCGCGGGCTCGACGCCGGAAGAGTTTGAGGCGAAGGTGCGCGAAGGAACAGTGCGCCATGTCGGCCTGCCCGAATCGCTGCATATGCTTGCCACCGGCCTCGGTTGGCACCTGGAGCGGATGGACGACACCATTACCCCGATGCTGGCCGAGCAGCCGATCAGCACCGAGTTCGTGCAGGTCGCGGCTGGCCAGGTTGCCGGTGTGCAGCAAGTGGCGCGTGGGTATATCGGCGGGCGTGAAGTGCTGAACCTGGAACTGCGCATGTATGTCGGCGCCGCCGACCCACAAGACACGATTGAGATCGACGGCGACCCGCCGGTGCGGATGACTATTTCTGGTGGATTGCACGGCGATGTCGCGACTGCGGCATTAGTGATCAACAGCATTCCCGGAGTCATGCACGCGGCCCCTGGCCTGGCCAGCATGCGCGACATCCCGCTGGCGCATTTCTGGTAAGCAATGCGCCCACTCTATATCTCGCCGACTGGTCGCGGCGGCGTCGACTTCGGCATCCAAAATATTCTGCGCTCGGTGCGGCGGGCCGGCCTGGCGAATGCCGAGTTGCTGCGCCTGCCCGAGGTGTATAACTTTGCGCCATTCCTGATCAAGCGCGGTCTGCCGGCGCGCTGGTGGCGGAATTTCGACGTGATCCAGGGGCGATCGCGGGTCGCATTTGCGCTGCGCGCGCCTGGCCGCCCGCTCGTCACCACCGTGCATCATCTGACCACCGACCCGGATTTGCAGCCCTACAGCTCATTGCAGCAGCGGCTGTTCTATCGCCTGGTCGAGAGCCGCTACGATGGCTGGTCGATCCGCGAAGCCGACGCGGTGGTCTGCGTCTCGCGCTATACCCAGCGCCAGGTCGAGCAGACGTATGGCAAGCGCGATACCGTGCTGGTGTTCGACGGCATCGACACCGACGTATTTGTACCGGCGCCGGGGCTTGCGCGCCGCGACGACGCTCTGCCCGCGTCGGATGCCCGTATTCGGCTGCTGTTCGTTGGCAACCGGACGCGTCGCAAGGGCTTCGATTTGCTGCCGAAGATTATGGATCGGCTATCGGAGGACTATGTGCTCTACTACACCGGCGGTTTCCAGGGCCAGAACGAAGACCCGCCGCACCCGCGCATGATCCCGATCGGCTCGCCCGATCGCGAGGGCTTGGTGGCGGCCTACCAGGCCAGCGACATCTTACTGTTCCCCTCGCGGCTAGAAGGCTTTGGCATCGCGCCGGCCGAGTCGCTGGCCTGCGGGCGCCCGGTGGTCACGACCAACATCTCGGCGCTGCCCGAGGTGGTCGACCATGGCCAGAACGGCTTGCTCTGCCCGCGCGACGACGTGGCAGCCTACGCCGCCGCCGTGCGCCAGCTTGGCGAAGATGCGGGCCTGCGCCGGCGCTTTGGCGAGCACGGCCGCGCAAAGGTGGTGCAATCGTTCGGCTACCACCAGCTCGCCAGTGGGCTGATTGGCGTCTACGAACGACTCCTAGCGGCATATGAGCGATGATGCCGAAGTGCCACGCTACAGGGTTCCTCGCTGCCCTTCCAGATACCCCTCGATCGCCTGAATGAGCCGATCAACTTGCCTAGGTATTGCTAATCTGGCTGTTCAACTTCCTGTTCCACATACTCAGCCTTCGACGGTGTGCCAGGCGCTGGAGTAATCGCCAACGCCTCGGTGGGCACCAGGTCGGCGCTTGCCGGTTGCTGGAAGCTATCTGCGCCTTTTGTGCTGCGCAGCGCTTGCAGAAGAGCTGAGGTGGCGATGTAGTCATAGGTTATGCCGACTTGAATAATCAGCGCAGGCAGCAAAATCGCATACAGGGTAACGGCGAAAATCACCATTCGCTGCATATCCAGCGGCGCTTCGATCGCACGCGCTATGACCGCCATGGCAAGCAGAGCAGCCAACGCTAATGTTCCATACCATTGGCGCCGCAACCCGGTTAACTGGGTGATATGCTGGGGATAGTAGGCTTGGTATCTTGCGCGCTCGCCAGCGCTAAGGCCGGTACTCAGATCACGTGCCGAGGCGACGGCCCAAGCGGGCGGAGTGGTGCAAAAGATCAGCGATAGACGAGGCAGCAGCGGCCACTCTCGCTGTGTGGTGGTCAGTAGGGTCGTTCTACGATGCATGGTCGTCTCCTGTTGCCATGATGGTGTTAACTACTGAACGGCGTTCACTTACAGAATTTGCGCAATCGGTGAATGAGGAAGAAAATCACATGCGGTCATTATACTGGTGGAGTCAAGCGCAGGGCTTACTATTTGCTGAGGGCTCATCTGAGTTTACATAATCGTATCATTATTGTTTTAGAAAGGCATCAAATAGCGCTGGCACACTTCGTGCTTAACACGGATGGCGAGGATACTAGGCACAATTTGCAATTTGCAAATTCAAGAGGGAGGCCGCCGATGATGCCGCTTGGTGACGACGATAGTGCGCGGAGAACGCTGCCGGTGGTGACATATGTGTTGATCGCGATCAACGTATTGGTGTTCGTGTTATTGGAATTACCCAATCCGAATCTCGACGAGTTTATCAACCGGTGGGGCACGGTGCCAGCCGAAATTATGGCTGGTCGAGGGCTGCTGACGCTGCTGACCTCGATGTTCTTGCATGGCGGTTGGGCACATTTGGGCGGCAATATGCTGTTCCTATGGATTTTCGGCGATAATGTCGAAGATGCCTTTGGGCATGTGCTGTACCTGATCTTCTATCTTGTGACCGGCCTGGCGGCGAGTATGGCCCAGGTACTGCTCGATCCGAGCTCAACTGTTCCGGGTGTCGGCGCCAGCGGCGCGATCTCGGGCGTGCTGGCCGGGTATATCGTGATGTTCGGCTCGAACCGCGTGCGCGTGCTGATGGGCGGCGTGCTCACCACTGTGCCGGCGTATGTGATGATCGGCCTGTGGATCGTCGTGCAGTTCCTCAACGGTTTTGCCAGTATCGCGAATACTGCCCAGACCGATGGCGTAGCCTATGGCGCGCATGTTGGCGGCTTCATTGCCGGCCTGGTTCTGACGTTCCTGCTGCGCGGGTTTACGCGGCAGCAGGGCATTGGAACGGTACGATCCGGTCGCTCGCAGTTGCGCTGATCGGTCGCGCACCATGCTATATGAATAATATTTCATTTGAGCCCGTAACCAAAACGGCCTATGCGTCGTTTTAGCTATTAGATGAATGAACGGCGGCGATTATATTTTTACCGACATCAAGAGCCAAAATACTATGTCGGATTTGTTACATTAGCCGCTATACCTCCCTTACAACGGCTGCCACTCGGCGGCCGTTTCCTTTTCTGCGGCATCTTAGCATTGAAATAATCGAACAAATGTGCTATAATTATGCCTAAGCCCCTGGGTAGAATAGCGTAGTTAAGCAGTTCAGCAGCGGTTGCAGAATATCTCGTCTTTTTTTGCATAGACACCGTCTGATTATGGTAGACTGTGCTGGTCCGGCGTGGTTATGACGTGTGCGTGATCGCGAACGTTCAGCGCTCCATGAATTGCCCTGGATACTTCTGAGAGAATTCGTATTGGATGGCTAGACGGTTGCTGATGTATCCACACGATGTTCAAACCAGCGGAAACCTCCCGCGCGCGCTGCTGGTCGCGCTGATAATTATTTTGGCAATCGCCTTCGCATTCCCTTGGCCTACGCGCCCGGTGATCTCGCGTTGGCCTGGATCACAGGCGATCTTTGCCGCCGTGCCCGATCTGATCGGCACGGCAGTCGCGCCCAATGCGCCGGCAGAGATTGTTGCGCTGGCGGCGCCCCAAACGGTAAGTCTTGAGCGCTATAGCCAGGCCAGCCGCCTTGTCGACGCCGACCCCAGTCAGCACGTCAGCTATTATCGCCGAGATCTGCCGGGCGGCGGGGCGCTGGCTTACTTTGTCGTTCAGCTTAGCGAACACGTGCATATCGAAGTGCTCAATGCCGATGATGCGACCCCCGGCAGCGACGCGTCAGGCGATACTATTTGGACCGATGGCCGACCGCACTTGGCGACGGTGGCCGAGATCGCCCAGGCGCCGTACGCTGCCCGCGACGGCCTGGCCCTGCTTGGTGCGATGGCGTTTGGCTTTCATGGCGATCTGCGCACCTCGGATGAGGGCACGGTGGTGATCAACGGCGAGATCCGGCGCGTGAACCCCGGCCGCGCGGCGCTGTGTATCACGCGCGATGGCCGGGCCGAGATCGGTCGTTACGACGCCAAAGCGCTCGAGAAGTGCGAGCAGGCGATTGGTGCTGGCCCGGTGGTGCTGTGGCAGGGGAAAATTGCCAATCCGGCGGTGACGACCGAAACAGGCGAGTTTCTGCCGTTTAATCCGCTCAACGAAGATTTTGTGCTGCTCGATTGGCGGCGCAAGATCTATAGCGGCAACTACCCCAAAAGTGTGATCGGCGTGGGCGCCGACGCGAATGGCGCGCCCTACCTGATCATGGCCACGTCCTATGGCGTCACCGGCGTTGATCTGGCCGGCCAGCTCAAGGTGATGGGCTGCACCGCAGCGCTTGGCGGCGACGACGACACATCGACCCAGGCAGTCTGGCGCGGCGCTGTGGTGCAGCCAGGTAACGTTCGCGAGGTGCCCGACGCGGTTGCGATCTACGTGCGCCAATAGTGCGTAGGGTCGCCAACGACGCACTACGCACTATCGGCAGGCAAAATGCCGATTCGGATGTCAAACGACCCACTAGGTCCGAACGGTAACCACTGGTGGCGGTTTTTGCGTTGAGATATCGTCCATGCCGCATGTGTTGACTCGCGAGCAGATTCTGGGGCTCGCGCCCGACGCCAGCTCGGCGAGCGCCGCGAGGGGGCTGGCGTCGGCGCGCAAATGGGTGGCGCTCGGCCGCGACGAGCGCGCCGCCTGGGGCGAATGCCAGGGCAGCGGCAAAGACCCCTACCGCACACAGATAGATCTCAACGAGCCCGCGTTTCGCTGTTCCTGCCCGAGCCGCAAGTTCCCCTGCAAGCATGGGCTTGGCTTGTTCCTGCTGCTGACGGATGCGCCGGCCGCATTCGAGCGAACCGCACCGCCGGCCTGGGTGGCCGAATGGCTTGCCAAGCGCGACCAGAGCATGCGGCAGCGTGCCGCGGCCCCCGACGCGGAACCATCCGACCCCGATTCCCAACCGAAGCATGTATCCGGCGCGTCACGCTCGGCGGCCGCGCGCGAGGCCAAAGTCGCCGCTGGCGTAGCCGAGCTGGGCCGCTGGCTGCGCGATCTGGTACGGCAGGGCTTGGCCGAGGCGCCGAGCCGCCCGTCGAGCTTCTGGTCGGCGATGGCGGCGCGCATGGTCGATGCGCAGGCGCCTGGCCTGGCCCGCATGGTGCGCGAGCTGGCCGGTGTTGCGGCCACCGGCGAAGGCTGGCAGGCGCGCATGCTAGAGCGAATCGCCCGGATACATCTGCTGCTCGAAGGCTACGGGCGGATCGCGGCCTTGCCAGCGGCCGTGCAGGCCGATATCCGCACCGCGATTGGCTGGACGCAGCCGCAGGACGAGTTGCAGGCCGGCGTCGGCCTGCGCGACCGCTGGCTGGTGCTTGGGCAACGAGTCGAGGAAGAAGATCATCTGCGCACCCAGCGCACCTGGCTGTGGGGTACGGCCTGCGCGCGCCCGGCGCTGCTGCTCAGCTTCGCGATGTTCAATCAGCCGCTCGATCATAGTCTATCGCCCGGCACGGCGATCGACGCCGAGCTGGTGTACTTTCCCGGAAGCTACCCACTGCGCGCATTGGTCCAACGGCGCCATGGGCCGCCAACCGCATTCGAGCGGCTGCCTGGCTTCCCCGATTTAATGGCGGCGACCGGCGCGTATGCCGCCGCATTAGCGCAGCTGCCCTGGATCGAACGTTTTCCGCTAACGCTCCACCAGGTCATCCCCGCGCGGGCCGGCGAGCGTTGGCTGCTGCGCGACCGCGAAGACCGGATTGCGCCTCTGGCCTCAAGCTTTGAGCAGGGCTGGCGGCTGCTGGCGCTCAGTGGCGGACGCCCGCTGACGCTGTTCGGCGAGTGGAATGGGCTGTCGCTGCTGCCGTTGAGTGTGTGGAGTGAGGATGGGTTTGATACGCTATGAACGAGCTCTGGAATGATCTCGTAACGACCGCCATGCTGGGCACCGAGCGGCGCACCTTTGCGCTGCCGGCCGTCGGTGGCGCGCTCGGCGATTGGTTAGGGAGGATCGACCCGGCTGATGGTGAGGGCGCGCTGCTGAGCATGGCGGCAGTGGTTGCGCTCGCTCGACAGGCTGGGCGGCTGCCGGCGCAGCTCGCAGAGTCGAGCGCGCCGGCATGCGACGAGAATGATCTGCCGCTCTGCCCGGAGCGCGCGGTTCAACATCTCGTCGCACTGCTCGGCGGCGGGCAACGTGGGCTGCTGCCAGAGTGGTTGGCGCAGCTGGCCCGCCGTGGCCGGCGCGTTCCGGCCGCGCAACTGCCGGCACTGCTGGATCTAGGCCGTACTCAGCCCGACCTGCGCGCGGCGATTCTCCCTGCGCTTGGCAAACGCGGAGTCTGGCTGGCGGCGCAAAATCCCGATTGGGGCTATGCAAGTTCTGAGTTCTCAGTTTTGAGTTTTGAATCAATGTCTGAACAACTTAGAACTCAGACGTCCAGCGGGCACCTGGAACTCAGAACACTTTGGGAGACCGGCACGCGTGCCGCACGCGCCGCGCTGCTGATCGATGCGCGCAAACATGCGCCGGAGCTTGCGCGCGAGCTGCTGAAGCTCACTTGGGCGACCGAAAAGGCCGACGATCGCAGCGCATTTATCTCGACCTTCGAGTACAACCTGAGCATGGCCGACGAGCCGCTGCTGGAGTCGATCCTGGACGATCGCAGCAAAGATGTGCGTCGGGCTGCCGCAGCTCTGCTGGTGCGCCTACCTGAGTCGCGGCTGGTTCAGCGTATGACCGCGCGCGCCCGGCCGCTGCTAAGCTTGAGTGCAAACGAGAAGTCGCGGCTGCTTGGGTTGCGCCAGGGTCAGTCGGCGCGGCTGGTGGTGGCGCCGCCAGCCGATTGTGATGACACAATGCTGCGCGACGGCATCGAGCCGCATCCGCCCGCCCACCGGCAGAAGCTGGGTGAGAAGGGCTGGCTGCTGATCCAGGTGCTTGGCGCGGTTCCGCCATCGACGTGGAGCCAGCAGTGGCAGCTCGCGCCCGCGGAGCTGCTCAAAGCCGTGGCGCGGAGCGAATGGAAACATGCCGTGATCGAGGGCTGGCGTGCGGCTGCGCTGAGCACCCGCGATGCCGAGTGGGCGGCGGCGCTGCTCGCGGCTGATCTGAGCGCCGCCGACCTAATCGACGCGCTGCCGCCAGCGCGCCAGGAGGCGCTGCTGCTGGCGACTTTGCGCGCGGATTGCACGCCGCTGCACAAACACCCGGTGCTCGATCTGCTGCGCAAAACCCGGCACACATGGAGCGCCGAGCTGACCCGCGCCGTGCTTCGGGCGGTGCATAGGCATATGCGGAAGTGGAAAGACACCTACGATTACCAACTGCGCGGCGCGCTGACCGACGAATTTGCCCGGCGCATGCCGCCCGCGCTGTTGCCAGAGATCGCCGGGGGCTGGCCCGAAGAAACCGAGGTGCGCGAGCGCTGGCAAGGCGTGATCGACAAGCTGCTGATTACCTTGCAGTTTCGCCACGATATGCTGGAGGCATTGCGTAATGCGTAAAGAAATTTCGACGCAATGCGCATTACATGCTGCGGATTTACTGATCGGACTTACGCGGTCACTCGCAAAACATGGATTTGTCTTCTTGGTAGCGAACGTTTTTCGTTCGCAGAACAAAAAACGTTCGCTACGAGAAATTTTAATCCGTGATGATCCGATGTTCGCGTCCACTGCGTAAGTCCTGTGAATGAGGAGAGGAGTAACCCGTGTCACAACTATTGCGCGAACATGCCGAGCAGCAATATGCCGAAGAGTTGTACGCGCTGGCGCAGCACGACCGCCGCACGCGCCCGCCCAACTGGCGGCTTTCGCCATGGGCGGTGGCGACGTACATTCTGGGCGGTAGGCTCGACGATGGCTTCGCCGTCTCGCCCAAGTATATCGGCAGCCGCCGCTTGATCGAGATCGCGATCGCGACGCTGGCCACCGACCGGGGCCTGCTGCTGCTTGGCTTGCCGGGCACAGCAAAAAGCTGGGTTTCCGAGCATCTTTCGGCCGCGATCGCGGGCGACTCGACCATGTTGGTGCAGGGCACCGCCGGCACGAGCGAGGAGTCGATTCGCTATGGCTGGAACTACGCGCGCCTGCTTGCCGATGGCCCTTCGACCGACGCGCTGGTGCCCAGCCCGATCATGCGCGCGATGCGCGAAGGCAAGATGGCCCGCCTCGAGGAGTTGACCCGCATCCCTGCTGATGTGCAAGATTCGCTCATTACGATCCTGTCGGAGAAGACGCTGCCCATCCCCGAGTTGAATAGCGAGGTGCAGGCGGTGCGCGGCTTCAATCTGATCGCCACCGCCAATGATCGCGACCGTGGCGTGAACGAGCTGTCGAGCGCGCTCAAGCGGCGCTTCAACACTGTGGTGCTGCCGCTGCCCGACACACTCGACGAAGAGGTGTCGATCGTGCAGCAGCGCGTGGCCAGCCTGAGCCGCACGCTGGAGCTGCCGGCCGAGGCGCCCGCGCTCGAGGAGATTCGCCGGATCGTCACGGTGTTTCGCGAGCTGCGCGCGGGCGTCACCGCCGACGGCAAGACCAAGCTGAAATCGCCGAGCGGCACGCTCAGCACTGCCGAGGCCATTTCGGTGGTCAATAGCGGCCTGGCGCTCGCGGCACATTTTGGCGATGGGCGGCTGCACGCCAACGATGTCGCCTCGGGCCTGGTCGGCGCGGTGGTCAAAGACCCAGTGCAGGATCGCCTGGTCTGGCAAGAGTACCTTGAGACGGTGGTGAAGGAGCGCGATGGGTGGAAAGACGTATATCGCGCCTGCCGAGAAATCTCGTAAAACGTAATACATAATGTGTAATACCCTGTTCCTGGCGATAGACAGCCTGTTTACGTATTACGTATTACGCATTACGGGTTATCAGAAAATCAATGAGCATTCACATCTTCGGCATTCGCCATCATGGCCCCGGCTCGGCGCGCAGCCTGCGCGTGGCGCTGGAGCAACTGCGCCCCGACGTGGTGCTGGTCGAAGGGCCGCCCGACGCCGAGGCGGTGATTCCGCTGCTGGCGCACCCCGATATGCGCCCGCCTGTCGCACTGTTGATCTATGTGCCCGATGCGCCGCGCCGCGCCGTCTATTACCCGTTTGCAATCTTCTCGCCGGAGTGGCAGGCGCTGCACTTTGCGCTGATCAATGGCATCCCCGCACGCTTTATCGATCTGCCGCAGGCGCACCAACTCCTAAACGATGAACGACGAACGATGAACGATGAGCAGGCAGAAGTTGAGACTCCCACCGATGCTGCTGAGCCGTCAGATGTGACAGCTCCCTCAGAAGGTGAGCAAACGCCAGATACGACTCTTCAGCCTTCAGCCTTCAGCCTTCATCCTTCCCGCGACCCGCTGGGCTGGCTGGCTGCCGCCGCTGGCTATAGCGACGGCGAGCGCTGGTGGGAGCAGATGGTCGAGCATCGCCGCGATGGCACTGAGCTGTTTGAGGGTATTCTGGAAGCGATGAGCGCGCTGCGGGCCGAGGTGCCGGCTGACCCTGATCCGGTCGAAGCGCAGCGTGAGGCCTGGATGCGCCAGGCGATTCGAGCGGCTCAGCAGGAGGGCTTTCAGCGGATCGCGGTCGTCTGCGGGGCCTGGCACGCGCCTGCGCTGGTCGATTTGTCGGATATAAAGCACGACGCGGCGCTGCTGAAGGTGCTGCCAAAGGTCAAAGTACAGGCGACCTGGGTGCCCTGGACATATGGGCGACTGACGTTTGCGAGTGGCTACGGCGCGGGGATCGAGTCGCCTGGCTGGTACGAGCATATTTTTTCAGTACTCTCCAACGAGTCGTCTATCAGTCGCCTTGAAGGAGTTGATAGCACATATCCGGCCCACAGCGCAACAGTGACCATTGGCTGGATGACCCGCGTGGCACGGCTGCTGCGCGAACAAGATTTGGATGCCTCGGCCGCGCATGTGATCGAAGGCGTGCGCCTGGCCGAGGCGCTGGCCGCGCTGCGCGATCGCTCGCTGCCCGGCCTGAGCGAGCTGAACGAGGCCGCTCAGGCGGTGTTCTGCTTCGGCAGCGATCTGCCCATGCGCTTGATTCACCAGAGGCTGATTGTCGGCGAGGTGCTCGGCGAGGTGCCGGCCGAGACACCGCTGGCGCCGCTGCAGCACGACCTGGCGCGCGAGCAGAAACATCTGCGACTGCCGCCCGAGGCCAGCTGGCGCGATTACGACCTGGATTTGCGCAAGCCTAACGATCTCGATCGCAGCCATCTGCTGCATCGTCTGCACCTGCTTGGCATCCCTTGGGGGCAATTGCAGCGCAGCGGCGGCGGCAAGGGCACCTTTCATGAGATCTGGCGCGTGCAGTGGCAGCCCGAGCTGGCCGTAGCACTGATCGAGGCCGGTGTGTGGGGCAACACGATCGCCGACGCCGCCACCGCGTTTGCGCGCGACGCCGCCGACCATGCCGCCGATCTGCCCACGCTGACGCGCCTGGTCGATCAGGCGCTGCTGGCCGAACTGCCGGCGGCGATCGATCATTTGATGCGGCGTCTGCAGGATGAGGCTGCGCTGGCGAGCGATGTCGGCCATCTAATGGATGCGCTGCCGCCGCTGGCGAATGTGCTGCGCTACGGCAACGTGCGCAAGACCGATACTGCCGCGGTCGCCGGGGTGATCGACGGACTGGTGGCGCGGATCTGCATTGGGCTGCCGGGCGCCTGCGCCGCGCTGAACGACGATGCGGCCGAGGCGATGTTCAACCGGCTGTTGGCGGTCAATAGCGCCGTGTCGCTGCTCCAGAACGCCGAATACCAATCCGAGTGGCACGCGGCGCTGCGGCGCCTATCCGATCTGCGCGGCTGCCACGGGCTGATCGCCGGGCGCAGCTGCCGCATTCTGCTCGACAGTGCGAGCTTGAGCGCCGGTGAGGCCGCCCGCCGCTTCGGCCTGGCGCTCTCGGCCGCCAGCGCGCCCAACGACGCATCCGCCTGGATCGAGGGCCTGTTGAAGGGCAGCGGCGCGCTATTGATTCACGACGACGCGCTCTGGCAGATCGTCGACGACTGGCTGAGCGGGTTGCCGGGCGAGGCGTTTACGCAGACGCTGCCGCTGCTGCGTCGCACTTTTGCGACCTTCCTGCCGGCCGAGCGCCGCAAGCTGGGCGAGCGCGCGCGGGCCGGCGATGGCTGGCAATCGATCGGTGGCCGGCAATCCGACGAAGAGGCGTTCGATCTGGCGCGGGCCGAGGCGGTGCTACCGCTGGTGGCGCAGTTACTAGGACTGAGGGCCAAGGACTGAGGACTGAGTGAGCCATGGGAATGATAAGCTGTATGTCGCTCTTGACATTGGCTACCTTGATCAAACGCGATTTGATACCCTTCTTGCCGATGCACAAGAAGTAGCGCGGATCGTTGGCGGCCTGCGAGCTGCGGTCGAACGCCAGCGCAACGAACAACGAGGCAAAGAATGACTCAGTCCTCAGTCCTTAGGCCTCAGTCCTCCGCAGATGACGAGCGCCTGCGCCGCTGGCGGCTGGTGCTGGGGGGCGGCGCGGCCGACGGCACGAGTATCAGCCTGCGGGGCGACGACCTGAAGATCGATAACGCGCTCCAGGCGCTGTACGACTCCGATCGCAGTGGCGGCCTGGGCAGCTCGCAGCCGAATATCGCGCGCTGGCTGGGCGATATTCGCAGCTATTTCCCGAGCTCGGTGGTGCAGGTGCTGCAGCGCGACGCGCTCGAGCGGCTCGATCTACGCCAGATGCTTTTGCAGCCCGAGCTGCTCGAGGCAGTCGAGCCGAATGTGCATCTGGTCGCCGATTTGCTGGCGCTGAAGAACGTGATGCCGGCCAAGACGACCGAGACCGCGCGCCAGGTCGTGCGCCGCGTGGTCGAGGAGCTGCAGCGCAAGCTCGCCAACCCAACCCGCCAGGCGATCGTCGGCAGCCTCAACCGGGCCGCACGCACCCGGCGGCCGCGTCACAACGAGATCGACTGGCACCGCACAATCCGCGCGAATCTGAAGCACTACCAGCCCAGCTATCGCACGATCATCCCTGAGCAGCGGATCGGCTATGGGCGCAAGCGCACCTCGCTGCGCGATATCATCCTGTGTGTCGACCAGAGCGGCTCAATGGGCACATCGGTGGTCTACAGCGGAATCTTCGGCGCGGTGCTGGCCTCGCTGCCGGCGGTGCAGACGCGCATGGTCGTCTTCGACACCGAGGTGGTCGACCTGACCGACGAGCTGCACGATCCGGTCGATCTGCTGTTCGGCGTGCAGCTTGGCGGCGGCACCGACATCAACCGGGCGCTGACTTACTGCCAGGGGCTGGTGCGCCGGCCGCAGGAGACGATTCTGGTGCTGGTCAGCGACCTGTACGAAGGCGGCGTACGCGAGGGCCTGCTAAAGCGCGCGGCGGCGCTGATCGGATCGGGCGTGCAACTGCTGACGCTGCTGGCGCTCAACGACGACGGCGCGCCGAGCTACGACCACACAATCGCCGCCGAACTCAGCGCGCTGGGCGCGCCGGCGTTCGCCTGCACGCCCGACCTGTTCCCCGACTTGATGGCCGCCGCGATCAACCGCCACGACATCGGCCAGTGGGCCGCCGCCCACGAGATTGTGACCACTCGCGGAGCGGCGGCGAAATAATTGTCGCGCAATGTGTTTGAACCAAGTGATCGAATAGATGATTTTCTGCGCTCAACTGCGCACAATCAAGTGCGCCTGGCGGTCGGCCAGGCCGATTCGCGCGATAAAGCCCGAGTTGAAAGCCAGATAATCTGACTCGATCCCATCGCTGAAGATCACGCCGTAGTCGGGCATGTGCGAGGTCACCACCAGCTCCTGCCCCGGCCCGATCTGGCCGAACACAATTGACGCCTGCGAGGTCTTGGAGACAAACGGCTCGCGGACGGCGAACCACAGCCGGTTCGAATCCCATCCCAGCGCAAGCTGTTCGGGCGCGGGCGGCTCATCTGCCGCGCCGCCGAAGTGCCGAGCCACCTGCCATGCACCCGTAACGATCGAGCGCAGCCAGCCGGTGCAGCCGGCGCCGGTCGAGACGATGATGCCGCTGGAGCTGTGCTGCTCGCGCCGCCCGGCAAACTCCAGCAGGTAGCGCGCCGAGCCGTGGCTGCGCGGCCCGATGAATAGATCGTTCACGGCATACAGCGTCTGGCCATCGTTCAGTTGCGCGCGGGCCATCGAAATGCGCTTGATTGGCATGTCGCCGCGCAGCGCCCGCGCGACGTGGTCGCCGGCCTCGGCAACCTGAAACGGTATCAACACGCCGTCGATCCGCGCCGGGTCGGGGTTGATCGCCAGAATTGGCTGTTGGTCGAGGTATTTTGCGACGTTGATCACCAGGCCATCCGGGCCGATCGTAATGATCAGATCGCGTGGCCCGAATTGGTAGCTGGGCAGCAGTTCGCGATCGAGGCGGACGTGCTTGGCTGAGCGCGGCAGCTGCTGAAGTAGCGCCGCGACCGAATGATGGTACTGTGCGTCGCCGCGTTCATACTCGGCGAATGGCACCTGATTCTGCTCGAGGTAGAAGCGCGCTTGGGCGCGTGAGTTCAGTCGTTGGACGAGATCTTCTAGCGGGGTCTTTTTCGTCACGACGACGATTTTTTCAATTTCCATGTTTGCTCTGCCGTAGACTATAACGCCTTCGCGTGTAACACATAATACAAGCGAAAAGGTCATCTTGTATTCAGCAATTGATCGAGAATCTCCGAAGTAATGGTCAGATTGCCGATCTTCTGGGCGTTGTTGGCGAAATCGCGGAACGCCAGCGCCAGCATCAGCCGCGTATCGAGCGATTGATAGGGCGTGAGCTGAATGCGCGCCGCTTCGGCCTCGAACTCGGCCTGCTTGCGGGTATTTGCGCCTTGCAGATCGACTAACTCTTGCCGGCGCTGCTCAAGATCGACCGCGGTCGATAGCTCGTTCTGCTTGATCTTGCGCTCTTGCTCGACCGCCTCGGCGCGGCGTGAATAGATCGCCTGGTCGGCGCGCTTTTGGAGCGCCTCGCGATACTCAGCCTCCAGTGCTTTGGTCATTTCGGGCGTGGCTTTGATCGCGGTGAAGAACAGGCTCAGGCATTCGACGCCCATTGCCGCCAGCGCCTGATCTTCCCGCATGCTCGCCAGCACCGTGGCGGACATGCGATCAGCGCTGCGCAGCGCATCTTCAAGCGTGTGCCGCTGGAGCTCGTTGCGCGTGTAGGCCTGCACGATATTGACGATCCGCTGGTTCAATTTGTCGGGGTCATCCGAGCGATACACACGCGTCTGCGGATCGATGGTAAAATTCAGTAGTCCTGCTAATGTCTGCGGCTCGGCAACGCGATAGGTGATCTGGCCTTGGAGCGTAACCGCCTGGAAATTGCCGGTGGTTTCATTTAAGATGAACAGCGCGTCGATGGTGGCCAGCGGAACGAGCACGATCGATGTGTTTGGCCGCCAGTACCAGAACGCGCGGCCTGGACCCTGCCGTGCCAACGTACCGCCTGAGTATGCCAGGATGTATTCGGTTGGCTCAGCCTTGAAGTAGGCGATTGGGAACATTGTAATCCTCCATAGCCAGATTGCAGATTGCAGATTAAGAAACTCAATCTTCAATCGCTAATTGTGTTTGTGACACTATTATAGTGTAATCTTGACAATAAGTCAATCCTTTGATTTACAGCGCGAATAGTGGACCACCACAGATTAAAAACCTCTCGTATCGAACGTTTTTCGTTCGCAGAACGAAAAACGTTCGATACGGAGAACAAAAATCCGCGTTTTGCGAGTGACCGCGTAGGTCCTGTCAATGAAGAGAATCTCTAAATAATTCGTGAAAGCGAAGAATCATCCTCGATCTAACTACGTATGCTCATGTAATATCCACGTTGCTGTTTTGCCAGTTCGGCTCCACCAGGATCGCATGAAGATTGTGATGATTGTCCCTGGCGGATTTGATCCCAGCGGACGCAAGCGAATTATCCCAGCGCTGCTCTGGCTGGTCGAACGGCTGTCAGAACGTAACGAGGTGCATATATGTGTGGCGCCTGGCGCGGGCGCGCCCCGCACCTACCCGCTGGTCGGCGCGACGGTCCACGATCTGGGGTGTGTCGTGGGCGGGGTGCCAGGGCTACGGCTGGCACGCCTTTGGCGCCGCTTGATTGGCGTGCTAGCCACAGTGGCTCGGCCGGGTCCGATAGATGTGATGCACGGCTTTTGGGCCGGCACGAGCGGAGTATTGGCCGGTTTGGCTGGCCGCCGGCTTGGCGCCCCAGTGCTGCTGAGCATCGGCGGCGGTGAGCTTGTCTGGTTCCCTGAGATCGGCTACGGCGGGCGCGGATCGTGGCGCAGCCGCGCGCAGGCCGCGCTCGCGCTGGGCTTGGCCGACAAAGTGACCGGCGGCAGTCGCTATGTGCTTGCGCCGCTGGCTCGGCGGGCGCCGGTCTGAACATGTGACATTCCATGGCTTTCAGCCGAGCGATGCGGTCGCTGGGCTCTATCGTGCCGCGCATCTGCACATGCTGACGTCGCGCCACGAGAGCCAAGCGGTTGTGGTTGGCGAAGCGGCCGCGGCGGGTCTGCCGACAGTTGGCACAGCCGTTGGGATCGTGGCCGAGCTAGCGCCGCACGCCGCCTGGGCCGTGCCGGTGGGCGATCCCGCGGCGTTGGCCGAGGCCGCGCTGACGCTGCTCGACGATCAGCCGCGCCGTGAAGCGATCGGTCGGGCGGCGCAGGCGTGGGCCCAGCAGCACGACGCAGCGTGGACCGCCGCGCAGTTCGAGCGTTTGTATAGCAGCTTGCTGTGCTGAAAGCCGTTAGCGACAGGAAACATGCAGTTGCGCATCGAATATCTTTTTAGCCACCGGCAGGGCGGTACTTTATCTTCTTTTTGCTTTTGGTTTTTGCGCTCTCCGAGCGCAAAACCAAAAGCAGAATAAATAGGAAGAACCATGCTGCCGTTCGTCCTGAGCTTGCCTGCCCTGAGCTTGTCGAAGGGGCGAAGGGCAGGCTACAACCACGTTGAGGTCGGCATTGCACGAGTCGGGTTATTGAATATCCTATGAATCAAATAGGAGTCGTGATCGTCAGCTACAACACCCGCGATATTCTGCGGCGCTGCCTGCAGGCGCTGGCGGCATCGCGGGATGTTTCGCTCGCCGTGGTGGTTGTCGACAACGGCTCGTCCGATAGTAGCGTTGCGATGGTCGTGAATGAGTTTCCCGAGGTGCTGCTGCTGTGCAATACCGTGAACAATGGCTTCGGCGCCGCAGCCAACCAGGGATTAGATCTACTTCTGACACCGCGGATCGATCGACCTACAAAAGATGGTAAAATCCGATCTATTCAACCCGAAACCTTCCTTGCCAACTATATCGTACTGCTTAACTCCGATGCTTTTGTTGAGCCGGGTACACTGGCCTCGATGCTCGAGTATGCGCAAGCCGATCCAATGGCTGGAGTGATTGCACCCCAGTTGCGCAACGCGGATGGGAGTTTGCAGCCAACCGGCCGGCCATTCCCGTCGTTGCGAACGAAGCTGGCCGATATTACGGGATGGAGCCGCCGTGGCGGCCGGAATAACTACTTGGTCGTTGGGCGTGATTACGACGCGATTGCGGATGTCGATGAAGTTCCGGCGGCATGTGTGCTGGTGCGGCGGGCAGTATTTGAGCAAGTGGGCGGTTTCGATGAAGGGTTCCGCTTCAACTACGAGGATCTCGATTGGTGCCGGCGTGTGGCCGCGGCCGGATGGCGGGTGGTGTATCTGCCGAGCGCGCGTGTGACGCATTTATGGGGCACGAGCCAACGATCGCGCCGCGAGTGGGTTGAGTTGCACAGCCGGCGCGGGCTCTTGCGTTACTTTACCAAGCATGGCCGGCGATTTGAACTGTATGGCTTGAGATTTGCGCTGCTGGCGTTCGATCTGGCCAGGATTCTGCGCTTGTGCGTACGTGGCATCCTGTATCCGGCCGAACGTACCCACATGCGTGAAAAGCTGTGTTGGCGAGTGCGTATCTTCGCTACGCTGGTTGAGCCAGAGGGAGACATACCATGATGTCAGGGTATCGCTCGCCAAACCTGCCGCAGTGTAGCGCCGCTGTGGTTGGCTGGTTGACAAATCCGCGGCCCGACGCAGTTGCATCCACAACCGCTGGCTGGGATGCGGACGATTGGGAGGCGGCGCGTTGGTCCATGCAGGTCCATGGCATTGCTCCACTCCTCGATCGGGCGTTTGAATCGTCGGCTAACGGCGCCGCACTGCCCGAGCGCTTGCGTACGTACCTCGCCGAGCAGCGCCGGCTGAGCGGCCAGCGGGTGGCGCGGCTGCTCGATGAGTTGGCCGCGATTCTGCAAGCCGCCCACCGGCAAAGGATCGCAGTGGCGCCGCTCAAGGGCAGCCTGCTGGCGACAAACTACTATGATCAGCCAGGCCTCCGCCCGATGAACGATCTCGATCTGCTGGTTCATCCGGCCGACGAAGCGCGTATGCTTGGTGTATTGACCGGGCTGGGCTACCGCAAAGCCGCACGGGGATGGAAGCACATCGTGCTGTCGCGGCCTGATGGCGCTGGGCCGGTCGTGTCGTACGAGGGCGAGCACCCCAACAACCCACGCAGTATTGAGCTGCATGTGCGTGTGGCCGAGCAATTCTGGGGTATTCGGTATGAGCTAACCTCGGAGATCTGGGCGGGCAGTATACCCGGAATGCTGCTAGGCGCCCAAGCGCAGGTGCTGCAACCGGCGGCTTTGCTGCATCATCTGGTCGTCCACGCCAGCAGCGATACCATTGCGCGCCGGCTGCGGCTGTTGCATCTACACGATATCGCCCTGGTTGCTGCGCGGGTTGATCATACGGGGTGGAGTCAGATCGTTCGCGCAGCACAGGCCCGGCACGAGGAGCGGTTGGTCTACCCGGCGTTGTTGCTGGCTAGCCGCTATTACCCGATCATTCCAGCGGATGTAGTAGCGACTTTACGCCCGGGGGTGCCGCTGGCGCTGTTACGCCATCTTGACGACAGTGCGCTGGATCGCTTGTCGTTCTGCAATACTGCACCAACGACGCCGGCAGAGAAACTATGCTGGTTCCGGCCGGGGCGCGAGCGGCTTGGTGCTATTCGGCACATGCTGCTCCCCGACCCGAACGAAATGGCGCACTGGTTTCCGCGCATGGCGCAGCCAATCCTGCTGCCGGTGGCCTATGCGCGTTATGGAGCCCTGCTGCTGCGCTGGGGGCTACGGCGCGCGCGCGGCAGCTCGCGAATGATGTTGCCCTAGCGGAAGTTGATCTGATGCTAGATGTGAGCGCACAATCGGTCATAGCGGCCCGCACGCGGATACTTTCGACGTGTCTCCATTGGGTTTTGACCCTGTTCCTGGCAGGTCTCCCGTTTGAACTCATGGCCGGCCTTCCGCTTGCGGGCTTGACGTTCACAAATGTAGAGCTGCTAGCGCTGACGGCGATTGGATTGTGGGTCGCATTGCTGCTGGAACAACCGGGGCTATTCCTGCCGCGCCGAATGGCAACTGGCGCGGCGCTTTTGCTGGTGGTTTTCGTGGCGAGCGCGCTGCTGGCCGGTGAATGGCGCGGCAGTGCGCTGAAGTTCACGGCACGCCAGCTTCAGGGAATGCTGCTGGGCGTGTGTGTAGCCGATCAACTGTCGATCTATGGCTGGTTACTGGTGCGGCGCTTTGGGCTGGCGCTTGTGGCTGGGGCGAGCGCCAGCGCGGCATGTGGCTTGCTCGAAATTAGCGAGCTACCCGCGGTCGTCCATGTGCTGGCCATTTTCAAGGAGCAGCCGACGACCGCTGGCGGTTTGTTACGATTAAGCGCGACCTTCGCGTATGCCAATATTGCGGCGATGTACTACGAGGCGGTGCTGCCGATTGCGATGGTCGCCTGCGGACTGGCGCAGAGCCGGCGCGGACGCTGGTTGCTGGCAAGCTGTTCAGTCGTGCTGTACCTCGCCACGCTGCTGACATATAGCCGGGCAGCGCTGTTGACCGCAACCGCTACAGTTGCCATTGTCGCACTTGCGGCCGCGCTGCTGTTCCGCCGTGCGGGCAAGAGCGAACGAGCCACGCGGCGACGTGTCATTGCTCTAGGCGGCGGGCTGGTGGTGATAGTCGCCGGCCTGATGCTGCTTAGCCCGACCTTTCGCGTTCGGCTCGCCGAGCCCGACGTTGATCGCTGGTACCGGGCTGATTACAGCGTCGTGCCAATTGATCGGCTCGCGCCAAACGAACTGATTCATACGCCTGTGACAGTGCGTAATCAGGGATTGGTGACCTGGCGGCCCGATGGCGTGCGGCCGATCCGGTTGGCGTATCATTGGCTGGATGCCAAGACGCGTCTGGTTGTACGCTACAATGGCTATCGCACGCCGGTGCCACTGCCGGTCGATCCGGGACAGCTCGTTCAGTTCGACGCGGTGGTGCAGGCGCCACCGCAGCCAGGCGATTATGTTCTTGTCTGGGATATGGTTTCGGAAGGGAGCGGTTGGTTTAGCGAGCGCGGCAGCTCTATCGCCGAGGTTGCCGTCAGAGTCGCCGGCGTGCCGGCACAACAGCGCCTGCCGCAGAGCGCCGAGCCGGCTGGCTTGCCGCAGCGAATCGAGGTTCGCACGCCGCCGCCGGCACGCCCGCTGTTATGGGGCGCGGCGCTGCGGCTGTGGCAGACGCATCCGCTGCTGGGCATCGGTCCCGATCTCTTTCGACACATCTATGGCCCTGAGTTGGGCTTAGCGGTCTGGGATGATCGCCTGCACACCAACAACCTTTATATTGAGCTGCTGGTTGGCTCAGGATCGATCGGGTTGGCGGCGTTTCTGGGGCTGGTTACGGCCGTCGGCTCGGGTGCGCTGCGCGCGCTGATGCGTTTGAGCCAACCGCATAGGCCCGATGAAAGAGCACCGCGCCTACGCTGGGTATTGCTGGGCTGTGCAACGGCGATGGCCGCCTTTCTGATACATGGCGCACTCGATATGTTTCTTGAGTATAGCGCAACCTACATGCTGCTCTGGATAACGCTTGGCGCGCTTGACAGCTTGGCGCAGATGAATAAGGCAGGCACGCTCTGATGCTCAAGATTGGCTATGATATCACGCCACTCATTGGCGTATGTACCGGGGTTGGCAATTATACCCGCCAACTCTTAAGCCATATGCTCGATCAGGATGGCGAACACAATTTCTTGCTGCTTTCGAATAATCCAGCGGCAAGTGCCGAAGTTTCACTGTCGCGACGCGTGCAGTTATCGGTACGGCCATTCCCAAGCCGGATGGTGTGGATGCAAAGCATACTGCCACATGTTCTGCGCGCCGAAGCGCCTCATCTCTGCCATTACCCGAACTCGATCGGACCACTGAGGAATCCTTGCCGCTATGTGGTGACGATTCACGATATGACACTCAGCTTGCTGCCGCACTATCACCCATGGCGGCGCCGGATGCTGGTGCGCCCGCTGATACCGCTGATTGCCCGGCACGCCGAACGCATTATCACGGTCTCCGAGCAGGCACGTGCTGATATCGTACGGGTGCTGCGCGTGCCCGCCGAGCGCGTGGTGGTCATTCGCGAGGCTGCCGCGCCGATCTATCGGGTTGCCGCGCCCGAAGAGCAGGCGCGCGTTCGAGCGCTGTATCGCCTGCACGGGCCATATGTGCTGTACGTCGGCACGCTCGAACCGCGAAAAAATCTGGTGCGGCTCATCCGCGCCTGGCATCGTCTTCGACGCAGCGGCGCCATTCCGCATCAGCTAGTGCTGGTGGGCGGGCGCGGCTGGCAGGATGCCGAGATCTACCGCACGATCCGCGCGCTGAACTGTGGCGATGCGCTGCGGTTGGTTGGCTATGTCCCAACGGACGATCTACCGGCGCTCTACAGCGCCGCCGAAGCCTTTGCCTTCCCATCGCTGTCGGAAGGATTCGGCCTGCCGGTCATCGAAGCAATGGCCTGTGGCACGCCGACCTTGATCTCGGATACGCCAGCGCTACAGGAGCTCGTCGCGGACCCGGCGCTGGCCGATCATTCCGGAACTGGCGCGGGGCTAGCGGTTGACCCCTACAGCGAGCAGGCGATCGCCGATGGCCTGGAGCGGTTGTTGACCGACGATGCCCTACGAGCCAGCATGCGTGCGCATGGCTTGCGGCGCGCCACGACTTACTCATGGGCCGCGGCGGCGCGGCGTACACTCGACGTATATCACCATGTCTGTGCGGCTTAGGATAACGATTGGCGGGCCTGGCGAGTGTATAGATCGATTAAACTGAACGGCAGGGCAGCGCCGGCGTTGCTAGCGGCGCTGGCGCTGCTGCATAGCTTGCTGTATGTCTGGCTGGTGCCGCCGTGGCAAACGCCCGACGAGCCGGCCCAATTTCAATATGCCGCGCTGGTGGGCGCGCTGGGCCGCACGCCGGTTGTCGCCGATGTCGACGCACGACTGGATCAGCGGATGACCGCGTCGTTGGTGCGCAACCATTTCTTCGAGTATCTGCTTGGCCACCCGCTACCGGCGCCGCCGCAGACGATCGAGCAGGCCCAGGCGTTGTTCTTCATGCCGAGCCAGATTGGCAATGATCCGCCGTTGTACTTCTGGTTGGCGGCGCTGCCGATCAAGCTGCTATCTTCCTATTCGATTGAGACGCAGCTGCTGGCAGTCCGGATGTTAGGTGTCGTCTTACTCGCCGGCGCGGTGTTATGCGCGTATGGCGCCGCGCGTGAGCTAGCGCTGGGCGCGGGCTTTGCGCTAGCGGTTGGTCTGATTGTGGGGCTCCAGCCGATGTTCATGTTCGTTGGCGTGGGTGCCGGCAACGACGGCATGGCCAACGTGATCGGCGCAGCGCTGTGTTGGGCACTGCTGCGAATAGGGCGCCGGGGCATGAGCGTGCGGCGCGGCGCGCTGCTGCTGCTGCTGGCGCTGCTGGGCGTGCTGACCAAGCGCACGCTGCTGCCGCAAGTGCTGCTGGTGGCGCTGAGCGGCGCGGGTTGGGCGCTGATGAGAATCGCGCGCGCGCCGCTCAGCACGCTGGCTCGGCTGGGAATTGCCGTTGCGCTGCTGGCGGCTGTGCTGGGTGGGCGCGTGGCAATCGCCGGCGATCGCGCGCCGACGCTGGCCGCCGATTGGCTAGACGTAACGACTGGCATCGAAGCGCCGCGCGTGCCGGAGGCGCCGGGAACGGGCCGGCCGGCGCTGGAGCTCGCGCCGGAACAACTCGTGGCGCAGGTGCTGCCCGGCGTGACCGCGGAGTGGGCCCAGAATCAAGAACTGTATGTCGACGCGCGCGTCTGGTCGGCCGGCGGCAAGGTCCGCGGTGTACTGGTGATCGATTTTGGCTGGTCGGCGGTCGAGCAGCCGTTTACTATCGATCAACGCGGCAAAGTGGTGCGAATGCATACATTCATCCCTTTGTACTGCCCATATGTGTTTGTGGGGGTGCGCGCGCAGACCGGCCAGTTATATGTCGACAGGCTGAATGCGGAAAGTGGCCGGCGGCGCGGGCTCAATCTTCTGACGAATGCTAACCTGACCGATGCGGCAATACGCGCGGGCAGCCCGACGGCGCTGCTCGGTCGCTTCCTGCGCCTGCACGAGATGGCCTGGGTCTGGCGCAGCGGCCGGCTGCTGGAAATGCCGCCGCTGGGAGGATGGCTGCTCGGTCGGATCTTCTTCGTGAGTTTTTGGGGCCAGTTTGGCTGGATGTCGCTGCCGCTGGTCGGCGGGTCGCCTTGGGAGAGTGCGCTGTGGCTCCTCTGCATTGGCGGGCTGGCCGGGGCGCTCGCCTGGCTGCTGGGGCCGCGGCATGAGGGCTGGCGGCGCCGCGCCGTCGTCTTATTGCTGCTCATGATCGTCGCCGGTGTGCTGCTGCCGCTGCTGAATGCCTATACCGCACCGCGCAATCAGGTGATTCAGCAGGGGCGCTACCTGTTTCCCGCGCTGACGCCGATTGCGCTGCTGCTGGCCCTGGGCTGGCGCACGATCCTGCCGCTGCGCTGCAGACCGGCGGGGGTGGTGGTGGGGCTGCTGTTCGGGCTTGGTTTCGCCGCTGCGGCGCTGAGCATGATCGCGGGGTTCTATGGGTCGCTACGCTAGATGATAGATCGCCGAGAGGATTCATCCACAGATTACACAGATTAGACAGATAGCTAAATCAAAAATCTGCGTAATCTGCGTAATCTGTGGATAGGTGAGCCATATTGTATGTGGAGGGAGAATCATGTCGATCCAGGATGCCAAACCGCTCATTCTGCTCTACAACCCCAAAGCCGCGCTGCCGGGCTATCAGCGCGTACCGCACTCGCTGCTTCAGCTGGGCACGCTGCTCGAGGAACGCTACCCCTACGCGATCGTCGACGGAAATCTCGACCAGGAGCGCGATCGCGCGGCCGAAATTATCGAGCGGGTGCAGCGCGACGGCGTGCGCTACCTGGGCGTGACGATCATGCCTGGCCCGCAGCTCCAGCAGGCCATACCAGATATCAAGCGTATTAAGGCCGCTTGCCCGGAGCTGACCGTGATTGTGGGCGGCTACTTTCCGACCAACCATATCAACACCTGCGCCAACCACCCAATCATTGACTATGTTGTGGTGAGCGCGGGCGAGGACACGCTGCTGGAGCTTGTCGACACGCTCGAGGCCGGCGGCGACCCTGGGAAAGTCGCCGGGCTGGCATTCGAGCGCGATGGGAAGGTCGTGCAGACGCCCAAGCGCCAGCCACACCACCCGAACGATCTACCGTGGTACCCGTATCACAAAGTCCCGGTGGAGCGCTACATCTCGAAGACCCACCTGGGCACGCGCACGCTGAGCCACCACAGCAGCTTCGGCTGCCCGTTCTTCTGCAACTTCTGCGCGGTGGTGAATCTGGCCGAGGGCAAGTGGCTGGCCGAGAGCGCCGAGCGGCTGGGCAAGCTCATGCAGTACATGGTCGATACATGGCAGATCAACGCCATGGAGTTCCACGACAACAACTTCTTCACCAGCGAGAAGCGCGTTGCGGCGTTCGCGGAGGAATTGCTGCGGCGCGGCCTAAAAATCAACTGGTGGGGCGAGGGCCGGATCGACACGATGCTGAAGTTCAGCAACCGCACGTGGGAGCTAATGCGCGACAGCGGCCTGAAGATGGTGTTTATGGGCGCCGAGAGCGGCGACGACAGTACGCTGCAACTGATGAACAAAGGCGGCACGCTGACGTCCGCAAAGACACTTGAGATGGCCGCGCACGCCCGCAAATACAATATCGTTCCCGAGTTCAGCTTCATCCTCGGCAACCCGCCCGATGCGCGCCGCGATGTCGAGCGCGGGATCGAGTTCATTCGTAAGGTCAAGGCGGTGAACCCGCATGTCGAGATCATCATGTATCGCTACGACCCGGTGCCGCTGGCGGGCGAGATGTGGCAGGGCGCGCTGGAGAGCGGGTTTCGGTTCCCGCAAACGCTCGACGAGTGGCTCGACCCGCACTGGGAGCGCGTGCAACTGCGCCGCTCCGCCGATATTCCCTGGTTCTCGCGCGACGATCGTAAGCTGATGCGCGATTTTGAGACGGTGATGAATGCATACTACCCGACGACTACCGACCGGCGCCTGCGCAGCGGCTTGTGGTACACGTTGCTGCGTACGCTGAGTGCCTGGCGCTACAAGCTGCGAATCTATCGCTGGCCGGTGGAACTGCAGGCGCTGCAGAATATGATACGCTACCAGCGGCCCGAGACGTCGGGATTCTAGTGCAATTGCAGATTGCAGACCTGTCCTGCCCTTCGACACACTCAGGAACCGCGCAGTCGAAGGATTGCAGATTGGACTCTGCGGCTAGTTGGAGACTGATCTGCGTTCGTCCGCGTTCGTCCGCGTCCCATGAGCCGATGAGTGAACAGTTACGGTTTCGCGACCGCGAGTAACAACATGAGCATCGCCGAGCAGAATCGAGCACTGGTACTATCCAGGCGCCAGCTTGTGGCCCTCGGTTGGCTGTGTGCCGCATTATTGCTGCTGCTGTTTGTCTGGCGCACGGTTTTGCCCGCGACCCAACAAAAGACCTATGCCTTCTCCGTATACTATACAGCGGCGCGGCTTACGATCCAGGGTCAGGCTGGGGTGCGGTTTTGCGGCGAGTGGTTTTTCGACCAGCAGCGCAGCCTGGGTTTTGGGGATCGGGCCGATTTCTTCTGCCCGAATCCGCCGACCAATGCGCTGGTGCTGTTGCCGGTCGCATGGTTGCCGCCGCGACCGGCGCAGGCGGCCTGGATCGTGTGCGACCTGATCATGCTTGGCGGTATCGCCGCGCTCGGCTGGCGAATGGTGGCATTGGCGTCGCCTGAAACTGATCTCGCAAAAGTACGACAACGCGCCGCGGTTTGGTTTGCGCTTGTGATTGCGCTTATTATCGCGCTATTTCGGCCACTGCATGCCGAATTGCACGCGGTTCAGGTATACATCCTGATCGCGCTGCTGTATGCGCTGTGGCTGTACGGCTATCTAACGCGGCGCGACTGGCTGTGCGGGGTCGCGCTGGCGCTGTTGGTGCTGACGAAGCTTTCGGGTTGGCCGCTCTGGCTGCTGATGTTGGCCGCGCGGCGCTGGCACGCCTTGGCGTGGGCGCTCGGCCTGGGGATAGCGATTGGGTTGGCGACGCTGCCCTGGCTGGGCTTTGAGTTCTGGCGCCTTTACTTGTTCGAGCAAGTGCCGGCGATCTCGTCGAACGCAACCCACGCGGTGCCGGCCAATCAGACCTTGGTGAGCTTGCTGCGGCAGTGTTTTACATATGATCCGCACTGGGCGCCGCGGCCGCTGATCGACGCGCCGTGGGTGGCGAGTCTGATCTGGTGGCTAATAGCCATAGCGCTGCTGGGGATCACGTTGGGGTATGCGTATCGTCGCGCGCGCCAGGCGCGCCAGGAGGCCGCTAGCTTTGCGATCGATCCGCTGGCCTTAGCGACAGTGTGCCTAATCGTGCCACTACAGCCGGCCGGCGAAGAATATCACTACACGCAATTGCTGGTGGTACTGCTGCTCCTATTCAATCAGCCAGGTTTTGCGCTGCTGCGCTCGCGCACCGCCGCCGTTGGCGTGGCCATGGCGTGTGTATTGTTCGCGCTGCCATCCTACTTTCTACAAACCGCTCAGTGGCAAGGTTGGCCAACCGCGCTGTTGGCGTACCCACGTCTGTATGGCGCGCTGTTATTGTGGGGAATCTTCATGCTCCGTCGTGACGCGGGCTGCGTAGAACCAATGACAACGTCGATCTACGTTGCTCTAGTTCCTTCGGTTCCCGGGCCAACGGGAAATACGGGAACTGAAGGAATTAGAGGAACGAGGCAAACTGCATCCAATATATGAAACACCGTGCTTAGCCGTATCACGAGCGGTGGGAGGCAACTATGGTTGATGTGCTGCTAGCTCATGCCTACTTTCTGAAGTATGACCCCAAACAGCTTCAAAAGATGCGGCCCTACGCCCCACTGGCAACGCTATATGTGGCTAGCTACCTACGGAGCAAAGGCTATTCTGTCGCGCTGTTCGACGCGATGCTTTCCGATGGCGAGTCCGAGTTTGAGGCGGCGCTGGAGCGCTACCAGCCGCGCTACGCGGTGTTGTACGAGGACAACTTCAACTTCCTGAGCAAGATGTGCCTGAGCCGCATGCGCGACGCCGCCTGCGCCATGAGTGCGATGGCGCGTGAGCGCAACATCACCGTAATCGCGACTGGCGCGGATGTCAGCGATCATCCCGAGCACTATCTGGCGCATGGTGTCCAGTACACGCTGGTCGGCGAGGGCGACCATACCTTACTCGAACTGCTCGCGGCGCTCGAAGCGGATGCGCCGCACGAGCGGATCAGCAGGATCGCCGGCCTGGTGCTGCCCGACCCGCTCGCGCCCGGGGATTTGCTGCGTACCGCCCGCCGCCCGCCCGAGCGCCACCCCGATGTGTTTCCGTTCCCGGCCTGGGATCTGCTCGACGTCGAGCGCTATCGTGCGGCCTGGCTACAGGCGCATGGCTACTATAGCTTGAACCTGGTCAGCACGCGCGGTTGCCCGTTTCACTGCAACTGGTGCGCCAAGCCGATCTGGGGCCAGCGCTATGCTATGCGCTCGCCGGCGAATGTGGCCGAGGAGTTGGCGTTGGTGAAGCAGATGCTGTGCCCCGACCATATCTGGTTTGCCGACGACATCTTTGGCCTGCGGCCACAGTGGGTCGCCGAGTTCGGGCGCGAGGTGGCCGCGCGCGACGCCGCGCTACCGTTTATGATCCAGTCGCGTGTGGACCTGATGACCGAGCAGGCGGTGGCAGGCCTCAAGCAGGCCGGCTGCGCTGAGGTGTGGATGGGCGCCGAGAGCGGCAGCCAGAAGATCCTCGACGCAATGGACAAAGGCACGCAGGTCGAAGAGATCCATACTGCGCGCGAACGGCTGCGCGCGGCCGGAATCAAGGCATGCTTCTTCATCCAGTTCGGCTACCCCGGCGAAACCTTCGAGGATATCATGCTGACGGTGCAGATGGTGCGCGACGCGCTGCCAGATAATATTGGCATCAGCGTCAGCTACCCGCTGCCCGGCACCAAATTCTACGAGATGGTCAAACAGCAGCTTGGCGAAAAGACCCATTGGACCGACAGTAACGATCTGGCGATGATGTTCCAGGGCACCTACCAATCGCCGTTCTATCGCAAGCTGCACAAGCTATTGCACGACGACCTGGAGCTACGCCGGCAGATTGCAGATTGCAGACCTGTCCTGCCCTTCGACACACTCAGGAACCGCGCAGTCGAAGGATTGCAGATTGCCGATTGGCGAGAATTATTCCAATCTACAATTTACAATTTGCAATTTGCAATTGATCAATTGAACGCCGAGTGGTTCGAGCTAGGGCGCCTGGAGATCCAACACCGTAGCGCCGTACCGACGCTGCTCGCCCGGACGAACAGGCATATCCCCGCACCGGATTTGAGCAAAGAGTGGAACTGATGACAAGATGACAGGATGAAAGATGAGTATAGAGGCACAACTGCTCGACACACAGCGAGCCTTCGATAGCGTTGCGGCCGATTACGATGGCCCGCGCGGCAACAACGCGCTGATCCAGCGGATGCGCGAGACGATCTGGCGCACGCTGGAGCGCAACTTCGCGCCGGGCGCGCGGCTGCTCGATCTTGGTTGCGGCACTGGTCTCGACGCGGTACATCTCGCGCAGCAGGGCTATGCGGTCGTCGCCACCGACTGGTCGCCGCGCATGGTCGAGCGTACGCGCGCTCGTGCCGCCGCCGCGCGCCTATCCGATCAAGTGATCGTCGCACATGTTGGCATCCATGAGTTGGATCGCTTGCAGGCCGGGCTGTTCGAGGGCATCTACTCAAACTTTGGGCCGTTGAACTGCGCGCCCGATCTAGCCGCGGTGTCGCATGCCTGCGCGGCGCGACTCAAACCGGGCGGCACACTGGTGTTCTCGGTGATTGGGCGCATCTGCCCGTGGGAGTTCGCTTACTATACACTATGCGGCCGGCACGAGCGCGCCAGGGTGCGCGGCCGGCGTGGAATGGTACCGGTAGGTATGAACAAGCACACGATCTGGTCATTCTATTATACTCCGCGCGAGTTCTACCGCAGCTTCGCGAGCGAGTTCAGCCTGACATATTACCAGGGACTGAGCGTGTTGCTGCCGCCGCCGTACGTGGTCGATCTGTATGCGCGCCACCAGTCGCTGTTTGGTCTGCTCGGGCGGCTCGATGATACGCTGGGCGGCTGGCCGCTGCTGCGCAACATCGGCGACCACTTTTTGATCGTGATGACCAAACGTTCATGAACTTTTCCTTTTTGATCGGGTATATCCAAACCAGTCAGGTCGGCCGAGGGCTTGATAGCGATCTACGTGGTGGCGTCTTGCCGCCGACCTGACTGGTTTCGAGATCGACGCTTGCACGAGATAGAGACAATCGAGCAGTCGAGGCGCCTCGATGAGGGCTTGGCGTTCGCGTGCCCGGCTTGTCGTGCGCCGCTGGAGCGGCCCAGGCCGGACGAATTGCGCTGCCAGGCCCATGGCAGCTACCCGCGGATCGACGGGATCTGGCGCATGCTGCCGCCGGAGCGTGCCGAGTACTTCGCGCCATTCCTGCGCGACTACGCGGCGATCCGCAGCGCCGAGGGCTATGGCTATGCAGAAGCCCAGCGCTACCGCCGGCTGCCCGAAGTCGACGCCGACGACCCGCTGGCATGGCAGTGGCGTATGCGCGCGCGCAGCTTCGCCGAGCTGCGGCGACGTGTGCTCGACCCCATGATAAGAATCCACCAAGGCACTCCAAGGGCCACGAAAAGAGATCAACCCTTCGTGCCTCTTCGTGGGCCTTCGCGGATCGATTCCCGCGGCCTGCGCGTGCTCGACATGGGCTCGGGGGTTGGCTGGCTCAGCCACCAACTGGCGCGGCTTGGCCATGCGCCGTGCGCGGTCGATCTCAACGTCGACGCGCACGATGGGCTCGCGGCGGCGCGGCACTACCCGGCGCGCTGGCCGCTGCTCCAGGCGGAGTTCGATCGTCTGCCGCTGGCGGATGCCCAGGCCGACCTAGTGGTATTCAACGCCGCCCTGCCCTATAGTGGCGACTACGGCACGACGCTGGCCGAAGCCCGGCGGGTGTTGCGGCCGGATGGTCGAATCGTGGTGATGGACTCGCCGATTTACCGGCGCGACGCCAGCGGCCGCCAGATGGTGGCCGAGCGCCAGGCCGCGTTTGAGCGCATTCACGGCACGCGCTCCGATGCGCTGCCGAGCATCGGCTACTTGACATGGGATATGCTGAGCACGCTGGGGCGCGATCTCGGCCTGCGCTGGCGCGCCTTTTTCCCGTGGTATGGCTGGCGTTGGGCGTTGCGGCCATGGCGCGCGCGCCTACTGCGCCAGCGCGAGCCGAGCACATTCGCCCTGCTGGTCGCCGAACGGTCAAACGTTTGAGGCACAATATGGATTCACAAACCGTCGCGACGCTCGCGACGATTCAACAGTTCAACGACGCCTTCAACCGGCACGACGTCGATGCAGTGATGGCGCTCATGACCGACGATTGTGTGTTCGAGAACACCTACCCGCCGCCCGACGGCGAACGTCAGCGCATCACCGCAGGCAATCTTCGAGTGGGAAGAGATCTTCGCCTGCGCGGATCGCGGCGTGGTGCGCTGGCTGTATCGCTGGGATGGCGCTCATGGCGCAGGGCATGTGCGCGGCGGCAAGGTGGCCGAGAAGTTCTCGTATGTCAGTTACCCAGGACTGAAGCAGCACCCAGAGGGTACCCGGCTCGTCCCTGGCGCTACCAGCCAGAAGGCTAGCATCCGAGACGTCACCCGCAAGCGGGTGCCCGCCTACTGACAGAGGCCCGCTGGTTGCAAGCAACCAGCGCGAGTACGCACCTGTACGTGCGACCTTGAACCTTTTACCCGATCGGGGTTTTCCGACCGGAACCACCAAGATTCAGTTCTTAACGTGCGTACAACCGTCTCCACCCTTGATAGGGCTTCATGCCTTTGCACGAGAACATTTGTACTAAAAAGGAGATGTTTTGTCCAATCTAGAAGCCATTAAGACGGCGCTTCGTCCCACCCATGAACGATGCAGGCTTCCGCGCCGTCGTATCGTCGTACTTCATCAACGGGCGTTCCCATTTGTGAAAGGTTGAGCAGAAACCAATGACCATTTTGCATCCCCAACCAACGCCGGTTCGGCCCGATATGACGCTCCCGCCGCCGCTGCCGCGGATCGATCCGATCACTCATCTGCCGATTCTGATCCTGTTCCCGCATAGCCGCTGCAACTGCCGCTGCCTGATGTGCGATATTTGGCGCGCCACCACAAAGACCGAGATCGCCCCCGACGATGTGGCGCGCTGGATCGACGAATGGCGCAGCCTGGGCGTGCGGCGAGTCGTGCTCAGCGGCGGCGAGGCGCTGCTGCACTCGCGGCTGTGGGAGCTATGCGATCATCTGCGCGCGGCCGACATTGGAATCACCATTCTCAGCACCGGCCTGCTGCTGCGCCGGCATGCCGCCGAGCTGGTGCGCCGCTGCGACGATGTGGTGGTGAGCCTGGATGGCCCGCAGCCGATCCACGACCAGATTCGTAACGTGCCGCGCGCCTACGAGCGGCTGGCCGAGGGCATCGCGGCCGTCAAGGTCGCCGATCCGAATGTGCTGGTGACCGGGCGCTGCACGATTCAGCGCAGCAATTTCCACAGCCTGCGCGCCACGGTCGAAGCCGCGCACGCGCTCGGGCTCGATCGGATCAGCTTTTTGGCGGCCGACGTGAGCAGCGAGGCGTTTAACCGTCCCGGTGGCTGGGACGACGATCGGGTTGGGCAGGTGGCGCTCGAGCCGGACGATCTGCCGCTGCTGGCGGCCGAGATCGATGCACTCGAACGCGAGTGCACCGGCGATTTCGCTGCCGGCTATATCGCCGAATCGCCGCTGAAGCTGCGCCGCCGCCTGAGCCAGTACTATGCCGCGCTGCTGGGGCAGGGCGAGTTTTTCCCAAATATTTGCAACGCTCCGTGGGTGTCGAGCGTGATCGAGTCCAATGGAACAGTCCGTCCATGCTTCTTCCAGCCGCCGCTCGGCAATATCTACGAGGCCGGCAGCCTCGACGCGATTCTCAATTCGCCTGAGGCGATCGCCTGGCGGCAGGGGCTCGACATGCGGCGCGACGCGATCTGTCGCAAGTGCGTTTGTACCTTGTCGCTGCGCGAAAGCCAACCGGAGGGCATAGAGGATCGAGGATAGAAGATAGCGCCTATCTTGCGACAACCTCTATCTTCTATCTTCTATCTTCCATCCTCGATCCTCTATCCTTAACTGGAGTAATGGTAGAAATATGCTGAGAGTGCAGGGCGGTCAGCCGACGTGGTCGCGCAGCATCGCGGTGGCGCTGGTGCGCGCCTGGCTGACGTTACGGTATCGCGTGCTGAGCCGGCGTTACGATCGGCTGACGCTCGAAATGATCGACGGCGTGCCGCTGGTTGTCTTGCCGCAGGTGTTCAATCCGGTGCTGCTGCGGACCGGCGCGTTTATGGCGCGCGCGCTGATGCGCCTGCCACTTGGCAATGCGGCCAGCCTGGCAGTGCTCGACATGGGCACCGGCTCGGGTGTCGGTGCGGTGTTCGCCGCCCGCCGCGGCGCGCGCGTCATTGCCGTCGATATCAATGCCGAGGCGGCCCGCTGCGCGCGAATCAACGCGCTGCTGAACCATCTCGACGACCGGATCGAGGTGCGCCAGGGCGATCTCTTCGCGCCGGTGGCCGGTCAGAAGTTCGACTTGGTGCTATTCAATCCGCCATTCTACCGCGGCGCGCCAAGCAATAACCTCGACCATGCCTGGCGCGGGCTGGATGTGTTCGAGCGCTTCGCCGGCGGTCTGGCGGCCATGCTCAACCCTGGCGGGCAGGCGCTGCTGGTGCTGTCGTCGGATGGCGACTGCCATGAGCTGTTGGATGAGCTCGTGGCGGCTGGCTTTCGCAGCGAGATTGTGGAGCAGAAAGACCTGATCAATGAAGTGCTGACGATCTACGCCATGCGGCGGTGATCGCTCACACATGTTCTTTATTGACATAACAAAATGCAAACACGTAGCTACACTCCCGCGCTCGAATCGCTTGGCCATACCGCCGCGCTCGATCAGCGTGCGACCTTTCCGCTGCTGGGCGTGCCGCTGGAGCTGCGCAGCAACAGCGCCGCGGTGATTGCCGCCGCCGAGCGGGCATTCGGCGGCTGGCGCGGGCTTGCGCCCGAGCTGATCGAGCCATCTGCGCCGTGTGTCGTGAATCTGATCGTGCATCCGGTCGAAGATAGCGCGCCGCCCGCGAATGGCGCGCCGCCGTTTATCCAGCGGATTCACAGCAACTGTTTTCTCGCTTCCGACGGCGCCAATCTGCTGACGGCGCAGTACGACCAAGGCTGGGCGCTCGGCTTTATTGCGCCGGAGTTGCTCGCACATGAAGCGCGGCTGCGCTATAGCGTGCTCGAGCTGCTCGCCCTGCTGCTGGTCACACAGCACGACCGAGTACCGGTGCATACTGGGGCGGTGGTGCATAATGGGTTGGCGATCTTGCTGGCGGGGCGCAGTACCGCCGGCAAGTCGACACTGTGCTACGCATGTCTGCGCACTGGGTTTGGGCTGCTGGCCGAGGATGTGGTGTATGTCAGCCGGCGGAACGGCATGCGGCTGTGGGGGGTGCCCTGGCAGATTCATTTGCTGCCCGACGCAGTGCGGTTCTTCCCCGAGCTCGCGGATGTGCCCGCCGAGATCCAGGCCAATGGTAAGCTCAAGCTTGCAGTCGAGACGACCCGATTCGGCGCTGACCGCGCGCTGCGCTATGCCGACCGCGCGGTCGTGTGCGTGGTCGAGCGCCACGCTGGCGCCGAAAGCGTGTTGGAGCCGATCGATCCCGCGGCTGTCGTCGCAACCTTGAGCGGCAACCGCGAGTCCGGCTTCGACCTCTACGACGGCACGCGGGCGGTTGCCGAGGCGCTGGCGGCGGGCGGCGCGTACCGGCTGCTGGTCGGGCCGGATCTCGGCCGAGCCGTGGCCGTGCTGCGGCGGCTGGCTGGCGGATAGAGTGAGGTGCATAATTCTTGAGCCACAGAGCTCACAGAGATAATGAGCAAACTCGATCTGGCATAAGGCAAATCTAGGGCGGCACGGCGGGACGATTGATGGCTAAACGAGTTGATCTAAAGCGGGCCTTGCCGCCGAACGCTCTTGCTAATTTCAAAAATGATGCTATACTAGAATTTATGGCTACACGGTATCGTATAGGAGAGGCGCTGATGAAACTTGACCATATCTACCAAGGAGATTGCAGAGAGCTACTTGTTACGCTCCCTGAAAAGAGCGTAGACCTCATTTTTGCCGACCCGCCCTATAATCTCCAACTGCAAAACGAGCTGTGGCGACCAAACATGACCAAGGTAGATGCAGTAGATGATGAATGGGATCAGTTCGATGACTTTGCTGAGTACGATCGGTTTACACGCGAATGGTTAACCGCGTGCCGCCGTGTTCTGAAAGATACGGGAACTCTTTGGGTCATTGGCTCCTATCATAATATCTACCGTGTAGGATCTATTCTTCAAGATTTAGGCTACTGGTTTTTGAATGACGTTGTCTTCGTCAAAACAAACCCCATGCCTAATTTCCGAGGCGTTAGATTTACTAACGCACATGAAACTCTTCTCTGGTGTAAGAAGTCGCGTGACCAAAAGAAATATACGTTCAACTACCACGCCATGAAAATCATGAATGATGAAAAGCAGATGCGGAGTGACTGGGAGACACCCCTGTGTACTGGGGCTGAACGACTACGTGTCAATGGTGAAAAAGTTCATACAACGCAAAAGCCAGAGGCGCTTCTCTACCGAGTCATTCTCTCAAGCTCAAATCCCGGCGATGTTGTGCTCGATCCATTCTTTGGTACAGGTACAACTGGTGCAGTAGCAAAGAAACTGCGACGTCATTTTATTGGTATCGAGCGAGAGACGCCATACATCGAGGCTGCGCAAGAACGCATTAACGCTATCACTCCAGCGATGTTTGATGATGAGGTCTACGGCTTTGTAGAAACGAAGCGCACCGCACCGCGCCTGCCTTTTTCAGCCTTGCTCGAAAATGGCCTATTATTGCCTGGACAGACATTATATTTCAACAAGCGTCGAGATAAGACAGCAATGGTGCTTGCGGACAGTTCGTTGCGGCTGCCCGATGGAACCAAAGGCTCAATTCATAAAATCGGTGCTATCGTTGGTGTCTTACCAGCTTGCAATGGATGGGAGCATTGGTACTATGAGGACGAACGACAAGAATTAGTCGTGGTTGACGTATTACGAGAGCAGATTAGAAAAGAGGCTAAAGCGCAACTTGCTGTCGCCTAGCATTGCTGCTCGGATTACTCGGAGTCAGACGTCTGACTCCGGGCTTTTTTGAACGAGACTACAGTCCAAGCTGTTATTCACCCCACCGCTCCACCACATAGCGCTCGGCATTGCGCAGCGGCGTGAAAACAAAAATGACTCCGATTGCGAAAATCAGGCCCCCAATCAGCGCAAACACCAGCACGACATTCCGCGTGCGCTCGATCGCAAAGCCGCCCAGCAGTGCCCCCAGCGGCATGGCCATACCAACCAACACCGCGAGGCTGCTGCTCACGCGCCCAAGCAGGTGATTTGGCACCACCGCCTGGCGCAGGCTCAGCATGTGAATGCCCATCAGCGCGACTAGCCCGGCCATGCCCGCCAGGCACGCGACCGCGAGCCGGTAGAACGGGCTGAGCGCTAGGCTCACGGTCAGCAATCCGTGCGCGATCACCGCGCCAAGGATGACCCGGCTGAACGGCAGATGCCTGCGCACGCGCCCGGCCGCGAGAGCGAAACCAAAGACACCAACGCTCTGCGCCGAGTAGAGCAGGCCCAACTGCGCATCAGTCGCGTGCAAGTGGGCTTTGGCAAACAGCACCAGCTACGGCCACATACCGTAATCTACATCAAAACGTAGCAATGACAGCATTTTAATCGCGTATCTGGGCGGCGAGGCAAATGTTCATCGATATTTCATCTGTAGATTCTATACTTGGCAGAACTGACGATCTGTTTACTACACTATGTCTTAAAGTATCTCTATAGAGTGTGTAAAACAGTAGTTTTGTTACGTTAGTTTAGTTGAAGCTATTCCCTTGAATTACGTCGTTGTTTTGTCGCTCGATTACGTAGTGTTACGTAGTTATTGCAAACAGATGGCTTTACAAAGCGATCCATGATCGAAACTCTTTACACTTTTCGTCCAAATCCGACTTAATCTGCTTGTAAGGCAGATCATGGCATGGCTTTCTAATGCGGCAGAATTTTCGACACCCTCGTGAACGGTTACGATGTAAGACAGTAATTTGCACGATGCGCCGTTTCGGCGTTCGATGTATTATTTATGTGCGAGTCGCATGGCGCTACAAAGATTCTTAGCGGCTTTCTGAAAACGGTGGTTTGGAAGGATTGCATCTCTCTAAGGATGTTTATAAACGTATGGCGGAACTGTGGCAACGAGGCCGGCCGGTGGCATAAGAAAGGTACAGGCTGTGAATAACAAGTTCTTGTCAGATGTTCGTGCAGGAAGAGCTCGCACGCCTCGAATGAAGGTTTTCGCCTCGGTTGCGTCGCTCTTATTCGGCGTGCTATTTGCCGGGTCGTTCTTGCTGGGGAAGTCTCCCGTGCGCGTGGCCGATGCGTCTAGCGATCCTATCCCCGTTGGCTGCGGCACCACCGCCACGCGTGATCTGATCAACGCAATCAACACGGCCAACGCCAACCCCAAGCCCGACAACACTGACAACATTATCGTACTGAGCCCTGCTTGTATATACCAGCTGACCGGGCCGCATAACACGGACGATGGCGCGAATGGCCTGCCCAGCATTACGAGCCCGATCACTATCAATGGCAATGGTGCGACGATTTTGCGTACCACCACCTCTCCCACACCGCCCTTCCGCATCTTTCGCGTAAGCTCCAGCGGCAGCTTGACATTGAATAATCTGACGGTGCGGAACGGCAGTCTGCAATCGTCGAACAAAAACGACAACCAGGTGGTCGTCACCGGCGGCGCCATCTTGAACAGTGGCGGCAAGCTGACGATCAACAATAGCGTTATCTCAAATAATATAACCACGGGTAAGAGCGCCGCCGGTGGCGCGATCCAGAGTTCAGGCGGCGCTGAGACAAAGATTTCAAATTCTCAGATCATCTACAATAGTGCCACTTTTGGCGGCGCGATCGCCGCGGAGGGCACGTTGATGATAGAGGATAGCCAGATTGCGGGCAATAGCACCAGTAGTGGAAGCAACAGCGCCAGTAATGGCGGCGGCCTGTATCACGCCGGCGGCACGGCGACAATTCTGCGTAGCACGTTCAGTGGCAACGCCTCGTCGCAGGACGGTGGGGCGCTCTTCACCAACGGCGGCACATTGGATATCACCAACAGCACTATTTCCGGCAATACGGCGGCGGCTAATGGTGGTGGCCTTGCAATTGGCTCGAACGCTGCGCCGACGATCAGCATTGCAAACAGCACCTTCGCGAATAATGGCGCGCGCTATGGCGGGAATATCTACCGCTTTAAGACCGGCACGATCGCGCTGCGCGACTCGATCGCCGCCAATGCCACCAGCGGAGAGAACTGCGTCGGCGCGATCCGCGACGATGGTCACAACCTGCAATTCCCTGGCACGAGCTGTGGCACCACGATTCCTGTCGGTGACCCCAAGCTTGGCCCGCTGGCCTACAACGGCGGACCAACCTTTACACACGCGCTGCTGCCCACGAGCCCGGCGATCGACAAGGGCGACCCGGCGATCTGCGCCGTCGCACCAGTGAACAATGCGGACCAGCGCGGTAGATTACGCCCCAAGGACGCCGACGGCGACGGCACGGCCGTCTGCGACATCGGCGCCTTCGAGCTGGGCAGCAGTCCGCGCGACGGCGCCACTGAGATCAGACCTGACCAGCAAGTGAAGGGCACCCTGAATAGTCAGCTCGATATCCGCTGGTATAAGTTCAACGTAGCCAAGGCCGGCTCGATTATTAGCGCGACGCTGACGGCTCCGACCGACTACGATCTGTACCTGTTTGCCCCGGCGCTGAATGAGGAAACCGGCCAGCTGCGCGATATCGGGCAGCTGAGCAACATCGGGCAGCTCAGCAACATCGGGCAACTGAGCAACATCGGGCAGCTCAGCAACATCGGGCAGCTCAGCAACATCGGGCAGCTCAGCAACATTGGTGATCTGAGTGGCATCGGGCAGCTCAGCAACATCGGGCAGCTCAGCAACATTAGTACCGCCGAGGCGATGAGCGAAATCGGCAATCTGGCGGATTTCTCGGCCACGCCGAACAGCGGCAACGAAAAGATCTATCACGATGTGTACGAGCTGTACGGCAACTATTACCTGGTGGTCGCCGGCCATACCACTGCGATCTCGGGCAACCCCTTCACGCTGAATCTGTCGATCATTCCGCCGGCGGTGCTGTACGACCCGGCCGTGACGACTCCCATCCCGACGAACTACACAACGCCTACGACTGATCTGAATAAGAATACACTCATCCTCGTCGACCCCGCCCGCTTCAATCGGTTCTACGGTGCCAACGTGTTTTCCAACTCAGGTCTGGCCGATAAGATCAATCAACTTGCCAGCGATTTCAACGTCGTCAACGATAGTGTCAACGGTGTGGTGGTCGATCTCGATGCTGCCACGACAGACACCGGCAAGCAGCCAATTCACGATGCTTACGTGGAGTGGGATAAACCTGAAAATCAGAACAACCCGCAGTACGCCAATTTCGTGGCGCGCAATATCAAAGCGCTGCTGTACAAGCTAGTGCCGGCCTATCCGAACCTCAAGTACATGGTGATCATTGGTGACGATCGCATGATCCCGGCGCGCCGTACCGTCGACGAGGCGCTGTACGCCAACGAGCGACTGTATAGGGATGTGCCGCGTACCAATCCGATTGGCAGCGCACTAGAGCAACGCTACTTCCTCAGCGACGATTACTACGCCGCCTTCCTGCCACTGGAGTTCAAAGCGCGCGAGCTGTACCTGCCGCAGCTTGGCGTCGGCCGTTTGGTCGAGTCGCCCTCAGACATTGTGATGTCGATCGATACCTTCCTGGGCCTGCCAGGCCGGACGGTTACGCCTAATAGCGCATTGGTCACCGGCTACTCATTCCTAACCCAGCAAGCCAACGACATCAACGCGAAGTTGCATAACTTTGGCATCGCGGCACCCGACACACTGATCAATGATAGCTGGACGGCTAAACAATTCCGCGCCAGCTTCTTTGGCCCATCGGTTGCGCGTGGCTTGAACTCGCTCAACTCGCATTTCGCACACAACCGGTTCTTCCCGAACGATCCCACCAATGTCTACGCCGACGAAGTCACCAAAAGCAAGACTGACTTCCGCAACAGTATCATCTTCTCGGTTGGCTGCCATTCCGGCCTGAACGCGCCTGACCCATACTTCGCTGACTTGCCCAATAAGCTGCGCAACAGCCCTGATTGGCCACAGGCATTCGGTGGGCGCGGCGCCAGCATGATCGGCAACACCGGCTTTGGCTATGCCGACTCGGATCTGATCCTGTACTCTTCGCGCCTGATGGTCGACTTCGTCGAACAGCTTGGCGTTTTGGACGGTGAGGCGCCGCCGACAACCGGCCGCGCGCTGATGCTTGCCAAGCAGCAGTATCTCAATAGCCTGGCCTCGGACTCGCTGAGCAATTACGACGAAAAGGTGCTGGGCGAGATGCTGCTGTATGGCCTGCCGATGCTGAAGATCAAGTTGCCGGGGTTGCCGAACCAGCCGGAGCCGCCAGCGCCACCCAGCGATCTTCACCAGAGCCCGACGTTTAGCTATACGGCGAACGTGCAGAACGATAATCTCGGCAAGAAGCGCGGCACGTACTATACCATAACCGGGGAAAGCGACTTCTACACTGCGGTTGGCGCACCCATCGAGCCTCGGCGGGTCATACCACTCAGCCTGCCGAATAACGCAATCGCCCACGGCGTGCTCATGCTGGGCGGCACATTTAGCGATACACCCAACTTCGACCCGGTCGTGACTCGTGTCGTGAGCGATTTTGTGAAGCTGGACAAGGACCCCGATTTTCCGTTCACGCAGTTGTACCCTGTGCAAGTCGCCAGTGTCAACCGGTTCTTATCGATCGACGGCACATTCAAGCAGCAACTGGTGATTGTGCCCGGCCAGTTTAAAGCCGACTCGAACACCGCGCCAACGCGCGGCGTCCAGCGGCTGTATAGCGGCCTCAACCTTGAGGTACTCACCCCGCCGAAAGACACTGCTGACTTCAACGCGCCAAGTATCTCAAGCATCGAGACGCTGAACTTGGCCGCCGGGCTGCAATTCCGCGTGCGCGTCGGCGACGAAAGCGGTGCGGTCACGCGCGTGGTGGTGCTCTACTTGCCCGCCGGCAGCACGGCGTGGAAGTCGTTAGAACTGACCTACGACCCGAACACTGGCTTTGCTGAAGGCGCCGCGTCGGCGGAGGGCGGCCCGGTCACCTACCTGATCCAGGCGGCAGACGCGGCCGGCAATGTAGCGCTGGCGCTTGATCATGGCAATCCCTTCCTGGCATCCTTCGTGGCACCGCTGTCGTAACAACGGAAAAACCCTGCGGGTCTAGCCGCTTGGCGTTGATGATACGCTACGAGGCTAGACCCGCAGGGTTTGACACTCAATTTGTGCTCTAATTCCGCTAGTTTCCCACCCCACGACTTTCAAGCTCGACCTTCGCCCGTAGCTGGCGTGCCCTGGTGAGGTCCAGCGCCGCCTGCAATCGCTCAAACACTGCGATACACTGATCGAGTACTGTTAGCGTCTGCTCCGATTTGCCCTGCGAATGGTACACTTTGGCAAGCGCCAACCGACTGCGGGCGGCTTCGTATTCATCGCCGACCTCTTCCAGGATCGCTAGACTTTCGCCGATATAGCGCTCGGCCTGGCCGATATTGTCCTGCGCGCCCGCAATTTCACCCAGCACGCGCAGACTATTGCCTTCCTCGGCTCGTATCGTCAGCTCGCGCGCCAGGCTTAGCGCCTGTTGCCCCTGCGCTTCTGCTTCTTGCAGATTTTGTCCGAGCAGCACGGCTTCGGCGAAATGGCGATACAGCTCAGGCAGAAAATCGCGAGCGTGAGCCGCGGCAAAATGCTCTTGGCTGATCCGAAGATGGTGAACTGCCGCGTCGACCTCTTCCTGTTTGATGAAGGCAGCGCCTAAGTTCATATGCAGAACGCCGAGCACATATAATGAGCCACCGATTTTCCGTAAGTCATTCAGCGCCTCTTGGTAAAATTGAAGCGCTTCGACCAGCCTTCCCTGGTTCAAGGAGATGCCGCCGAGGTTATTATCGACAAATGCTTGATTATACACGTCGCCGGTCTGATTAAAGATATCACGCGCCTGGCGGTAGTAGTGATCGGCCTCGGGCCATTGGCCGCGATTAAAATAAACATTCGCTATGACATTATATGCCCGAGCTTGCCCGTGAATATCGCCAACTTGATCATAGAGTTCAAGCGATCTCTGGAAGTCGCCCATGGCTGGGGTACTGTTTCCGCGCGTGAGCTGAATAATTCCGCGCAAGTTGTAGGCAAACGCCAGCGACGCTAGTTCATGCAATGTTTCGGCGATACTCAAGCTTTGCTGGCATTGTTCTAATGCATGATCGTAATTACCTTGCCGAGTATGTATCAGGCCGGCGATCGCCAGGAGTTCTGCTTTCGCGGCCGTCTCACGATTGCCAAGTGCATTCAACCCTTGTTCAATCCAGTCGAGCGCTAAGCCGTATTCGCTACGGTTCTCGTGGAGGCGGGCCATCCATCGGCAGGCGCGCGCCTTGGCATCGTTGTCGTTCAGCGCGTTAGCCAGCGCCAATGCTTCTTGCAGGTGTTCGAGCGCCGGCTCGTACTGGCCTGTCGATGTGAGCAGTTCGCCCAGGCTGGCGTTGATCTGCTGTCGCTGCGCGATTGTCTCCGCCGCCGGCAGATGTTCGGCGCTGCGCAAGGCCTTGCGGAAGTGCTCGATGCCCTCGTGGTTGGCGAACAGCTTTTGCGCCTGCTGGCCGGCAAGTATGTGGTAGCGCAGCGCGCGCGGCCAGTCCTCGCCGGCGAAAGCGTGGTAGGCCAACCGCGTGGTCGCCTCCGGCGAAAGCCACTCCAGCGCCTCGCCAACCGCGCGATGCAGCTGGCGGCGCTGATCGAAGAGCAGCGTTTCGTAGGCCGCGTCGCGCGTGACGGTGTGCTTGAACAGGTAGATTAGCCGCTGCAGCACCTCCAGGCGCGCGAAGTCGCGTTCTTCTAGCAACTGTACCTGCTCTTTCAGCGCCTCTTCGTCGGGCTGGCCAGGGTGGGTCTGTTGCAGAAGGTCGAACGCGAAGATTCGGCCAATCACACTGGCGACTTTCAGTGTCAGCTTGGGCGCCTCGGGCAGGCGGTCGATGCGCGAGAGCACTACCCCTTGGATCGAATCGGGCAGCCCGAGGTCCACCGCCGAAAGCGAGGCATTCGGCGCCAGCTTCCAATGGTTCTCCTCGCGCACCAGGCAGTCGGCCTGCTTCAGAGCGTTGAACATCTGCTCGGCCAGCCACCACTCGCCATCTTCGCGGCGGTACAGGTTGCCCGACTCGCGCAGCGTATCGACCACCTCCTCGACGAAGAATGGGTTGCCTTGGGTTTCGGCCTGGATCAGTGAGAGCGCTAGCAGGCTGGGCTGGCCGCCAAGCCGATGGGCGATCAGCGTGGCAACGCCTTGCGGCGCAAGCTCGTCGAGGTCCAGCTTCTGGCAGAAGGATAGCCCGTCGAGCTCCGGCACCAGCGGGTTGTCGGGCAGTGGTGGGCGCTGCGAGAGGATCAACAGCACCGGCATGCTGGTCAGCGCGCGCCCTAGCGCCAGGGTCAGAGCCTTCGACGCCTCGTCCATCCAATGTGCGTCGTCGATCAGCAGCAGCAGCGGCCGCGCCTGCGCCCAGCTTGCAATCATCTCGACCACCAAGTCGAACAGCGCGCTCTGGCGCAGGCGCGGCTCGAAGGCGGCGGTAGTGGCGTTGTCGGGGATCGGTAGGCCCAGCAGATCGCCGAGCAGCGGGAGGCGCAGCAGCCAATCGGGGTTGGCGGTGGCGACGAAGCGCTCGATCGCCGCGATCTGCCCGGCGTAGCTTGCGGCCGGCTCTTCGCCGTCGCCCAGCTCGGCCGAAAGCCCAATCAGCGCGCGCAGAACCTGGCGCCACGGCGCGTACGCGGTGCCTTCGGTGGTGCTCTGGCAGATGCCAATTGCGGTGCGCATGCCCCAGCCGAGCGCTCGCTCGACGATCTCGGCGGCGAGGTGACTCTTGCCGGCGCCGGCCGCGCCTTCCAGCCGCAGGATCTGGCCGCCGATCGCCTGGGCCGCCTCAAGCAGTTGTGTCATCTGTGTGAGCTCGGCTTCGCGGCCGACCAGTGGGTTGGTGAACAGCGTTGCCGGGCGTTGCGTGGATGGCAGCCGCCGGTCGAGCACCACCGACACTTGCACCGGCGCCTGCTTGCCCTTGAGGCTGATTGCCCCGACATAGTGCAGGGCATATTGGCGCGACACCGCGTCGGCGATCGTCTGGCTGATCAGAATCTGCCCCAGCTCGGCCTTGCTCATCAGCCGCGCGGCCATGTTCACGTCGTCGCCGAGCACGGCGTAGGTGCGGCGCGTTGGCCCGCCATACGAGCCGGTGCGCATTGGGCCGCGGCTGATGCCGATCTGCGTGCCGATGATGCCTTCCAATTCGGGCGGCGGCGCCTGCAGCTCCAGCGCGGCTGCCACGGCCCGCGCGGGGTCGTCGTCGTGTGCCAGCGGCGCACCAAAGGCGATATAATAATAACAGCCCTTATCGCCGATCGTCAGCTGTAGCAGCGCGCCTTCGTAGCGCTTGACGATCTGTTGGACCCAGCGCATGTAGGCGTCGAGCTTGGCGGCGGCATCCTCGTCGTGGTCGTAGTCGATCCCGCCGAAGCGCGCGAAGAGCGCCACCGCCGGGCGCAGTTCGGCCAGGAATTGGCCCTGGCCGGCGCTCAGGCGCTCGTACATACCCGGCAGCAGCCAGGGGCGCACCTGGGCCGCGCTGAGCGCACCAGGCGGTAGCTGCGGCCACGGCTCGGCCGGCACAGCCTGTCGCAGGCCAGTCACCACCGCAAACTGCTGGCCATGCGCCTCGCCCGCCCGCCACGCCTGAATGACCACATCATCGCCGAGGTTGGCGATCACTTCGGCGCTAGCGACGATCTCGCCTTTGCTGGCAAGGTGCTCGGCGGCGCTGAGCCAGTCGAGTGTCGCGCCAGCCAGGACGTCGATCAACTGGATCAGCGGATCGCCGATCAGGAAGCGCCGCACCGGGCCGGCGGCTACCGCAACTTTGATTGCCAGCGGCACGCTTGCGCCCGATGGCGTCTCGATTGTGGAAAATGAGCGCATGGCCTGCTGGATCGCCAGGGCGCACGCGATCGCGCGGCGCCCATTGTCGCCGTCGAGCCAGCAGGTGATCGCGTCGCCGCTGAAGCTAATCACGCTGCCGCGATAGCGATCGACCTGGGCGATTAACGCGGTGTAGATCACGATCAGCTGCTTCGAGAGTTCTTCCGCGCCGCGCTGTGGCCCTAATTCCTTGGTCAGCGTTTCGGTGAGCGGCGTGAAGCCGGAAATATCGGCGAACAACGCCGCGCCGCTACTGCGATCGGGCAGTTGTTCGCCCTCGGCAAGCGCTAGTCGACGATCGATTGGAATATAAGTCTCGGGTAACTCCATCACGCGCACCCTTGCCAATGTTCAGCCGTACCCCGCCAACCATGCCGCTCAATAATAGTCTCTGGTCGCTCGTTCCTGCGCATACCGCTGCCAACCCATCCGCTATATAGCAATCCGTTTTGAATTCTGAACTGGAGTCGAGGCTTTAGCCGGAGCCACTGCCAACGGACCGCCGGGTACCCCTTTGGGTGAGGCTCGACTCCATTTTACAAATCACGTGGAATCGCTATAGCAGTTTGCAGAACAGGTGATGCGGCTGGTGCGCGAGCACACGCACGCCGATGCCTATCATTTTCTAACTGCTAGTTTCTGGCTTCTGGCTTCTGACTTCTACTCTAACATGATACCATTTTATTCGGGTTCGCACACCAGACCGTAGGCTCAATAATTGAATGAGGAATTCATCGCATCTACTAACAACAACGCATTGCCAAGCCGTTTTGGCGCATGCAAATTCTTACGATGTACGGTAGGAACCAGAGCTGAAAGTTCCTTCAGAAACCGAAAGTTCCTTGCTGAAACCGCCGGGAACTTTCGGTTTCTGAGGGAACTGCCCGATCTAGTCGTGGGCGCGCGATTACACAGAATGCTTGCGTGCGAGCTGCAGCCCTTCGCGCGAAACCAGTGGATCGATCTCGGCACGACTATCGATCGATAGGCCAGTCAGCGCCAGATCCAGCCATGGCGAGAGCAGCACACCCACCGCAGGCAAGGCAATCGCTTGCTCGCGCAGCCAGAGCATTGTCGCCATCGCTAAGCCGCCGCCCGACGAATCGCCGCCAATCACGATCTGCTCCGGCCGGATCCCTTGCGCGAGCAGCCACTGGTATGCCGCCGCAGCATCTTCTACGGCCGCTGGAAACGGATGCTCCGGCGCTAGGCGATAGTCGATCAGCAATACCCGCGCGCCGCTGGCGAGGCACAGCCGCGCGGCTAGCTCGCGATGCGTCACACACAACCCAGATCCACTTGGAGATTTTCGAAAAACAAAGTCTCCAATGACAAGGTGGCAGCGCGGGCGGGCCGGCCGAAGGGCAAGGGCCCGTGTGATCGCCTGCCGCGTTCGGGGTCAGGACGGCGCCTCGTGCGACTCGCGAGCTTGGTTGTAATAGGTCATCACGGCCGTGTAAAACTGCTCGGCCGTGTCCGCGCTGGCAAAGACGCGCTTCGGCACAGTGAAGGCCGTCTCCGGGCTGATCACAATTACCATGTACTACTCATTCGTCAATTCCGTTCCTCGGTTGGCAATGCGATCACTCCCCTAGGACTCTGCGCCCGGCTTGCAATGGGCGGCGCAATGCCAGCCAGATCAGCGGCAGCAGGCTCAGCCACGCGACATACGGGCGCGCGCTCAGCCACAGCAGCATCCGCAGCGCCAGGCGCGCCCGCCCGACCCGCCGTGCGTGCATGGCGGGCAGCTCGACCGGGCCATCCCAGTTGAAGTCTATGAGCCGCTCCAAAAAGCCCTGACGCACGCAGCCCTCGAGGCTAAAGATATAGATCTCGTGGCAGTGGCGCTGGGCCAGCCGCAGGTCGCGGCTGAACTCGGCCCAACTGAGCGGCGCGATCTGGTCGATGCCGCCGACGTCGACGCCGCCGCCAGTGCTGCCCAGGCCGGCAGCCGACCCTTCCGGAGCGTAGCTCCACAGCAGGCCCGCGCCATATGGCCGGTAGAAGCTGCTGTAGAGCATTGGCACCTCGCGATCGGTCGGCAGATCGACCAGGCCGGCCAGGCGCTGCAGCAGCGTTGCGCCGGCACGCCGCTCGTCGCACATAAGGGGCATCGTGTAGCTCTCGACGAGATAGTTATCGGCGTGCATCTGGGCGATCAGATCGCGATACGCGGCGGCCGCGCGCCGCAGTCGGCCGCCGTCGAGCGCGCGCCGCACGATAGTTGGCGCAAGCCGCAGCGGGCTAGCGAACCAGCGCGCGACCTCACGGATGTCCGGCTCGATATCGATCCCAACCGCGGCCCAGCGCAGGCCGTGCTCGCGCGTCCAGGCCTGGAACGCCGCGTAGCGCGCGGCAGCATGGTGCGCATTGGATAGATTATACCAGTAGCCTTGCTCGGTAGGTAGGAGCTGCCAGGCGATCACCGCGATGCCGGCGGCGCTAAGGCGCTGCACCACCGCCGCCCGCGCCGCGCTAAGATCGCGCAGGCCTAGACTGACCTGCGCGCCCAGCGCGGTGATCTGTGCGATCACCGCGCCATCGGCGACCAGCGCGTCCAGCTCGGCTGCGTCCAGCTCGCAGAAGAATGTTAGGCGCCGCGCGCCCGGCTGCGCCGTCACTGGCGCAGCCAGCGCACCTCGGCCTCGCCGGTATCGGCAAGCGCGGCGCGCAGCATGCCGAGCAGCGCCGGGTCGGCGCCGTGTTCGCCGAGCAGATCGATCGTCGCCTGGTTGATATAGTAATCGTCGTCGCTCTCGCCCTCGCGCTCGAGCAGATCGGCCAGCACTTGGAACTGAGCCTCGTCGACAGTTCCCAGCAACACGCCGGTCTGGTCGTTATACAGATTGATCAGCCCGCGCGGCCGCTCGGCTGGCCGATCGCTTGGGAGCTCGCCTCGCGCGGCGCTGACGATCTGGTGGCGCTCGGCGCGGCCGATCGCGTGTGGCGCCAGATCGGCGCTCAGCAGCGTATCGACAATGATCTGCGCGGCGTCGGCGCGGGCCAACCGGGCGGTGTTCGCACGCATCTGCGCCAGCCGCCCAGGCTCGGCCAGCAAACGATCGATCTTGAAGGCCAGCGTTGTCATCTGATTGCAGCGGATGGCCGCACCCTCTTCAAGAAGGTGGTCGCTGTTGCGCTCCTCTTGGCCAGGAATTGGCTCGATGATCACCATCGGCAGCCCGGCAGCCATGCACTCGGCCGAGGTCAACCCGCCTGGCTTGCCGATAAACAGCGTTGCCACGCGCATGAGGCTCGGCATGTTGTTGGTGTAGCCCAGCACGCGAAAGCGCCCGGCCTGCGGCACCACCAGCAGATCGATCTCGCGCCGCAACGCCTCGTTCTTGCCACAGACCACCACGATCTGGGCATCGCTCTCGAGCCGCAGCAGCAGCTCGACGATCTTAGGCGCGGATGTGATGCCGGCGGCGCCGGCCGATACCAGCAGAATCGGTATGTCGTCGCGCAGCGCGTAGGTCGCCAGCACGGTGCCGCGGTCGAACGGCCCGCTGAACGACGGATCGACCGGGATGCCAGACACGGTAATATGCGCCTCGGGAATGCCCAGGCTCATCAGGTGGACCTTAGTTTCGTCGAGCGGCACAAAGTAGTGGTGAAACAGCGGGCTCAGCCACATGCCCTGAAATTCATAGTCGGTCGTAACAATCCCCAATCTGGTACGCAGATCTCCACGCGCTATCAGTTGGGCGATAATGCCGGCCGGCATGAAGTGCGTGCAGATCGTGATATGCGGATCGTACTCGCGGATCATGCGGATCAGCGGCTCGGCGTTGAGCTGCTCCCAAACGACGCGCAGCTGCCCGCCTTTGAACGGCTCGTTCTGCATATCGTACCACCAGCCAACCAGCCAGGGGTAGTCTTTGACCAGGCGGAAATACATGTCGGAATAGGTTGCCCGGAGCGCCTCGCTGGTCAGCGCGAGCGCGTCTTGGTTGCGCACCTCGACCGACGCCACGCTGCACAGAGCCTGCTCAATCGCTGCCGCGGCCGCCACGTGGCCCGAGCCGACACTGGTGGAAAGCAGCAGCACCCGTTTTGCCTCATTCATATTTTCACTTACAGGGCTTACGCAGTCACCCGTAAAACACGGATTTTTCTTCTTCGTATCGAACGTTTTTGTGTTCGCAGAACGAAAAAACGTTCGATACGAGAGTTGTTAATCCATGGTGGTCTGATGGTCGTGTCCGGTACGGACGTACTACGCACTACGCACTACATCAAACTGGGATGGTTTATTCAAATGTTGTGTCCAACACATCCGTCGGCTTGCCGGATTCGATCGGGGCCGCGAGTTCGAGCGCGCGGGCCGGAATGGCATTGGCCCGCGCGACAATGCCGTAGAGCGCGCCGGATGGCCGCAGACGGCGCGCGCCGGTGCGCTGATCGAATGCATACAGGCCAAAGCGCAGGCCCCAGCCCTCGGCCCACTCGAAATTGTCGAGTAGCGACCAGAGGTAGATCCCGCGCACATCCACACCATCCTGGATCGCGCGATGCGTCTCGGCGAGATGGCTCAGGATATAGCGCGGGCGCTGGTCGTCGTCGTCGTCGGGCAGGCCGGTCTCGGTGACATAGATCGGCCGGCCGAGCCGGCGATGGATGCGCCGCAGCGCGCGGTAGATGCCATGGGCATACACTTCGCCATAGGTCTTATCTTCCGAGCCGAAGTCGCTCTGCTCGACATCCATGGGCGTAAACATATGGCCGAAGATCCAGTTTGGCGTGCGTGAGAGAAACGCGATCCGCGAGCGGCTGTAGTAGTTCAGCCCAAAGAAATCGGACGACTCGCGCAGATGCGGCACCTCGCGAAACTCGTTGCCAAACGGCGGCGGGATGCGCCCAGTGCGCAGCGCGTGCAGGATCACCTGGTTGTTCAGAAAATCGTAGAGTGCGGCGGTGGCCAGATCCTGCGGCGCGGGTGTGGCTGGGTCGAACAGATGAAAGTTGTGCACGATCCCAACCTCGTGCGCCGAGCCAAGCCGGTGGATCGTCGCGGCCGCGGCGGCATGGCCGCGCAACATGTTTGCGACGACTTTGCGGGCGTTCAGCAGGTGGGCCTGCCCCGGTGGCCAGCGCCGCGCGCCATAGCCCATGCCGGCGAAGATCAGCGGCTCGTTGATCGTACACCAGCACTGGCAGAGGTCGCCAAGCGCCTCGATCGCGTAGGCGGTAAAGCGCGCAAAGCGCTCGATCGTGCGCGGGTTGAGCCAGCCGCCCTGCGCCTCGAGCCAGCGCGGGTTGGTGAAGTGATGCAGCGTGATCATCGGCGCGATAGCGCGCTGGCGCATCGCCTGGAGTATCTCGCGGTAGCGCTCGATCGCGGCATCGTCGAACTGCCCCTCGCTCGGCTCGATCCGGCTCCACTCAATCGACATGCGGTGCGTGTTCTGGCCAAGCGCGGCGGCGCGATCCAGATCGCCGGCGACATCGCGCCACCAGCCGCAGGCATCGTCGCTCCTGTCGCCGTTCCAGATCCGCCCGTTCTGCTGCTCCCAATCCCACCATTGATTATTCGTATTCTGGCCTTCGACCTGATGCGCCGAGGTGGCGGTGCCCCAAAGGAAGCCAGGGGGAAAGATCATTGGTGCCATTGATTTGGATGCTTCCTGTTTTCTTACCAACACATATCGTCTATTGTAGGACCATGAGGTGTGCATATGCAAGCTGTGTGCCGACACAACCTGTGCTTGGGGCGCAATAAGGTTGCTAGGGTACCACGCTACGTGAACGAACACTAATTCTCTCAACGATAGTTTGCCATTAGTATGAAGTCAGCGAAGCTCGGAATCTGCGCCATGCGGGGATCACTTGAGAGAGCATAGATAGGGATCGCATCGCCGCGGCATGCGACCCGTAGGAGAATATCGATGACCACGACCACCGCGATCACCACGCCCACCGATCTGCTGCGGATCGCCGACCTGGCACGCCCACAATTCGATCAGTTGATGAGCTTGGCCTCGCAGATGAAAGCCCGGCCGCTCAAATGGGTTAAAGCGCTGCGCGGCCAGAGCCTCGCCTGTGTTTTTGAACAACCGTCGACTCGAACGCGGATCTCGTTTGCCGCCGCCGCCTACCGGTTGGGCATGCTGCCAATTATGTTACGCCCAGATGAGCTGCAGATCGGCCGGGGCGAGACAATCGGCGACACGGCGCATGTGATCGCGGGCTATGCCTCGGCCATCGTCGTCCGCACACTCGATCAGCGCACCCTCGAAGAGATGGCCGCGGCAGCGTCTGTGCCGGTGATCAACGGTCTGTCGGACCAGCATCACCCCTGCCAGGCGCTGGCGGATCTGCTGACATTGCGCGATCGGTTCGGCTGGTTGCAGGGACTGCGGCTAGCATACCTGGGCGATGGCAACAACACGGCGCATTCGCTCATGGAGGCTGGCGCGCTGGCCGGCATGCGCATCACCGTGGCGACGCCCGAGCGCTACCGGCCCAGCCGCGAGGTCGAACGGACTGCCCAGCGCATTGCCGCCGAAACTGGCGGCGCGGTCGCCGTGGTAACCGATCCGATCGAAGCGATCGAGAATGCCGACGCGGTCTACACCGATCTGTGGGTGCCGATGGGCCGCGAGGCCGAAACCCAGCGCCGGCTGGCCGATTTTGCGCCTTACCAGGTCAACCCCGCGCTGATGGCCCACGCCAAGCCGAACGCAGTGTTTATGCACTGCCTGCCGGCGCACCGCGGCGAGGAGGTCACCGCCGAACTCATCGATGGGCCAACATCGCTTGTTTGGGTGCAGGCGGCCAATCGCATGCCGATCGAGCAGGCGGTGATCTACTTGTTGATCAGCGGTCGCTGGCGCGATTTTGCCGAGGAGTGGTAGCCCGATACGGCTTTCAGCGCGGGCGATAGGTTATCGGTGATAGGCTTGCCAACGGCAATAACCTATTACCGATAACCTATCGCCTGGCTGTCGTCAGCCACTCGGCCAATTCGGTCACCGACAGAACGGTGTCGAGCGGCTTGGGCCCATCCGGCGGGATGGTTTCGCGCTGCCGGTTGACCCAGACGACCGGGATGCCCAGCTCATTGCACGGCCGCACGTCGTGAAATAGGCTCTGCGCGGCATGCAGCCAGCGGCGGTCGCCGATACGCCGGCGCGCTTCCTCAAAATGCCCATGAGCTGGCTTATAGGAGTGAACCTGCTGGGCGGTGACGATCAGGTCGATTGGGGCGCTGAAATGCCGCAGCGTGCCCTGGAGCAGGTCGTCGTCCACATTCGAGAGAATACCAAGCGCATAGCCCGCCGCCGCCATCTGGTTGAGCGCCGCATCGGTATCGGAGAACGGCGGCCAATCGGGCAGGCTGGCGGCGAATTCTTGCGCCGCATCGCCGTCCATGATCCACCCAACGTATTCGGCGACTCGCTGCGCGGTTTCGGCGAGCACCGCGCGGTAGGGCCGAAACGCGGCGGCTTGTATTTGCGGTTCGACTTCGTGATAAATGCCGAGCACGCGCTCGCGCTCGACCTCGATCCCGGCGGCCTGTGCCGCTGCCTGGAAGGCATCGCCAATACCGCGCTCCCAGTCGATCAGCGTCCCATAGCAGTCGAATGTGATCACCTCATAATTTGTGGGCATGCCTCCTCCTCTTATTGCTGGGTATTTCGTATTGATGCTTTGTGATGGTCTATTCTACAACTGTTTCCCAACGTTCAAACGTTGCATTTGACAGTATCTATCTCATATAATAAACTAGATTTCACAATATGAGCAAACAAGCTACGTCACATCATCCAGGCACGCAGACGATCGCGCGAGCGATTGCCATTCTCAAGTGTTTCACCGACGCGCAACCGCAGCTGTCGTTGGCCGATATTGTCCAGGCGACCAAGCTCAACAAAGCCACGGCCTATCGGATGCTCGCCGCGCTCGAGAAGGAAGAGTTGATCGCGCGGCACGGCCATGGCGAGGCCTACCGGCTTGGCCCAGAAGCGATTGCGCTTGGTGGCCGGGCCTTGCGTGCCACCACGCTGCACGGCGCCAGCCACCACGAGCTAGCAACGCTCGCGCAGCTCACCGGCGAAACCGCGACGGTTGAGACCCTGATCGGGGACGCGATGGTTATTCTTAACGAAGTGATCAGCCCGCGGCTGCTGGGCGCAATGCCTTCGATTGGTACCCGCTGGGCAGTGCATGCGACCTCTACCGGCAAAGCCATGCTGGCACATGTGCCCGCCGCCGATCTGGAACGAATGCTCGAACGACCGCTCGCCCGCTTTACGCCGCACACGCTCACCACCGCGGCCGCGTTGAGGCTGCAGCTCGCACAAGTGCGACGCCAAGGCTACGCCACGGTGTGCGACGAACTAGAGATCGGCTATGCCGCCATCGCCGCGCCGATCTTCGATCATCAAGGGCGGGTCGTCGCCGCAATCTGCGCCGGGGGTCCGACCGTACGGCTATCGCCGGCGCGTCTGGCCGAGCTGGCTATACCGATCCAGCAGGCAGCCACGCGCAGCTCGGCGCGGCTCGGCTTTCGAGAAGCCTTGGAATGTTGAAGATCATTTCGCCCGTGAGCGTACCCCTTGTAGAACAAAGGACAAAGAACAGAGAACAAAGATTTTCGCGTATTCTTATGCTCTAACCGTTTGTTCTTTGTTTTTTGTTCTTTGTTCTTTCACTTAGTTGGGAGATGGAGGTCGTATGCTCAAGAAAACCCCCTTTCATTCACGCACGGCGGCGTTGATGCAGGCCGACCAGTGGCGGCGCTGGGCCGGGTACACGGCTGCCAGCGCCTACGAGATGACCCACGACCGCGAATACATGGCCATACGCAATGCGTGCGCGCTGATCGACGTCTCGCCGCTGTGTAAGTATCAGATTAGCGGCGCCGACGCGCTGCGTTTCCTGAACCGACTGGTGACGCGCGACGTGAGCGTATGCCCGATCGGCGGCATGCTATATACGCCCTGGTGCGACTCGCGCGGCAAAGTGATCGACGACGGCACGATCGCGCACTTGGGCGAGAACCGCTATCGCCTGACCTCGGCCGAGCCGAACCTGCGCTGGCTGGAAGATAATGCGATCAGCATGGACGTGCAGATTGAGGATGTCTCTGAGCAGATCGCCGCGCTGGCGCTGCAAGGCCCTACGTCGCGCCAACTGCTGATGACCCTCACGGACGCGCCGCTCGCGGATCTCAAGTACTACTGCTTTCTCGATACGACAATCGCCGATACGCCGGTGATGATCTCGCGCACGGGCTATACCGGCGACCTGGGCTATGAATTGTGGCTGAGGGCCGATCCGGCCAGCGTCGAGCGGGTGTGGGATGCGCTGGTTGAGGCAGGTCGCAGTTTTGCGCTGCAGCCGGCCGGCATCTGGGCGCTGGATGTCGCTCGGATCGAAGCCGGGCTGATCATGCTCGACGTCGATTATACTGCCGCCAACAAAGCCATG
>WNGF01000098.1_pt1 | contig 112657 bp, 96 predicted proteins | sample 5400641 | NCBI WGS metagenome assembly WNGF01 (sample SAMN13153371, study PRJNA577476) | soil metagenome | isolation source: 80 cm soil or saprolite under grassland replicate 2 | place: USA:California | collected 2016-06-15 | reverse complement strand
CGGTTGTTGTCACCGCGCGACAGCCCGCTACCCTTGCGCATCGACGTCCTCCTGGATGTGTTGGGACACCAAGCCGTCACCACATCAGGAGGACGTCTTGATGTCCAGCCGCAACCTTCCAGGCCTTACTACGCGGCAAGGCATCGGAAGTCGCCGACGGTGTCAGTCACATGGGAGCCCGGTCGAAAAAGGCTCGGAATAAAGCCGCGCCCGGCCAAGGGTTTCGATAACGAATGCTAAGACATACCGCTTGAGCTGCCGAGCCCAAACGAGATCTGCGGTCATGCAGCCTTGCCGATTGGCAGAAACGAGACGATTCCGTCGTCTCAACGATTTGAATGGTTTGAATGGATTGCTCTAATCTAGATTAGCCGAGGTTCGTGAGGGAGGTGCGCCACAGCTACTCATGGTCAACGATCAAGCGACACTTCGGCACCGTGGCCAGGGCGACCGATGAAGGCCTTGCGGATGCTGCGTGCCCGAGTGCGCCGAACTGCCCGCCAGGTCCGGCGGAGCGCCGCAAACGAGTCCGGTGCGGTAGCAGCGGCGGTCTTGGGCGCCATCGCCGCTTATGCCGCAGTCGCCGCGAGCCTTCCGGAGAACCCGACTGCCGTCCAGCGGCGGTGGGCCGTAGTCGCCCTGATCGGAGGCGGGATCACCGCGTTCTTGACAGCCAAGGCAGGCGGCTACTCGCTACGGCGAAGGAGGGAGGGCGGCCTTCTCGAAGCGCCGTCCCGGGAAGCGGCGGTCGTTCTGGCCTCACCGGCCAAGAGAGAACAGCGCCGCCGGGCCATGCTGGAGCGGGTGCGCACCGCTTGGATCAGGGAGAGCCTGAACCGATCACTTGGAGCCGTCGCGCAGATGGAGCTCGGCCTGAAGGAGCGACCTGACGCCATCCGCCACCCCGCGGAGCTGGTGCACTGGCAAGCCGGCCAGAGGCAGACGATAGCACGGGGCACTCCAATCTCCAGAGTTTTCGACGACACCGGGAAGGCGCTTCTGATTCTGGGAGATCCTGGTTCGTGCCCTCCTCTGGCGCAATGGCCTCGCCTCTTGGAACTACGTCACCTTCCTCGACTACGCGGCCGAGCGAGTCCTGCTACGCAAGGTCGGCGGAGGGTACATCTTCGCCCACGGCTCATTGTTGGACCACTTCGCCTCCGCGAACGGAAAGCTCGTCCCTGTGAATTTTCCATCCGGATGAGCGCCCAGCTCTCCTGGCCTTCCACCGGGGAACTCAGGTTCGTCCCAGCCGATTTGGGAGCACGCCCGCCGTCATCCCGGACGACGGCGGGCGTGTTGCTCCAGGGCGGCAGCGCCGGACGGTTACGAGGCGGTCGCGGTCACGATGTCAGTGCGGTTGGTCGGGTCTCCCGTCCCGACGGCGAACAGCGGCCGGAAAGTGTTCCCGCTGCTGGACAAGCCCTCGTACTCGCCCACGAAGTACCCGAACGGTCCTCGGGCGAACGGCAGTTGCTCGACGTCGAACGAGGTGTCGGTCAGCCGGATCTCGCCACCCCAGGCACCGGCCTCGGCGCACGTCGTTGCGGCCGAGGGATGACAGTGGACCATCCAGTGGTCGGTCGGGACCCCGGGATCGGGCGTGTTGGACCGGAAGTCGTAGTAGGTCACGGCGATGGTCCCGTCGGCGGCCACGTGCACGGCCGGGACCCAGGCCTGTTCGTCGGCCGGGTCCGGGCCGGATGGGGTCTGGCTGACCTTGATCGGATCGGACCAGGTGTCCCCGCCGTCGGTGGACATGGAGAAGGCGATCTGGTCCACCCCGCTGAACCGGGTGTCCTGCCAGGTGGCGTAGAGGTTGCCGTTGTTCGGATCGACGGCCACCTCGGGCACCAGTCCCTCGGCCCGGATCGGCCGTCCGGTGTCCGGGTCGAAGGCGCCGATGAACCGGATCTTGTGGATCACCCGAGGCGCCGACCATGTCGCACCCTTGTCCGTCGAGCGCATCATCGCCAGGCTGGCGCCGGGCGGGTTGTTCCCCGACCCCTGGAACAGCGTGAACAGGTCGATCAGCTCCCCAGTGGGCCGGACCACGATCTGGTGGCCGAGCGTGGACTGCAGTTCCTTGGGGGCGAAGATGGCCCGGGCCGGCTCCCACGTCGCGCCGCCGTCGGTGGTCCGGGAGAAGAGGGCGTCACCCCTGAACGAGAAAGCGTGCTGGGCGTTGAAGTCGGCCCGGTCGCTGGGGAACCGGATCCGGTCCCAGATCGCATAGACGTAGTTGGCGTCGTTGGGGTCCGCGGTGATGGACTCCTTGTCGTTGAACAGGAACGGCGCCTCGTCGCTGGCGTCGCGGACCACCGTGGTGGGCTCGCTCCAGGAGTCCCCGCCGTCGGTGGACCTGCTGACCAGGATCGCCGTCGCCGGGTCGTTGACGAAGTTCACCGACAGGCTGATCTGATAGGCATCACCGTTGGGGCTGAAGGTCACCCAGGGGTCCGAGGACCGCTCGTAGTTGCCCCCGTTGGCCTCGGTCCCGCCGGCGCAGGTGCTGAAGTGGGGGAACGTGGTGTCCCAGGTGACACCGCCATCATGGCTGACCGCCGTGAGCAGGCCCCTGGCCCCGCCATTGGACCATCGGTCCTGCTGCCACACCGCGATGATGTTGTTCGGGTCGGTCGGGTTCACCTCGACCCAGGGCTCGACCTCGCTGTTGAGGAAGTTCACCCCGGGCTGCCCCGAGATATCGCAGCCGGCGAAGGGGCTGGTGACCGAGACGACCTTGAGTGGGCTGCGGGTGAACGGTCCGGCGGTCGATGGGGCCACCGTGGCGAGCGTGAACGCAGCCGCCAGGGCCAGCAGGCGGATCACTGTTCGTGAGCGCATGGGCGCCTCCTTCGCTCGAGCGTCAACTGGGTCGGTGACAGGTGCTGTGCCATCGGTCCGGGAACAGCGCACTCGGTTCACTCTGGCCCGAAATGCTGCGCGATCGCCCCAAAGATGTCCAGACCGAGTGTGCGCCCACGTCAGGGCCGCGAGCGCATCTACGAGCTGCGGGCGGCAGCCGCTCGCCCAGGTGGAACAGTGGCTTGCCAGCTCACCGACGTGCTTGGTGCGGTACCACTCCACAATCCCGGCGGCGGTGGCGGTAAGGTCAGTGGAGACCACGGGAACGAACATTGACCATCGGGGACGCGGGATGGTAGCGGGCAGCGGGCTTCCAGCAGCCACCACGCTGCGCGGCTGGCCGCTGGAAGCCGCCCGGGCCACCTGCCTCGGTGTCGCCGTCCTGACGCTGGGGCTGGTGGCCGCCGGCTTTGTCGCCGGGTTCCGGGACCCGGCGTTGATCAGCCAGCCGACCGTCCGCATGGCGCTGGCGGGTGCGGGTGTGCCACTGCGGCTGACGATCGCGATCGGGTTGCTCGTCCCCACGGTCGTGTCGGCCGTGACCGCCGCGGTGCTGTTCTGGCGCCGTTCCGACGACCGGATGGCCCTGCTGTTCGCGCTCTTCCTGGTGCTGTTCGGGTCGTTCGAGTCGCGCGCCCTGTCCGCCCTGCGCGCCGCCCACCCTGGTGCGCGCCCGCTGATCGGGTTGGTGTCGGTCGCCACGGGCGTGGTCGGGGTGCTGCTGCTGTGCGTGTTTCCCGACGGTCGCTTCGTGCCACGCTGGACGGCGGTGCTCCCGCTGGCCGCGATCCCCGCCTTTGCCAGCATGCCGGACATGCTGACCACCCTGCAGCGGCTGCCCGACCCGCTCGGCGTTCCGGCCTGGCGTGAGGCGTGCTTCCTGGCGGTGCTCGCAGGCAGCGTCGGGCTCGGGACCGCCGCGCAAGGCTGGCGCTACTGGCGCGTGTCCAGTCCTGTCCAGCGGCAGCAGGCGAAGTGGGTGGCGTTCACGCTGGCAGGCTACGAACTGGTGCTGGTGGGTGGCTTCCTGATCCCGAGCCTGTTCGGCGGCATCGACAACCCGTGGTTTGCGTGGGCGCTGCTTGCCACGCTCGTCTTCAACGTGTCGTTCCCGGTTGCGGTCGCCGTGGCGATCTTGCGCTACCGGCTGTACGCCATCGACCGGATCATCAACCGGACGCTGGTCTATGGGCTGCTCACCGCGATCCTGGGGACCAGCTACGCGCTGATCGTGCTGGGGCTCGGCCAGCTCGCAGGCGCACTCGGTCGTGGCACTCACAGCCTGGCCGTCGCCGTCGCGACCTTGGCCGTGGCCGTGCTGGCCGGGCCGCTGCGGCGCCGGGTGCAGGAGACGGTCGACCGGCGTTTCAACCGCCGCCGCTATGACGCCGCCCAGACGATCGCGGCGTTCAGCGGCAGGCTCCGGCAGGAACTCGACCTGGATGCCCTCGCCCGCGAACTGCTCGCGGTCGTCGACCAGACGATGGAGCCGACCCGCCTGTCGCTCTGGGTCCGGCCGACCCGCAACATCCGACCTGGGCAAGCCCGCTCTGCTCACAGCGCCGACCAGGATTCCAGCGACCAGCGCCAGCGGCGCCAGGGTCGAGCGACCACGCCATGATCAGGTCGCCGAGCAGGGCCGGGTGACCGGCAGACCAGAGCCGCGGCGCACAGCTCGGCAGGGGGCATCGGGCGAGACATCTTTCTCGACTTCCACGGAACTCTGAGCAAAACTGTCCAGAACCGTCAGGAGGGAGCGTCATGTCTCATAGGTTCATGACTGCACTGTCGGTGGCCGCCGTCCTCGTGCTGAGCATCGGGGGACAGGCGGGGGCGAGCGCCAGACCAGGCGCACAGGCGGGGGTCCAGGCCGCCTCGCCGGAGTTGTCCACCACCAGCCGGCTGCAGGACCGCCGCGAGGTCGCGGCCGGGACGCGGGCCTACTCGATCGGCTTCGAGGACGGGCGGTTCTACGCCAACGGCTGGCACATCACGGGCGAGATGGGCGGCGTATGGGCGCCGCCGTTGAAGCTGGTCGACGGGGTGTGGTTCGGCCTTGACGACCAGTGGGTCGGGCCGGCGACGAAGTTCTCGAGCGGGTGGGGCTATTCGCGCTTCGACCTGCCGGACACAGCGGGCCTGAAGCTCGAGCGCACGGACTTCGCGCCCGATGGGCGCCGCGGGGCGCTGTTCGGTCTCAAGATCACCAACCCGGGGGCGGCGCGGAACGTGAAGCTGTCCGTCGACGCCCACTCCGAACTGATGGGGCACTACCCGTGGGGATTCGCGGGCGTCACGCCCAACGCCAGCGACAACATCGCCGACAAGGGCAGCTTTGACGACCAGAGCCTTGTGTTCACCGACGACGGCGCGCTGCCCGGGGCCCCGGAGCACCACTACGCGGCGCTGGTGGGCACCGCGCTGAAGCCCGACTCGGGCGCGATCGGCGACCAGTTCTGGGGTCCGCAGCCCGGCCACCGCTGCACCGGCGACGAGCCGGGCGCGCCCGCCGACCCCAAGCCGTCACAGTGCGACGACGGCCCGTTCGGCCGCGGCACGGGTGGCGAGCTGACCTACACGCTGTCCCTTCCGGCAGGCGACTCGAAGACCGTGTGGCTGGCGGTCGCCGGCTCGGACAAGGGTCTTGCGTCGGCGCGGCAGGAGCTGACCAGGGCACTGCAGGACCCCGACGCGCAACTCGCCGCGAAGATGGCCTCCCGCGAGGGGCTCTCGCGGATGACCAGGCTCTCACTGCCGGGCGACCCGCTGGTGCAGGACTCGATCGAGTGGGGCAAGCAGAACATCGCCGACCTCACGCAGAGCGCCGAGAATCTCCAGATCCGCTGGACCAACCAGGGCAAGCAGTTCCCGGCTCCGCTGGGCACCGTGCCGGAGGCGACGTGGATCGGCGCCGGCTTCCCTGACTACCCGTGGATCTTCGGGACCGACGCGGAGTACACCGCGTTCGCCGCGGTCTCGGTGGGCCAATTCGAGGCCATCGAGGGGCATCTCCGTGCCCTGCGCGACATCTCCGACATCCTCAACGAGGGCTCGGGCGTGGTGGCGCACGAGGCGGTGGCCGACGGCTCCATCTGGTTCGGGCACGACTCGCGCCACACGAACCCCGACGGCAGCATCGCGTACGACTTCAACACCGATGAGACGGTCAAGTTCCCGAGCACGGTCGCGCTGCTGTGGCGGTGGACTGGGGACAACCACTTCCGCGACGAGATGTACGACTTCGCGGTGCGCAACCTGCGCTACGTGGTGCGCACGCTGGACGCCGACCACGACGGCTGGCCCGAGGGGCTGGGCAACGTCGAGCGCTCGGGGATGGGCCCAGAGAAGCTGGACAACACCGTCTACTTCATCCGCGGCCTCTACGATCTGGCCGACATGGCTCGCTCCAAGAACGACGGAGCCACCTTCGACTGGGCCATGGAGCTCGCCCACGAGCTGCAGCAGCACTTCGACCGCGCGTGGTGGTTCCAGGCCGCGCAGCAGTACGCCGACTCCCTGAACGATCCGGGCGACCAGCAGTCCTTCCAGAAGCACTGGATCGGTCAGACGCCCATGGAGGCGGAGCTGCGCGTCAGGGGGCGGACGGTGCCCGGCCTGGCCCCGTTCGACCACGGGAACACGGCACTCGCGGGACGGGAGGACTCCTGCTACAGCGGCGACCACCCGCTCAACCCGGGGCTGTTCCACACCGGCTGCGGAGGCGGGGCCAACGGCCAGGGCGAGAAGGCCATTTTCGGCCTGACGACGTCGATCCAGTCGGTCGGTGAGGGCAACTACGGCCGCCTCGGCCCCGGCCAGCAACAGCGCTACACGCACGCGCTGGCCGAGACGATGTTCTCCGAGCCCGCCACGGGTGGGACGCCCGACGAGCAGCCGGGAGCGATGCCGGAGATCTTCCCGTCGCCGGACTTTGGCGCGAACATCGACCGCTGCTGGACGTGTCGCTCGATGTTCATGCAGGCGTGGGGCAACTACGGCACCGCGTGGGCCGTCGTGCACCAGTGGCTGGGCGTGCGGCCCGACCTCGGCCTCGGGCGTGTCGAGTTCGTCCCGCAGGTGCCGCAGGGCCAGACCTCGGTGCAGGGACAGGACATCCGGCTCGGTGGCGGGTCCGCCGACGTGACGGCCACACGTACAGGGGGCTCCTACCGCACGGAGATCGACACCACCATGGGCGTGGGCGCCGACGAGATCGACGTCGGCCACACCCTCCCGCGCGGCGCGCGACCCACCGCCGTCACGCTCGACGGACAACCGGTGCACAACTATCTGGTCCGCGAGACCAACCGCGGGACCGAAGTGACGGTGCCGACGACCGCAGGGCATCACACGCTGACGATCACGGCCTGAGCCAGGCCTCCTCCAGGCTCATGGGGACCGCCGGTCGAGGTGTGGCCGGCGGTCCCTTTCGGCCAGGGTCGTCGCGGCGACGCCCTCGCCAACCTCGAGGGCACGGTTGAGGGCGCGGTTGAGCACGGCGAGCAGCGCGTCCCGGACCGAGAGGCGGTCGCGGGCATCGAAGGTGATCAGTGAGACATCATCGCGGATCGCCAAGGCCCAGCGGACATCGGCGAGGTCGTGTGCCAGGATGCCGTCGAAGAGGTTGACGGCCACCACAAAGGGCAGGTCGATCTTCTCGAAGTAGTCGACCGCCGAGTAGCACTCGTCGAGCCGGCGGGTGTCGATGATGACGAGGGCGCCGAGTGCGCCTTGGATGAGGTCACTCCACATGAAGCCGAACCGATCCTGGCCAGGCGTGCCGAACAGGTAGAGCTTCAGCTCCTCGTCGATGGTGATGGTCCCGAAGTCGAGTGCCACGGTGGTCGTCGTCTTCGCCTGCACTCGACCGGTGCGGTCGATCTCAGCGGCGACCGACGTCATCGCCGCCTCCGTGGTGAGTGGAGGGGCATCGGAAATGGCGGCGACCGCGGTCGTCTTGCCCACGCCGAAGCCTCCCGCGATCACGATCTTGACGGGTATGGGGGGACGCCGCATGCCGGTACCGGAAGGCGGCGCCTGGGGTTGAGCGTCAGGAGATGGCTTCGAGTCCACGGATCACCCTTTTGATCGTCTTGGCATCGCGTACCAGCTCGGCGAGCGGCCGAAGGACCGTGAGGTACCCAGGCGCCGACAGGTCGCCGACGAGGACGCGGACCACACCGATGTGGAGCCGGAGCTGCGCGGCGACCTCGGCCACCGATATCGGCTGGACGCAGAGCGCCACGATGTCACGACGCTCGAAGCTGAGCCGCTCGAGGGCCGCCCAGCCGAGCTCGGTCGTGACGACTTGCGCCTCGATCTCGAGCGCGTCGCCGACCGGCACCCGACCCGCGGTGAGCAGGTAAGGGCGAAGCGATACGGCCTCGGCCATGGCGGCGCCGGACGGGTCGTCCGTCGTCCCCGCGACGTGCCCGGGGTCGGCGACGAACGGCCGGATCAGCGAGCCATGGGACTCCTCGTGATGCTCGGGCCAGTCGGAGCTCATCGCGAATCAGGCACCGACCGTGTACTTCAGCTCTTCGATGAGCTTCGGCGTGAGCACTGCACCGGCGCGGTTGCCGAACAGCGCCATCTCGTAGGCGATGGTGCCGAGGCTGGCCGACTTGCTGGCGATCACGCCGAGCGCCGACCCCGCGCCGATGGTGCTGACGAGCAGGTAGCCGTGCTCGAGGTCGATGATGACCTTGTTAGGCTCACCCAGGTTGTAGTGGCGGGACGCGCCCTTGGCGAGGCTCGTTATGGCCGATGTGATCGCGGCGAGCCGGTCGGCGCTGGTGCGGTCCAGCGCCGAGGACATCGCGATGAGCAGCCCGTCCGAGGACACCGCGATTGCCCCGCTGACGTCCGCGGTCTCCGACGCGAACCGGCTCAACAGCCAGTTGAAGTTCCTTGCGTCCGCGCTCATCTGCGAGGCGTGAGCAGTCACCTCGACCCTCCTTCTGGTCGTGCCTCACTGCGTCGGTGCCCCTCTGGGCGAGGCGGTGTCCCGGAGCGTGCGGAGCCCTCCTCGAACCCCTGGATGAACGCGTCGAGCGCCGCCCGCTCGGAGTCTGGATCGCGTGCCGCCCGGGCTGGAGCACGTCGGGGATCGGTGCCCTGTGATGCGCTCGACGGTGCCGGGTGCTTCTGGTCGGTGCGCAGGGCCGCAGCGAGGTGCGTGCCGGGCGCGCGGCGGGTCAGGCCGTTGCGGGAGGAGGGCTCGTTGGCCGCGGCCGGTTCGTGGCGTGCCGCCCGCTCGACCCCCGCCTGGAATGCCTCCACGACCGCTCGGGCGGCATCGGGGTCCCGCGTCCAGCGCGGCGGCTGGCCAGAGCGTGGCTCCGGCTCGACTTCTGGCAGTTGCGCGCCGGGCACGCGGCGGGTCAGGGTGCCGTGAGTCGCCGCTGCTGCCGCTTTCGGCTCTGTGCCGGCGTCCGCACCTTGCGTCGGCCTGGCGGCGAGCTCGGCGTCGACTGGTTCCATCGGCTTGGGCGGTGGCTGCTCCGGCCGGTTGGCATCGCCGGTCGGTTCTTCGATGGAGAACCACGAGAAGTGGCCCGAAGATTCCGGGACGGGCAGCGCCGCCAGGGCCGTCGCGATCGGCGGCGGAAAGGAGGGCGCCGGCGGAGCGGCCGGCACGTCCACGGCGGCGCTGAGATACGAGGCTGGAATGCCGATCTGTGCTGTGACGCCCTGGCCAGGGGTCTGGCTGAGGTACACCGACAGCCCATGGCGCCGTGCCAGCCTGCCCACGACGAAGAGGCCGAGCACGCTCGTCGGGACGATGTCGAGCCGCTCGCGCTCGATCAGACGTCGGTTCTCCTCGTCGAGCTCCTCGGACGACATGCCGATGCCGCGGTCGACCACGCTGATCCGGCAGCCGTCGTCGACCATCTCGGCATGGACGTCGACGGGCATGCCGGGAGGAGAGAACGAGGTGGCATTCTCGAGCAGCTCGGCGAGCATCAGCACCAGATCCGCCACCAGGTCCGGCGCCGCCACGACGTCGCAGATCTCACCGAGGCGGATCTGCTGGAAGCCCTCGATCTCACCGAGCGCGGAGCGCACCACCGTCGCGATCGAGGCGGGCTCGGTCACATAGCCTTCGTCCCGGGCGCCGGACACCACGAGAAGGCTGTAGGCGCTGCGACGGAGGCGGGCGGAGACGTGGTCGAGCCGATACAGCCTGGCGAGCAGCTCGGGATCCTTCTCATCGCGCTCGAGGTCGTCGATCAGCGCGAGCTGACGGCCGACCAGGTTCCGGGTGCGCCGGCCGACGTTGGCGAACATCGCCGCGACGTTGCTTCGGCTCACGACCTGCCGCTCGAGCAGGAGCGCCGCCGTGGCCTGGACCTGGTTGAACGCCGCCGCGAGCTCGCCGACTTCATCCTCGGTGATCACGTCGATCGCCGCGAGCCGTGGGGCCGTCCGCTCAGGGTTCTCCTCGTCAGAGACCCGGATCAGCTCGGCGCCGGCGAGATCGGCGACCGCCCCGGCCGCGAAGGTGAGCCGCCGAAGCGGACCCGCGATCGATCGGCTCACCCTGACGCTCAGGCCGACCACGACCGCGAACAGCACGACGGTGGATCCGGCGAAGACCCAAGCCGCGATGCGTGCGTCACGAGCGCGGGCGGCTGCCCCATCAGCGATGTCTCGGGTGATGCGCCCCTCAACGAGCCGCTGGAGCCCGGTCTGTGAGTCGACGGCGGCGAGCACCGCGGCCGCGAGCGCCGCGGCGTCTGACTTGCCGGGCCCGTGACGAACCTGATCGATCAGAGCATCCACCTCGCGGGTGGCCTGGCTGGCGTCGACCAGCCGGAGCAGGCGAACCTGGACCGGGGTGGCGAGCTGCAGGAACCGTTCGCTGTGGAGCTGTTGCATTCTTGTCGCCTGGATGAGCAGCGCCGACCCGCTCTCCTGGTCCAGCGCCGCGACCAGGAGGGCGGTCCCGGCGCTGCCGCTCTCCTCGTTGGCTCGCAGCAGCGCGTCGAGCGCGCCGACCTGCCGGGCCCCGACGGCATCGACGAAATTCTGGGGGGTCAGTCCCAGCGCGTCGAGCAGGCCGGTGATGGCATCGTCGAAGGCCTGGTGGACGAGCTTGGGTTCCACGGACCGTTGCCGCACGCGGTCGCGGATCGGGCCGAGCCTGTCCAGTCCCGCCAACGCGGCGGACAGGCCGCGCTCGACCCGCGGGCCGAGCGCGCCGCGCATGTCCGCCGCCTGGTCTGAGACGTTCTGCGCCTGGGAGATGAGCGGGCTGCGGTTTGCTCCCGGGGACACCAGGTAGGCGAGGGAGAGCAGGCGCTCGCGCTGGAGCTCCTGGATCAGGCTGCCGGCCTGCTGTGCGGTACGGGCGGTGCTCGCGGTCGCGGCGGCGGCGCGGGCGTCACCGACCCGGTCGGCGATGAATGGGACCGACATCAGGATGATCGTGGTGAGCGGGAGCAGCAGCAGCAGGTTGAGCTTGTCACGGACGCCGAGCCTACCGAGAATCATCGTCGCGCTCCCGCCGGTTGGAGCGTACGGCGCGACCGACCCGCACCAGCTCGTCGCTCTGCAGGAGCGCCCGAGCGTCGACGAGATCCTGGACGGCGAACGCCTCGTCGTCCTCGTCGACGGTGTCATCGAATGGCGAGGCTGCTCCGTCGGCCCCGGTCGGCGCGGGCGCGACCACGCTGGGGCCGGGAAGGCGCTGCCACAGGACGACGGCGCCGGCAAGCGCGCCGATCAGGAACGCCACCAGCGCGGCGGTGCGCTGACCGTCGAGGTGGTCGCCGCGCACGCTCAGCAGTGCGTCGAGCTCGGCGAGGGTCGTACCTGCCATCTGGAGGGTCGCCCGCTCGAGCTGGGCGCGTGCGGATGCGAGCGCCTCCGGGTCGAGGCCCGTGTCTGACTGCCGCAGCAGCAACGACGACGGCGCCAGGTCGTTGGCCGCACTCCGGAAGGCGTCGAGCTGGCCGAGCAGGTTCGGGCCGAGCGTCTTGCTGGAGGTGGCGCTGAAGCTCTTGCGAAGGCCGACGTCGATCGTGTCGGCCGTGGTGGCGACCCGGTCTCTGGCGACCGCCAGCTGCGCGGAGCCCGTGGCGCTCTTCGTGGAGGCGAGGAGGGCGGACAGGTCGGCCAGACGTCCCGCGTCGACCAGGACCTGGGGCAGGCGGAGCAGGGCGGTGTCCATGAGGTAGTACGAGTCAAGCTCGGGGTCCAGGATGAGGTTTGAGGTGTCACCGATCTTCGCCATGAGGCTGAGGACCAGATCGTTGGTTTCGGAGTAGGTGGCGTAGGCGTCCTCCCCGGTGAACGTGCCGCGCGCGGTGGCGGCTTCGATCTGCGCTCGGAGCTGCGACCACCGTTGGCGGGTGCGCAGCCGATCGTCCTGGGCCTGGTCGACCGCATCGACCGCCGCCACCGCGGCGCGTAGTTGCGCGACGTCGATCGGCTTGCCGCGGGTCGCCGCCGATTGCGCGTCAGTGAGGGTGCCGAGCAGCCGAACAAGCGGCTGCAGGTAGGCGACGCCGCGGCGCTCGTCGTTGACGAAGCGCAGGTTGTCGCCTGTCGATGTCCAGAACTGTGCGAACACGAAGGCGAGCGGGAGCAGCACGGCGGCAACCACCGCGAAGGCCGCGGCGATACGCAGGCTCCGCCGCATCGGCCTGGCCGTGCGTCCAGCCGGACGCATCATCCGCTGTGCCAAATTGGTCGGGCTCACTGGATGCCCTCAGCCTCCTTCAGCGCCCGCTCGTCGTCTGCGGGGCGGCTGCCGTGTCGGCGTGGTGGTCACCCGGCTCGTACGCCGACTCGCCATGCTGTGACAGGTCGAGACCTACCATTTCCTCCCGCGGCCGGACCCGGTTGCCGACCAGCCGGTTGAGGAGCGCGCCAATCGCCGCGGTGACGACCAGCGAATAGGCGATCACGGCGACCAGAGCGACGAACTGGTAGCCGAGCTGCCGATACCCGCCGCCGTAGAAGAGACCATCCGCGCCGGCTGGGTTCACCGTCCGGCTTGCGAACAGGCCAACGCAGAGCGACCCGACGAACCCGCCGCCGAGGTGGACCGCGACGACGTCGAGCGAGTCGTCGATGCCAAACCAGCTCTTGAGGCCGACGGCGAGGGCGCAGACCGAACCGGCGATGGCACCGACCGCGACGGAGCCGAGCGGGCTCACGAAGCCGGCGCACGGCGTGATGGCGACCAGGCCGGCGACCACGCCGGATGCCGCGCCGAGGCTGGTGGCCTTGCCGTACCGGATCCTCTCCACGATGACCCAGGCGAGCAGCGACATGGATGCCGCCGTGTTGGTGTTGATCAGTGCGACACCGGCGAGCCCGTCGGCGCGCAGCGCCGAGCCTGCGTTGAAACCGAACCACCCGAACCAGAGCAGACCGGTCCCGAGCATGACCAGCGGCAGGCTGTGCGGTCGCATCTGGTTCTCCGGCCAGCCGCGTCGACGACCCAGCAGGAGCGCCATGGCGAGGGCAGCGGCTCCGGCGTTGGCATGCACCACCGTGCCACCGGCGAAGTCCAGGGTGCCGAGCTGCGCGGCCCATCCGACCGGCGAGAATACCCAGTGCGCGATCGGTGCGTAGACGAACAGGGACCACAGCACAATGAACGGCACGAATGAGGCGTAGCGCCAACGGTCGGCTGTCGCCCCGGTGATCAGGGCCGGCGTGATCACGGCGAACATCAGCTGGAAGCCGACGTAGACCACCGGGGGGATCACCTGGGCCGTGTCCCCCTCGAAGCCCGGCACGTGCTCGGCCATGCCCTGTAGGCCCGCGAAGTGCAGGCCGCCGATTACCCCGTTGCCGCCGCCAAACGCCAGCGAGAAGCCCAGCAGCACCCACAGCACACTCACCACTGCCATGGTGGTGAAGTTCTGCATCAGCATGCCGAGCACGTTCTTCTGCCGGACCATCCCGCCATAGAAGAAGGCAAGACCGGGGGTCATGAGCAGCACGAGCGCGGTGCTCGCCAGCACCCAGGCGGTGGCGCCCGTGTCCAGCTTGAAGTTGGGGTTCATTGTGTCTTCACCTGATTCTTCCACCTGCCTCACGGGTGGCTGCCCACGAAGCGGCGCGGGTGACGCGCTGATGTCCAGAGCCCTGTCTCGCGGAGGGATGCGAGGCGGGAATCACGAGCTGCTGCCCAAGTCCTGGCCTCTTGGGCAGCAGCAAGAAAACTCTGCAACCTCTATGTCTGGGGATCAGGTTGCTTGCGCATTGTTGCCCGGGCCGAATATCGCCACTATGCGTAGATTTGCGGATCTTTGGTGACTAGCCCGGATACGCAGCCGATATCCATGAAGTCTGCGGCCTGGTCTTCAGACGGATTCCTGGGGACCCGTCGGGCTCAGCGACGGCTGATCCTCCTCCTCGCCGATGAGCAGTACTCCCGCCGACACCGGGTCCAGGGCAGCGGGCCAAGCGGTTGTGCTGTTGGCTATCGCGTCCTTGAGGTAAGCGCCCCGCAGCACGGAGCTCCGCAGGTGGGCCCCGCGGAGGTTCGCGCGTTCCAAGCGGGCACCGCGCAGGTTCGCGGCCTGGAGGTGAGCGCGGTACAGGATCGAGTCGTGCAGATGGGCGTCACGCAGGAGCGCTCTCTCCAAGTGGGCACTCTGCAGATTGGCACGTTCCAGATGGGCGCCGCTCAGGAGCGCGTCCTGCAGGTCCGCGCCGTGCAGGTTGGCACGTTCCAGGTGGGCGCCCCGCAAGCGCGCGCCGTGCAGGCGGGCGCCGTTGAGGTTCGCGCGGCGAAGGTCGGCGTGGTTGAGGTCCATCTGCGCAGGAAAGGCGCCGCGGCCGAGCACCGTCAGGATCGCTTGGACGTCCGGCGCCCTGGTTTGCATGGGTGGAAGGGCGTCCAACGGGGCGGCCGCGACATACTGGCCCGGCCGGGATGGTGGCCACGGCGCGTGTTCGCGGACGTAGGCGCACAGAATCTCGGCGATAGTGGGCCGGTCCGGTGTGGAATCGCGGGCGATACGCTCCAGCGCGTAGATCCCGCCGAGCCGAACGTCCAGGTGTGGGCTCCCGAGCTGATCGACAGCCCGGGTGAACCGCTCGGTGATCTGCCCCTGACGGTTGAGCTGGAGCTGCCGGCCGGTGAACCAGGCGCCCAGACCGGCGCTCAGGAGCAGGACCAGCGCTCCGGCAGCTTGCAGGAGGGTGGCTCGGACGTCGTTTTGTGCTGTGACCGCCTCGCCGGCGGTCGGGAACGCGTTGCGGGGAGCGAAGTATGGTGGGAGCGCGACCAGCACCGCCCAGGTCAGTAGCGCCAGTCCGGCAGCGAGGGCGGCCAGCGGCAGCGATCGACCCACGTGGGCGCGCAATGAACCGTTACGTGCCATGCTGGCGATCGTCCCACACCCGCCCCTGACCTGCTTTGGGCGGCTCCTCGGATCGCTCCACGGCTGCTGGCCGGCCGCATTCCACCGGGAGAGAGCTCCCGCGGGTAGCGCCGGCCTGCATGCCGACGGGCTAGCCGCCGAACGCCGCAGCCGCGGCCCGCACGATTTCCTCGTGCGGGACGTCCCGCAGGTGCTGGGCGAGGCCCCAGCGGTGGCCGTAGGGGTCGGTGAGCTGTCCGTGACGGTCGCCCCAGAACTGGTCCTGCAGCGGGTGCAGCACCTCGGCGCCCGCGTCAACGGCGCGCCTCCAGAGAGCGTCCACGTCCTCGGTGCTGAGGTTCAACACGGTGGAGGTACCGCCAAAGGTCTGCGGCGAGCAGACGCCCATCTCGGGGAACTCGTCGGCGACCATCACCGTCGAGTCGCCGAACCGCAGCTCCACGGACATGAGCTTGCCGCCGGGCACAGGCACGCGGCTGCACTCCTCGGCACCGAACGCCTGCTTGTACCACTCGACGGCACGCGCCGCGTCTCGGACGACGATGTGCGGGGTGATCCTGTGCGTTCCTCCGGGAACTGGCTTTGCCTGGGTCTGGGACATTCTGACCCTTTCTGCTGGTACCCTGTCTGACCGGCCCAGACTGCCAGTCGGCAGCGGCCAGGCACGCTTCATGTGATATGCATACCAATCAACCCAGGTCCCGGTCTACGAGCCAAAGAGGATGCACATGATCTCTTCCGACACCTACCTGACAACGGTGCGCGACCGCCTGGTCGAGGACGGCTGCAAGGTGACCGACACAACCATCGGTCCAGTGCAGGCGATTGTGGGCTACCGGTCCAACATCAAGGCGCTCTCCAAGATTCACCTGTTCACCGTGGCCGCGAGCGTCTCCGAGGTGAACGAGGCCGCGATACGGGACTTCGCCCGGGGGGCGAGCGACTACGCCAAGGCCCAGAAAGGCCGGCTCCGAGGCGCCCAGTCAGGAGTTCTGGCATTCGCGGTGCTGGTCGCACCGAGGGTCGACGACGCTGCCAAGCAGCTCGCCGCAAAGCCGTTCCGGCTCGGCATGGGTGGCTTCGCCGCCTTGGTCCAGCCCGCCGTCGTCGATCTGACGGAAGGTCGGGTGTACACCTTCCGGGGCCGGCGGTTGTGGGGCGCTGCCTTCGCCAGGTACCTGCGCAAGAAGAGCATGCTCTACCTTCCCGACCCCGCCTGAGCTCTTCGCGACGCCACCGCGCGTTCCCACCAATATCGCGGACAGCCTGCGAACCCCCTCCGCGATCAGCGCGTCGTCCACCTTGCTGAAGGAGAGGCGTAGCTGATTGCGCCCCTGACCGTCGGGGAAGAACGGCGCGCCCGGAACGAACGCCACCCCCTGCGCCATGGCGGCCCGCGACAGCTCCGCCGCGTCCACCTCGGGCGGCAGCGTGACCCACGAGAAGAACCCGCCACCCGGCCGCGTCCACCGGACCCCCTCCGGCATCTGCGCCTCCATGGCCGCCATGAGCAGCCCGCAGCGCCGCCGGTACAGCGCTCTGGCCGCGACGATCTGCTCGTCGAGCAGGCCCCGACGGCCGTACTCCTCCAGCAGCCGCTGGCCGAGCCCTCCCGCGCACTGGTCGGTGTTCTGCTTCGCCGTCACCAGCCAGGCGACCACCTCGGCCGGCCCGGCCACCCATCCAAGCCTGACCCCTGGAAAGAACGTCTTGGAGAAGGTCCCGAGCTGCAGCACGACGTCGGGGGCCTGCGACCAGAGACCGGGCAGGCGGCTGCCGTCGAACCCCAGCTCCCGGTAGGCCACGTCTTCCAGCAGTAGGAAGCCGTGCCGCCGCGCCAGCTCAACCAGCGCGACCCGCCGCTCGGCCGCGAGGCTCACCCCCGCGGGATTCTGGTGATCGGGGATGACGTACACCAGCTTGGGACGCCTGCCTGCCGCGAGCCGATCCTCCAGGACGTCCACCAGCAGGCCGTCGCCGTCGATCTCCACGCACTCGGTCTCCGCCTGGAAGCTGCGGAACGCCATGACCGCCCCCAGGTAGGTGGGTGCCTCCACCATGACCAGGTCACCAGGGTCAAGGAAGATCTTGGAGACCAGCTCGAGCGCCTCGATTCCGCCACTGGTGACCGCCAGTTCCGCCTCGGCCGGCTCGCGCCCCTCCAGCTGGCCGAGCCGTTCGCGCAGGAACGCCCGCGGTCCCGGAAGTCCCTGCGTCGGGGTGTACTGCAGCGCGGAGGCATCCCCCGACAGCACCAGCTCCCGGACGAGGTCGGCGAGCACCTCGCCGGGGAACGTGGCCGGGTCCGGGAACCCGCCAGAGAAGGAGATCACGTCGCTGGCATTGGACAGGGCCATGATCGTGGCGATCTCGTCGCCGACGCCCCTGGTCCGCCTCGCCAATGCGTCCGACCACGGCCATGCCTGCTCGACGACGCTCCGCCGGGCCTGAGAGTCCATTCGCGCCTCCCGATAGCTTCTGGAGGGGTTCGGCGCCCTCAGCTTAGTGAATCAGGCTGGGCGGGGCGGTCCGGCCTCGAGCCGCTCGTGCACCTGGCGCATTCGGTCGGCGGAGCCGTGGGGCATCTGCCAGCGGGTCTCCAGCCACCAGGTGCAGCCGGCCGCCGACCAGGGCGCGACCACGGCGCTCGCCTTGCCGGCGTCGTCGGCGGGCGTCTCACCTTCCATCACCACGTCGAAGCCGGGCCGCACGCCGCCGTGCTCGTCCAGCCAGCGCAGCATCGCCCGGATGTCGTCCGCGCTGGTCGCCCGGAACTCGCCGTCGCTCACGCGCACCGGCAGCAGCCCGTCGCAGCGCAGCACGCGCCGCATCGACTTCGGCCGTGGCCAGGCGCCCACCACCCAGATCGGGATGCGTGGCCGCTGCACCGGCCTGGCCGACTCGGGCAGGTCCTGGCGGGCCTCGAGGTCCATCTGGTAATGGCGGCCGGCAAAGCGCAGCCGGCCCTCCCACAGGCCGGCGATGAGATCGATGCCCTCGTCGAGCAGCTCGGCCCGGGTTCGGCGGTCGGTCTGCTCACCGGTGTTGCCAAGCCCGGTGTCGACCGCGCCGAGCCCGACGGCCAGGATCGCCCGGCCACCCGAGAGCTGATCGAGCGTGACCGCCTGGCTCGCCACCTTCCACGGTCGCCGCCACGGCAGCGGCGTGAGCATCGTCCCGAGCCGGATCCGGGTCGTCCGCTGCGCCATGGCCCCGAGCAGCGTCCAGGCGTCGACCCCGTAGGCCGCCTCCCAAACGAACACGCCGTCCCAACCGGCCTGCTCGGCGAGCACCGCCTGCTCGAGCTCCTCGGTCGCCGTCCCACCTGGCAAGACGAATCCGTATCTCATGGATGGGTTATACCCGCGCACGACGAGATCAGGTCAGGTCAGATCCGTGAGTCACAGGCCGCTCGAAGGATGGCGATCAGGTCGCCCGTGCAGACTCCCTTGGCGACGCCGGCGTGCGCCCCCGAGGTGCGGATGGCGTCGGCCAGGTGGGCATCGTCCTGGCCGGTCCAGAGCACCACCGACGTCTGCGGCTGCCGCCGCCGCAGCGTCCTGGTGGCCTGGACGCCATCCATCCGGGGCATGTGCAGATCCATCAGGACCACGTCGGGGCGTTGCGCGGCGGCCTCGGCCAGGGCCTCGGCGCCATCGGCGGCCTCACCGACCACCACCAGCCCGGCGTTCTCCAACGCCACGCGAATTGTCTGGCGGAGCCACGCGCTGTCGTCCACGACCAAGACCCGCAGCGGCGCAGCGGTGTCGGTGTTGGCGTGTGGCATCGCGGCCCTCGCGGAGTGTGCGTGGTGTGGTACTGGGGCTATGATTCACTATGCCAAGTGCGGATGCAACAGCAGATGCCGTGTGCACACGCCAAGTGCACGCGCTGTGTGCACACGCCAAGTGCACCACCGGCACCCCCAGCCAGGCCCCCGGGTATACTCCTGCCTGCCCGTCTGCCACCCAACCCGCTGCCAGGTGATCGATGCCATCGTCGTCCAGGAGCGAAGCCGACCCTCTCACCCGCGATGTGACGCCCGAGGCCCACGCCCACGACGGCCTGATGGCCGCGGACGGCGACGACGTCGCCAGGGTGTACGGGCATCGGTTCAGCACCGAGGACGAGGCCGCCCGGACACTGGTGTGGCGCGAGCTGACCCGCTGGCTGCAACGGTACGTGCCGGCCGACGCCAGCCTGCTGGACATCGGCTGCGACCGCGGGCATTTCGTCCGCTGGATCCGCGCGGCCGAGAAGTGGGCCGCCGACCTGCAGGACGTGACCGAATTCCTGCCTGACGACGTGCACTTCGTGCGCTGCTCCGGGCTGACGCTGGACAAGCGGCTGCCGGCCGGCCGGTTCGACCGTGTGTTCATGAGCAACTACCTCGAGCACCTGCCGTCCTCCGAGGCGGTCGTCCAGCAGTTGCGGGTTGCCGCCAACCTGGTCAAGCCCGGTGGCCGGGTGCTCGTGCTGCAGCCCAACATCCGCCTGGTCGGCGGGGCCTACTGGGACTTCATCGACCACAAGGTCCCCCTGACCGAGCACAGCCTGGTCGAGGCGGCGGAGCTGGCGGGCCTGCGCACCCGACGGCTGATCGTCCGCTTCCTGCCCTACACGTCCAAGGGCAGGCTGCCGGCCAATCCGCTGCTGGTCCGCGCCTACCTGGCGCTGCGGCCGGCCTGGCTGCTGCTGGGCAAGCAGACCTTCTACGTCGGCGAGCGGGCGCGATCCTGAGCCATCCGCGGGGCGGATGCCTGTCTCAGCCGGCGGCCGGCCGGGCGAGCTGGCGCAGCGCCAGCGCGGCGTAGGTGGCGACCCCGACCGGCAGCGCGTCCTCGTCGAAGACGACCTGGCTGGAGTGGTTCGACGGGGCCGTCTCGGGATCGAGGGAGGGCGGGCACGCCCCCAGGAACGCCATCGCGCCGGGCACCCGCTGCAGCACGTAGGAGAAGTCCTCCGAGCCCATGATCGGCTCGGCCAGCACCGCGACGCTGTCCGCGCCGATCAGGTCCACGGCGACCCGACGGACCAGATCGGCCGCGGCGGGGTCGTTCACCGTCATCGGGTAGCCCGACTCGATCTCGGCCTGGGCGCTGGCGCCATGGGCGGCGGCCACACCCTCGGCGACCCGGACGATCTGGGCCCGAACCGCCTCGCGGGTCCGCTCCGACAGCGCCCGCAGGGTGCCCAGCATCTCAGCCGTGTCCGGGATGACGTTGTAGGTGGTCCCGGCGGTGATCCGTGCGATGGTCACCACCGCGGGGTCGAACACGCTCACCTGCCGGGTGATCATCGTCTGGATCGCCTGCACGATCTCGCAGGCGATGGGCACCGGATCGAGCGCGCGGTGCGGCGCCGAGGCGTGACCGCCCCTGCCGTGCACGGTGATCCGCAGCCTGTCCCCGGATGCGAGCAGCGGGCCGGGACGCAGGTTGACCGTGCCGATCGGATACTGCGTGGTGATGTGCAGCGCGAACGCGGCACCCACCGGAGCCGCGCCGGCGCCGGCGTCGAGCAGGCCCTCCTCGAGCATGAAGCGGGCGCCGTGGTAGCCCTCCTCGCCCGGCTGGAACATCAGCACGACGCGGCCGTCGAAGTCCTGGCGCCTGGCGGCGAGCAGCCGGGCGGCGCTGACCAGCATGGCGACGTGGGTGTCGTGGCCGCAGGCGTGCATGGCGCCATCGACCTCGGAGGCGAAGCCGAGCCCGGTCTCCTCCCGCATCGGCAGCGCGTCCATGTCAGCGCGCAGCAGCACCGTCGGCCCTGGCCGCGCCCCCTCCAGCAGGGCCACCACGGAGGTCACCGACCGCCCCGTGCGGAGCTTCAGGTCGAGGTCGGCGATCGCCTCCAGGATCGCCCGCTGCGTGAGCGGGAGCTGCAGGCCCACCTCGGGTTGGCGGTGCAGCCTGCGCCGCAGCCCGACCGTCTCGGGCTGCAGGGCCTGTGCCTCGTCCAGCAGGCCATCCAGCGGCGGCGCGGCGATGTCAGACATTGCTGGAGCCCGCCCAGATGTTGATCTCCCCCTCGGTGGCGTAGCGGTCGATCTCGGCCAGCTCCCCCTGGCTGAACGACAGGTTGCCCAACGCGCCGATGTTGCTCTCCAGTTGCGCCACGCTGCTGGCGCCGATCAGCGTCGAGGTCACCCGCCGGTCGCGCAGCGTCCACGCCAGCGCCATCTGCGCCAGCGTCTGCCCGCGCCGCCGCGCCACCTGGTTCAGCGCCCGCACCTTGGCGAGGTTCTCCTCGCTCAGCATGTCGCGGCTCAGTGAGCCCTCCCGGCTCGCCCGCGAGCCCTCGGGGACGCCGTCGAGGTACCGGTCGGTGAGCAGGCCCTGTGCCAGCGGCGAGAACACGATGCAGCCCACTCCCTCGGCGCCGAGCACGTCGAGCAGGCCGTCCTCGACCCAGCGGTTCAGCAGCGAGTACGACGGCTGGTGGATGAGCAGCGGCGTGCCCAGCTGGCGCAGGATCCGCGCGGCGTCCCGGGTCCGCTCCGGCGAGTACGACGAGATGCCCACGTGCAGGGCCTTGCCCTGGCGGACCGCCGTGTCGAGCGCGCCGAGCGTCTCCTCCAGCGGCGTGTCCGGGTCGAACCGGTGCGAGTAGAAGATGTCCACGTTCTCGAGGCCCATGCGGGCCAGGCTCTGGTCAAGGCTCGCCAGCAGGTATTTGCGCGAGCCCCCGTCGCCGTACGGTCCAGGCCACATGTCGTAGCCGGCCTTGCTGGAGATGACCAGCTCGTCGCGGTAGCCGCGCAGGTCGGTGGCGAGGATGCGGCCGAAGTTCTCCTCGGCGGAGCCGTAGGGCGGGCCATAGTTGTTGGCCAGGTCGAAGTGGGTGATGCCCAGGTCGAAGGCGCGGCGGATGACCGCTCGCTGCTGATCGAGCGGCCGGTCGTGGCCGAAGTTCTGCCACAGGCCGAGCGAGACCGTGGGCAACCGGAGCCCGCTGCGCCCGACACGGCGGTACGGCATGGCGTCGTAGCGATCCGCGGCAGGTATGTAGGTCATCGCGTCACGATACAGAAGGGGTGGGCCATCCCTCGACCGCTGCGCTCAGCGCTGGGCCTCGAGCTTGACCACCAGGTCGTCGATGAATGCCGTACGAGCCTCTGGAGCGGCGCCGGCGACCGCCATGCCGAGCAGGTAGGCAGTGACCGGCGCGGCACGACGCTCGGAGGCGTGCGCCGCGACCCGGGCCAGCTCCAGCACGGCCTCGGCCTCGTCCGCTCCCACGCTGGGCGCGTTCGGCCCCAGCAGCGCACGCACCCTGTCGATGAACTCCTCCATGACATCGCCCTCGCTCCCCGAGTCCTCCGGACCCCTGGCGGCTTCCCCGCCGCCGGCAAGCCTAGTCCAGCCCGGCCAGGCAGTCCCGATGGCCGCCCTCCGTACAATGGCGTGGTGCCTGTTTCCGCAACCCCGATCGAGCGTCCATGAAGCGACTGCTCCTGCTGCGCCACGCCTCCACCGGGCAGACCGGGAAGCGGCTCAGCGGCTGGACCCCCGGAGTGCACCTGAGCGAGCAGGGCGTCCGCGAGGCCGAGGCACTGGCCGCGCGGCTCGCGCCGCTCGAGATCCACGCCGTCTACTCCAGCCCGCTGGAACGCTGCCAGCAGACCGCGGCGGCCGTGGCAGAGCCGCGCGGCCTCAAGATCGGCATCGTCGAGGACGTCGGTGAGGTGCGCTACGGCGACTGGACCGGCAAGGAGCTGTCGGAACTGGCCAAGGAGGACCTGTGGCGGGTCGTGCAGCGCCATCCCTCCGGCGCCCGCTTCCCAGACGGCGAGTCCATCCTGGAGATGCAGAACCGGGCGGTGCTCGCCTGCGAGCGGCTGCGAGCCGCCCACGCGGACGAGACCGTCGCGGTGTGCAGCCACGCTGACGTGATCAAGGCGGTCACCGCCCACTACGTCGGCATGCACCTGGACCTCTTCCAGCGCCTGGTGGTCGTGCCGGCCAGCGTGACCGCGATCGGCTTCGGCCCGGTGCCGCATCTCCTGCGCCTCAACTCGATCGGCGACGAGCGCGACCTCCGACCTCCCAAGGAGCCCGAGGACCCCGAGGAGAGGGAGGGGCCCGACGATGCCTCAGCGTGACCTCGACCCCGTGACCCGCCTGACCGCCGACGCCGTCGGTGTGCCCGGCCAGCGGACCTTCCTGATCCAGGCGGCGTCCGGCCCACTGCAGATCACCCTGCTGGTCGAGAAGGAGCAGGTGCGAGTGTTGGCGGAGCGCGTCATCGCCTGGCTGCCCGAGCTGGCCGCGGACCACCCGGAGGACCCCGAGGAGGTGCGGGCCGCCGAGGCCGGCGAGCTCGGCCTGAGCGAGCCGCTCGAGCCGGAGTTCCGCGTGGGCCAGCTCGCGCTCAGCTACGAGCCCGAGCGCGACCGGGTGGTGGTGACGGCGACCGAGCTCGTGGCCGAGGACGAGGGCGAGGACCCCGTTCACGACCCGCGGGAGGTGCGGCTGTGGGTGACGCGCCCGCAGTTGCGAGTGATGGCCCGCCACGGCTCCCAGGTGGTCGAGCAGGGCAGGCCGCCGTGCCCCCTCTGCGGCAACCCGCTCGACCCGTCCGGTCATGTCTGCCCTGCCCAGAACGGCCACCGGCCCACGGTGGCCTGACCCCCGCCGCCGTGCCCGCCTTCCCCGACGCAGACTCCCCGGAGCAGACCGGCGGCTGCCCGGCGGCGGAGGTGTCGGGCGCCCGCGCGCTCGCCTTCCTGACCGAGGGTGAGCTGGAGGTGCTCGGGCGCATCCCGTGGGCCTCGAATGCGACGCTGCTCGCCCGCATCCAGCACCGCGAGGTCGAGGGCCTGGCGATCTACAAGCCGCGGCGCGGCGAGCGGCCGCTGTGGGACTTCCCCGACGGCACCCTGTACCGACGCGAGGTGGCGGCCTACCGGCTGAGCGCGGCGCTCGGCTGGAACCTGGTGCCGCCGACGGTCGTGCGCGACGGGCCCTTCGGCGTCGGCGCGGTGCAGCTCTACGTCGAGGCCGACCCCGAGCTGACCGCCTTCGAGCTGATCGAGGCGGGCAACCCGGTCATGCCCCTGATCGCCGCCTTCGACGTGGTCATCAACAACGCCGACCGCAAGGCCGGCCACTGCCTGGCCATGCCGGACGACGACCAGGTCTGGGCCATCGACCACGGCCTCTGCTTCCACGCCGAGCCCAAGCTGCGCACTGTCCTGTGGGACTTCGCCGGCCAGCCGCTGGACTCGCGAGTGGTCAGCGAGCTCGAGTCCCTGGCGCGAGTCATGGCCGGTGGGGAGCTCGCGGAAGAGCTCGCCGGGCTGCTGGCGCCCGAGGAGGTCGCAGCCCTCACCGGTCGAGTCGCCATGCTGCTGCGTACCGGGTGCCTGCCACTGCCGAGCGGCCGGCGCCCGTACCCCTGGCCGCTGGTCTGATGCCGTCTCGGCAGGATCGTCCCCGAAGAGCTCGCCGAGCTGCGAAGCTTGCTGGAGGGGCTTCACCCGGCTACGCGCGGTCGCGTCCGATCGCTACGATCGATGCGCGTGGCCGGGAGGCACACTACGCTGGTTTGTCAGCGGCCAAGGTGGGAGCAGGAGCGATGAGACGACGGGCCTGTGCGGTGCTGCTGGCGCTTGCGCTGTTCGCTGCCGCCTGCCAGTCGACGGTCTCCAACCCCACCACCGACGACAGCTCCAAGGGCGTTCGGCATGGCACGTTGCGGATCTTCGACCAGTCGGACGTCGAGGCGCTCGATCCCGGCATGGGCTACGGCGCCGCCGACCTCGCGCTGCTGCGCGGCGTGGTGCGGGAGCTGTACTCGTTCGACGTGACCCGCGAGGGCGAGCGGGCGCTCGAGCCCGTGCCCGACCTGGCCGACGGCCCCTACCAGCTCTCCCCGGACCGGCGCACCTACACCTTCCGGATCCGTCAGGGGGTTCGCTACGCCGAGCCGGTGGGACGCGACGTCAAGGCCGCGGACTTCATCTACGCCATCCGCCGTCAGTTCCAGCCCGGGCAGCGCAACCGCTCGCCCAACCCGTACGCCGGCCTGATCAAGGGCGTGGCCGAGTTCGCCGCCGGCAAGGCCAGGACGATCTCGGGCATGCAGGCGGTCGACGACCACACCCTGAAGATCACCCTGAACCAGCCGGCCGGCGATCTCCCGAGCATCCTCACCCTGCCGTTCTTCTCGCCGGTGCCCGAGGAGTACGCCTCCCGCTACGGGATGGGCCAGGAGTACGCCAGGCATCTGGTCGGCTCCGGCCCCTACACGCTCGGGTACTACTTCCCCGGCAAGCTGATCAAGCTGGTGCGCAACACCAACTGGGATCCGCAGACCGACCCGCTGCGCAAGGCGTGGGTGGACGAGATCACGGTCAAGGTCGGCGGCAGCGAGGCCGAGATCCAGGAGGCGATCGAGCAGGGCGACGCCGACCTGAACCTCGACCTCGCGTCGCCGCCCAACCAGGACCTGCGACGCCTGTCGGCCGACCCGGACCTCAAGAACCAGTTCGCGGTGATGACCACCGGCTGCGTCCGCTACCTGAGCCTGCAGACCGACAGCGCGCCCACCTCGAACCCGCTGGTCCGCAAGGCGATCAACGTCGCCGTCGACAAGCGGGCGCTGCTGCTGCAGATCGGCAGCTCCTACGCCGGCGACGTGGCCACCACGATCCTGAGCCCGACCCTCAGCGGCTTCCAGCGCTACCCCGATCCCTACTGGACGCCCGACTACCGCGGCGACCCCCAGAATGCACGCCGCCTGCTGGCCGAGGCCGGCTACCCCAACGGGGTGAGCATCAACTACGTGGGGCCGAGCACCGGCAAGGGGCCGGACGTGCAGAGAAGCCTGCAGTCCGCGCTCGAGCGCGCCGGGATCAGGCTGACGCAGCGGTCCTACGCCGGCTACAAGGTCTACACCCAGTCGCTCCAGCTCCAGAGCAAGAGGAACGAGCACCAGATCGGCCTGGCGCGCTGGTGCCCGGACTTCCCCGGCAACGGCGCACGCTCCTTCATCGGCGTGCTGCTCGACGGTCGCAAGATCACCCCGACCGCCAACAACAACTACGGGAACTACAACAACCCGAAGGTCAACGCCATGATCGACGAGGCGTACACGACCGGGGACGCGGAGCGCCGCAACGCCCTCTGGGGCGAGATCGACCGCAAGATCATGCAGGACGCCGCCTGGGTGCCGCTGGTCTACGAGCGCCAGCCCTACTTCTGGTCCTCCCGCGTGAAGCACTGGAGCTTTTCGCCCTGGATCAGCAACCCCGACATCACCAACGCCTGGCTGGACCCGAACGCGCCGTAGCGCCGCCGGACGGTAGGGAAAATCCCTTTTTCCCTTCAGGTGCACCTGACAAGATGGACCTCCATGCCCGAGCAGCTCCTGGCCGGAAGGCTTCTGCGCCGTGGCGCCATCGTGATCTGGCGCCAGGTGAGGCTTCATCCCATCCCGTTCGCGATCGCCATCGTCGGCGCGCTGGTGTACGCGCTCGCGATCGTGGCCCAGTCATGGGTGCTCGGCCAGGTGGTCGACCGGGTGGTGGTGCCGCGGTTCGCCAGCGGCCATCTCGCGGTCGGGGCGACGGTCGCGGCCGCCTGCGCGATCATCGCCGTCGGCGTGGTCAAGATCGCCGGGATCATCTGCCGCCGTGTCGCGGCCACGATCGGCGGCGCCAGCGTCGAGGCCACGCTGCGCGAGCGGCTGACCGACCAGTACCTGCGGCTGCCGCTCGAGTACCACCACCGCCATCCCGCCGGCGAGCTGCTGTCGCACGCGGAGGGCGACGTCAAGGCCGCCGGCGAGGTGCTCCACCCGCTGCCGTTCGCCACCGGCGTGATCGCCCTGCTGCTGGCCGCGGCCACCTGGCTGGTCCTGACCGACCCCTACCTGGCCGCGATCGGGCTGGCCGTGGTGCCGCTGACGCTCCTGGTCAACCTCGGCTACCAGCGCAGGGTCGAGCGCTGGACAACGCTCGCCCAGCAGCACCTCGGCACGGTCTCCTCGGTCGCGCACGAGAGCTTCGACGGCGCGCTGGTGGTCAAGGCGCTCGGCGCCGAGCAGGCGGAGGGCGACCGCTTCGCCACCGGCGCCGAGCTGCTGCGCGACGCCCGGGTGGCGGTCGCTCGCACCAGGGCCAGCTTCGACGCCGTCCTGGACGCCATCCCCGTGCTGGTCACGATGGTGCTGCTGGTGCTCGGCACCTGGCGCGTCCAGCACGGCGGCCTCACCGCCGGGACCCTGATCGCGCTGATCAACCTGTTCGCCATGATGGCCTGGCCCCTGCGGCTGATCACCTATGTGCTCGGCGACATGCCGCCGGCGGTGGCAGGTCACGACCGGGTCAGAGGCGTGCTCGCCACACCCCGCCCGGGCGGCCGCGGCGACGGCCGCTCCCTGCCGCCCGGGCCCCTCCCGCTCGAGGTGGACGGGGCGCGCTTCGCCTACCAGCGGGGCGGCGAGGTGCTCCACGACGTCTCGTTCAAGGTCGAGGCGGGCGGCACGGTCGCCCTGGTCGGCCCCACCGGCTCGGGCAAGTCCACGCTGGCGCTGCTGCTCGCCGGAGTGCTCGACGCCGACGGCGGGGCGATCCGCCTCGGCGGTGTCGACCTGCGCGAGCTCTCCGACGCCGAGCTGGGCCGCGCGGTCGCGCTGGCCTTCCAGGAGCCGTTCCTGTTCTCGACCTCGATCGCCGAGAACGTCAGCCTCGACGGCGAAGAGGCGAACAGGCAGACCACACGCCAGGCCGGGCGGCTCGCGCAGGTCGACGAGTTCGCCCACCGCCTGCCCGACGGCTACGGCACGGTCGTCGGCGAGCGTGGCGCGACCCTCTCCGGCGGCCAGCGCCAGCGGGTCGCGCTGGCGCGCGCGCTGGCGCGCCGGCCCCGGCTGCTGGTGCTGGACGAGGCCACCTCGAGCGTTGACCCGGTCACCGAGGCGGCGATCCTCGCCGGGCTGGACCACGCCCTGCCGGCCACCACCACGGTGATCGTGGCCTCGCGCCTGGCCACCATCGCGCTGGCCGACCGCGTGCTGTACCTCGAAGCCGGCCGCCTCGTGGCCGCGGGTGCCCACCACGAGCTGCTCGCCAGCATTCCCGGCTACGCCAGGCTCGCCCGCGCCTACCAGCGCGCCGAGGCGACCGGCGGCGAGGAGGTGCCGGCATGACCTCGCGCGCCGAGGCGCTTCCCCGTCGCCGGAAGACTCGCGGCGACACGCTCGCGCTGATCCGCCGCGGGCTCACCGCCACCCCCGAGCTGATCGAGGGCATCGGCCTGACGCTCGTGCTGGCGCTGGTGGCCGGCGCCGGGCGCATGATCACTCCCGTGCTGGTCCAGCAGGTCATCGACCACCACCTCACCCGCGACCGCGTCAGCGTCGCGGGCGTGCTGCCGCTGGCGCTGGTCGGCGCCGGGCTGGTGGTGCTGACCGCGCTGGCGGCCAGGGCCACCCAGCGGCGGCTCGCGCGAGGCGCCGAGCGGGGCCTGGCCGGGCTGCGGATCCGCGCCTTCCGCCACATCCACGCCCTCAGCATCGCCCATCACCACGAGGAGCGGCGCGGCACGCTGGTGAGCCGGGTGACCTCGGACGTCGAGACGCTGAGCGACTTCCTGCGCTGGGGCGGGCTGGGCTTCGTCGTGAACGGCGCGCTGATGCTGGTCGCCCTCGTCACCATGGCCGTGTACGACTGGCGGCTGACGCTGGTGGCGCTGGCGGTGATGCTCCCGGTCGTGCCGATGCTGCGGCACATGCAGCGACGGCTGGTGGTCGCCTGGGACGCGGTGCGGGCCCGGGTCGGTGAGCTGCTGGCGACACTGTCCGAGTCGATCATGGGCGCTGCGGTGATCCGCGCCTACCGCTCCCAGGACGGCGTGCGGCGCCGTGTGGGCGCCGTGAACGAGCGGCGGCGGCGGGCCGAGATCCGTGCCGGCGTGATCGGGGCGGTGCTGTTCCCGGTGAGCGAGCTGTTCTCGGCGCTCGCTATCGCCGCGGTGCTGGTGGTCGGCCTGGTGCTGGGGCCGGCAGGGGACATGTCCACCGGCAAGCTGGTGGCGTTCGCCTTCCTGGTGGCGATCTTCCTGCAGCCGGTGGCCGACCTCACCGAGCTGCTCGACTTCACCCAGCAGGCCATCGCCGGCTGGCGCCGGGTGCTCGACGTGCTCGACACCCCCATCGAGGTGGTGGAGCCGGACCCCGGGCGCGAGCTGCCCCCGGGCGCGCTCGAGGTGGTGGTCGACCGCCTCTGGTTCGCCTACCACGGCGGCCCGCCGGTGCTGCGCGACGTCTCATGCACCATCCCGGCCGGCACGCGCGTCGCCCTGGTCGGGCCCACCGGCTCGGGCAAGACCACGCTGGCCAAGCTGCTGGTCCGCCTGGCCGACCCGACCGCCGGGAGCATCAGGGTCGGCGGGCTCGACCTGCGCCAGGTCGCCATCTCCTCGCGGCGCTCGGCGCTGGTGCTGGTGCCCCAGGACGGCTTCCTGTTTGACACCACCGTGGCCGAGAACGTCCGCCGCGGCCGCCCCGACGCCGGCGACGACGAGATCCGCGCCGCCTGCGAGGACCTCGGCCTCACCTCCTGGGTCGAGAGCCTGCCAGAGGGCCTCCAGACCCGGGTCAGCCAGCGCGGCGAGCGCCTGTCCGTGGGCGAGCGGCAGCTCGTCGCCCTGGTTCGCGGCTACCTCGCCAATCCTGGCTGCCTCATCCTCGACGAGGCGACCTCGGCGGTCGACCCGGCCACGGAGGTGCGTCTGCGACAGGCGATCGAGCGGCTCACGGCGGGCCGCACCGCGATCACCGTCGCCCACCGGCTCGCCGCGGCCGAGCATGCCGACCTGGTGCTGGTGATCGAGCGCGGCCGCCTCGTCGAGCAGGGACGCCATCAGGAGCTGCTCCACGCCCGCGGCGCCTACGCTCGCCTGTACGCGAGCTGGCGCGCGAGCCTCGAGAGAACCGATGGAACCGATGGATAGGAGCTGTGCCCTCGTGTCGTTTTCACCACAGAAGGTAAGGTTTGCAACAAATGCGTGCCACTGACCTCGCTCTTCTCCGCACCCCAGCCATGCCAACGCTGTCGCCGGACGGTCGCCTGGTCGCGGTTGCGCTCACGCGCATCGACCTCGAGGGCGACGTCTACCGCAGCGAGATCTGGGTGATGCCGACCGACGGCTCCTCCCCACCGAACCGCTTCACCAACGGCCCCAGGGACCACTGGCCGCGCCTCTCGCCCGACGGCCGCTGGCTCGCGTCCTGCGTGCCGGCGAGGACGATGGCGCCAGGCCGCAGATCCACGTCATGCCGGTAGGCGGCGGCGCTCGGCGGCTCGTATGGTGGCTTCATGACCTCCTGGCTGGTCGGTCACACCGGCCGCTTCCGCGCCGCGATCAGCGAGCGGGCCGTCAGCGCCTTCGACAGCTTCGAGGGCTCCAGCGACATCGGCGCGGAGTTCCTCAGGGTCTACGTGGGCGCCGACCCCGAGCGGGTCAAGGCGCAGAGCCCGCTGAGCTACGCGGACAAGATCGACACCCCGATGCTGCTGATCCACTCGGAGGAGGACTGGCGCTGCCCGATGGAGCAGGCGCAGCGCCTGTTCGTCACGCTCAAGCGCCGCAAGGTCGAGACCGAGCTGCTGCTGTTCCCCGGCGAGGGTCACGAGCTGTCCCGCTCGGGCCTGCCCAGCCACCGGATCGCCCGCTTCGGGGCGATCCTCGAATGGTGGGACCGCCACCTGAACGGCGGCTCCTCATGAGCGGGCCCGGCGGGCCTCCCGCGTCACCTCATGGCACGGTGAGCACGCGGGGGCCTTCGGCGGTGATGGCGACGGTGTGCTCGAAGTGGGCCGAGCGGGAGCCGTCGCGGGTGACCAGGGCCCAGCCGTCGGGCTTGACCTCGTAGGCACCGGCGCCCTGGTTGAACATCGGCTCGATCGCGAGCACCAGCCCCTCGCGGAGCCGCAGCCCCCTTCCTGGACGGCCGTCGTTCTGCACGCTCGGGTCCTCGTGCATGACCCGGCCGATGCCGTGGCCGCCGAAGTCCGGCACGATCCCGTAGCCTGCCGCGTGCGCCACCCGGCCGACCGCGTGGCTGATGTCCGAGAGCCGGTTGCCGGGACGTGCCCGCTCGATGGCGGCCCACAGGCCACGCTCGGTCGTCTCGAGCAGGACGGCGGCCGCCTTGTCGACCTCGCCGACCGGAACGGTGAGCGCGGCATCGCCGTGGTAGCCGTCGACGATCGCGCCGCAGTCGATCGAGAGGACGTCGCCCTCGCGCAGGCGGTAGCGGTCCGGGATGCCGTGGACGATCACGTCGTTCGGCGACAGGCACAGCGTCCCGGGGAAGGGCGTTGGGGCAAAGCGCGGGTGGTAGCCGAGGAACGAGGGGCTGGCGCCCGCCGCGCGGATCGTGTCCTCGGCCAGCGCGTCGAGCTCGCGCAGCGACACGCCCGGACGCACCGCATCCTTGACGGTCTCCAGCGCGCGGGCGACCACGCGCCCTGCCTCCCGCATGGTCTCGATCTCGTCACGTGATTTGAGGATGACCACGGCGTGCTCCTGAGGATGACTGCCCACGGGCTCTCGGGGAGCCCCGAGCCTACCGTAGCTGACCAGTCGGGCATCGAAAAGCCCTAAAGGGTACGGACATGCTCACTTGAGTAGTTACTTCTACTGAGATTTTTCAATAGATTCTACTGACTAGACAGGGCCAGACATATTGTGCTGCGAGAGAGCGATCTCTATCATACCCCGCAGACGACCACCCCACGAGACAAGGGGCGTACTGCATGGACAGGACAGAGCTCCCCAAGGCACGGCTGCGGCGGATCTTCTCCGTGGCACTGGCCCTCGGCCTGGCGGCCCTGCTCGTGCCCCTGTGGGCCGGCACGGCCGCGGCCCACGAGGGCAGGAAGGTCGGCAACTACCGCGTCGCCGTCGGGTTCGGCGACGAGCCCGCATACGCCGGCCAGAAGAACAGCGCACAGGTGATCGTCACCGACGCCTCCGGCAATCCGGTGACCGACCTCGGCGACACGCTGAAGGTCATGGTGATGATGGGCAAGCAGACCATGGACATGGCCGTGGAGCCCTTCTTCGAGGTCGGCGAGTTCGGGACGCCCGGCGACTACCGCGCGTTCTTCATCCCGAGCACGGCCGGCAGGTACACCTTCCACCTCCACGGCACCGTCAGGGGTCAGAAGATCAGCCAGTCCTTCACCTCCTCTCCCACGACCTTCTCCGACGTCCAGGACCCCGCCCGCGCCGCCTTCCCCAGGCTGAACCAGCCGACCACCGGCCAGGTCGCCCAGCGGCTCGACCGCGAGACGGCCCGGCTCGGCAGCTCCGTGCAGGGCGCCCTGCTGGTCGGCAGCACCGCCGACCGGCGCTCCCGCGACGCCACCAGCCAGATACGGGTGCTGACCATCATGGGCGTCCTGGGGTTCTTCCTCGGGCTGATGAGCGCGATCCTCGGCGCCAGCGCCAGGCGCATCGCGCGCCGGTCGGCACGGCCGGACACCCCCGTCGAGGCGGACAAGATACGCGCCACCGTCGAGGTCTGATGCTGATGTGGCGCCGGGCCGCCATCGCCGCCCTGCTCGCCGGCCTGTGGCTCGTGGCCACAGGCCCGGCGGCGGGCGCGCACGCCGCGCTCCGCGGCTCCGACCCTGCCGGCGGGTCCTCCATCGACCGGGCGCCAGGAGCGCTGACGCTCCGGTTCAGTGAGGCGCCGGACACCGGCCTGTCCACAGTGCACGTGCTCGACGCCGCCGGGCGGGAGGTCTCCGGCGGCAGGGCGGGCCCGGTCGCCGGAGCGCCTGCCGAGCTGCAGATGCCGCTCGGCAGGCTCGGCTCAGGGACCTACACGGTCACCTGGCGGGTGCTGTCGCGCGTTGACGGGCACATCTCGCAGGGGTCGTTCGCCTTCGGCGTGCGCGTCCCGGCCACGGTCCCGCCGGCCGCGGCCAAGGCTGCGGCGGCGGTGGCGCGGGAAGGCCTCTCCAGGCCGTCGGCGCTGGCCGTCGGCGCGCGGTGGGCTTTCTACTGGGGCCTGGCGCTGCTGGTGGGGGCGGCCGCGACCGGGCTGATGGTGTTCGACCGCCGCCTGCCCGGCCGGCCCGGGCTGCTTCTCGGCGCCGGGCTCGTCATGGCGGCCGGCGGGCTGGCCGCCATGACGACCAGCACCGCGGCGGCCGCCGGCGTGCCGCTCGGCCGCCTGCTGACCTCCGCCACCGGCCACCTGCTCGAGGCGCGCGGCGCGGCGCTGCTGCTGGCGGCCGCCGCGGTGGCTGGCGTCATGTTCGGCAACCCGAGCGGCGGCGAGGTGGCGGTGCCCGTTGCGCCGGGCCACCAGGCGGCGCCGGGCCATCAGGCCCGGTCGGGGTGGTTGCTGGCACTCGCGGCGACCTCCGCCGGCGGGCTGCTGGTGCACGCCATGGCCGGCCACGCCGCCGCGCCGTCGTCGGTGCGTTGGCTCAACCTGCTCGCCCAGTGGGGGCATCTGCTCATGGTCGGTGTCTGGATCGGCGGGCTGGCATGGCTGCTCGCCGGCATCCGGGGCCGCCCGCGCAGCGAGACGGCCGGTGTAGCGCTGCGCTTCTCGCGCCTGGCGACCTGGAGCCTGGCGGTGGTGGTGCTGACCGGGCTGTTCCGGGCGGTCCAGGAGCTCGGCGGCTGGCAGCGCCTGCTCAGCACCTCCTTCGGCCGCACCCTGGACGTGAAGCTTGGGCTCTTCGTGGGGCTGGCGGTGCTCGGGGCGCTGAACCGCTTCCGGGTGGTGCCGGCGCTGGCCGCGGGGAGCGGCCGGCTCGCCTGGTTGCGCCACACGGTCCGCGGGGAGCTGTGGCTCGCGGGCGGGGTGCTGCTGGCCGCCGCCCTGCTGAGCGAGCTGCCACGGGGCATCGACGTGAGCACCGCCACCGCCACCGCCACCGCCGCGGCGGGCGGATGGGACTCCGGGCGGGGCCTCCAGGCGAGCGGCACCGACTACACCACCACGGTGCGCGTCACCTTGCAGGTGACCCCGGGCGCCGCCGGTCCCAACCGCTTCCTGGCCAGGGTGGCCGACTATGACACCGGCGCGCCGCTGCAGGCGCGGCGCGTGCGGATCAGCTGCTCCCTGCCCGCCAGGCCGGAGCTGGGGACCACCGAGCTGGATCTGGAGCGCGGCGCCGATGGCCGCTGGCACGGTCAGGGAGCGGTGCTGTCGATCGCCGGGCACTGGTCGGTCACCACCCTGGTCGAGGGCGCCTCCGGGGGCGTGACGGTGCCGCTGCAGCTGCAGGTCAGCATGCCCGCCATGCGCTGAGGCTGCGGCGGCCGCCCAGGCCCCGGCCCTGGGGCTGACCCGGACCCCAGGGCCGGGGCTGTCCCGTCCCGGAGCCTGACCCAGGCTCCGGGACGGGCGGGCCCGGCGAACGCTCACAGCATCCGCTAATCAATTACTAACCGGACGCCTTTACAGTCCCGGGCATAGTGCGCATAGACTTCGTCAAGAGGAAGCAAGGCAGGACTGTGCAACGGGACGATCGTCGGAAGCGCCGCGCGGCGCGCCACCGAGAATCAACGCCGCGGGAGCCATCGACATGGCCAACCTTCAAGACGTCCGCACAAACCGGTCTGAGCTTCGCCATGCGCTGAGGGAGGGCGGCCTATGACCGCGCCGGTCGACTTTCTGCTCCTAGGCCCGCTCGAGGCCCGCCAGGCCGGCAGGCCGCTGCGGCTCGGCAGCATCAAGCACCGCGTGCTGCTCGCCAAGCTCCTGCTGCACGCCAACCAGGTCGTCTCCACCGACGAGCTGATCGACACCGTCTGGGGCGAGCAGCCGCCCCTCACCGTGCGGCAGTCGTTGCAGAACCACGTCGCCTCCCTGCGCAGGGCGATCGAGGCCACCGGCGCGCCCGCCAACCCACCCCGCACGCTGCGGACCCGTGACCCGGGCTACCTGCTGGAGGTCGACCCGGACCAGCTCGACCTGCACCGATTCCGCCGGCTGGTCGACGAGGGCCGCGGCACGCTGGACGGCGGCGAGGCGACGACCGCGGTCCGGCTGCTGCACGAGGCCCTGTCGCTGTGGCGCGGCCCGGTGCTGTCCGACGTGGTGGCGGCTGGGGCGGCCTGGCCGGAGCTGGTCGGCATCGACGAGGAGCGGGTCGCGGCGCTGGAGGCCCGGCTGGAGGCCGATCTCGCGCTCGGCCGGCACCTGGAGATGATCGGCGAGCTGGAGGGACTGGTCCGCCTGCACCCGCTGCGCGAGCACCTCCACGGCCAGCTCATGCTCGCCCTGTACCGTTGCGGCAGGCAGGCGGACGCGCTGGGCGCCTACCGCGCCGCCCGCCGCATCCTGGTGGACGAGCTGGGCATCGAGCCGAGCCTGCGGCTGCAGCGCCTGGAGCAGGCGATCCTCGCGCAGGACCCGGCGCTCGAGCTGCTCGGGCCGGCCGGTGCCGAGCCCGCCGTCGCGGTGGGCGCGGAAGCGCTCGCGACCGCTGGGCCCGCCAGGGCGAGCGAGCCGGGCGCCGCCGAGCGCAAGCTCGTCACCGTGCTGTTCGCCGAGGTGGACGAGCCGCCCGCCGAGCCGGGCGAGCGCGACCCCGAGGACGTCTCCAACATGCTCGAGCGGCACCTGGAGCGGATGCACACCGAGATCTCCAGCTTCGGCGGCGTGGTCGAGCACGCCATCGGCGGCACCATGATGGCTGTCTTCGGCGTGCCACAGACCCGCGAGGACGACCCCGAGCGCGCCGTGCGCACGGCGCTGGCCATCCGCGACGCCCTTAGCGGCGGAGCCGAGCTGCGCATCGCGGTCGCCACCGGCGAGGCGCTCGTCACCCCGGGCGGCCGCCCCACGCGAGTGGCCGGCGACCTGGTGACCACCTGCTCGCGCCTGCAGCAGGCCGCGCCATCCGGGTCGGTGCTGGTCTCCGAGGCGACCGAGCGCGCCACCTCCCGGGTGATCAGCTATGGCCCGGCCAGCCTGCTGGCGCTGGCCGGGCGCGCCAGGCCGGTGACGGTGTGGAGCGCGCTGGAGCCGCGCAACCGCACCGGGCTGGACGCGCTTGCCGCCCGTCCAGTGCCGCTGGTGGGGCGTGCACGGGAGCTGGACGCGCTGCTGGACGCCTCCGAGCGCACGCGTGGCACCGGCAGCCCGCAGCTCGTGACCCTGGTGGGGGCGCCGGGTATCGGCAAGACCCGCCTGGTGGCTGAGCTGTGGCAGTCGCTGGAGGCCGACCGCGACCTGATCGCCTGGCGCCACGGACGCTCGACGCCCTACGGCGAGGGCGTCACCTTCTGGGCGCTCGGCGAGATCATCAAGGCGGAGGCCGGCATCCTCGAGAGCGACACCGCCGACCGCGTCGACCGCAAGCTCGCTCAGGCCGCCAGCTATGCGCTGGCCGGGGTACCGGGCGCGGCCGCCTGGGTGACAGCGCACCTGCGGCTGCTGCTCGGTGGGACCGACGAGCGGTCGCGGCCGCGGGCGGGCCGTCAGGAGGAGGCGTTCGCCGCCTGGCGGCGCTTCCTGCACGGCCTCGCCACCCGCCGGCCGCTGGTGCTGGTGGTCGAGGACCTGCACTGGGCCGACGATGCCCTGCTGGACTTCCTGGAGAGCCTGCTCGACCGTACCGGCAGCCCGCCCGGCTCGATCCCGCTGCTGCTGGTCGCGACGGCGCGACCGGAGCTGCTGGAGCGGCGGCCGACCTGGGGCGGGAGCGGGCCCGCGACCACCATCGCGCTGGAGCCACTGTCACAGGACGACACCATCCGCCTGCTGGGCTCGCTGCTCGCCCACCACCGGCTGCCTGGCGCGATCGGACCCCGCCTGGCCACCACCGTGGGCGGCAACCCGCTGTTCGCCGAGGAGTACGTGCGGATGCTGCGCGACCGCGGGCTGCGCACCGAGGAGCTCGAGGTCACCAGGACGGCCGATTCGCCTGCGGCCGGGCAGCCGGAGCTGCCGCTGCCGGAGACCGTGCACGCGATTGTCGCCGCGCGCCTGGATGCGCTCTCCCCGGTCGAGAAGGCGGTGCTGCACGACGCCGCCGTCCTGGGGCGGGTCGGCTGGGCGGGAGGGCTCGCCGCGATCGGCGGCCACGACGACGAGACCATGGAAGCCTGTCTCGACCGTCTCGAGGCCAAGGAGTTCCTGTACAGGACGCGGCGCTCCTCGGTGGCCGGAGAGCGCGAGTACGGCTTCCGGCACGTGCTGATCCGCGACGTTGCCTACGGCCAGATCCCGCGGGCCGAGCGCGCGGACAAGCACCACCGGGCGGCTGCCTGGCTCGAGTCGCTGTCGGTCGACCGGGTGAAGGAGCGACCCGAACGGCGCGGGGCCGCTCGAGCGGAGCTGCTGGCCCACCATTACGGCCGGGCGCTCACCTTCGCTCGCGCCGCTGGCCAGCCGAGCGACAGTCTGGCCGAGCGGACCCGCCTGGCGCTGCGCGACGCCGGCGACCGGGTGACCGCGCTGGGCGTGCACCACACCGCCGCCCGCTACTACGCCCGCGCGCTGGAGCTGTGGCCGCGGCAGGACCCCGAGCGACCCGAGCTGGAGTTCCGCGCCGGCCGTGCCCGCTACCACAGTGACGGCACCGGCGAGGAGCTGCTGGCGCAGGCACGCGACGGGCTGCTCGCGCTGGGCGAGCGGGAACGCGCGGCCGAGGCCGAGATCATGCTCGGCCAGCACGCCTGGGAGCACGGCCGGCAGGGGGCTGGCGAGCACGTCCGGCGGGCGCTGGCCCTCGTGAAGGACTCGCCGCCATCGCGCTCCAAGGCCATCGTGCTGCGTGGCGGGATGATGTACGCGATGATCGCCGAGCATCACCACGAGGCGCTCGTGCTCGCCCGTCAGCTCCTGGCGATGGCGGTCGAGCTGCGCATGCGCGACATCGAGGCCGCCGCGCTGGAGATCATCGGCGGGGCCAAGGTGTTCGGCACCGGCGACCCCAGCGGCCTGGCCGATCTGGAGCGCAGCATCGCGATCAGTGAGCAGCTCCCGTCGCTCAACCCCGCGGGCTCGTACCTCAACCTGGCCGGGCTGCTCTCGGTCCTCGGGGACCTGCCGCGGTGCTTCGCCACCTGGACGGCCGCCTGGCGGTCCGCGGAGCGCTTCAGCGTGCCGCATCGGTTGCGCGTTGTGGAGTTCGAGCGCGTGTCTGAGCACTACTGGACCGGGCGCTGGGACGGCGCGGTGCGCAAGGTCGACTCGCTGGTGGCCGAGTCCGCACGTGCCGGGGGTCATGTCATGGAGTGCCGCTGCCGCATCTGGCGAGGTCGGATCCGGCTGGCCCGCGGCGAGCTCGAGTCGGCCATGGCCGACTCGGTCGCTGCGCTCGAGCTTGCCCGGGTCTCGGGCGAGCCACAGGACCTGGACCCCGCGCTGGCCTTCGGCGCCCGCGCCCTGCTCGCCGCCGATCAGGCCGGCGATGCCGGACCGCTCGTCGACGAGCTGCTCAAGAGCATGGACGGACGGCTGCTCGAGGCCAAGGTCGGCAGCGATCTTCCGGTCGCGCTGTTCGAGCTCGACTATCCGGCTGAAGCCCTCGACGGCGTGCTGCCGTCGCGCTGGCTGGAGGCAGCTCGCGCATTCGTGGCGGGGGACGCGCGGCGAGCAGCTCAGCTCTACACCGCCATCGGGTCCCGGCCGGACGCGGCCACGGCCCATCTGGCCGCGGCGCGCCAGCTCCTGGCCGCCGGGCAGACCTCCACTGGCAGGTCCGAGCTGGGCGCGGCGCTCGGCTTCTACCGCGAGGTCGGCGCGAGCGCCTGCCTCCAGGAAGCTGAGGATCTGCTGTACACCCTCGCGTAGGTCCGGGCGACCTGCCCCCGGACGCCGAGGGCTGAGCTGACGGCGCGGCCATCGCCCATGCCCTTGGTGGGCCAAGGTCCAAAGAGCAGCGGCGGCCCATCGGGACGCCGCCGCTGTGGGGTGGGGCCGGATTCAATGCCAGAACCACGTCATCGGCTGGACGAGCCCCCCGACCAGGAGCGCTGCGGCGCCTGCGGACAACACGATGAGATACGCACGTCGTAGGGTGCGCATGGGCCAGTGCTTGGAGTCGCGCATGAGGGCCTCCCTCGTCCTTCGTGCGTACCCCCGCGGTCGCGCACGAGTGAGTGTGGAGTGATGATAGAGATCTCTCTCTCTCGTGACAAGCCAGTAGTTTCACAGAATGAGAGGCATCCCCGGCCAAATGATGCAGAAACGCCTCTTATCCGGTAAAAAGATGCCAGAAAATGCCACCTACCGGCCAGCCGGACGGAGAACAGGTGTTCGATTCCGTTCGATTCTGGAGCCTTGGCTGGCCGGAACCGCTGCTTTTGAGGCCTGCATGGGGGACATTGCGTACGTAGTTCTGGCGAGGTGCGCCCGAGGCCCGCGGGGAGTACAACAACAGAGGGAGATCTCTCTCACTATTGACCCGGTCAGAGGAAGGCTGGATCAACATGCCTGAGACGCCTCGCGAACGGCTTCTCGAGACAGCCACGAACCTCCTGTACAGGGACGGCATCCAGGCTGTCGGGATCAACCGTATCGTGGCCGAGGCAGAGGTGGCGCTCATGACCCTCTACCGCCAGTTCGGTGACAAGGACAAGCTGGTGGCGGCCGCGCTCGAGAACTGGAGCACCCAGTGGCTCCACTGGCTCGCCGATCACATCGATCGCCGTGGCGACGACGCCAAGGCCCGCGTCGCAGGGCTATGGGACGCGCTCGACGAATGGTTCTCGAGCAAGGGCTTCCGCGGCTCCTTCATTGCCAACGCCGCCACCGAGTTGCGCGGCGAGCCCGGTCACCCTGCGCACCGCGTGATCGAGGGCCACCGGCTGGCCATGCGGCATCTGCTGGAGGACCTCGCCAAGGCGGCCGGGGCACACGACCCGAGCGAGGCGGCGACCCATCTCCAGGTGATCATCGACGGCGCCACCTCGGTGGCCATGGTCGACCGCACGCCCGCCCCGGCGCGCAATGCACGCGCGCTGGCCAGCGCCGCGCTCGCCGTCGGCGCCGTCTAGCTCGTCGGGCCGCCGCTGTCCGCCGACAGCGCCACCAATGTGAGGCGCCGCGCGACACGCGCCACCGACGGCTGCCCGTCGATCAGCGCGCCGACCACGGCGCCCTCGTAGAGCATCTGGAGCTGGCTGGCCAGCCCGGCCGGGTCGTGCACGCCGGTGGACTTGGCCAGCTCCTCCAGCAGGTGCCGCAGCGAGCGACGCTGCTCGGTTACGCCGCGCAGCTCACGCGCCGCGCCTGACAGGAACGACCCGTCGAAGTCGTCGCTGGCGAACCACTCCTCGAGCACGTCCCAGAGCACGAGCAGGCGAGCCTTGGGCGTGTCGCCCCGCCGATCGAGCTCCTCGGCGAGCCAGTCGATCCAGCCCTCGCTGGTGCGCTGTTCTACGTCCACTCGTCCCACCCCTCTTCCCCCCTCTCCCCCTGGGTCGAAGGGAGCCGGTCAAAGAACCGGCCGCTTACAGCAAACCTCTCAAGGCTGCACTCATCCTCGTATTCCTGGAGTGCTGGCGCAAGACCGCAGAGCCGAGCAGATGGCCCAATCGTCAGAAAGCTTAGGCCAAGTAGGCACTTTGTCGAGATTTCGTTTCCACGTAATGAAACTCGCTCTTTGGTCAAGAGAGATAGATAGATCTCTATCATGAAATCACCGATCACACAACGGCCCACCGTCCTGCGAGTGCCGCAGCGCGCGTCTGGGGGGCAGGCTCGCCCAAGCGACGGAGTCGACTTCTTCTACGTGTGGCACCAGCCGCCGACGGACGAGTTCCCGACGGTGAGTGAGGCGTCGTTCGAGGTCGAACGTATTGAGGTGAACGAGAGGAGACTGGCGATCTGCACCACGAAGAACGTGGACGAGGACCGTCTGCTGGTCACGTGCCGAGACGAGCGCCTCAGCGAACTCGTCGGTCAGCGGGTCAGGGTCGAGGCGACCTTCAAGGTGAAGGTGCCCAAGCGCGCGCACAGGATCCACCTCAGCGTTCCCGTTCCCGCCCATGCGGACTGGACCAGCAGAAGCACAGAAGGTCATAACGTCCAGTCTCGTCTCGTTATATGCATTTCTGCGCACTGGTGGCAACGAAACTCCTACGATAGGCTGCCGCCGCCCTGCAACCTGACGGACGGAGTTCGCACATGTTCTGCTGGAGCAGCGGACGGCAGGAGGGCGGGAACGGCGGCGATGGTTGGGGCAGGGGCAGGTTCTAGACGCAGCGCTCTTCGCGCCGGGCATGTGGGCGTGAGCCGCCTCTCGTAGGTCAGCTTTCCTGGTCTCGGAGGCGGCTTTTTCGTGGGCCGAGGCTCTCCGCTGGCTGGCTCGACGGTTGTACGCTGCCAAGCAGAGCTGTCGGGGAGATCGCAATCCGGGAGGGACGTGAGGGAGGCCCGCCGCCCAATGGCCGATTCCTCAGCGCTCGGCGGGACCGGCACTGCCGAGCGCAAGCTCGTGACCGTGCTGCTCGCCGACGTGGACGAGGCGGCCGGAGCCTGGAACGAGCCTGACCCGGAGGACGTCAACCTCGCCCTGGGCGAGCACGCCGCCCGGATCCGCGACCAGGTCCGCCGCTTCGGCGGCGTGGTGGAGCACCGGGTCGGCGGCCGGACCCTGGCGGTGTTCGGGCTGCCGCGGACCCGTGAGGACGACCCGGCGAGAGCGGTGCTGGCGGCGCTGGCGATCCGCGACGCCCTCGGCGGCCCCGCGGGCGCCGTCCGGCCGCGCCTGGTGGTCGCCACCGGCAGAGCGCTGGTGCGCCTTGGCGGCCAGGCGCCCGGCAGCCAGCGGGTGCTCGGCGACCCCATCACCACCTGCGCCCGGGTGCTCGAGGTGACTCCCCCGGGCGCCGTGCTGGTCACCGAGCCGACCGTGCGGGCCAGCGAGCGGGCGATCCCCTACGGCCCGGCCAGCCTGGTCACCCTCCGTGGCGGCGAGCCGCAGGCGGTGTGGAGCCCGCTGTCGATCCCTCCGCCACCCGGACCGAGCCGCTTCCCGCCGCTGGTGGCCCGCGACGCCGAGCTGGCCGTGCTGGCCCAGCAGCTGGCGGAGGCACGCTCGACCCGCACCCCCCGGATGGTGACCGTGCTCGGCGCGGCGGGCATGGGCAAGAGCCGCCTGCTGGGCGAGCTGGCCGCGGTGGCCGAGGCAGGCCATGAGGCGGTCACCTGGCGGCAGGGGCGCTCGCCGGCCTACGGCGGCGCCATGGCGCTCGGGGCGCTTGCCGAGGTGGTCAAGGCCGAGGCCGGGATACTCGAGAGCGACAGCGCCCTGCAGGCGGAGCGCAAGCTGCTCGGCACGGTCGAGCGGGTGCTGGGCGGCGGCGGCGGCACTGAGATCACCCGCACCGCCGCGCACCTGCTGCGGCTGGTGGGCGGCGGTGCGTCCACCGGGACACCTGTTCAGGTGGACGCCGGCGACCACCGCGAGGAGATTCTCGGCGCGTGGCGGCGCTTCCTCTATGCAATCGCCGGCAGGCGCCCGCTTGTGCTGGCGATCGAGGACGCCCAGTGGGCCGGCGACGCGCTGCTGGACTTCCTCGAGAGCCTGGTCGATCCCGAGGTCGCGGCGCAGGCCGGCCCGGCGGCGCTGCTGGTGGTCGTCACCGCCCGTCCCGAGCTGGCCGAGCGCCGCGCCGGGTGGGAGGTGCCCGGCGCGGGCGTTGGCAGCGTGATCCGCCTCGAGCCGCTCGCCGACAGCGCCACCGCCGAGCTGATGGCGGGCCTGCTGGCCCATCACGGCCTGACTGCGGCGGTCGCCCCGGAGCTGCTCGAGCGCGTTGGCGGCAACCCGCTGTTCGCCGAGGAGTACGTGCGCATGCTTCGCGACCATGGGCTGCGCGGCGAGCAGCTCGAGGGCGCGGCGGCCGAGCTGGCCCTGCCCGAGACGGTGCACGCGATCATCGCCGCCCGGCTGGACACGCTGCCATCCGACGAGAAAGCCGTGCTGCAGGACGCCGCCGTGCTCGGCCAGGTCGGCTGGGTGGGCGCGCTGAGCGAGATCGGCGGCCACGAGCGCGCCAGCCTGGAGCGGTGGCTGCGGCGGCTGGAGGACAGGGAGCTGCTGCACGTGAGCGACCGCTCCCAGGTCGCCGGCGAGGTCGAGTACGCCTTCCGCCACGTGCTGGTGCGCGACGTGGCCTACGACCAGACCCTGCGCAACCAGCGGGCCGGCAAGCACCTCAAGGTCGCGGAGTGGCTGGAGCGGCTCGGTGGTGACCGCGCCGGCGAGCGCGCCGACCTGCTCGCCTACCACTACCGCGCCGCCCTGGACCTCGGCCGCGCCGCCGGGCTCCAGGTCCCGGGCCTCGAGCCGCGGGCCAGGGCGGCACTGCGCGACGCCGGCGACCGAGCCGCCGCCCTGGGCCTGCACGCTGGCGCCGCCCGCGCCTACGCCGAGGCGCTGGAGCTGTGCCCGCCCGAACCCGGCGACCCCGAGCGCGCCCGCCTGCTGCTGCGGCTCGGCCGCGCGCGCTGCCGCGCCGAGGGCGCCGGCGAGGAGGAGCTGCGCGCCGCGCGGGACCTGTTCCTCGCCAGGGAGGAGCCGGTGCCGGCCGCCGAGGCCGAGATGCTGCTCGGCGAGCTGGCATTCGTCGGCGGGCGCGGCGGCGAGCGCGCCGCGCGCCTGGAGCGCGCCCTGGCGCTGATCGCTGACGCACCTGGCTCTCCCGCCAAGGCGGCGGTGCTGCGCGGCTACATGTTCCACCTGGCCATAGCCGACCGGCACGCCGAGGCGCGCGCGGTCGCCGCCGAGGTCCTGGAACTGGCACGCCCGCTGGGCCTGCGCGACTTCGAGGCGGACGCGCTCGGCACCATCGGCCTGGCAAGGGTCGACGCCGGCGATCCCGGTGGCGTGGCCGACCTGCGTGCCGCCATCGCCGCGTTCGACGCGCTCGGCACGACGGGGGCGGTCACCTGGCACCTGAACCTGGCCTACGCGCTGGCCACCCTGGGCGACCTCGCCGGCTGCCACGCCGAGTTCGGGGCGGCCGCACGTGGCGCCGAGCGCTTCGGCCTGCTGCGCTTCGCCCGCCAGATCAGGCTGCAGCGGGTCGCTGAGCACTACTGGACCGGACGCTGGGACGAGGCGGTCGCGGTGGTCGACGCGCTGGCGGCCGCCCCGCCCGGCGGGGAGCGCCACTACCTCGAATGGGAGTGCCGGGTGTGGCGTGGCCGCATCCGCCTGGCCCGCGGCGACCTGGACGGGGCGCTCGCCGACTCGGCGACCGCCCTGGAGCTCGCGCGGCGCGCGACCGACCCGATGGCGCTCGATCCAGCCCTCGCCTTCCGGGCGAGCGCCCTGCTCGCCGCCGGCCGGGTGGACGCGGCCCACGAGGCCGCCGCGGAGCTGCTGGCGAGCCTCGGCGGCAGCGTGCTGGCCCCGGAGGCCGGCGCCGACCTCGGCACCAGCCTTGCCGCGCTCGGTCTGGGGACGGGCCCGCTCGACGCACGCGGCATCCCGCCCTCGCCATGGCTCGAAGCCACCCGGGCGCTCGCCGCCGACCGGCCGGACCGCGCCGCCGAACTGTACGCGCGCATCGGCGCTCTCCCGGAGGAGGCGGCGGCGCGCCTGCAGGCGGCCCGCCGCGCTCTCGCGGAGGGCAGGGCCGCCACAGGCCGCGCCTGGCTCCAGGCCGCGACGGCCTTCTACCGGCGAGTCGGGGCGCACGCGCGCCTTGCCGAGGCGCGGGCGTTGAGCGCCGGGCCCGCGAGCCGGAACATCCCCGGTCAGGACGCCTGAGCAGGCCCGGGCCCGCTTGCTCGTACCGTTACCAACGCATTAGGCGCGGGTGCGAAGGTCCCAGCATGCGCAACTCGAGCCCCAGGCACCTGTCCTCCCCACCACCACCGCGCGAGCGCGGGGGGCTGATCGGGCAGCTGCTGCTCATCGCCGTCACCATCGTCATCGGTGGCCTGCTGGCGATGGCGTTCACCAGGCACGGCGATCAGGTGGAGACACCGACCGCGGTGCCATCCGATACCACCGGTGCGCCCCCCAGCCAGCCGCCGCCCACGGCGAGCACCCCCGCCGCGAAGCCGGCGCAGGGAGAGCCCACTCCCGGCTCGCCCTCGTCCGGCAGCTCCGCCGTGGGCGGCGGCAACCTCCTCCGGAATCCTGGGTTCGAGGACGACCTCAGCGGCTGGCGGGCGATCGGCGGCGCCAGTCTCGAGCTGGTCAGCGCAGCGCGCGAGGGGCAGCAGGCCGTGAGCCTGACCGCTGGATCCGGCACCGACCCGGGCCTGACCGCCCGCCAGGTGACCAGGTGCCAGCTGCACAGGTCGTACACGGCGACCGCCTGGGTGCGCGCCAGCGAGCCGGGCACCACCGTCGAGCTCAACCTGGTCGAGTACACCGGCGACCGGCGCCTGGCCACCGACGTCGCCGGCCACCTGCTGCCCGACGGCGAGTGGCAGCGCATCGAGGTGGAGCACGTCGCCCACAGGCAGGGCACCGAGCTCGCCGTGGAGGTCGTCGCCAGCGGCCTGCCGCGGCAGGCCGAGCTGCTGGTCGACGCCGTCGAGGTGCGGCTGGCCGGCAAGACCGACGCGTTCACCCCGAGGACCACCTGATGAGCCCCATCCACCGACTCCCACGCCCGATCCCCCAAGGGCCGTACCGGCTCTGGGCGAGAAAGGAAGGCACGACGACAATGCGACCGCTCCGGTTCCTGCTGGCCGGTGGCGCGATGGCGCTGCTGCTCATGCCGGCGACGGCGCTTGCGCAGACTCCCCACGCCGCCCTGCATGACATGACCTGCACCGGCATCGACGCCGTCGGCGCCGACATGCCGAAGAGCGCCACCCTGGAGCTCACCCTGGTCGACCAGGACAACAACACCACCCTGGCGCACCAGGCGGTCGAGACCACGCCGGAAGGGACCTTCAACACCACCGTCCAGGCCCAGCTCAACAAGGTCGCGAGCCTGCACCTGACCGTGAGCGCGCCGGACGGCACCGAGATCGCCTTCGCCAACCACGAGATGGACAAGATGGCGCCCATGTGTGACCTGCCCTTCACCGGGACACGCGGCGGCACGCCGCTGCTGTTCGGCAGTGGCGGGCTGCTCGCGCTCGGCGCCCTGAGCCTCATGCTAGCCACCCGCCACGCCCGCAAGACCCGTGGCGCGGGGGAACGGGCCGACTGATCGCTCGGCCGCTGAAACGAAAGGGATGCGCCGATGGCTGCCGCACTGCCGCCTTGGTCTCCGCAGCCGGTCCCGGACTACACCCCCCTCGGCCCGGCACCCGAAGCGGGACCGAACTGCGCAAGTAGGCTGCATCGGCATGCGGCAGCCTTCAGCGCATCCCCAGACCGTTCCAGCGGCCTCGAAACCGGAGCAGCGGGCGTCGGCCCCGCCACGCCCACCGCTCCCCCGATGCCTGGGCCGGCGGGGCTTCCTCCGCCCCCGCAGCCCCGCCGGCCCAGCTCACTGGAGGTCGCCGTGGAGGCCGACCCGCCCGACCAGCCCGGCGAGCGACTCGCCGCCATCGCCCACGAGCTGCGCACCCCCCTGACGAGCATCATGGCCATGCTGCTGACCGTGGAGCAGCGCGGCTCCCAGCTCGGCCTCGGGCAGGTCATCGACTACGCCAGGACCGGCCTGCAGCAGGCCAGGCGGCTCAACAACATGATCGACCAGCTCCTGAGCACCGCGGAACCGCGGCGGGCGAGGACCGGACCCGACCCGGCCGAGCGCGAGCTGGTGGACGCCGCCGACCTCGCGCGTCAGGCGGGGCATGTCGCCAGCCTGACCTATCCGGGCAGGCCTGTGGCGGTCGAGGTCGGCGGCCCGCTGCTCGTGCGCGTGGATCCCAATCAGGTCCTCGAGGTGCTCGACAACCTGCTCGGCAACGCCGACAAGTACACGCCGCCCGGCACGCCGATCTGGATGGAGGCCGGCCGCTCGGAGGGCCGCGCGGTCCTGGCGGTCGAGGATGCCGGGCCCGGGATCCCGAGCCAGGAGCGCGAGCGCATCTTCGAGCAGTTCACCCGCCTGGACGACGGTCTCTGCCAGGAGCCTCGGGGACTCGGGCTGGGCCTGACCATCGCCCGCCAGCTCGCCCGTGCCCAGGGTGGCGAGCTGGCCGCGGTCGACCCGAGCCGCCCGACCGGTGGAGCCCGCTTCGAGCTCCACCTGCCCCTGGCGCCGACCCGCCGGCGCCGCTCAGGGCTGACCGGCGCCATCATCCCGTGACCGCGGTCCCCGATCGCCGTGGGGGGAGTGGACTCCCCCCACGGCGGCGGTGGGACCGGCGCCTCACGCGAGACGGGCGCGGCGGCGGAAGGCGAGCACGGTCAGGCCGAAGGTGACGCAGCAGAACAGCCCGACGGCGAGCAGTCCCTTGGCGAGCAGCGCGGCGTTGACGTGGAAGAGGAAGCTGCGCGCCGCTTCGAGGACGTAGGTGATCGGGTTGATGGCGACCGCCGTCTTGAACCATCCGGTCATCAGCGGTCGCGGCAGCGTACCCGGGGTCAGGAACAGCAGCGGGAAGAAGATGACAAAGGCAGTCTGGGTCGCCCGTATCGAGCCGGTGGCCAGCGCGATCGCCACGCTGATCGCGGCGAAGCCGACGCCGAACAGGACCGTCAGCCCGAGCAGGCCCAGCGCCCCCAGGACCTCCGGCCCGGCGAAGCGCACGCCGATCGCCCAGCCGAAGCCGATCAGCAGCACGCTGTAACCGATCACCGCGACGACTTCGCCGAGCAGCGTTCCGATCACCATCGCCGAGCGGTGCACCGGTGTCAGGCTCAGCTTGTCCCAGTAGCCGTTGGCGATGTCGAGCACCAGCGCGTTCCCGCCAGAGGTGTTGGCGGCGGCGAACAGCACCGCGACCGGGAGCTGGAAGGCGGCGTAGTCGGAGATCCCGAACGCCCGCTCCGCCACCTTGCCGAGCGCGCCGAGCTGGACCACGAAGAAGAACAGGGGGATGGTCAGCGCGGGGATGAAGGACTCCGGCTCGCGCAGCAGGGCGCGGACCGACCGTCCGGTCATCGCGCGCACGTCGGAGAGGAGGCCGGCCGGCGCCGCCAGGGTGCGCGGCTCGGCGCTGGTCGCGGTCATGCGCCGCTCCTCACGCGCTTGTCGTCCATGGTGGCGTCGCGGCTGGCCGCGGTGGACAGCCGGCCGCCCGTCGCCGCCAGGAAGACGTCGTCCAGGCTCGGGCGGGACACGCTGATCGGCCCGGTGGTGACGCCCGCCCGGTCCAGGCCGCGGACGATCGTGGCGATCATGCGGGGACCGTCGGGCACGAACAGGGTGTAGCCGCTGGCGGTACCGCGCAGCTCGCCGCCGGGCAGCGCGCCGCCGGCCTGCATGTCGAGGATGGCGACCCGGGCGGCGCCGGACTCCTGGTCGCTGACGGCGATGTCGATCACGTCCGCGCCGACCCCGGCCTTCAGCGACTCCGGGGAGCCCTCGCGCACGATCCGGCCAAGGTCGATGATCCCCACCCGGTCGGCGAGCTGGTCCGCCTCCTCGAGGTACTGGGTGGTCAGGAAGATGGTGGCGCCGAACTGGCGCCGCAACTGCCGCACCCGATCCCAGATCAGGCTGCGTGAGGTGGGGTCCAGGCCGGTGGTCGGCTCGTCCAGGAACAGCACCCGCGGCCGGTGCAGCAGCGCGGAGGCAAGGTCCAGGCGGCGCTTCATGCCGCCCGAGTAGCCCTGGATGCGCCGGTCGAGGGCGTCGGTCAGGCCGACCAGCTCGGTCACCTCGTGCACCTGTTGCGCCAGCACCCCGCCCCGAAGCCCGTACAGGCGCGCCTGCAGGGTGAGCAGCTCGCGGCCGGTCTGCCTGGGGTCGAGGCCGGCCTCTTGCAGGGCGACGCCGATCAGGCGCCGGACCGTGGTCGCCTCGCCGACGACGTCGTGACCGAGCACCGAACCGGACCCGGAGGTCGGCTCGAGCAGGGTGGTGAGGATACGGACGATGGTGGATTTCCCGGCGCCGTTCGGCCCGAGGAAGCCGTAGATCTCCCCCTCCTCGATCTCGAGGCTGACCCCACGGACGGCCTCGATCTCGCCGAACCGGCGCACCAGATCGGTGGCTTGAATCGCTGTAGGCATGTGTCGAGTGTAGAGAGGTCCCGCGACAGTGCCACTCCGAATTCGCTTGACCGTTCCTCGGCGACCACCGACCATCTTCCGGCGGGCGCCGCCGGGTCCCGTCTGCGCGCCCAACTCCAGGAATGATCGATCATGCTCCGCGCCACCGACCTGACCGTCGAGATCGGCCCCCGCCTGCTGGTGGCCGACGCCAGCTTCACCGTCGCCCCGGGAGACGTCGTCGGTCTGGTGGGGCCGAACGGCGCGGGCAAGACGACCTTGCTCGGCACGCTCGCGGAGGCGGCCCGCGCGACCGGCGCCCTGATGGGCAGCGCCGGGCCGGCGGAGGACCCCGAAGCGACCCAGGTCCCAGGCAACCCCGGCGTGCAGCTCACCGGCACGCTGGCCTGGCTGCCGCAGGAGTCGCCGCCGACCAGGGAGTCCACCGGCCTCGCCCGGCTGCTCTCCGCGCGCGGGCTGGACCGGGCCAGGCAGGAGCTGGAGGCCGCCAGGCTGCGGATCGACGCGACCGCCGACGCGCGCGCCCGCGACCGCGCCATCAAGTGCTTCTCGAACCTGCAGGAGCGCTTCGAGATGAACGGTGGCTACCGCGCCGAGGCGGAGGCCAGGCGCGTCGCCGCCGCGCTCGGCGTGCCCGCCACCGGGCTGGACCGGCCGCTCGCGGAGCTCTCCGGCGGCGAGCGGCGCCGGGCGGAGCTCGCCAGGGTCCTGCTCAGCGAGGCGACCACGCTGCTGCTCGACGAGCCCACCAACCACCTCGACGCCGACGCCAAGCAGTGGCTGGCGGACTTCCTCGCGGACTTCTCCGGCGGCATCCTGGTCGTCTCCCACGACCTGCCGCTGCTGGACAAGGACATCACCGCGGTGCTCGCCGTCGACCCGGCACTGGCATCGGTCGACAGCTACGAGGGTACCTGGACCGAGTACCTGAAGGAGCGGGAGGTGCGCGCGGCCTCGGAGGCGCGCCGGCGCAAGGTGCTTGACCGCGATATCAAGCGGTTGTCGGCCTTCGTGGAGAAGTACCGCCACGCCAACGAGGTCATGGCTCGGCGCGCGATCGTGACCGAGCGGCGGGTGGAGCGCATGAAGGCGTCGCTGGTACCGGAGCGGCGCGGCGGGCGCAGGGTGGCGGTGCGCTTCCCCCAGCCGCCGCCGTGCGGCCGCGTCGCGCTGGAGGGCTTCGATCTGGCCCGCTCCTACAGCGGCCCGCCGGTGTTCAAGCAGCTCTCGCTCGATCTGGAGCGCGGTGAACGCCTGCTGGTGCTGGGACTCAACGGCGCGGGCAAGAGCTCGCTGCTGCGCATTCTCGCCGGGGTGGACCGCGCCGATGCCGGCGAGGTGCGCTACGGCCACGGCGCCGCGGTCGGCTACTACGCCCAGGAGCACGAGCGGCTCGAGCCGGACAGCACCGCCATGGAGGTGATGCGCGCCAGCGCCCGCGCGCCCGACGACGTGCTGCGCGGCGTCCTCGGCCACTTCCTGCTCGCCGGCGACCAGGCGAGCCAGCGCGTGGACACCCTGTCAGGTGGCGAGAAGACCAAGCTGGCGCTGGCCCGCCTGGTGGTCGGCCGCCACAACGTGCTGCTGCTGGACGAGCCCACCAACAACCTGGACGTGCAGGCGGTCGAGGCGCTGCGCTCGGCGCTGGCCGCCTACGGGGGCGCGGTGGTGCTGGTCAGTCACGACACCCCGTTCGTGCGGACCTTCGAGCCCGACCGGGTGCTGTTCATGCCGGAGGGCACCATCGACGTCTGGGACGAGGGCTACCTGGACCTGGTCGCGCTGGACTGAAGAGCTCCGGGATGAGGCCAGGGGGCCCGTGGGCCCCCTGGCCGCCCCCCCGGCGTGAGCGACCCGCCAAGCAACCTCCGGCGAGCGCTCTTGCCAGTCCATTCGGCATCCAGAGAGAACTTCTTGAGATGCTTCTGCCCGGTAGGGCGATTTCTGGACGGCCTGGCTCGTGGCCGCGCGCAGGGGCGCCGCTCGAAGGCTGACGATGCGCTACCCTCGCCTGGTCCCAAGCGGATCGGATCTTGCAAACCGCGGGCTGCGGCGCCGTGCCGCCCAGCCCGCCGCCGCAGCTTGCTGCCCCGGAGGTTTCCCTAATATGGCCGACGCCAACCTGGTGCCGATCGTCATCGAGCAGACCAGCCGTGGCGAGCGCTCCTTCGACATCTTCTCTCGGCTGCTCAAGGACCGGATCATCTTCCTCGGCACACCGATTGACGACACCATCGCCAACCTGGTCATGGCCCAGCTCCTGCATCTCGAGGCCGAGGACCCCGAGAAGGACATCAACCTCTACATCAACTCGCCCGGCGGTTCCATCACCGACCTGCTGGCGATCTACGACACCATGCAGTACGTCAAGCCCGACATCTCGACCATCTGCATGGGCATGGCCGCCTCGGCGGCCGCGGTGATCCTGTCCGCCGGCACCAAGGGCAAGCGCTTCGCCCTGCCGCACTCGACCATCCTCATCCACCAGCCATCGGGCGGCGCCCGCGGCCAGTCGGCGGACATCGAGATCCAGGCGCGCGAGATCCTGCGCCTGCGCAAGCTGCTGGACGAGATCATGGCCGAGCACACCGGCCAGACGGTGGAGAAGATCTCCAAGGACACCGACCGCGACTTCATCATGACCGCCGACCAGGCGATGGAGTACGGCATGATCGACGAGATCATCACGACCCGCCAGGTCGTCCCGGTGATCGCCTCCTCCACTGCCCCAGCCGGCGTCTCGCGGCCCGCCAGCGACGGCGGTGACCCGGAGCCGACCGCCGCGCCGCCGGCATCCTGAGCCGCCCGAGATGCCACTCGCCGGCCACGTCGTGTTCGACCTGGACGGCGTCATCGTCGACTCCGAGCCGACCCACGAGCGGGCCACCGGCGAGTACCTGGCCAGCCTCGGCGCAACGGTCGACCAGCGCCTGCGCGACGACATGATGGGACGGCGCGTGCGCGAGCTCACCGACGCGATCGCCGAGGAGTTGGGCCTCGCGCCTGCCGAGGTCCTCGCCGGGCGCGAGGCGGTCTTCTGGCGCCTGCTCGGGGAGGGGGGCGGGCTCGAGCCCATGCCCGGGCTGCACCGCGCGATCGGGCGCCTGACCGACGCCGGGCTGCCGCTGGCGGTGGCCACCTCGGGCACTCGCGCCTACGCCGAGCACGTCCTGGAGCGGCTCGGCGTGCGCGGGGCGTTCAAGGCCGTCGTCTCCGGCGAGGACGTGGTCCACGGCAAGCCGCATCCCGAGATCTACCTGCGCGCAGCCTCCCTGCTCGGCACCGACCCGGCCGACTGCGTCGCCATCGAGGACACCTTCCACGGGGTCACCGCCGCGCGTGCCGCCGGCATGCGGGTCGTGGCGGTTCCCAACGCCCTCACCGCCACCATGGACTTCAGTGCCGCCGACGCCGTCGTCGCGGACCTCGGGGCCGCGGCCGGGCACATCCTGGAGCGTCCTCCCTGAGGACGGCGACCTCTACGGCTGCGGGCGGCGCTCCTCGATCCGCTCGACCGTGACGCCCTGCTCCCGGAGCCATGCCTCGGCGCGGTCCACCTCGGTCTCCGGGCCCTTCAGCTCCAGCAGGAACCAGGCGACGCCAGCCTCGACGTCCACGTTGGCGCGGTGGACGTTGACCACGGCGCCGCTGGCGTGGGCCAGCCCGTGCAGCACCGGGCGGCGTGCCAGCTCGGGCGAGAGCGAGCAGTGCACCAGCCGCCGCGTGAGGCTCATCGCTGCCTCCCTTGGTCCGCGCGCAATGCAACCTGATGACCAGTGTCAGCTTACGGGAATGGAAGTGAGCGCAGAGCCCCGAGAGCGTTTTCCGCCAGCAATTCCCGCTGCCTGTCGTGCTCGCCATGCGTCCAAAGATTGATCTGCGTGAATCCCATGTCCACGAACTCCATCAGCCCAGCGGTGACCTCATCCGATCCACCTGCGACCGCGTTTGCAAATTCGACCCGGTCGCCGCCGCCCGCGCTGACGAGCACATCGACGTTGCAGGCGTACGTGAAGGAACCAGGGTCTCTGCCCCATCGCTCGAGCGAGCGGCGCACGTCCAGCAACGCGCGCCTGATCCGTGCTCGATCAGGGAAGGCCCGGCTCGACACCAGCCATCCATCCGCTGACCTGCCGATAAGCTCGATCATCCGGCTGCCGTGGCCACCCAGCCAGAGTGGGATATCTCGAGAAGGACGCGGATCTATGCTTCCACGCTTCAGCCGGAAGTAGGCGCCCTCGTGCGTTCCGGTCGGCTCGCGCCACAGCCTGCGGACAACGTCGAGAGCCTCTTCGAGCGCGGCGACCTTCTCCTCGGCGACCACCGCGGGAGTCCAAAGGACTCGAAGGCCTGATCGTCACCGCCGGCGCCCAGCGCCATGATCAGCCGATGTCCTGACAGCCGGTCCAGGCTCTCGGCCATCTTCGCGAGCACTGCCGGGTGCCGGTACGGCAGCGAGATCACCGACGGAACGATCCTGATGCGGGAGGTGGAGGCTGCGAGCCAGGTGATCGCGGTCCACATCTCGCTCGTCGTTCATCGACACCAAATGTCGAGATCTCAGCTCATCCGCCGTTGCCGCTGGCCAGCTCACGGGCCCGGTCCCGGGCCGCCTCGACGGCGGCCAGCAGAGCGGCACGCACAGCATGGTTCTCGAGCTCGCGGATGGCGGCGATGGTGGTCCCGCCTGGCGAGGTCACGGCCTCGCGCAGGGTGACGGGGTGCTCGCCCGAGTCGCGGAGCATGATGGCGGAGCCGATAGCGCTCTGAACGATCAGGTCGTGCGCAACCGCGCGCGGCAAGCCCAGCAGGATGCCCGCGTCGATCATCGCTTCCACCAGGTAGTAGAAGTAGGCCGGACCGCTGCCGGACAACGCGGTGACGGCATCCTGCTGAGACTCTGGGACACGGATGGTCTTGCCGAGCGGGCGGAGCAGCTCCTCGGCCTGTGCGAGATGCTCGGCGGTGGCATGGGTACCGCCTGAGATCGCGCTCATGGCCTGGTCGACCAGGGCTGGGGTGTTGGTCATGACCCGCACCACCGGCGTGCCCGCGGGTAGGTGCCGTTCGATGAAGATGGTGGGGATCCCGGCCGCGATCGACACGATCAATCGGTCGGTGGCCACAATGTGGCCAAGGCTTTCCAACAAGGCGCTCATATCCTGTGGCTTCACGGCGAGGACCAGCAGGTCGGCGACTTTCGCGGCCTCAGCCGTGGAGGGAACCTCAATGCCGTAACGAGCCCGGAGCTCCTCGGCCCGCTCCGCTCGGCGAACGGTGGCGAGCAGCTCGGCGGTCGGCTTGCCCGCCCGCAGCAGGCTGGAGAGCAGCGTCTCCCCCATCTTGCCAGCGCCGATGATCGCAACGCGGACCCCGTGGATCGGACTCATTGAATGTCATCCTCCAAAGATTGGCTTGAGATCAGGCCAACACCCTGGCGATCCGCTCCAGCGCCCAGTCGATCTCGTCCTCCTTGATGACCAGTGGCGGGGAGAGCCGGACGGTGGTGTCGTGAGCGTCCTTGCAGAGCAGCCCCTCGGCCAGCAGCATTTCGCATGCCTCCCGGGTGGTCAGCTCACCCGGAAGCAACTCCAAGCCGGCCCAGAGCCCGATGCCGTGGATGTCCTTGACCTTGGACAGCCCGGCCCCGCGCAGCCCGTCGAGCAAGCGCCTGCCGAGCGTTGCCGCTCGCTGCTGCACCTCCCCCTCGGCCACCATCGCCAGCACCTCCCGGCCGATCGCGCAGGCCAACGGGTTGCCGCCGAAGGTGCTGCCGTGCTCCCCCGGCCCGATGACCTTCATGACGTCCCAGCGGGCAACCACGGCCGACAGCGGGTAGATACCGCCGCCGAGCGTCTTGCCCAGGATGTAGATATCGGGATCGACGTCCTCATGCTCGCATGCGAAGGTCCGGCCGGTCCGGCCCAAGCCGGACTGGATCTCATCGGCAATGAAGAGCACGTCACGCTTCCGGCACAGCTCCCGGGCCGCACGCAGATACCCCGGCGGGGGAACGATCACGCCGGCCTCACCTTGAACCGGCTCCACGAGGAACGCGGCCGTGTCGTCATCGATCGCGGCGGCCAGCGCGTCCGAATCGCCATAGGGGACGATCTCAAACCCTGGCGTGAACGGCCCGAACCCATCCCGAGCGCTGGGATCGGTGGAGAAGCCGACGATCGTGACCGACCGACCGTGAAAGTTGTTGTTGCACACGATGATCTTCGCTCGGTCCGGTGCCACGCCTTTGACATCATAGGCCCAGCGGCGGGCGAGCTTGATCGCGGTCTCCACCGCTTCCGCCCCGGAGTTCATGGGCAGGACAGCCTCCATCCCGCAAAGCTCGGCGAGCGCCTGACAGAACGGGCCAAGCTGATCGTTATGGAAGGCTCGGCTGGTGAGCGTGAGCCGGTCGAATTGCTCTCGGGCCGCGGCCAGCAATCGTGGATGACGATGGCCGAAGTTCAGGGCCGAGTACGAGGCAAGCAGGTCGAGGTACGCTCTGCCGGCCACATCGTAGACCCAGACGCCCTCGGCCCGGGCCACCACGACTGGCAGCGGATGATAGTTGTGGGCACTCCAGCGCTCGACAAGCTCAATTGCTGTCGCCTGCCTGTCCTGCTGGTTCCGGGCGCGATCCACACGTGCCTCCTGTACGGCTTCGGTCGAGTCCAAGGCGAAATCTTATCGGCTTCCGCGAAGTTGACTCAGTCGTCCAGGACGGGAAGCAAAGGGACGGGCCCTGCCGGGCCCGTCCCTTCAGCCTTGCGGAGATGGACGGTCAGAAGTCCATCTCGCCGCCGCCGGGCGCGGCCGGCGCGGCGGGCGTCTTCTCCGGCTTGTCCGCCACGAGCGCCTCGGTGGTGAGGAACAGGGCGGCGATCGACGCGGCGTTCTGCAGCGCCGAGCGGGTGACCTTGGCCGGGTCGACGATGCCGTACTGGAACATGTCGCCGTACTCGCCGGTGGCGGCGTTCAGGCCCCAGCCGCTCTCGAGCGTGCGGACCCGCTCGACCACCACGCCGCCCTCGAGGCCGGCGTTGACGGCGATCTGCTTCAGCGGCTCCTCCAGGGCGCGGCGCACGATCGCGGCGCCGGTCGCCTCGTCACCGGAGAGGTCGACCTTGGTCAGGGCCTCCTGGACGCGCAGCAGGGCGACACCGCCGCCGGCGACGATGCCCTCCTCGACCGCGGCGCGGGCGTTGGAGACGGCGTCCTCGATGCGGTGCTTCTTCTCCTTCAGCTCCACCTCGGTGGCGGCGCCGACCTTGATCACGCCGACCCCACCCGCGAGCTTGGCCAGGCGCTCCTGCAGCTTCTCGCGGTCGTAGTCGGAGTCGGTGTTGTCGATCTCGGTCTTGATCTGGTTGATGCGGCCCTTGATGTCGTCCTCGCTGCCGGCGCCCTCGACGATGGTGGTCTCGTCCTTGGTGACGACCACCTTGCGCGCGCGGCCGAGCAGGTCGAGGGTGACGTTCTCGAGCTTGAGGCCGACCTCCTCGCTGATGACCTGGCCGCCGGTGAGGATGGCGATGTCGGCGAGCATGGCCTTGCGGCGGTCGCCGAACCCGGGCGCCTTGACCGCGACCGACTTGAAGGTGCCGCGGATCTTGTTGACCACCAGGGTGGCCAGGGCCTCGCCGTCCACGTCCTCGGCGATGACCACCACCGGCTTGCCGGTCTGCATGACCTTCTCGAGCACCGGGAGCAGGTCCTTGACCGCGGAGATCTTCTGGTTGGCGACCAGGACGTAGGCGTCGTCCATGACCGCTTCCATGCGCTCGGGGTCGGTCACGAAGTAGGGCGAGATGAAGCCCTTGTCGAACCGCATCCCCTCGACGGTCTCCAGCTCGATGCCGAAGGTGTTGGACTCCTCGACCTGGATCACGCCCTCCTTGCCGACGACGTCCATCGCCTTGGCGATGACCTCGCCGATCTCGGGGTCGCCGGCCGACACGGTGGCGGTGTGGGCGATCTCGTCGCGGGTCTCGACGTCCTTGGCCTGGTCCTTGATGGCCTCGACAGCGACCTCGACGGCCTTCTCGATGCCGCGCTTGAGACCCATCGGGTTGGCGCCGGCGGCCACGTTGCGCAGCCCCTCGCGGACCAGGGCCTGGGCCAGCACGGTCGCCGTGGTGGTGCCGTCACCGGCGATGTCGTCGGTCTTCTTGGCGACCTCCTTCACCAGCTCGGCGCCGACCTTCTCGTAGGGGTCCTCGAGCTCGATCTCCTTGGCGATCGACACGCCGTCGTTGGTGATGGTGGGCGCGCCCCACTTCTTCTCGAGGACCACGTTGCGGCCCTTGGGCCCCAACGTCACCCGTACGGCATCGGCGAGCTGGTTCATGCCCCGCTCGAGCGCCCGGCGGGCGTCCTCCTCGAAGGCGATGATCTTGGACATGCGCGGCTACCTCCCTTAAGGTGGGTCTGACTGTTCTGTCGTCACTTACGCTGGGTACGGCCGCTGGCCGGCCAAAATGTTAGCACTCATGATAGTCGAGTGCTGACACTCAGCAAAGTGGAGTGCTAAGCACCGCCGTATGGTGGTCCTCTGCCCTGCCGCTGCCCTGCCGCGCACGCGACCAGAGCTACCTGACAGGACCTTCGGCGAACGTCCTGAGCGCGGCGAGGGCACGGGCGCGCAGGCCGCCGGAGCGCCGGTAGCCGTCCAGCTGGCCGCCGGCCAGTGGCGGGCCGCCGCCGCTCCACCAGCTCCACCCGGAGAGCCGGGCGCCCATCCGCCCGGCCGCCTCCCCACCGGCCGCCTCCCACCCCTGAGGAAGGTCGACGGGGGGGGCCGTCCTACAGCTCAGACCGCTACTCGGAACGTGAGCATCTGTGACACCCATGTCGAGCACCCCTGCTCGGGGTTCCTCACCACCGTACGGGCGGATCGGTTCTGGTGTCGTAGGCCCCCGCCACCTCGCGGTGGTCTTCCAGGGCCTCGCACGCACCACGCTGAACGTGGGCCTGCCCGCCGTGGTCGCCCACGAGCGGCACCGGGGCGGCAACTCCACCCCGCTGGACATCCCGGTCGGCGGCGCGGGCGTCGAGGCTGGCTTTGACCTGGGCGAGCGCCCAGTTGTAGGCGAACCGACGTCCGCCGAAGCTCTGCGCGATCCGCTCAGGCTGCTCGGCGGTGGTCGGCTCGACCTCCAAGCGGAAGCCGCGCGCCATCCAGCCGTCGGGGATGGCGAACCGCTGGCCGGCACCCATCAGCGGTCCCTGCCGTCGGTGGCGGTGGGGTCGGCGTGACCGGAGAGGTTCTTCGCGCAGGTCACCGCGCGCAGCGCCCGGTTGCGGGCGCCGCGGCGCCCGTACAACCGCGCGCAGAACCTCGTCAACACGTCGATCATGTCGCCCACCAGGTCGTCGGTGGTCTCGCCAGGGTCGAGCACCACCAGCCTGCGGCCTTGCGCGGCAAGCGCCGCCTCCACGTACTCGACGCCGAAGCGGGCCAGCCGATCCTGGTGCTCGACCACGATCATGACGGCCGTGGGGTCGGCGAGTAGCCGCCGAAGCCGTGGCCGCCGGCCGTTGAGCCCAGAGCCGACCTCACAGACCACCCCGGCCACGCCGATCCCTTGCCCGGCCGCCCACGCCGACAGCCGCGCGACCTGCCGATCCAGATCGGCGCGCTGGTCGTGGGCGGACACCCGCGCATACAGCACGGCGCCGCGATCCGGCAGGCGGCCGATGTCAGGCACCTCGACCAGGATCGTGCCAGACGGCAGGCGGCGCGCAGGGACCGGCATCCTGCCCTGGCGGAACCAGCGGTAGGCGGTCTGTGGGTGCACGCCGTTGGCGCGTGCCCACGCAGCCAGCTTCATGCCCCGATATTAACACATACGTTCGATCACGAATGCTCACATCACAGCGAACAGCTCACAACCCCGATGACGGAGACCCCGAGGTCGGGGGCCCGCGCCAGCCGGAGATCCGCAGTGAGCAGCGGCACGCCGAGCGATCGGGCGGTCACGACGTAACAGGCGTCGAAGGGGGCGAGACTGGCCCGCAGCGCCCAGACGGCTTCGAGCATTCCGGTAGTGGGAAGGCGACGCACGGGCGCATCCGCGAGGGCGGCAACGGCCTTGGCGGCACGCTCGGGCGAGATATCCCCCACCCGCTCCTTTCGTCGGATCGCGCCCAAGACCTCGGCGTTCACGTGATCGGGGGCGACCGTCACGTCAACGCCCTCGAGCACCTGTGCGACCGCCTTCGCCCGCGGCAGACCCAGGAGCAGGTCGACGAGAGCCGAGGCGTCGATGCAGACCCCCCTACTCGGTCGCATCGTCGTCTTGCGGTGCAATCGGGCCGACCCGCCTGTCCAGCTCCTGCTCCCGCTCCTCCCTGAGCTCGTGGATCAGCGCAACGCTGTCGAACGGCTCCACCGGCTCGTGCGTCCTCAGGCGGGCAAGCCACGCCCGCATGGTCGGCACCTCGAGGTCATGCCGTATCAGGTCGAGCACGTAGTCGCTCACGGTCCTTCCCTCCTCGGCGGCCCGGGAGCGGATCGCGTCGTGCAGTCCCTCCGGCACGTTCTTGATCTGGATCGCACCCATTGGCCAAGCATAGCTCAATATGGGTGCCAGCAGCATGCCGAGAGCATGCTCGGCGGATCTGTGGACGACGAGGATCGCCGCCACGCCGAGCAGACCCGTGGTCCAGCAGCCCTCAGCCGGTGGGCACGAGCAGGTCGGGGGTGAGCGGCGCCAGCGCCTCCTCCAGGGCGTCGATGTTCGGTCGCACCGTCACGGTGGCGCCGGCGCGACCCTCGAGCACCTCACTGGTCTTCAGACCATGGCCGGTGATCAGCGCGACAACGCGCTCGCCACGCCGGAGCACCCCGGCGGCCGCGAGCCGGGCCGTGGTGGCGACGGTCACCCCCGCGGCGGTCTCGCCGAACACGCCGGTGGTGCGGGCGAGCAACCGGATCGCGTCGACCACCTCGTCGTCGCTCACCGCCTCGACGCGCCCACCAGTCGAGCGCACCACCTCGAGCGCCTCCACCCCGTCGGCCGGGTCGCCGATGGCCAGGGACTTCACGATGCCACTCGGCTTGACCGGGGTGACCTGGTCGCGGCCGTCGGCAAACGCGCTGGCAACCGGCGGGCAGCCGTCGGACTGCGCGCCGTGCACGCTGAACCGGGTCGACTCCACCAGGCCGTGCTCGGCCAGCGTGCGGAAGCCCTGGTGGACCTTGGTCAGCAGGGCGCCCGAGGCGATCGGCACGACCACGTGGTCGGGCAGGGACCAGCCGAGCTGCTCGGCCACCTCGAGCCCGACCGTCTTGGAGCCCTCGGCGTACCAGGGACGCAGGTTGACGTTGACGAAGCCCCAGCCGAACGCCTCGGCGGCCTGGGAGGCCAGCCGGTTGGCCTGGTCGTAGTTGCCCTGGACGGCGACGACGGTCGCGCCGAAGGTGGCGGCCGAGGCGATCTTGGCCGGCTCCAGGTCGGCCGGTATCACCACGACGCAGTCCAGGCCCTGGGCGGCGGCCGCGGCCGCGGTCGCCCCGGCGAGGTTGCCGGTGGAGGCGCAGGCGATCGTGGTCAGCCCGAAGGCGCGGGCCCGCGCCGCCGCGACCGCCACCACGCGATCCTTGAAGGAGTTGGTCGGATTGCGGGTGTCGTCCTTCAGATACAGCTCGCCCGGGATGCCGAGCGCCTCCGCCAGCCTCGGCGCGGGCACCAGCGGAGTGAAGCCCGGAGCCAGGTCGCCCGGGCCTGGCCGCGCGGGCAGCAGGTCGGCGTAGCGCCAGATCGACCGCGGCCCGGCCTCGATGGCGGCGCGGCTGAGCCGCGCTCGCAGCGTGGCCGCGTCGTACTCGGCGTCGAGCGGACCGAGGCAGTGGGGACAGGCGTACTGCAGCGTCGGCCGCTGGGCCGCGCCGCAGCCGCGACATCGGAGGAGGACGTGGTCAAGTGTCGAGTCGGCGATCAGGATCGGTGACCCTCCTTCCAGGCTCGTCGGCGAGCGCCGCGCGCCCGGTCACCGACCGCAACGCGCATCTTTCCCCGTGCACTGGCACGGGGACGGACGTGGCACCTTCCCCGGTTGAGGACCGCACGGTCGCCGGCCTGTGGCCGGGGGGGTTGCCGGGGCTTCGTCGGGCCGGTCCCTCCACCCCTCTTGATGCGTCGCCGGCTGTCTTGAGTTGTCACAATCAGATTGCCCTGGCACGCTCCGAGTGGTCAACGTCCTCGTGGGGACCGCGATGAGCGGCGCCGCTGGAACCGGAAGGGAGACCGGATTCCGGACCGAATGGATAATCTTGATCTTTGGGAGTGGTTCGGCAAGCGAACCTTCCACTACAACCAGTTCGAACCGATTAGCCAGCTACGGGCAGCCCGCGAGCGGCTCGGTACCACGGTATCGGTGGCGATCCCCGCCCGGAACGAGGCGGCGACCATCGGCAGGATCGTTCGAGTGCTCCGCAGGGCCCTGCTCGACCGTTCGCGGCTGGTCGACGAGATCGTGGTGATGGACGGCGGCTCCAGCGACGACACCGCCGCCATCGCCCGGGCCGAGGGCGCCACCGTCCACGCCGAGGACGAGGTCCTGCCGGAGACCGGCACCGGCACCGGCAAGGGCGAGGGTCTCTGGAAGAGCCTGCACGTCTGCCAGGGCGACATCATCTGCTGGGTGGACGCCGACATCCGCAACATCCACCCGCGCTTCGTCTACGGCCTGATCGGCCCGCTGCTCACCGATCCCCAGATCTCCTACGTGAAGGCGTTCTACGAGCGGCCCATCCGTGAGCGCAACGTCATGCGGCCCAGCGGCGGCGGCCGCGTGACCGAGCTGCTGGCGCGGCCCATGATCAACCTCTTCTGGCCGGGCCTGGCCGGCATCGTGCAACCGCTGTCGGGCGAGTACGCGGGCCGGCGCGAGGTGCTCGAGCAGGTGCCCTTCTCCTCGGGCTACGGCGTGGAGCTTGGCCTGCTCATCGACATCGCGACCCGCTTCGGGCCGGACGCGATCGCCCAGGTCGACCTGGAGTGCCGCATCCACAGGAACCAGGACACGCAGGCGCTGTCGCGGATGAGCTTCGGCATCCTGCAGGCCGCGCTCATGCGCCTGACCGTGGAGGGCCGCGCCAACCCCGGGCCCTACTCGACCACCCTGTACCAGTTCACCAACCAGCTGCGGGAGTACCACATGCAGCCTCACCAGATCACCACCCTGGAACGCCCGCCGATCGCCTCCGTCGACGGCTACCGGCGCCGGCGCGAGGCCGTGCTGGCCGGCCGGACGTAACGCCACCATGGCGGCTTTCGCGCTCGCCGAGGCCGGCCAGGCGCTCGGCGCGCTCGTCCCGTCGGTGCTGTTCTCCGACGTCGACGGCACCCTGGTGGGCCGGGGCGGCGCGCTGCTCGCCGACCTGGACGGCGCGCCCTCGCTGGCCGCCGCCGAGGCGCTGCTGACCGCCCGGCAGGCCGGCCTCGAGATCGTGCTGGTCTCCGGCCGCACCCGGGCACAGCTCTGGGAGGCCGCACGGCTGCTGGGCCTGCGCGACGCCATCGCGGAGATGGGCGCCGTCCTGGTACGCGACGGCAGGGCCGAGCTGCAATGGGGCGAGACGCCGCGGCACCTGGGGGAGACGCCCGCCGAGGCGCTGCGGCGCTCCGGAGCGCTCCGCGTCGTGCTCGACGGGTTCGCCGGGCGCATCGAGCCGCACGTCCCCTGGCACCAGAACCGCCAGGGCACGGCGCTGCTGCGGGGCCAGGTCGAGGTGGCCGAGGTGGACGCCGCCCTGCGGGCGGAGGGGCTCGGCTGGGCGCGGCTGCTCGACAACGGCCGCCTGCGCGGCCCGTACCCGCACCTGGGCCCCGGCGAGACCCACGCCTTCCATCTCCTGCCCGCGGCGGTGAGCAAGGCCGCAACCGCGGCCACCTATCTCGCCGCCCGGGGTCTGGCACCCTCGCAGGCCGCGGCGGTCGGCGACGGGCCGGCCGATCTCGAGCTGGCCGACGCGGTCGGCGCGATGTTCCTGGTCGCCAACGGCGCGTGGGCCGCGGCGGCGGCCGGCGAGCGGCAGGTGATCGTCACCCCGTCGAGCGCCGGCCGCGGCTTCGCCGAGGTGGTGCGGATCCTGTGCTCAGCCCGCCAGCGCCAGGTAAGGATTGAGTAAGCTGATTGCCATGGCGGACGAAGGAAGGTAGGCGGTCCCGGTGGCTGAGCTCGTGGTAGCGTCCAATCGCGGACCAGTCCAGTTCGAGATCGACGACGACGGCCACCTGACGGCCGGGCGGGGCTCGGGCGGCATGGTCGCCGCGCTCGGGCCCGCGCTGGCGGGGCAGGCGGGCACGTGGGTGGCCGCGGCCATCAGCGAGGGCGACCGGATCGCCGCGCGCCAGGTGGCCCGCACCAGCCGGCGGCGGCGCCTGGATCTCCCCCAGGGGCCGGTCCAGCTCCGCAGCCTGGTCATCGACCCGCGCCAGTACCAGAGCTTCTACAACCGGGTCTCCAACCGGACGCTGTGGTTCCTGCAGCACTACCTGTTCGACGTGGCGCGCCACCCACGCTTCGATGCCACCTTCCGCAACGCGTGGCGCAACTACCGCGAGGTCAACCGCGCCTTTGCGACCGCCTGCGACGAGGAGGCCGACCCTCGCGCCGCCGTGTTCATCCAGGACTACCACCTGGCGCTCGCGCCCGCGATGCTGCGCGCACGGCGCCCCGACCTGGGCATCGCTCACTACACCCACTGCCCGTGGGCCGATCCCTCCTATTTCTCGATGCTGCCGCACCCGATCCGGCAGGAGCTGCTCGGGGGGATGCTCGGCGCCGACCTGCTCGGCTTCCTGGTGCCGCGCTGGTCGCGCAACTTCCTGCGCTGCTGCCAGGAGGCCGGCTACCAGGTCGACCAGGAGCGCCAGATCGTGCGCACCCCGGAGGGGCGCCGGGTGCGCGTGCGCGCCTACCCGCTCGGGGTCGACGGCGACGACCTGCGCGCCCGAGCGGCCGAGCGGGACGCCATGACGCAGCACCGCTCAGTGCGCGAGCTGGCCCGCGGCCGCGCGCTGGTCGTGCGGGTCGACCGCATGGAGCTGTCCAAGAACATCCTGCGCGGCCTCGACGGCTTCGCCGCGTTCCTCGAGAGCCATCCGCGCATGCGCGGCCGGGTGGTGCACCTCGCGCTGGCCTATGCCTCCCGCCGGGACCTTCCCGAGTACCAGGCGTACACGGCCGAGGTGAAGCAGGCGGCCGAGGCCATCAACGAGCGCTTCCGCACCAAGACCTGGGAGCCGATCCGGCTGGAGCTGCGCGACAACTACCCGCGCGCGCTCGCCGCCATGGCCCAGGCCGACGTGCTGATCGTCAACCCGGTCTGGGACGGCATGAACCTGGTCGCCAAGGAGGGACCGTCGGTCAGCGAGCGCGACGCCGTGCTGATCCTCTCCCGCAATGCCGGGGCCGCCGACGACCTCGGCGACTGGGCGCTGCTGGTGAACCCCTTCGACACCGCCGAGCTGGCCGAGACGATCGGCACCGCGCTGGCGATGCTCCCGGAGGAGCGCTCCATGCGCGCCAAGGGCCTGCGCGAGCAGGCATCGGCGCTGCCGCCGCAGGAGTGGTTCTCCAGGCAGCGCCACGACCTCCAGGCCATCCGCTCACGGAGCAACTAGAAGATCTGCTGGTAGTTCTGCCCGATGATGACGTGCAGGGCGACCTCGCGGGAGAGCCGCGCCTGTGCCTGGCTGGCCGGCAGGATGGTCCTGAAGGCGGGGAAGCGAGCACGGAACGCCTCGGCGTCAGCCTTGTGGCCGTCGGTGTAGTAGATGCGAGAGACCTTGTAGGTGCCGAGGGCAGTGTTGGTGGCGACCACCTCGTAGCCGGCGCGACGGATCCGGTCGGCAACCCGACGGGCCAGGCCGGGCACGAAGACCGCGTTCAGGACCTGGACCGTGACTCCCTTGGCCGGGCGCAGGGTGGTGCCGGTCGCCCCGCCGGCCGCGGTGGTCGGCGGCGCCGTGGTGGGCGCCGCGCTGCTGGCCGGCGCGCGGCTGGTGGCCGGGGCGGCGGGCCTCGAGGTCGTTGACGCCGCGGGGCCACTGCTGCCGCTGGCGGTGACGGAGCTGGGCGTTCGCTGCCCGCTCAGCCGGTCCACGGCGACGAACAGGGCGAGGAACACCACCAGCACCGCCGCCGCGCGAGCGGTCGGACCGGGTCGCAACCTGACCTCCCTCGATGCGGTGGAGAACCGACGGGAACGGCAAAAATCTGATCGGGCCGAGCGTAGCGCCGGGCCCGATCAGTCTCTGCCTGGATTGTGCATGCCGAGACTACGGGAATCAGTCGATCCCGCGCCCGCGCGCCGGCGGTCCCGGGTGGCGCGCAGGCGCCGCAGCCGATCGACCAGAACCGGCTCGGCCTGGAGGGCCAGTGGATCGTCGAGCAGGCGGCTCAAGAGCTGGTAATAGGCGGTCGGGCTGAGCTCCAGCTCACGCCGGATCGCCTCTTCCTTTGCCCCGGCAAACTGCCACCAGCGCCGTTCGAAGGCGAGGATCGCCAGGTCGCGCGCTGGCAGGGCGGCCGACCCTTCCTCGGCAATCATCCGCGCCTCCGGTACGCACTACTCGGGGTGGCCCGCCACGCAGTTCTCTGTAGCCACCACCCTGCCGGCCAGCCGACTCGATCGCTGTCCGGCGCCGGTATTGACCCAAGATGTTGTGGTCAGCGCTACGTTAACCGCTACATATGGGGAAGGCAAGCCGGAAGGGAGGCAGGGCCTCCTGTGGACGGAAGACTTGGCAGCCGTCACCGGAGCGAGTAGATTCCGCAGCGTTTGATCACGGAATGGTCACCGAGAGATAACAAGCCGTGCCCCGCGGTCTGGCGGGAGTACTGGAACCCCCGCACCGGCAGGCGCCGGTGCCCAGACGGCCCCTCCGGCCCCCAACGGAGGGGAGGACGCTTCCCCAAGGCTCCTCGTCCGTCTGTCCCGGCTGGTCCGCGGGCACGGAGCAGTACGAGGAAAGGAGGCTGGGCTTGCCGTCCTGCGGTCGCACGTCTCCCCCCCGCCGAGCGCATCGTCGTGCGATGCGGACGCTGCTCATCGCGACCCTTGCACTCCCCCTGACGATGCTCTCGCTCGCGAGGCAGGACGGCGCCCACGCCAGCCCCGCTCGGATCGCCCAGCTCCAGAGCCAGCTCGAGAAGCTGAACCAGCAGTCGGATCAGCTTGTCGAGCAGTACCTCCAGGCGAAGCTGGCGCTGGAGGGGACCGAGCGGACCCTGAGCACGCTCCGGCACGATGCGGACCAGGCCGAGCAGACACTGCGCGACGCGCGGCAGCGGCTCGGCGAGCGCGCCGCGGCCGCCTACGTCGAGGGCCCGGGCAACAATCTCGCCGCCGTGCTCGGAGCCGCCGACCCGAGCGACACCATCGATCGCGTCCAGCTCCTCGAGCTGCTCGCCCGGCAGGACGGCGATCTGATGGCCACGCTGGACATCGCCAACAAGAACTACGACACGCGCAGGCGAGCGCTCGAGGCGACCCAGGGTCAGCAGGCCCTGGAGGTGACCGCCCTCGCCTCCAAGAAGGATGCGGCCAACCGCGCGGCGGACCGGACCCAGACGCTGCTCGCCCAGGTCAAGGCCGCCGACCGCACCCGGCTCCTGGCAGCCGCCAACAATGCCGCGCAGTCGAGCACCAGCTCCTCCTCCGGCTCGTCCGGCAGCCAGCCGTCCTTCCCGAAGGTCGCCGCCAGCGGCGCGGCCGCCAAGGCGGTTGCCTTCGCCAAGGCGCAGGTGGGCGAGCCCTACCAGTTCGGCGGGACGGGCCCTGGCGCGTGGGACTGCTCCGGCCTGACCATGGTCGCCTGGGCGCAGGCGGGCGTCTCCCTTCCCCACTCCTCCGCGGCGCAGTACGACGTCACCCGTCACATCTCCGCGGGTGAGCTGCAGCCGGGCGACCTGATCTTCTACTACAGCCCGATCTCGCACGTCGCCATCTCCGTCGGCGGCGGGATGCAGGTCGCGGCCACCCACACCGGCGACTTCGTGCGGCTGCAGCCGCTCCACAGCGGCATCGTGGGCTACGGCCGCCCGGCAGGATAGGAGACCGACAGCCTCCGAGACCCCCCGCGCCCCCCGAGAATCCCCCACACTGAAGGCCCGCAATGCCGCGGGCCTTCAGTGTTGTCGCCGGGCGGCTACGGGAACAACCCACGCATGCGATGGGCTTCGGCGACGCGGTCGACGCCGATGACCTGGGCGCTCTCACGCATGCTCAGGTCACGCTCCTGGGCAAAGGCCGAGACCTCGGCGTAGGCACGCTCCATGACCGAGCGCATGCGCCCGTTCACGTCGTCCTCCGACCAGAAATACGCCTGCAGGTCCTGCACCCACTCGAAGTAGGAGACCGTGACCCCGCCGGCATTGGCCAGCACGTCCGGCACCACCAGGCAGCCGCGGTCGTTCAGGACCTTGTCGGCGGCAGGCGTGGTTGGCCCGTTCGCGCCCTCCACGATGATCCCCGCCCTGACCGTGTCGACGTTGTCGGAGCGGATCACGCCCTCCAGCGCCGCCGGGACCAGCACGTCCACGTCCAGCGCGAGCAGCTCGCCGTTGGAGATGCGGTCCGCGCCGGGGAAGGTGGCGACGGTCGACGCCCCCGCCTCGCGGCGGTGCCGCAGGATCGCCTGCGGGTTGAGGCCACGCTCGTTGTACAGGCCACCCTGCACGTCGGAGACCGCCACCACGTTGCAGCCGGCATCATGCAGCACCATGGCCACCCCGGCGCCCACCTTGCCGAACCCCTGGATCGCCACCTTCACCCGCGAAGGCTCCAGGCCACGCTCGCGCAAGGCCATGAACAGGCAGTACATCACCCCCAGCGAGGTCGCCCCTGTCCGGCCCTCGGACCCGCCGATCGCCAGCGGCTTGCCGGTCACCACGCTCGGCACGCTGTAGCCCTGGTTGACCGAGTAGGTGTCCATGAACCAGGCCATGATCTGGTCGTCGGTGTTGACGTCGGGCGCGGGGATGTCCTTCTCTGGGCCGATGATCGGCAACAGCTCGGCCGCATAGCGCCGCGTGAGCCGCTCCAGCTCATCCTGGGAGAGGGTGGCCGGGTCGACCACCACGCCCCCTTTGGCACCGCCGAAGGGGATGCCGACGACCGCGCACTTCCAGGTCATCCACATGGCCAGCGCGCGGATCTCGTCCAGCGACACCAACGGGTGGTAGCGCATCCCGCCCTTGGCGGGACCGCGGGTGACGTTGTGGTGCACCCGGTAGCCGGTGAACACCTCGAGGCGGCCGTCGTCCCGGCGCACGGGGACCGCCACGGTCAGCTCGCGCTTGGGGGTGGCCAGCAGATCGCGCATGCCCTGATCGAGCCCCAGAACGTCGGCGGCCGCCTCGAGCTGTGACAGGGCCGATTCCCACGCGGTGGTTGTCTCGCGCAACGGCGCAGGCGCGTTGCTCACTGGTGGAAACCTCCTGGCCAGCACCATTGCCAGCCGTCGCCGAACCTAGTCCTCAGTCCTCGATCGCCGTGTCATGCCCGCCCCGCGGAGGACGCTCACGGTGGGCGCTCCGGCATCGTATGCCCAGTGGACGGGGCCATCACGCCGCCGACGAATCGTATCCTTGTGCGTGATGACCGGCTACCAGGACTCCAGCCGCGCGCCGCTCGCGCCCGCCGGGCGTGGGCTGAGCGCCACGCTCGTGGGCATGCTGGCGATCGTGGCGGTCACCTGGCTGCTCTCCCTGGTGGTGGTTGGACCGCTGGCGTACGGGATCGGCGTGGCGCTGACCGGAACCGGCCGCGCCGCGCTGCTGCTGGGGACGGCGTGCTGGACGCTCGGCGCCGGGCTGGTGCTGCTGCGCGGGGTCGAGGCACGCTTCGCCCGCCTGCTGTTCCGGGTCCGCCGGCCCGACGAGGCGGAGCTCAGGCGGATCGGCCCGGTCTGGCGGCGGGCGTGCCGCCGCGCCGGGGTCGAGCCCACCGACTACACGCTGCGGGTCGAGGACAGCCAGCTCAACAACGCCTTCGCGCTCGGCGCCCACTTCGTCGCCGTGACCCGGCGCGCCCTCGAGCTGCCCGACGAGCTGCTCGAGGCGGTGCTGGCGCACGAGCTGGGCCACCACCGCGACCTGCACCCGCTCGCGGCCACGCTGGGCTGGTGGTACCTCATGCCCTTCTCGCTGCTCTCCTGGCTGCTGCGCCAGGTGCGCACCGTCACCGGGACGCTGTCCCGGGCCTTCTCCAGCCTCAGCGGGCGCATCGGGCAGATCTCCGGCGGACGCCCGCTGGAGGGCCCGCTCGGCCTGGTCGGCGTGCTGATGATCCTCGGCGCGCTGGTGGTCGTCGGGCTCGTGCTGCTGGTGCTGCTGTGCGTGCTGTGGCTGCCGCTGTGGCTGGTGACCGGGGTGTCGCGCCTGCTGTCGGCCGCCCTCTCGCGCGCCGCGGAGTACGCCGCCGACCGCCGGGCGACCGAGTTGGGCTACGGTCCCGGCCTGATTCAGGTGCTCGAGATCTTCGCCCTGGACGAGCGGCGGGCGTCGCCGCGCGGCAGCCTCGGCTGGAGGCTCGCCTCACACCCGACCTGCCGGACGCGCATCGAAGCGGTCCGCCGCGCGCAGGCGCGCAAGAACGGCTTCACGTCCCTCAGGGGACGCATCTAGCATGGGGCCTGCGCCTGGCGGCACGCGGCGGACCGGGCCGTGGGGGCGGTTGCGCGTACCTGAGGGGAGAGATCGAGATGCTCGAGTTCGGTGTTTGCTTCTCAGCCGACCCCCCGCCGTCGCGAATGGTCGAGCTGACCCGCGCGGCGGAGGAGGCCGGCTTCGCGTACGCGTGGGCCTGGGACTCGCACGTGCTGTGGCAGGACGTCTACCCGATCTTCACGCTCATGGCGGAGGCGAGCTCGCGGATCCACCTGGGGCCGTGCGTGACCAACCCGGCCACCCGCGATCCGACCGTCACCGCCAGCACGCTCGCGACCCTCAACGACATCTCCGGCAACCGCATGGAGATGGGCATCGGCCGCGGCGACAGCGCCCGCCGGGTGATCGGCCAGCCGCCGGTCACGGTGGAGCGCATGGAGTGGGCCACCAGGCTCATCAAGGACCTGGCCGAGGGCCGGCCGGCACGCTACGACGGGACTGAAATTCAGCTCAAGTGGGCCAAGGGGACGCTGCCGGTGTGGATCGCCGCCTACGGGCCCAAGGCGTTGCGGCTCGCCGGCCGGATCGGCGACGGGGTGATCCTGCAGCTCGCCGACCCGCACGTGATCCGCTGGCTGCTGCGCTGGGTGCGCGAGGGCGCTGAGGAGGCCGGCCGCCGCTTCGAGGACGTCAAAGTGATGGCGGCCGCGCCCGCCTACGTCTCCGGCGACCTGGGGCACGCGCGCGAGCAGGTGCGCTGGTTCCCGGCGTTGGTCTCCAACCACGTGGTCGACCTGGTCAACCGCTACCCCCGCGAGGAGCTTCCCGACGAGCTGACCGCCTACGTCGCCGCACGGGACCATTACGACTACGCCGAGCACGGCCGCGTCGGTGCGGGGCATGCTTCATTCGTGAGCGACGAGGTGGTAGACCGGTTCTGTGTGATCGGCACGCCGGAGCAGTGCGATCGGCGCCTGCGCGAGCTGGAGGCGGTCGGGGTGCACCAGTTCAACATCTACTCCATGGTCGACGACCCCGACGGGGTCATCCGGACCTTCGGCAAGGAGCTGATCCCGTCCCTGACCGGCTCCCGGGCAGGGACCTGACACCAGGCGAGGAGACAGGCTCATGGCCACGATTCGGGCGGCCGTCATTCAGGCCCACGCCAACATGCCGAAGGAACGGGCGATCGAGAAGCACGTCGGGCTGATCGCGAAGGCAGCGGCGGACGGCGCCCAGATCACCTGCCTGCAGGAGATCTTCCACGGCCCCTACTTCCCGGCGGAGCAGGACCCCAAGTGGTACGCGAGCGCCGAGCCCGAGGATGGGCCCACCGTGACCCGCATGCGACAGGTCGCCCGCGACCACAACATGGTGCTGATCGTGCCCTTCTACGAGGAGGCGCAGGTCGGCGTCTACTACAACACCGCGGTGGTGATCGAGCGTGACGGCACCGTGGTCGGCAAGTATCGCAAGACTCACATCCCGCAGGTCGGACCGTGCTTCTGGGAGAAGTACTACTTCAAGCCCGGCAACCTCGGCTACCCGGCGTTCGACACCTCGGTCGGCCGCATCGGGCTGATCATCTGCTACGACCGCCACTTCCCCGAGGTCGCCAGGCAGCTCGGCCTCAAGGGGGTCGAGCTGGTGTTCAACCCCTCGGCCACGGTGGAGTCGCTGTCGCGCTACCTGTGGGAGCTGGAGCAGCCGGCTCACGCGGTCGCCAACGGCTTCTGGATCGCCGCCATCAACCGGGTCGGCACCGAGGAGCCACTGAACGCTCACAGGTTCTACGGCTCCAGCTACTTCTGCGACCCTCGCGGCCAGATCGTCGCCAGAGCCTCCGAGGACGGCGACGAGGTGCTGGTCTGCGACGTCGACCTGGCCAAGGTCCGCGAGGTGCGGAACACCTGGCAGTTCCTGCGTGACCGGCGCCCGGAGACCTACGGTGAGCTGACCGGGCTGCTGCCGTGACCGGTCCATACCGTTCCCGACGTTGCGGACTGGGAGGCGACTGATGGCGCGGACGCTCATCAGGGGTGGCACGGTGGTGACCGCCACGGAGACCATGGCCGCCGACGTGCTGGTCGACGGCGAGCGGGTGGTGGCGCTCGGCAGCGACCTCGGCGCGCAGGCCGAGCGGATCGTCGATGCCACCGGCCGGCTGGTCATGCCCGGTGGCATCGACGTCCACACCCACATGGAGATGCCGTTCGGCGGGACCTTCTCGGCCGACGACTTCGCCACCGGAACGGCGGCCGCCGCATGGGGCGGGACCACCACGATCGTGGACTTCGCCGTGCCGGAGCAGGGCGAGTCGTTGCAGAGCGCGGCGCGGCGCTGGCACCAGAAGGCCGGCCCCAAGGCGCACGTGGACTACGGCTTCCACATGATCGTCCGCGAGGTCAACGAGCAGACGCTGGCCGACATGGACAGCCTCGTCGACCAGGGCATCACCTCGTTCAAGCTGTTCATGGCCTATCCGGGCGTCTTCATGGTCGACGACGCGTCGCTGTTCCGTGCCATGAGCCGCTCGAGCGAGAACGGCGCCCTGATCATGCTGCACGCCGAGAACGGCGGCCCGATCGACGTGCTGATCCGGCGCTATCTGGCAGAGGGCCGGACCGATCCGGTCAACCACGGCCTCACCCGGCCCGCGTCGATGGAGGCCGAGGCGACCCACCGCGCCATCGCCCTGGCGGAGCTCGCCGGGGTCGCCGTCTACATCGTGCATCTCTCCTCGGCGGACGCGCTCAACGCGGTGCGCGAGGCGCGCGACGCCGGCACGGCGGCGCTGGCCGAGACCTGCCCGCAGTACCTGTTCCTGTCAGCGGACGACCTCGCGCGCCCGGGCTTCGAGGGCGCCAAGTACGTCTGCTCGCCACCGCTGCGGCCAAAGCCCCACCAGGCTGAGCTGTGGAACGGCCTGCGCTCGGACGACCTGCAGCTGGTCGCCACCGACCACTGCCCGTTCGACTTCAAGGAGCAGAAGCAGATGGGCCTGGGCAACTTCGCCAAGATCCCGAACGGCCTGCCGGGGGTCGAGGACCGCTACACCCTGCTGTACGACGGCGGCGTCCGTTCCGGGCAGATCAGCCTGAACCGTTTCGTCGAGCTGGTGGCGACCGCTCCAGCCAAGTTGTTCGGCCTGTACCCGCGCAAGGGCACGATCGCGCCTGGCTCGGACGCGGACATCGTGGTGTTCGACCCGGACACCGAGCGGGTGCTGTCCGCCTCGACCCATCACATGAACGTCGACTACTCCTGCTACGAGGGCCGTAGCGTGCTGGGCGTGCCCGAGGTCGTGCTGCAGCGCGGCCAGGTGCTGGTCGACCACGCCAAGCTCCTGGCCCAGCCTGGCCAGGGTCAGTTCCTCGCCAGGAGCCGTTCGGGCGTGTAGCCCGAAGCGCCAGCATGCTCGAGGAGCACAGGGGGATCGTGCGAGCCGCCGGGGGAATCGTCTGGCGCCGCGACGGGCACGGGGGGCGGCGTCTCGAGCTGGCGCTCGTCCATCGCGCCCTGCAGGACGACTGGACGTTCCCGAAGGGAAAGCTGTACGACGGCGAGACCGAGGAGCAGGCTGCCCGGCGCGAGACCGCGGAGGAGACCGGGCTGCGATGCCGGACCGGTGACTTCCTGGGGCGGGTGCGGTACCGGGACCGGCGCGGGCGCCTGAAGACCGTCGCCTACTGGGAGATGCGATTGTCCGGCGGGCATTTCCTCGCCAACGCAGAGGTTGACGAGCTGCGCTGGCTGACCCCCGACATCGCCCTGCAGCTGCTGAGCTACTGGAACGACCGGCGCCTTCTTCGTACTCTCATCAAAGGCGACCGCCCCCGCCACTGGGACCACTGAGATGAGCCAGACCAACGATCTGGAGACCGAGCTGGACCATGAGCTGCGTGCCGAGCGCGCCATGCTCGAGCACGCCCGCAACTACCTCGCCGCCATGCGGCGGCGCGCCGAGTCCCTGACCGCCTCCAGCGGCGGCGACTGGGTCTCGGAGGAGGTGCTCTCCTGGCGCCTGCGGCAGCGGATCGCCTCGCTCGCCGACGACGGCCAGAGCGCGCTGTTCTTCGGCCGCATCGACTACGACCACAGCGCCGAGCCCGGCGACAGGCGCTTCTACCTGGGACGCCGCCACGTCGTCGACGATGGGGGCGACCCCGTGGTGATCGACTGGCGCGCCGGCCTGGCGCACCCCTTCTACCGCGCCACCCCCAGGAACCGCTTCGGCGTCCGCCTGCGCCGCCGCTTCGGCTACCAGGGCGGCACGCTCACCTCGCTGCAGGACGAGCAGCTCGACCTCGTGCTTGACGACGGCGGGCTCACGGACCGGCTGCTGGCCGCCGAGATCGAGCGGCCGCGTATCGGCCCGATGCGCGACATCGTCGCCACCATCCAGCCGGAGCAGGACGACCTGATCCGCGCGCCACTGGGGGAGACCATCGTCGTCCAGGGCGGGCCCGGCACCGGCAAGACGGCGGTCGGCCTGCACCGCGTCGCGTACCTGCTGTACCAGCACCGCGAGCGGCTGGAGCGCGACGGCGTGCTGGTGGTCGGCCCGAGCGCCGCCTATCTCGCCTTCATCAGCGAGGTCCTTCCCGGCCTCGGCGAGGTGCGGGTGGAGCAGCGGTCAGTGGCCGACCTGGTGCCCAAGGTGCGGTCGCACGGCGGCGACCCGGCGGAGGCGGCGGCGCTCAAGGGCGACGGCCGCATGGCCGAGGTGGTGCGGCGCGCCGTGTTCCGGCACGTGCGCTGGCCCTCCGAGCCGCTGCGGCTGCGCTGGTCCAGCCGCGCCATCGACTTCCCCGTCAACGCGCTGCGCCAGGAGGTGGCCGCCCTGCTGGCGCGCGGCGTCCGCTACCACGTCGGCCGGGCGCAGCTCCGCCAGTGGCTGCTCGACCGCTGTCACCGCGAGCTCGTGGAGAGCGACGGCCTGAGTGCGCTGGACACCGCCCGGGACATTGAGCGTGCCATCGGCGGCTCGGCCGAGTTGCGCGGCTTCCTCAACCGCACCTGGCCTTCTCTGGACCCGTCGAAGGTGGTCTACCGGCTGCTCAGCGACCGCGACACGCTGGCCGAGGCGGCCGCCGGCGTCCTCGACGAGGAGGAGCAGGGCCGGCTCGCCTGGCCGCGGCGCCAGCGCGGCGGCTTCCACGGGGTCGCCTGGTCGCTCCAGGACGCGTACCTGATCGACGAGGCCAGCGACGTGATCGGCGGTATCTCCAGCTACGGGCACGTGGTGGCCGACGAGGCCCAGGACCTCTCGCCGATGCAGCTCCGCGCGATCGGCCGGCGCTGCCGCTACGGCTCGGCGACGCTGCTCGGCGACCTCGCCCAGGGAACCTCGCCGTGGGCCGCGGCTGGCTGGGAGGAGGCGCTCCCCCACGTCGGCAAGGCCACGCCGCGCCTGGAGGTACTGCCGCGCGCCTTCCGGGTGCCGCGTGAGGTGCTGGACTTCGCCAATCGCCTGCTGCCCGCCATCGCTCCGCAGGTCAGCCCGGCCGCATCGGTGCGCAGCGCGCCCGGGTCGCTGGTCCTGCGCGCCAGCGGCGCCGAGCGGTTCGGCTCCGACTGGCTCGACGCGCTGGCCGAGGCGCTGGCCGCCGAGGGCTCGGTCGGCCTGATCGTCGCCGACCCAAAGGTCCCAGAGGCACGCTCCGAGCTGGAGCGGCGACGGCTCGACTACCGCATGGTGGAGCGCTTCGACCTGGCGACCCGGCTCTCGCTGGTGCCGGCCTCCGCCGTCAAGGGCCTGGAGTTCGACCAGGTCGTGCTGCTCGAGCCCGCCGACGTGGTCGACGCCGGTCCCCAGGGCCTGCGCCGCCTCTACATCGCCATGACCCGGGCTGTCTCCCGCCTCCAGATCGTCCACGCCCGCCCACTCCCCGCCATGCTGAGCGGCTGAGATGGTTTGCGAACCAGATGGGCGGATTCTGCCCTGAGCCGGAACGGGGGAGCCTGACACGGATCGCCAGGCGATCGCTGCGTTACCGCTAGCCTGTGGCAGGGCGGATACCTCGAGCATGGAGACGGCCATGGAATACTGGACCCCTGGTAGCGCACTGGTCATCGCCGCGCATCCTGACGACATCGAGTTCGGCTGTGCCGGCACGGTGGCCCGGTGGGCACAGGAGGGCGCCCGGGTCACCTACGCGCTGCTCACCAACGGGGCGGCAGGGTCCAGCGACCCGCGGATGACCCGTGAGCGGCTGACCGAGCTGCGCGAGGCCGAGCAGCGCGCCGCGGCCAAGGTGGTCGGCGTCGATCGGGTCGAGTTCCTCGGCTACGAGGACGGGCTGCTGGAGCCGACCCTGGAGGTCCGCAAAGAGCTCGTCCGGCTCCTCCGCCGTGTCCGGCCCGAGGTGGTGGTCACCACCGATCCGACCACGCGCTACCTCGCCAACCTCTACATCAACCACCCCGACCACCGGGCGGCCGGAGAGGCGACCCTGGCCGCGGTGATCCCCGGGTCCGACACTCGACTCGCCTACCCGGAGCTGCTCGACGAGGGCTTGGAGCCGGTCAAGCTGATCGGTGTCTGGCTGATGATGAACAGCGAGCCGAACCTGGTCGTCGACGTCACCGACTTCATCGACAGGAAGGTGGAGAGCCTGCGCTGCCACGTCACCCAGATCGGCGACAGCTCCGCGGCGGAGGACGTGGGCTTCGTGTACGGCATGGCCGAGTGGGCCGCGGCCGGGCAGCCGTTCCGGTACGGCGAGGCGTTCAAGGTGTTCCGCTTCGACCAGCCCTGGCGGGCGCCCGAGTCGTAGCCAATGGAGGAGATCTGGGACCTGATCGTGGTCGGCGCCGGGCCGGCCGGCGCGGCGGCCGCGCTGGAGGCCAGGCGGCTCGCCCCCGGCGCCAGGGTCCTGCTCCTGGACCGCGCCGCATTCCCGCGCGACAAGCCCTGCGGCGACGGCATCGGCCCGCACGCCGTCGCGGAGCTGGCCGCCCTGGGAGCCGGCGCCGCGCTGGACGGCTACCCGCCGATCCGCCGGCTGCGGCTGCGCGCCCCCGGCGGGATCGAGGTCTCCGGCGTGCCCGCAAGGCCGAGCTGGGTGGTGCCGCGGCGTGTGCTCGACGAGCGCCTGGTCCGGGCCGCCGTCCGCGCCGGCGCGGTGCTCGAGCGCGAGCGGGTCCGCAGCCTGGAGCAGCGCGACGGCCTGGTGGTCGTCAACGGAGCGCTGGCCGCCCGCGTGGCGGTCGGAGCGGACGGGGCCAACTCGGCGGTGCGCCGCCTGCTCGGCGCGCCGGCCAGCCCCGACCGCCAGACCGCGATCGCCCTGCGCGGCTACGCCCCCTCCCCGCCCGGCCCACCGGAGCAGCTCATCAGCTGGGTCACGGCCGGCTGGCCGGCATACGCCTGGTCATTCGCGACCGGGACCGGGCTCGCCAACGTCGGCTACGGGCTGCTGCGCACCCACCTGGAAGGCGGCAGGGCCGAGCTGGAGCGACGACTGCGGGCCCTGCTGCCTGGCGCCGACCCCGTCCCCGGCAGCCTCCGCGCGCACCACCTGCCCTTCTCCTCCCACCGGCCGCTGCCTGGCAGCGACCGCGTGCTGCTGTGCGGCGATGCGGCCTCGATGATCAACCCGCTGTCCGGCGAGGGGATCTACTACGCGCTGCTCTCCGGCCGCCTGGCCGCCCGCGCGAGCCTGCTCGCGCCCGACCGGCCGGCGCACGCCTACCGGACCCTGCTCACGACCGCGCTCGGCCGCCATTTCCGGCATGCGGCCGTGCTCGCCAGGGCAATCCGCTGGCAGCCACTGGCCAGCGCCGCGCTGGCCGGCGCCGACGGCTCCCCCGCCCACTTCCAGCGCCTGGTCGAGCTGGGCCTTGGGCAGATCCGCATCACCCCCGCCCTGCTCGCCGGCGTCGTCGCGGGCTGGCGTGGGCTCCGTCCCATCGCGCGGTGACCGCCTCCAGCTCAGACCCGTGGCCGCAGCGAGTCGAGCGCGGCGATCGCAGCTCCCCGCGCGCCGGCCATGTCCAGGTCGGGCACCAGGGCGAACACCGCCAGCCGCGTCTGCTCCTCGCGCAGCGCCGTGTGCTCACGCACCTTGGCCAGGAACCACTCGCGAAACCGCGGCCCGGTCTCGACGACCCCACCGCCGAGGAAGTAGGCGGTCGGATCGGTGAAGTTGGCGGCGATGGTGAAGAGCCGTCCGAGCGCCATCGCCTGCTGCTCGAAGATCCTGAGGGCGAGCGGGTCGCCCTTCTCGCCGTAGGCGCGCACCAGCTTCGCGGCTCCGCCGAGGGATCCCACGCTGCCGAGCTCGTGCCCGTCGAACCTGGTCAACCAGTAAGGGAGCAGGTTCTTCTCGATCCCGGTGAGGGAGGCGACGCTCTCGGCGTCGCCGGCAAAGCCGCAGTTGCACTCGGGCAGCGGTTGCCCGTCGTCGAGCAGGCCGTGCATCGGGATGTAGACGTGGCCCAGCTCCCCGGCCATGCCAGCGACTCCCCGGACGACCCGCCCGGCCTCGATCACCCCACCGCCCAGCCCGGTGCCCACGATCGCCGAGATGGAGGAGTGCCGCGCCGCCTCGGCTCCGAAGCGCATGTGGTGGGCATACAGCGCCGCGGCGTTGGCGTCGTTGTTGTAGACGACCGGCACCGTCAGCCTGGCCTCGAGGGCGGAGCGGACGTCGAACCCGTACCAGCCCGGATGGGAGAAGTTGGTGGACCCCCTCGACGAGATGACGCCGTCCGCGCTCGCCGGGCCGGGTGTGTCCAGACCCACGGCACGGACCGACGCCCTGGTGCTGCCGGTGAGCTCGAGGACCTGGTCCATTGCCCGCACCAGCGCCTCGACGGCGAGCTCCGGGCCTTCCTGCACACGGCTGGGCGTCTCGACCAGCCGATCCACCAGGAACCGCCCGGAGGCGTCGAGCAGGGTGGCGTTGTTGCTGGTCCCGCCATTGTCGAGGCCGACGACCACCCAGGAAGCAGCAGTCCGCATGATCTGGTTCCTTGTCCGATTCCTCGCCGGTAGGGCCCGCGGCGCCCGCCGCAGCGCAGGCGCAGGGCAAACGCGACTGGCCGTTGGAAGCATACGGCCCATCCGCGGCTGCGGCCGATCCGGCCTGCTAGCATCGCCACATGACGCGACGGGCATGGCTCGAGTTCGCTGCGGTCTCGCTGCTGTGGGGCGTTCCCTACCTGTTCATCAAGGTCGCGGTCGCCGAGCTTCCCCCGGTGACCGTGGTGTTCGTCCGGGTCGTCATGGCCGCGCTGCTGCTGTGGCCGGTCGCGGTGCGGCGCGGAGCGTTGCAGGGGCTGCGCCGCCGCCTCCCCCAGCTCGTCGTGCTCTCGCTGATGGAGATCACCATCCCGTTCCTGCTGATCAGCATGGGCGAGCAGCACATCGCCTCCTCCCTGGCCGGGCTGCTGATCGCGGCGCTGCCGCTGTTCGTCGCGCTGCTCGCGCTGCGCTTCGACAGCGCCGAGCGGGTGAGCGGGCTGCGGCTCCTCGGCCTGGCGCTCGGCATCGGCGGGGTGGCCTCCCTGCTCGGGATCGACATCGGCGGTGACCGGGCACAGCTCCTCGGCGCCGCCATGGTGCTGCTGGCGACGCTCTCCTACGCGGGCTCCACGCTGGTGGTGAAACGCTTCTTCAGCGGCGCGTCCATGCTCGGCGTGGTCACCGTCGCGACCACCATCGCGAGCCTGGTGCTGGCTCCGTTCGCCGTGGCGCTCACCCCCGCCCGCCTGCCGAGCCTCAATGTCATCCTGGCGCTGGTGGCCCTGGGCGTGCTCTGCACCGCCGCCGCCCTGATGCTGTTCTTCGCGCTGATCGTCGAGGCGGGCCCGAGCCGCGCCGCCGTCATCACCTACCTGAACCCGGCGATCGCGGTCGCGCTCGGCGTCGCCGTCCTCGGCGAGCCGCTCACCACCGCGATCGTCGCCGGCTTCCTGCTGATCATCGCCGGCTCGTGGCTGTCGACCCGCCCACCGGCGGCCCGCGCCGCAGGCGTCCCAGCCCGCCGTTGAGCGCTCGACCGGTATCATCGCCGGGTTTGCCTCCGCGCAATGCCGGAGGCCAGTTTCATCTGGAGGACCTGACGTGCCCGTTATTCGTGACGACCTTCGCAACGTGGCCATCGTGGCGCACGTCGACCACGGCAAGACCACGCTGGTGGACGCCATGCTCCGGCAGTCCGGCGCCTTCCGCGCCAACCAGGAGGTCGTCGACCGGGTCATGGACTCGATGGACCTCGAGCGCGAGAAGGGCATCACGATCCTCGCCAAGCAGACCGCGATCCAGTTCGGCAAGGTGCGCATCAACGTCGTCGACACGCCCGGCCACGCCGACTTCGGCGGTGAGGTCGAGCGGACGCTGCGAATGGTCGACGCCATCCTGCTGCTGGTCGACGCCAGCGAGGGCCCGCTGCCGCAGACCCGCTACGTGCTCGGCAAGGCGCTGGCCCGCCGCCTGCCGGTGGTGGTGTGCGTCAACAAGGTCGACCGGGCCGACGCTCGGCCCGACGAGGTGGTGCGCGAGGTCGAGGAGCTGTTCCTGGACCTCGACGCCGACGAGGACCAGATCGATTTCCCGATCCTGTACACCAACGCGCGTGCCGGGTGGGCCGGTCCGCGCCCCGACGCGCTGGCCGACGACCTCGGACCGCTGCTCGAGGCGATCGTCACCACCACGCCGCCGCCGTCCTACCAGCCCGGGCACCCGCTGCAGTTCCTGGTCACCAACCTGGATGCCGACCCGTACGTGGGCCGCCTGGCGCTCGGCCGCCTGTGGCAGGGCGAGGTGCGCGTCGGCGACCAGGTGGGCGTGGCCAAGCGCGACGGCACGCTGGTCACCGCCAAGGTCACCAAGATCGTGGGCGCGACCGGGCTGTCGCATTCCGACCTGGACCACGCCGGGCCGGGCGAGATCGTCGCGCTCGCCGGCCTGGGCGACGTGACCGTCGGCGAGACGGTCACCGACCCGAACGACCCGCGCCCGCTGCCGGTGGTCTCGATCGACGAGCCGAGCCTGTCGATGCGCCTGGGGGTGAACACCTCGCCGTTCGCCGGCAACGAGGGCACCTACCTGACCAGCCGGCACCTCCGGGAGCGGCTGGCCCGCGAGGTGCTCGGCAACGTCTCGATCCGGGTGCTGCCGACGTCGGAGCCCGACACGTTCGAGGTGCAGGGTCGGGGCGAGCTCCAGCTCGCCATCCTGGTCGAGCAGATCCGGCGCGAGGGCTTCGAGCTGGAGGTGTCCAAGCCGGAGGTCATCACCAGAAAGGTCGACGGCCGGGTCCAGGAGCCCTTCGAGGCGGTCACGCTCGACGTGCCGGATGAGTTCGTCGGCGTGGTGACCCAGGGTCTCGCCAGCCGCAGGGGGCGGCTCACCACCATGGTCAGCCATGGCACTGGCTGGGCGCGGCTGGAGTTCCGGGTGCCCGCGCGCGGGCTGATCGGCTTCCGCTCGGTCCTGCTGACCGACACCAGGGGCACCGCCCTGTTCCACCACCTGTTCGACGGCTATGACGAGTGGGCCGGCGAGATCCACCACCGCCCGGGCGGCGCGCTCGTGGCCGACCGCATCGGCACCACCACCGCGCACGCGCTCGACCAGCTCCAGGAGCGGGGCGAGCTGTTCGTCGGCCCGGGCACCGAGGTCTACCAGGGCATGGTGATCGGCCAGAACGCCCGCCCCGACGACATCGACGTCAACCCCACCCGCGAGAAGCAGAAGACCAACATCCGCTCGCACGCCTCCGACGAGGCGGTCCGGCTCGTCCCGCCGCGGCAGCTCTCGCTGGAGCAGGCCATCGAGCGCGCCGGCATGGATGAGCTGGTCGAGGTCACACCCAGGTCGATCCGGCTGCGCAAGCAGATCCTGGACGCCGCCACCCGGGGTCGCGCCGCCAAGCGCGCCAGAAAGCTCGCCTGACCATGGTGCATCCTGCGGGCGCGGCCCGGCCTAATCGCGCAGGCTCGCGGGCAGCTTCACGTGTGCCGGGGTCAGCTCGGCGAACGAGCGCACCCCGAGCAGGCGCAGCGTCCTGGCGATCTCCGCGGTCAGGATGTCCACCGCACGCTGCACCCCGCGCTCCCCGCCGGCCATGAGCCCATACAGGTAGGCGCGCGCGATCAGGGTCGCTCTGGCGCCGTGCGCCATGGCGGCGACGATGTCACCACCGTTGAGGATCCCGGTGTCCAGGTACACCTCGGCGCGGTCGCCGATGGCGTCGACCACCTTCGGGAGCACGCCGAGCGGCACCGCCGCCCTGTCGAGCTGGCGGCCGCCGTGGTTGGACAGGATGACCCCGTCGGCGCCGTGCTCCACGACCATCCTCGCGTCCTCGACGTTCTGGATGCCCTTGACCAGCAACGGTCCATCCCACAGCTCGCGCAGCCAGGCGAGGTGCTCGAGGGACAGGGTCGGGTCGAAGATCTCGTCGATCAGCTCGGCCACCGTGCCGCCCCAGTGCGTCAGCGATGCGAAGGTCAGCGGCTCGGTGGTGAGCAGGTTGATCCACCACGCGGGGTGCCTCGCGCCGTCGACGAAGGTGCGCAGCGTCAGTGCCGGCGGGATGGTCAGCCCGTTGCGCGCGTCCCGTAGCCGCGCGCCCGCCACCGGCGTGTCGACGGTGAGGATCACGGCCTCGAAACCCTGCTTCCTGGCCCGCAGTACCAGGTCCTTGCCGGCGCCGCGGTCCTTCCACACATAGAGCTGGAACCACTTGCGGGCTTCGGGAGCCGCCGCGGCGAGCTCCTCGATCGAGGTCGTGCCCATCGTGGACAGTCCATGGGGGATGCCGGCACGAGCGGCGACGCGGACGACCGCACGCTCACCCTCGTGTTGCATCATGCGGGTGAACCCCGTCGGGGCGAAGACGAACGGCAGCTCCGAGCGGCGGCCGAGCAGGTCGACCCCGAGGTCCACGCTGGCGACGTCACGCAGGGCACTGGGATGGAACTCCACGCCGGCGAACGCCTGCCTGGCCCGACGCAGGCTCAGCTCGCTCTCGGCGGCCCCGTCGGTGTAGTCGAACACCGCCCGCGGCGTCCGGCGCCGCGCGATGGCGCGGAGATCGCCGATCGTGTACGCCTTGGCCAGCCGGCGCTCGGTGGGAGACAGCGGCAGCCGGCGGGGCTTGAGCAGCTCGCGCAGTTCCGCTGGGCGGGGCAGTCGTCTGGTCGTCACAGGACCCCCTTTGCGGCGAGTTGTGGGTTGCACATTCCCCCGGTCCACGAAACCCTGACAGCAATGCCCGTCGCTGCTCGCTGCGGGTGGGAACCACGGCATTGACAGTGATGCGTGGCTATCCTGTGGTCCGTCGCTGAAGTCTCGAACGAGAGGTTGCTCTGTGCGCCGTCTTGTGCCAGCCGTCGGCTTGGCCATCGTCCTGCTTGCTGCTGGCTGCGGGAAATCCTCCTCCCCCTCCGAGCTCCCTGACAACCAGGCCGCGATGGTCAACGGCGTCAGCATCCCGGTCGAAAAGCTCACCGCCGCGACCAAGGCCGACCAGGCGGCCGCAGCCAGTCAGCAGGGCCAGCAGGGCGCGCCACCGACCGGCGCCGAGCTGGTCCGCCAGGCGCTGGGAGAGCTGGTGCAGTCCGAGATCGTCCTGCAGGGCGCCAGGCAGCAGGGCATCACCATCAGCGACGCCGACGTCGCCGCGCGGGTGAGCCAGATCCGCGCGCAGGTCACCGCGCGGAATGGCAACTTCGACGAGGCCCTCGCGCAGCGAAGCCTTACGCTGCAGCTGCTGGTCGACCAGCTGCGGCCGCAGATCGCCGCCCAGCGGATCACCGCGAAGCTGGTCCCCTCCACCATCAGCGACGCCGACCTTGCCAAGCGCAGGGCCGAGTTCCCCGAGGTGCACGTGCGCCACATCCTGGTCAAGGACAAGAAGACCGCCGACGTGGTGCACGCGCGGCTGCTCGCCGGCGGTGACTGGGGCAAGCTCGCCAAGCAGTACTCGCAGGACTCCGGCAGCAAGGACAAGGGCGGTGACCTCGGCTACACGAGCAAGGGCCAGACCGTGCCGGAGTTCGAGAAGGCCGTCTTCGCCCTCGCCAGGCAGGGGAGCTGCAAGGGCAAGACCGATGGCGCCTGCGTCTCGGCGGTGTCGCAGCCGGTCAAGAGCCAGTTCGGCTACCACGTGATCCAGGTGCTCGGCGTGCGGCTGCCGGCGGTGGACGACCAGCTCCGCGAGAAGGTGGAGCCGGGTCTGGCGCAGCGCCGGCAGGAGGCGCTACAGCGCTGGTTCAAGGACCTCACCGCCAAGGCGCAGGTCCGCATCAACTCGAGCTATGGCACCTGGGACGCGGCGGGCGCCAGGGTCGTGGACCCGGCCGCGCCGCCGACCACCGCCTCGCCCGGCGGTGGCGCGCCAGGCTCACCCGCACCGTCCAGTCCCTGATGCACGAGCGCTCTTGCCACCACGACCCGAATGAGCCTGGCCCTCGCCCGCGCCGCCGGCCTACCAGTAGTGGCGACGGCCTCCGATTGCGCGTCCCGTCGATCCCATGACCCAGAAGATGGCTCCGATGACCAGCAGGATGATCCCGATCGTCCACAGGATCGAGATCTTGGCGATGAAGCCAATGATGAGCAGAACCAAACCGAGAATGATCATGTTGCCTCCTCCGACCCACCTCCACGCATTGTGCGCAGAGGAACTGGCCGACTGTGACGGCTGTATTCCCGCGCAAAGCGGGCCCAACCTCGTAGGCTCACGCTTGCGCGGTTCCCATCGTCGACACCCCTTCATGAGGTTCTGTGCCAGTTGACGCACGGAGGAGAATCTGGTCACCAGCGCAGGGTGACCGGTTCGGGGGGCGGGATGAAGAAGCTCCAGACGCACTACGTTGCCTCGGGACCGCCGCGTCGGCCGCTCAAGATCTTTCCGTTCGACCCGCTGCTCGGCCGCACAGCCGACAACCGCATCTCCATCGACGTTGCGAATGAGCCGCTCGACCCTGGGCCCCAGGGCCGGCTGCTGTCGGTCATCGACTACGACGCCACCCACGATCGGTTCTATGAGCCGGTGGACCTTGATGAGCCGGCGATCCTGATGTCCGGAGGGCTCGATCCGACCGAGTCGGATCCGCGGTTCCATCAGCAGATGGTCTACGCGGTGGCCATGAAGGTCATCGAGAACTTCGAGCGGGCGCTGGGGCGCAGGCTCCGCTTCCGCAACGGCCGCCGCCTCAAGCTCCTGCCGCACGCCTTCGAGGGGGCGAACGCCTTCTACGATCCCAGCACGCTGTCGATCTCGTTCGGGTACTTCCGCGCCGACCTTGAGCGACCTGGGCTGGACCTGCCCGGACAGACCGTGTTCACGTGCCTTTCGCACGACGTTGTCGCCCACGAGATGACGCACGCCATCGCCGGCCGGCTCCGGGAGCATTTCGGGCAGGCCACGAACCCCGACGTGTACGCCTTCCACGAGGGGCTGGCCGACGTCGTGGCCATCTTCCAGCATTTCACCTTCCCGGACATCCTGCGCCGGACCATCCAGCAGAGCCGGGCGGACCTTCGGCGCCGGACCCCTCTGGTCGAGCTGGCCATCGAGTTCGGGCAGGCCACCGGGACCGGGACCGCGCTGCGCAGCGCGGTCGACCCCGAGCATGAGCCCGACCCGACGCTGTACGCCAAGGCGCTCGAGCCGCACGAGCGGGGGTCGATCCTGGTGGCGGCGATGTTCGACTGCTTCTTCACCGTGTACCAGGACCGGATCAGCGACCTCATCCGCATCGCCACCGGGGGGACGGGAAGGCTCGAGGAGGGAGACCTTCACCCCGCTCTGGTGGACAGAGTGGCCACCGAGGCCACCCGGACCGCTCAGGGCATCCTCACCTCGTCGATGCGGGCGTTCGAGTACCTGCCCCCCGTCGACGTGACCTTCGGCGACTACCTGCGCGCCCTCGTCACCGCCGATTACGAGCTCGTCCCCGACGACCCCGTCGGGCAGCGGGCCGCGCTGATCGAGGCGTTTCGCCGGCGAGGGATCTATCCCGAGGGAGTGCGCTCGCTGGCCGAGGACTCACTGGTGTGGGAGCAGCCCGAGAGCGACCTCCCGTGGCTCGACGCGGAGACCGTGCGCGACCGCCTGGTCAGCGAGGCGCAGTCCATCCAGCGGGTTGCCCTGAAGGAGCAGGAGCAGGTCCGCCCCTCCTCGCCGGGTCCCGAGCCGGATCAGGAGGGTCCTGAGGACGAGCGGCTCGCCATCCGGCTCCATACCTACGCCGTCGAGAATGCGCCGCGGCTGCTCCTCGATCCCGCCCTGCCCATCGAGGTCCAGGGCTTCCACTCCATGTTCCGAGTGGGTGCGGACGGACAGTTGCGCACCGAGCTGGTCGCCCAGTTCGTGCAGCGGGCAAACGACCAAGTCCCGCTCGGAGGGCTCCGGCTTCGAGGGGGGACCACCGCGATCTTCTCGGCGGAGGGCCAGCCCCGCTACGTCATCTCCAAGCCCCTCGCGACCGCGCCGCTGAGTCCGAGGCAGCTCGCGGACGCTCAGGAGCGCCGAGACCGGACCCTCGCATTCGTGGCGGACAGCGACGGCCGCGATCCCATGTTCCCGTGGGGAGGGCAGCGGTACATGAACCTGCGGATGCTCGAGCGGTTCACCTTCGCCGCCGTACACCACGGTTTCCGGACGCGGGCATGAGGAGGAGAGCATGGCGGGCCCAACCATCACCGTACGGATGTACAACGTCGGGTTCGGCGACTGCTTTCTTCTGCTCATCCCGGGCGGGGAGCGGACGGCCAAGGTCCTCGTCGACTGCGGGTCCCACTTCCTTGGACCCGGGCCTCGCCCGATCGGGGAGGTCGCACGGCAGGTCGTGGCCGACATCACCGAGGACGGGGTGGCGCGCATCGACCTGGTAGTGGCCACCCACCGCCATCAGGACCACGTGTCCGGCTTCGCCTCCGCTGCATGGCAGGACGTCGAGGTGGGCGAGGTGTGGATGCCGTGGACCGAGGACCCCGAGGACGACGCCGCCGAGCGGCTCCGCGAGCAGCATTCCAGGCTCGCCGCCGCCATCGACCGCGCGGTGCCGACCCTGCCCCAGGCGGGCGTCACCGACGACGACGACCTGGAGTTCATCCGAGCGCTCGCGTTCAACTCCCTGACCAATGAGCGGGCCATGAGCACCCTGCACTTCGGGTTCGCCGGTCGCGCGCGGCGACGGTTCCTGTCGCGCCTGCAGGAGCCGCTGCAGCCGGTCGAGGGCCTCCCCGGGGTCACGGTCCACGTCCTGGGCCCATCCCGGGACCCCGCGGTGATCGCCAGGATGCGGCCCCCCTCGGAGGAGAGCTTCCTCCGCCTGGTGGCCTCGGGAGACGGCCCGGGCGCCGACGGACGCCTTCCCTTCGACCTCGACTGGTCGATCTCCGCCGACGACTTCAGGGCCGATCCGTCGTTCGCGCAGCTGCAGCCCGGCGGACAGGTCATCGGGATGCTTCGAAAGCTCACCCGCGACAGCGTGGTCTTCACCGCGGCGTCACTGGAGGACGCCGTGAACAACACCAGCCTGATGCTGGTCTTCGAGGTGGGCCGGGCGGTGCTGTTGTTCCCCGGCGATTCTCAGTGGGGGACCTGGGAGCTCCTGCTGGCCGACACCGGCACCCGGCGGCTCCTCGGCCGGACGAGCTTCTACAAGGTGGGGCACCACGGCAGCCATAACGCCAGTCCCGTGTCCTACGTCAACAGCCTGGGGGCGGCCTCGTTGTCGGCGGCGATTTCGGTGACGCCGGTGGAGCGCTGGAAGAACATCCCGAGGTTCGAGCTGGTGCAGGCGCTGGTGGAGAAGAGCCACGGTCGCGTCGTCCGCATGGACCAGCTGCCCGCGGAGCCGGTCGACCGGGTCACCATCCGGGGCGACGTGAGCGTCGACATGACGGTCGAGGTCTGATGTCGCTCAGGAGTACCTTCTTGCGGCGGGCCCCTATCCTATTCAGGCTGATCAGCGGCCATGAGGTGGTGTGACCTTGAGCGACCGGGTGCAGATCACCCATCCGGACAAGGTGCTGTTCCCAGACGACGGCATCACCAAGGCCGACCTGGTCGACTACTACCAGACTGTCGCCGCGGTGATGCTGCCGCTGGTCAGCGGACGGCCGGTCACCATGCAGCGGTTCCCGAACGGGATCGGTCGAGGCGGCTTCCTCCAGAAGCAGGTCGCCACCTACTTCCCAGACTGGATCGAGCGGGTCACCGCGCCCAACCGCCGCACCCGCAACGCCACCACCCGCGACGAGGTCACCTATATGGTCTGCCGCACTCCCGACGACCTCGCCTACCTGGCCAATCAGGGCTGCATCACGCCGCACGTCTGGCTCAGCCGCACGCCAGACATCTACCACCCCGACCAGATGGTCTTCGACCTCGACCCGGCCTCGACCGACCCGCGAGCGCTGCGGCTGGCGGCGGCAGCACTGCACAGGCTCCTCGATGAGCTCGGGCTGCCCTCGTTCCTCAAGTCCAGCGGGTCGCGCGGCCTGCACGTCGTGGTACCCCTCGTCCCGACCGCCGAGACCGACGCGGTGAAGGTGTTCAGCATCGCCGTCGTCGAAGTCCTGGCCGCCCGCCGCCCCGACGACCTCACCACCGAGGGGCGCATCGCCGACCGGGGTGGCCGGCTGTACCTCGACATCGGACGCAACGGCTACGCGCAGACCATGGCCGCGCCGTACGCGGTCCGGGCCCTGCCCGGCGCGCCCGTCTCGGTCCCGCTCGACTGGTCGGAGCTGGACACCTTCGACCCCAGGGGGCACACGCTGCGCACCATCGCCGACCGGCTGGCTCGGCCCGACCCGTGGGCCGAGCTCGACCAGGCCGCCTCCCCGCTCGACCAGGCCAGCGCCCGCCTTGCCGAGCTCGCCGGCTCCACCCCTCCGCCGCCCTGAGACCCCGCCCGGCGGCCTCCCGGTAGGACATGAGGATGATCCGGGATCTCGGGTTGGTTGCGATACGGGAACGTATGGATCGTCGTGTCCCTTTTGGCGTTAGCCTCACATGAGTTCAGGTCGCGGATGGGCCCCGGTGCGGCGGGCCGATGGAGATCGTGGGGTGCCGGGGAGCTCAGGCGCAAGGCAGCTGGGCCAGGCCGCGAGGATGGTCGCGCTGGTCGGGACGGCACTGCTGCTCACGGCGTCGAGCACGGTGGTCGGGTCGCAGGCGTCGCCCAGGGCCGACGCAGGCCCCGGCGCGCCTGGCGCCGCCGGGATCGTGGGGTCGGGCCGTGGCGACGCGGGCACCGCGCGGGTGACGATCACCCCGCGGGACGGCGCCGCGGGGGTGCGGCCCGACCTCGGTGCGGTCGTGAGGGTGGCCGACGGCAGGCTCGACGACGTGGTGATGTCGTCGAAGACCGGGAACCCGGTTCCCGGTGCGCTGTCGCCCGACCGCAGGAGCTGGCACACGCTCTGGACGCTGGTGCCCGGCAGGTCGTATGCGGTGCGTGCGACCGCCACCGGCCGCAACGGGCGGGCTGCGACAGCCTCCAGCACGTTCACCACCCTGCAGGCGTCGCAGACCATCGCGGTCAGCGACGTCACGCCGAGCCCTGAAGAGGTGGTCGGGATCGGCATGCCCATCGTGGTGAGCTTCGACCGGCCGGTGCGCAACCAGGACCAGGTGGAGCGCGCCCTGGAGGTGCGCTCCACCAACCCGGCGCAGGGCGCCTGGCGGTGGGTCAGCGACCAGCAGGTCATCTTCCGCACCAGCAAGTACTGGCAGCCGCACCAGCAGGTCACCTTCACCGCGCACCTGGCGGGCGTGCGCGCCGCCAGGGACGTCTACGGCACCCAGGACTCCACGGTGCGGTTCCGGATCGGCGGCGCCAACCTCAGCCGGGTCGACGCCAAGACCCACCGCATGGTCGTGACCCGCAACGGCAAGCGGGTCCGCGACGTGGGCATCAGCGTGGGCCGGGGCGGCTCGTGGATGTTCACCACCACCAACGGCGTGCACGCGGTGATGGGCAAGGCCAACCCGGTGGTCATGACCTCCGCGTGGATGGGCGTCACCGACCCGGCCGACCCGCGCTACTACAAGCTGACCGTGTTCGACGCGGTACAGATCTCCTCCAGCGGCGAGTACGTCCACTCGGCGCCGTGGTCGGTGTGGGCGCAGGGGAGCGCGAACGTGAGCCACGGCTGCGTCAACGCCTCGCCGGAGTTCGCGGGATGGTTCTACGGCATCTCGCAGCGCGGCGACATCGTCATCGTGACCGGCACCGACCGCGAGCTGGAGTGGAACAACGGCTACGGCTACTGGCAGCTGCCATGGAAGCAGTGGCTGCGGGGCAGCGCGCTCAAGCAGCCGGTGACGACCACGCCGGCGCGGCCTCGGACCGCCACTCCCCACCCGGCCAGCCACGGGCCACGCCCGAGCTGACGCTGGGGCACAAGGTCTGGACCACCCCGGTACTCCTGGAACGGCCGATCCGATAGATCCCGCTTGGGCCTACACTACTTACAGGAAGCGGGTCGTTCGAGGTGGCCCTGCGAAAGGGATGTCGCCATGAGCAGCGAGCTCGACCAGCCAGGCAGCTACCGGGTCGGCGACGCCGAGCGAGCCCACACCGTCGACCTGCTCAAGGAAGCACACGTCGCCGGCTACCTGCAGTTGGCCGAGATCGACGAGCGGTTGGGCGCTGCACTCGCCGCTCGGACCCGGGACGACCTCGAGCGGCTGCTGGCCGACCTCCCACCCGAATGGCGGGCGCGGCGGGACGATCAGCCTCCGGCCGTGCCTCGCCGTCCCGTCGCACCGGTGGCGCTGCGGCTCCTGCCGCTGGTGTTGGTGGTGGTCGCTGTGGTCGTGCTCGCGCTGGTCACGCGCGGCTTTTTCTTCCCGTGGCCGCTGCTGTGGGTGTGGTTCGCCCTCGGGCGCCGGCACAGGCGTAGCGGCTGGCGAGCGCCTGACTCGCACCGGGTCACCTGGATCTGAGCTGACCAGCTCCGACCGACGGGCGAGCAGGCGGTGGCTCCCGCACCATCAGCCGAGGTACGCTCCCTGATCGTCCAGGCGGGAGGTGGCGCAGAGCCATGGCGGCACGGCCAGTTCCTTTGCTGGTACGTGCCGCCGCGTTCCTGATCGTGGCGGCCCTGGCCACGGCCGCCTGCCAGCGCGGTGAGCACCGCCCGGCCGCGGCCACGACAGCGGCCGGGCCAACCAGCACCAGCCGGGCGAGCCCGACCCAGGGCCGGACCGTCCGGCGCCCAGTGACACTCGCCTTTGCGGGCGACGTGCACTTCATGAAGGTGCCAGGAGCCCGCCTGGCCCACGATCCAGATACCGCGCTCGGGCCAGTCGCCGCGGTGCTGCGCCGGGCCGATGTGGCGATGGTCAACCTCGAGACGACCGTGACCACCCGGGGTACCCCGCAGCACAAGCACTATGTGTTCCGCGCCCCACCGAGTGCGTTCCGGGCGCTTCGGGCAGCCGGCGTGGACGTCGTCACGATGGCCAACAACCACGGCATGGACTACGGGCTGGTCGGGCTGCGCGACTCGCTGGCCGCAGCGGACGCGGCGCACTTCCCGCTCGTGGGCATTGGGCGAAATGCCGCCCAAGCCTACGCGCCCTGGGTGGCGATCGTCGGCGGGCAGCGCATCGCCATCCTCGGCGCCACCCAGGTGCTCGAGCCAGGCTTGCAAGCAGCGTGGACGGCAGGGCGCAGCAAACCAGGCCTTGCCTCCGCCTATGACGAGCGGCGCCTGCTCGCGGCGGTACGGCGAGCGGGCACGCTAGCCGACACCGTGGTGGTCTATCTGCACTGGGGTGAGGAGGGCAACCCCTGCCCGAGCGGCCCACAGCGCAAGATCGCGCAACTGCTGGCCAGGGCCGGAGCCGATATCGTCGTTGGCACGCACGCGCACACCCTGCAAGGCAACGGCTGGCTCGGCAAGACCTACATCGCCTACGGGCTCGGTAACTTCTACTGGTGGAACTGGTTCTCAGCCTCCAACCGGACGACCGGCGTGCTGACCCTGACGGTGGCGGCTGGGCGAGTGACGCACACGGCGTGGACGCCGGCCGTCATCCGCGAAGGCGCTCCTATCCCGCTCACGGGCGCGGCCGCCACCCAGGCCCGCTCGCGTCTGGCCGCCTCGCGGTCGTGCACCAACCTCTCCACCAGGAGCTCATGACAATGCCCTCAACGCTGCCGAGGTGGAGGCGGCCGGAGGGGATAGTATTCCCGCACCATGGGTCAGACCCGCCGGATGCTGCCGGTCGCCGTCCTGCTCACTGTCCTGGTGACGGCCTGCGACGCCGGCCGGCCGCCATCACGACTCCCGACGGCGGCGGCGCCCACCTCCACCGCTGACCGCACCGCGGCGACCGCGCAGGCAGAGCAGCGCCTGGCCCGGGAGGTCCACCGTCTCCAAGTGGTGATCCACCCCCGGGAGGCGACCCTGCGCATCCAGACCGCCGCCGGCACGGTCCGGGCCACCCGCACCCCCTTCACGGGCCGGCTCCCGGGCGGTCACCTGGTACTGACGCTCACCCGCCCAGGAAGCAACACGCTCACCCAGCCGGTCCTGCTCGACCGGGACCGCTCCCTGGAGCTGTGGATGGACCCCAAGGGCCTGCTCCACCACCAGGTCGGAGAGCTCACCACCGGTCCCAACCCAAAGCAGGTGGCGTTCTCCCCCGACGGCAAGGAGCTCTGGGTGTCGCTACTCGGCGGCCACGGCGTCCAGGTGTTCGACACGCGGACCCGGAAGCTGCTCGACCAGATCAGGCTGGGCGAGCACGGGGCGGTCGAGGTGATCTTCACCGCGGACGGCAGGACCGTCTTCGCCAGCCAGATGGAGACCGCCTCGGTGTTCGTAATCGACCGCCGCACCCGCAAGGTGCGCCGCCGCTTGCTCACCAAGGGGAGCTGGAGCAAGGTGATGGCGCTCTCCCCCAATGAGCGCACGCTCTACGTGGCCAACTGGGTGAGCAACGACGTCTCCGAGATCGACCTGGCCAGCGGCAAGGTCCGGCGGCTGCTGCCGACCGTGCGCACACCCCGCGGCCTGTACCCCACGGCGGACGGCAGAACGTTGTTCGTCGCCGGCTATGGCGACGGCGAGATCCAGCGTATCGACCTGCGCACGGGGGCGTCGAAGGTGCTGCTGCGCACTGGCGGGGCCATGCGGCATCTGGTCGGCGACCCACAGGGAGGGCGACTGTACGCCGACGACATGGCGCTCGGCCGGGTCTTCGTGGTCGACCTGGCCAGCGAGCGGGTCCGCCGGCTCGCCACCACCGACAAAATGCCCAACACCATCGACCTCACCCCTGATGGCAGGGTGCTCTACGTGTCCAACCGAGGGAAGAACGGGGCCTGCTACTGCGCGCCGGGTCCGGAGTGGGGCTCGGTCCTGGCCATCGACACCGCCAGCGGCCGGATTCTGGACGCGATAGTCGGCGGCAACCAGACCACCGGGCTCGATGTCTCTCCGGATGGCCGCACCCTGGCCTTCTCCGACTTCCTCGACAACCGCGTCCACCTGTACACCATCCCGCCCTACCAGACTCTCGCCCAAGGCGGTGGCCGCGCCCTGGCCCACCTACAGGACCTCCCCAAGCGGTGAGCGGTGGCGCGACGGGCCGGTACGAGCTCATCCAGGAAGGACCGGGGAAGCCGGCGACGCGTTGAACCCCCAGCGGAGGAGCGTTGATGTCCGACCGGGACGCCGACTTCGGCTGGGTGGACGAGAACGGCCTGTGGTGGTGCGTCCCAGGCGGAACGGCCGCCATCAGGCCACAGTGGTTCCACACCCTGGTGTCGGTCATGTCGGCAGCCGATCGCGCGTGGGCGCTGCGTCGTGACGGGTTCACGGTAGCGATCGAGGACATCGACGGGACCGTCCAGAGGATCGTTGCGCAGCATCCCTCAGGGCTTCGGCTCCTGGGGCATCCGTCGCTGCTGACGGCGGCCTTGTGCTACTGGGAAGAGTATGACCTGAAGTTCGCGTCCAGCCCTGCGCGGCACGCCCGCCAGAAGGCGGCCTTCGAGCACGCCTACGACGCGGTGCGGGCCGTGGGTCTCGCCGTGCTCGGCGAGCCGGCCTTGCAGGGTCGTGACCGCGACGAGTTCAAGCATCGATGGAGCGCCTGGCGGGTCGGGGATGTGCTGCTGGCGGTCCACCAGGCCGTCGGCGATGTGCAGTTCGGCCTCTCCATCCAGGCGGACGTGCGCCGCTACCCGGCCGGCGCTGCGCTCCAGCCGCGGTCACCGTTCGTCGACTGGATGTGGAGCGCTTCGTGAAGGACGGAAGGAATAAAGCCTTGTGCAGGCCGTAGGTAAACGTCCTCCCGATGTGGGATCTGGCCGTTTGATCGCATGCTCGTGCCAGACGGTGACCGGGCCACCAGCCCGCTCCCGCCATGCCGCGCCGCACCCGCGGCGACGCCGACGGCAACCGCTGACACCAAGGAAGCTCACCGTGCGAACGTCCGATCCAACCGGCACCCCGCCAAGTGCCAGCACCGTCCAAACCCTACGAGCGGCCGTCAATGGCCCGGTCCACCGCGCGGGTGAGCACAGCTATGACACCGCGCGGCTGGGCTGGCGGCGCACCATCGACCCTTACCCGGCCCTGGTCGTCGAGGCGGCCAACGCACAAGACGTGCAGGCCGCGGTCAGGTTCGCGCGTGACCGAGCGCTACCGCTGGCGGTGCAGGCCACCGGGCACGGCACCATCAGCTCCTGCGACGGTGGCCTGCTGCTCAAGACCACCCGGATGGCCACCGTCCAGATCCACGCCGACCGGCATACCGCCCGGGTCGGCGGCGGGGCGGTGTGGGGTGCTGTCGTGGCCGCAGCCGCGCCGTCCGGGCTGGCGCCGCTGTCTGGCACCGCGGCATCGGTCGGGGTGACCGGCTCCACGCTTGGCGGTGGTGTGGGGTGGCTGTCACGGAGGTATGGCTTTGCCGCCGACAGCCTGCTCGCCGCCAGGATCGTCACCGCCGACGGGCAACTGCTGACCGCCAGCCCCAAGGAGCATCCCGAGCTGTTCTGGGCGTTGCGCGGCGGCGGCGGCAACTTCGGTGTGGTGACCGCCCTGACCTTCCGGCTCTACCCAGTCGACCGGGTCTATGGCGGCACGGTCGTGTTCAGCATGGACTGTGCCGAGAAAGCCCTGGCCTGCTACCGGGACTGGGCGCTGACCGAGCCGGATGCGTCCGGCACCGTGGTCATGCTGCGGCGGTTGCCGGCTGGCCCGCACCATCCTGGGGTGCCGCGGGGCCAGCGGCTGCTGGCGCTGCGCGTGCTGTACGTGGGTGAGGCCGAGGACGCCGAGCGGCTGCTGGCGCCGCTGCGGGCGGCCGCTGGGCCGCCGCTGGTGGACGGGCTGGGGCCGATGCGGTTTGCCGATACGGCCACCATCTTTGGGCCGCCGCCCGCACCGGCGGCCACGCACACCCGCATCGAGCTGTTCCGGCAGCTACCCAACGCGGTGATCGAGGCGGCCATCGCGGCGGTCGAGGCCGACCCTGGCCCGGTTGGATCGGTTGGATCAATCGAGGTGCGCCACTGGGGTGGTGCGATGGCCCGGCCTGGCCAGGGCGCGGGGCCGATCGGCCACCGCGACGCCCCCTTCTCCGTGATAGTCGTGGCAACTGTGGACGACCAGCGAGGGTCGGCCACCGCGAGCGACGCGGTTGAGGCTGTGGCGGCCAGGCTGCGACCGCATGCCACCGGCGGGTCGTTCCTGAACTTCCTCACCGAGCCCACCAAGACCCCGACCGCCTACACCCCACAGGACTACCAGCGTCTGGCCGCGGTGAAGAAGACGTACGATCCCGACAACGTCTTCGGCGCCAACCACAACATCCCGCCAGCCGCGTAGGATCCACGCGGCGGTCGCCAAGGGCCCCCGCCGGGACCTCCTCCTGTTGCCGGGTTCTGCCATGATGGCGACGTGGCCCCGCGAGTGTCCAGTCCTGTCTTCGTCGGCCGCGCCGCCGAGATCGCCCAGCTCCGGGCGGCTCTGGAGCGTGCCCGGTCGGGTTCGCCCGCGACGACCGCCGTGGCGGGCGAGGCCGGCGTGGGCAAGACCCGCCTGGTCGGCGAGCTCCTCGAGCACGCCCAGGAGCTCGGGGCCCTGACCCTCACCGGTGGCTGCCTGGATGTCGCCGATGGCGTGGTCGCCTACGCCTCCATCGTGGAGGCGCTCCGGTCGCTGGTTCGGCTGCTGGAGCGTGAGGAGCTTGACCGGGTGCTCAATGGTGCGCGTGCCGAGCTGACCAGGCTGGTGCCCGAGCTGGGGCCGCAGGTGGAACCGGTCGGCACGCTCCCGCCGGGGCGGCTGTTCGAGCTGCTGCTGGGGGTGCTGCACCGGCTGGCTGAGCGCCGCCCGGTCGTGCTGGTGGCCGAGGACGTGCACTGGGCGGACCGGTCCACCCGCGACCTGCTCGGCTTTCTGGTCCGCAACCTGCGCGGCGGGGTGGCGCTCGTGCTCACCTACCGCAGCGACGAGCTGCACCGCCGCCATCCCCTGCGGCCCTTCCTGGCGGAGCTAGACCGCAGCGGCCGCGCCGAGCGGCTGGAGGTGGCCCGGCTGGATCGTGGGGAGCTGGCCGAGCTGCTGACCGAGATCCACGGTGAGACGCCAGCTCCCGGTCTGGTCGATGAGATCCTGGCACGGTCAGACGGCAACCCGTTCTTCGCCGAGGAGCTGCTGGCCGCCCGGGTGGAGGGGGTGGAGCTGCCGGACAACCTGCGGGACCTCCTGCTGGCGCGGGTGGAGAAGCTGCCTGAGGAGACCCAGCGGCTGCTCCAGGTCGCTGCCGTGGCGGGCAGGCAGGTCGACCACCAGCTCCTGGCCGAGGTCGCCGGGCTGCCGCCCGAGCGCCTGGTGGAGCTGGTACGCGAGGCGGTCAGCCATCACTTCCTCGTCGTCCAGGACGGCGGCGAGGAGTACGCGTTCCGGCACGCCCTGGTGCAAGAGGCCATCTATGACGACTTGCTGCCGATGCAGCGCGTCCCCCTGCACGCCGCCTGCGCCCAGACGCTCGCCCAGCGGGCCCACAAGCCGACCGGACGGCGCACCGACCGCGGTCCGGCCGCCTTGCTCGGCCAGCTCGCCCACCACTGGTACGCCGCCCGGAACCTGGGCGAGGCGCTGGTCGCCTCGGTGCGGGCGGGGCAGGCCGCCGAGGTCGCGTCCGCGCTGCCAGAAGCCCAGCAGCACTATCAGCGCGCGCTGGCGCTGTGGGAGCAGGCGCCCGAGGCGGCCGTCCACAGCCCGCTCGACCACAGGACGCTGCTGCAGCGGGCCGCGATGTCGATGGTCGGAGACCCCGCCGGGGCGATCACCCTGGTCCGGCAGGCGCTGGCGGAGACCGAGCCGGCCACGGAACCGTTTCAGGCTGGCGTCCTGTTGGAACGGCTGGCCCGATACCAATGGTTGAGCGGGGACAGCGGCACGGCGACGGCCATCGTGGAGCGAGCGCTCGCCACCATTCCCACCGAGCCCTCCTCGCCCGAGCGCGCCCGAGCGCTCGCCTCCAGCGCGCAGATGCTCATGGCGAACTCCCGCCACTCAGCCGCACAGGCTCGCTGCCAGGAGGCGGTGGCAGTGGCCAGGAAGGTCGGCGCCCGCGCCGAGGAGAGCCACGCCCTTACCACCCTCGGCATCTCACTTGCCTGCCAGGGCCACCTGGAGGCGGCGCTCACCCACCTCGAGCAGGCGCACCGGATCGCCGAGGAGCTCGGCGACCCGGAGGCCCGGTTCCGGGCCCACCTCAACCGGTCGGAGGCCCTGCTCCGGAACGGCCGCTGCACGGAGGCTATGGACGTGGCACTTGAGTGCCATAGGCTGGCGATCCGGTTCGGGGCGCTGCGTACCTACGGGGTATTCGCTCTGGCCTACGCGGGCGAGGCGCTGGTGCTGCTCGGACGGTGGGACGAGGCCGCGCGGCTGATGGACACGGCGTTCGCGCTCGACCTACCCGATCGGTCAATGATGCAGTTACGGCTGGCGCGGAGCATGCTCCATCTGCTCCGTGGCGACCTGGCCTCGGCGCGAGCCGACGTCGTCGCGGTCCAGGACTCCTACCAGGACCCTCAGGACGCCGCCCGGACATTCTCGCTGCTCGCGACGGTGGCCACCTGGGAAGGTCGCCCGGAGGACGGCCGTGCCGGCGCTGGCAAGGGGTTGGCGCTGCTGTCAGGCGTCGTCCAGCCCGACCTGGTCGTCGAGGTGTGCCTTGCCGGGCTGGAGGCCGAGGCAGCCATCGCCGAACGCGCCGCCGCAAGCCGCGCTGACGGGGAGCAAGCCGAGGCGGCACGGATCGCCGAGAGCCTCACCCAGCACGCTCGCGCCGCCACCACCGCCGAAGGCGTCGTGCTGACGGGGCGGGTGCGGGCCACGCTACTGACGGCCGAAGCCCACTTCTCCAGGGCGACTGGTCGCAGCGACCCGGACCGCTGGGCGGCGGCGGCGGCCGCCTGGGACCGGCTCGGCTACCCCTGGCCGGCGGCCTATGCCCGCTGGCGTCAGGTCGAGGCACTCCTGGGTGCCGGCGCCTCCCGCAAGCAGGCCGGCCCCATTCTGCAGCAGGCATGGGCGACCGCGAGCGATCTGGGCGCGCGGTCGCTGCTGGCGGAGGTGGAGGGGCTTGGCCGCCGCGCCCGGATCGAGCTTGCGCCGGCGCCGAGCGAAGCCGGCGACTCGGGAGCGCGGAACGGCGCGACGACAGACAATGCTCTCCACGAGCGCCTCGGCCTGACCCCGCGGGAGCGGGAGGTGCTGGAGCTGGTGGCCGAGGGCCAGACCAACCGACAGATCGCCGAGCTGCTCTACATCAGCTACAAGACCGCCGGCGTTCACGTCTCCAACATCCTGGCCAAGCTGGGGGTCGCCAACCGCGCCGAGGCGGCCGTGGCCGCCCACAGGCTCGGCCTCACCCGCACACCCAGCGACCCCCCTTGACGCGGGCTTTCCGCTGATCGACCGCTGCCTCGGCGTTCGGCCGGCGAGCAGGCGCTGAGAATCGTGCCCTGCCTGGTGTGGCTACCTATGCGTGACGGATTCGGCGTCCCGGGGCTGCCGGGTAGGGTCGTGAGCCGCGCTGGCTGTGGGGCCAACCCGCCGCGGGACAGGAGATAAGGCCTTGCTCCGGCCAGAGATAAACGTCCTCCCGATGTGGCGTCCAGACCTTTAGCCGCACGCTCATCCATGACAGGCCACGACGACCGCGACGTCGATGAGCGGTCCGATGAGAGGAGCAGGAACGTGTCTGTTGTCGATGTGCCCCGGGCGGGGCGGCGGGAGTGGGTCGGGCTGGCGGTGCTGGCCCTGCCGACGCTGCTGCTGTCGCTGGATGTGAGCGTGCTGTATCTGGCGCTGCCGCACCTGGCCGCGGACCTGCGGCCCAGCAGCACCCAGCAGTTGTGGATCATGGACATCTACGGGTTCATGCTGGCCGGGTTCCTGGTCACCATGGGCACCCTGGGCGACCGGATCGGCCGCCGGCGGCTGCTGCTGACCGGCGCGGCCGCGTTCGGAACCGCCTCGGCGGTGGCCGCCTACGCCACCAGCCCCGAGATGCTGATCGCCACCCGGGCGCTGCTGGGGGTCGCCGGCGCGACCCTGGCACCCTCGACCCTGGCGTTGATCAGCAACATGTTCCGTGACCCCAGGCAGCGCGGAGGGGCGATCGCAGTGTGGGTGAGCTGCTTCATGGGCGGCACCGCCATCGGCCCGCTGGTCGGCGGGCTACTGCTGGAGCGCTTTTGGTGGGGCTCGGTGTTTCTGCTGGGCGTGCCGGTGATGGTGCTGCTGCTGCTGGCCGGCCCGAGGCTGCTGCCCGAGTACCGCAACACCGAAGCCGGCCGGCTGGACCTGGCCAGCGTGGCGCTGTCGCTGGGGGCGATCCTGCCGGTCATCTACGGCCTCAAGGAGCTGGCCACCAACGGGGTCGAGCCGGGGCCGGTCGCGGCCATGGTAGCTGGGGTGGCCGTTGGCCTGGTGTTCGTGCGCCGCCAGCACACCCTGCCCAGCCCGCTGCTGGACCTGCGCCTGTTCGCCAACCGCTCCTTCAGCGTCGCCCTGGGGGTCAGCCTGCTGGTCGGGGCGACCATGGGTGGAGCCTTCCTGTTCGTCAACCAGTACCTCCAGCTGGTCGCGGGGCTGTCACCGTTGCGGACGGGGCTGTGGCTGGTGCCCCCGGCCCTGGCGATGATCGCCGCCTCCATGGCGGCCCCGGCCATCGCCCGGCGGGTCCGCCCGGGAACCGTCATGGCGGCCGGGCTGGCGGTCGCGGCGGTCGGCTTCGGGCTGCTCAGCCGGGTCGGCAGTGCCGGCGGGCCGGCGATCGTGGTGACCGGCATGGCCATCGCCCAGCTCGGCGTCGGCCCGATGGTGGCGCTGGGCTACGGCATGGTCGTGGGGTCCGCCCCGCCCGAGCGGGCCGGGTCCGCGTCGGCGATGGGCGAGACCAGCGGCGAGCTCGGCATCGCGCTGGGCGTGGCCGTGCTGGGCAGCGTCGGCACCGCCGTCTACCGCGGCCAGCTGGCCGCCCACCTGCCCGCAGGGGTACCGGTCGCGGCGGCCCAGGCCGCCCGCGAGGGCATCGCCGGCGCTGTGTCCGCGGCTCAGCATCTCCCCGGCCAGGTCGGCGCCGTGCTGCTCGGCCCCGCCGGCGAGGCCTTCACCAGCGGGCTGCACGCCGTCGTCGGAGTCGGCGCCGCCGTCTTCGTCGCGCTGGCCATCCTCGCCGCCAGCGTGCTCCACCACGTCCCCCCCAGCGGCCAGACCCCCACCGACCCCACCCCGGCAGCCACCCCCACCACCGACCACCCCAAAAAGACACCCGCACACGCCACACGCTAATTCAACGCCGACACCGACGACACAGGGCAACTCGTCCCACGGCTCCATTGACGGAGGTTCCCATGAGCAAGGTGGTAGTCTCGACGTTTGTGACGCTGGACGGCGTCATGGGAGACCCAGGCGGATCTGAAGGGTTCCAGCACGGCGGCTGGCAGCTCCCCTTCTTCGACCAGGACCTGGCGACCGGTGTCTTCGAGGAGCTCTTCGCGGCGGACGCGTTGCTGCTGGGACGACTGACCTATCAGCACTTCGCCGCCGCCTGGCCGTCCATGACCGACGAAGAAGGCTTTGCCGACCGGATGAACAGCCTCCCCAAGTTCGTTGCCTCGACCACCCTGCAGGAGCCCCTCGCGTGGAACGCGACCCTGCTCAAGGGGGATGTCGCGGAGGCGGTCGCCGAGCTGAAGCGGCCGCCCGGCCGGAACATCCTGGTCCAGGGCAGCAGCGGGCTCGCCCAGACGCTGATGCGGCACAGCCTCGTCGATGAGTATCGGCTCTGGGTCCATCCGGTGGTGCTGGGCAGCGGCAAGCGGCCCTTCAACGACGGAATCCCGCCGACCACGCTGCGACTGGTCGACACCCTGGTGACCGGCACGGGCGTCGTCAGGCTCACCTACCAGCCAGCGCAGGAGGCGGAGGGGTCGGCCCACAACCAGCAGTAGTCACCACGGATGTCTGGGGGCGCCCACCCTCACGGGCGCCCCCAGCGCATGCCGCATCGACGAGAGAAGTGAGGCCCAATGCTCGTACCCAGTTCAGGTCCTCACGATTGGAGACAGATCCGGTGAACACAGTCCACTCGTACGACGGCACGGCCATCGCGTTCGACCGGTTGGGCGACGGATCGCCGGTCATCCTGGTGGGTGGCGCGTTCCAGCATCGCGCGTTCGACCCGAGGACGGCGCAGCTGTCCGCGCTTCTGGCAGAGCAATTCACCGTGTTCCGCTACGACCGCCGAGGGCGGGGCGACAGTGATGACACCCCGCCGTACGAGGTCGAGCGCGAGATCGAGGATCTGCAGGCCCTCGTCACCGATGCCGGTGGGTCGGCGTCCGTGTTCGGTGAGTCCTCCGGTGGGAACCTCGCCCTCGAGGCGGCGGCCCGCGGACTCACCATCACAAGGCTCGCGGTGTGGGAGCCGAACTTCCTCATTGACGACAGTCGCCCCCCGCTACCGGACGAGTACGTGAGGCAGCTCACCGAGCTGGTGTCGTCGGGTCGCCGGGGCGACGCGGTCGAGTACTTCATGACCAAAGCGGTGGGCCTGCCCGACGAGTTCGTTGCCCCGATGCGAGACACGCCGATCTGGGTGGGGATGGAGGCCGTCGCGCACACGCTGGCCTACGACGGCACCGTCGTGGGAGACAGCATGTCGGGCAAGCCGCTGCCGGCCGGGCGATGGGCCTCCGTTCCAGTGCCCACGCTGGTGATCGACGGTGGCCAGTCGCCGTGGCTGAGCGCGGGAGCCAAGGCGATCGCCGACGCCCTTCCCTACGCGCAACGCCGCACCCTGGCGGGCCAGAGCCACAACGTCGCCCCGGAGGCTATCGCCCCGGTGCTGGAGGAATTCTTCGCCGGCTGACACGGCGACCGCCGGTCCGTGGCCCGGCTTCCCGAACCGGAGGAGGCCGGCGGCCTGGTCATCCTCACCTACGGGCCGGCGGGAGGCGATGGGCGGCAGCTGGTCTCGGCATAACGGGTTGTGTCACTTGTCCAACACCCGCGTCTATAATGTAACCATGGTTTCATTATCGTGTGGGACGTCGCGGGGCGAGAGGCCGCAGCGTGCCTGATGCAGCCCGGGCGCTGGCGCCCACGTGGGCGGCGGAGGGCGACTGATGAGCAGGCTCGAGGCAGACGGCGGGCCGGGCCGGTGGGTGCTGCTGGCCTACCGGCTGCCCCGGGAGCCCTCCACCCCACGGATCGGGGTGTGGCGCAAGCTGGAGCGGCTCGGGGTGGCCCGGCTCGGCGACGGGCTGGTCGCGCTGCCCGCCGATGCCCGCACCCGCGAGCAGGTCGACTGGCTGGCCGAGGAGATCGTCGAGGCGGGCGGGGTCGCCACGGTGTGGCTCGCGACCCCGGGCAGCGCCGGACAGGAGCGGGCGGTCGCCGAGGCGATGCGCGGCGCCCGGGCCGCCGAGTACCGGGCGATCGCCGAGCAGGCACGCGCCGCGACCGAGGGTGGCGCGGTGGAGCGGGAGCGGGCGGCGCGGCGGCTGCGCGGCGAGCTGCGCCGCATCGCCCGCCGGGACTTCTTCCCCCCGGCCGAACGCGACACCGCGCGGGCCGCCGTGGAGGCCCTGGCCGCCGACCAGGTCCTCGCCGCCGCTGAGCGGGCCAGCGCGCGCTCGTTCGACGCGCCCGACGACCACCCAACGCCAGCGTGACCAGCCTCCGCCAACCAGGTCTCAGACTGCGGCGCGTGCTCGGCTACTTCCTCGGCCTTGGCACCTGGGGCTTTGGCGGCCCCATCGCCACCGTCGGCTACATGCAACGCGACCTGGTCGAACGCCGCGGCTGGCTGGACCGCCAAGACTTCCTCGACGGGGTCGCGCTCGGCCAGACCATGCCCGGCCCGCTGGCCGCCCAGGTCGCGATGTGGGTCGGCTTCCTTTCCCGCGGCGCCCTCGGCGCCCTGGCGGTGTCCGCCGCGTTCATCACCCCCTCGTTTGTGGCCGTGCTGGCCGTCGCCGTCGTCTACGTCCACTACCAGGGCCTGCCGGTCGTCCAAGCCCTGTTCTATGGCGTCGCCCCCGCGGTCATGGCGATCATCGCGCTGGCCGCGGTCAAGCTCGCCCGCCTCACCAACCGCACCGACCGGCGCCTGTGGGCCATCTCATTGATACTCGGCCTGGTCACCGCGATCACCGGCGCCGAGATCGCCCTGCTGTTCATCGCCGCCGGGCTGCTCATGGTCGCCTGGGACGCCCCACCCCGCCCCCTTGTCTGGCTCCGCACTCGCCTGGGCCGCGCCAGCGCGCACGCCTGGCCGGCCGTGCTGGCCGCCACCCCCGCCCTGCTCGGCCTGGGCGCTTCCACCGGCACTCTTGTCGCCCTGGGGCTGTTCTTCGCCAAGGCCGGCGCGTTCATCTTCGGGTCCGGCCTGGCGATCGTGCCGTTCCTACGCGAAGGCGTCGTCCACCAGCACCACTGGCTCGACCAGCGCCAGTTCCTCGACGCCGTCGCGATGGGCCTGCTCACTCCCGGCCCCGTGGTCATCAGCGCCACCTTTATCGGCTACCTGGTCGGCGGGCTGGCCGGCGCACTCGTCGCCACTGTCGCCATCTTCACCCCGATCTACCTGGGCGTGGTCGTCCCCGGCCGCTGGTTCGTCCGCCACCGCGACCACCCACAGGTCGCCGCCTTCGTCGCCGGAGCGACCGCCGCGGCCGCGGGCGCGATCGCCGGCGCCACCGTGGTGCTCACCCGCCAGGCCGTCACCGACTGGCCCACCGCCGTGATCGCGCTGGTCGCGGCGGGCGTGCTGTGGCGCTTCAGGCTCCCCGAGCCGCTGGTCGTCGTGGCCGGCGCAGTGGCCGGCGTGCTGCTCCACTAGAGAGAGCCGGACGGGCATCCGGTTCAGGCGGCTCAGATGCCGAGCGCCACCAGGCCGGCGGCCAGGACGAGCGCGACCGCCGATGGCCGCAGCAGGTGCCGGCCGAGCCTCGTCTGCTCCTCGACGACGAACAGCGCGGTCAGCAGCGGCATCCACAACAGGCTGGAATGGCCCGCGACGGCCATGACCACCATGAGCGGCCAGCACGAGGTCACGCAGCGCCAGCCCTGCTTCAGCGCGAAGCGGGCGCATCCCGCGTCCGCCCGCAGGCCGACGGGAGGCAGGGGCACGGTGCTCCGGCAGCGGAACAGCGCCCGCCGCTTGACGCGCGTGAGCTGCCACCCGGCGGCGACCGCGAGCGTGCAGGCGAGCAGGACGCGGTTGTCGATGCCGAGGGTCTCCCGGGCCAGGCGCTCACCGGCGAGGGCGGGGACGCCGAAGGCGACCCAGATGGCGACATAGACGGCGAGGTAGAGGGCCATCGCCCAGTGCCGCCGCCGACGGATGCTGTTGAGGCCGACGTGCCGCACGGCCGGCAGAGTCACCGGGACCATCATCGCCACCGCCATGAGCGTCCAGCCCGGGAGCTCGGCGGGCAGGCCCGCCTCGTGATGGAGGGCGGGTGCCGGCGCCGGCGCCGGCACCGCGGCGGGCATCGCTTGGCCATGGTGGTGGTGGTTCATGGCCGGTGCGGCGGCCGCCACGCCCTGATCGGCGTGGGCGGCCACGGCGCCGTGGCCGGGCTCGGCGCCGTGCCCGCCCACGCCGGCCAGCAGGGCGATCCAGGCGAGCACGACGACGACCGCGATCCGCCACTCGGGCCGCCAGCGCAGGGCGACAGCGGCCCGGCGTCGGTACTCGCGGAGGTTGCGCATCGTGATCGTCAGGCGACGAACAGGCTGACGCGACCGATCCGGACCGGGGGCACGGGAGCCGACGCCTCGGCCTCCGCCTCCGCCGCCAGGCTCTCGCCCGGCGGGGGGAGCACCCGGATCGGCTCGAAGGTGACGGTCATCGACGCCGGATCCCAGAGGTTCTGCTCCTTGAGCGCCTTGACCACCTCGGTCGCGTCGAAGGTGTGCCGGAACCCGGGGGCGCCGTCGTGCGGCCGGTCGGGATCGTTCATCGTCTCGATCCCGAAGAAGGAGACGTTGCCGATGTGGCGGCGCTCGCGGTGCGGGTCGCCAGGCACGTCGAGATACACGGCGTAGGCCAGGCCGGGGTCCCGGTCGGCCTCGATGTCCTCGACGTTGACCAGCACGCGCCGCTCCTGGTCGCTGGCGGCCTCGGCCAGGCTCTGGGCGCTGCCTGGCACGGTCAGGGCGACCGAGGCGGTGGTGCCAGCCAGCTCCAGCGGCTCCTCGCTGGCGGCGGCGAGCTCCGGGGGCTGCGAGGGCCCTGATGGCATCGCGGCCATTTCCGGCATCCTCTCGGACGGCGCAGGTACGTCGTCGTACACGTAGCCCAACTGGGCAGCGCTGTCAACCACGTCTGCACCCGAGAGCGTCACCTGAGCACCGGTCTCGTCGTGGAAGACGAAGGTCTGGGTGAGCCACCCCGCCTCCGAGGGGTTCGCGCGGCCACCCCCGAGCGCGAGCCAGCGGTTCCAGAGCCGGTCGATGTTGGCGTGGTGCAGCCAGAAGATCGGGTCGAGCGCGGCGCAACGGGGATCGGTCATCAAGCCTCCCTGACACTGACCGCTCGAGGCGCCGCCGATCGTGGGGTGCATGACGTTGTGCGGCGTCGACTCCAGCGCGCCAAGCGCACCGCCGAAGTGGGCCGGTCCCACCCTGCCGCCGCCGAAGCTCAGCAACTGCGGCGGCGAGGAGAAGTCCGTCATCGACATCGCGACCGTGCTCGACGTCGCCGTGGCAGGGACCTGCCCTCCGGCCATGAGACCCGCGCTGCGCCGCGGCGACGGAACGAACAGCGGATTGGCCGTGCCGTCTGGGAGGGTCGGCGTCCGGAACGCCGGCGGCAGGGAGTTGCCGGGGAAGGGCTGGTCGTAGTTCCAGTACGGGAGCGCGAACTCCGCCGGGCCGCCCGCGTCGATCACCGCCTTGCGGACGATGCGTTCGAAGTAATACAGGTACATCCGGTGCCAGGGCAGGAAGAACCAGCTCTGGTGCTGGCAGTCGTTCCAGTTGGCGCCCGGCGGTGGGGCGGCGAAGGTCGCGTGGATGGCGGCCTGGTAGGTCCAACTGGTGGGATCGGACGCCGGCCTCGCCTGCATGACCTGTACCGCCTTGGCATAGGCGAGGGTGATCGGGTCGAACGTGTCAGCCGACTCGAGCGCCCATGCTTCGCGCCGCACGAACATCTCCGCCATCGGAGTGACCTCCCACCATTTGTGCAAGAGTGCGCTGTCGATGCCCATGCCAAAGCAGTCGATGCGGTCCGGCCCCCACGACACCGCGGCCGGGGCGCTGATGAGCGTGCCGCCGAGGCTCTCCCAGTCACTCCAGCCGCTGTCATACCACTTATGCCACAGCGCACTGTCCGTGCCGCACGCGAAGACGTCCAGGCGACCGGCCGCCCAGGATGACGCCGCCGGCGACGAGGTCAGGATGCCGCCGAGGCTCTCCCAGTCACTCCAGCCGCTGTCATACCACTTATGCCACAGCGCACTGTCGGTCCCACGCGCGAAGACGTCGATGCGGCCCTGGTCCCACGACACCGCGCCTGGAGCGCTCGTCAGCGTGCCGCCGAGGCTCTCCCAGTCACTCCAGCCGCTCTCATACCACTTATGCCACAGCGCACTGTCGGTCCCACGCGCGAAGACGTCGAGCCTCCCGGAGCTCCAGGAGCTCACTCCAGCGCCGGAGGTGAGAACCCCGCCGAGGCTCTCCCAATCCGTCCAGGTCATTTCCCGTCCTCCTGGCGATCACGATGCGGGCATGCGGCACGGGCGCAGCGCGCGGATCATGCGCCGAGGGAAAAGGCCGGAGTCGAGAATCCGCACGCGTTCGTCACGGCCCATGACGGCCTCGAACGGGAACTTTGGCTTGGTCGCCGACTTCAGTTCAATCATGAGCGTCCCCCCCGCCGGCCCTTCTGGTCGAGCGAACTTCAGTCCGGTCGTCCAGCGACACAGTACCGTTCCGGTTGGCCGGTGTGAACACCCAACAGCATGTCGAGCCGATTGGGGAGAAGCCTTCGCGTTGGGCGCAAGCAGGCCCTAAGCTCAGCATCGCAGACTTTCCGGTCCTCGTGTCTGTGCGGCGCTGGTTGATCACGCTGGGTTCGGCGAGCTACGGTCACGCGGACGGATCGGCCCATTGCGAGGGTCATTGGAGGGCTGCCGGTGGATGACGCAGCGACCGCGATTGAGCCGGGTCCCCCGGGCCCTTCGGTATCGAAAGTCGGGACGGCGGCCGAACTGTCGGCTGTGCTGGCTGAGCTGGGGCTGCCTCGCTCGTCCCCGGTGCTGGTGTTGATCGGAGGCGCGGACGGGCTCGATGAGGCGGGGCTCGCACGGCTCCGCCCGTTCTTTACCGACGCGCTGGCGACCCTGTGCGGAGCGCTCGACGTGTGCGTTGCCGATGGCGGCACCGATGTCGGCGTCATGAGCCTGATGGGCCGTGCCCGCGCCGAGCTCGGTGGCACCTTCCCGCTGATTGGGGTGGCAGCGGAGGGCACGGTCGAGCCGGCCGGCACTGCACCGCTGGAGCCCAACCACAGCCATGTCGTGCTCGTACCCGGAACGAATTGGGGTGACGAGTCCGCTTGGCTGTCTGACGTGGCTGGTCTCCTCGCCGGCGATTCCCCCTCCGTGACGATCCTGGTCAACGGCGGCGAGATCGCCTTGGACGACGTTGCCCGAAGCGTTGCGGCCGGCCGTCCGGTGGTGGTCCTCGACGGCAGCGGCCGCACCGCCGACGCACTCGCCGCTGCCCTCCGCGCGGGGGGGCAAGAGCGGCGGGTCAAGGAGCTTGCCGCTTCTGGCTTGGTAGAGGCGGTGGCACTGGTGGACGGTCCGCCTGCCCTGGCCCGCGCGACCGCACGCCTGCTCGCGACGCGCGGGCAGCTCGCGGCACCGGCGACCGCCTATGGTGACTGGTTGCGGGCCGATTTTGGCACGATGATCGACGAGCTGCCGCTGTCGAGGTTGCAGCGGCGCTACTTGCGTTCCCGCTGGCTGGATCAGCTCGTGTGGATGGAGGGCCGTGCCGGACCGGCGCAGCGCTGGTATTACCTGCTGCGGCTGGTCACGATCGTCGGCGGCGTGATGGTGCCCGCGCTGGTGACGCTCGACCTCAAGGGGACAGCCGGGATAGCGGCGACAGCCGGAACGTGGACTGTCAGCCTGCTGGTCGCCATCAGCGCCGCAATGGAGGGCTTCTTTCGCTTCGGGGATCGCTGGCGCCACTACCGCCGCACGGCTGAGCTGCTGAAGATCGAAGGCTGGGAGTTCTCGCAGCTGACCGGCAACTACGGCACGTTCACCACGCACGCCGCGGCTCATCGGTACTTCGCCCAGCGAGTGGAGGACGTGCTGCGACAGGACGTCGAAGGCTTCATCGCCACAGTCGCCCGCGAATCGCCCGGCAAGCCGACCGGCGTGTAGGGGGTCAAGCGAAGGGCTCCCATGCGCTTGATGGAAGGAGTGGGTGGCGTGGACCGGCCGGCTGCCGAGCAGTACCCGGCGATCGCTGTGATCGCGGAGAGCGAGTTCCCGGCGTTGTATCGTGCTGCCGACCAAAATTCGCTTGCCGGCCAGCGGCGTTACCTGACGGCGACGGGCCTGCGGCTGGCCATGCTGGTCGCGGCGGCTATCTTCGGGCTGGCCTCCTGGCGGACGAGCGGTGGCGACGTGCTGGGCATCGCAGCGGCCGTCGCCTTCGGTGTTGCCCTGCTCAGCGAGCTGTATCTGCTCCAGGAGCGACCTGACAGGATGTGGTATGACGGGCGCACGGCGGCCGAGTCGGCCAAGACCCTGACGTGGCGCTACCTCGTCGGCGGCAACCCTTTCGGCAAGGCGAACCTCTCCGACCAGGACGCCGAACAGCTGCTGCTCCACCGGTTCGCTCAGATCGCCCAGGACCTCAGAGGCGTTCATCTTGTACCGGTCTCCGGCGGCGCCGATCAGCTCAGCGACGCCATGCGGAAGGTCCGCGGCCTCCCCTTGGACGCGCGGCGCAAGCAATACCGCTGCGGTCGGATCGACGATCAGCGTGACTGGTACGCCCGCAAGGCACGCTGGAACGAGCAACGCGCGACGCGCTGGTCCTTGGCGCTCACCAGCCTCGAAGCGGTGGGGTTGGCCGGCGCGGTCCTGAAGGCGACCGGCACCGTCACCATTGATCTGCTAGGCCTTGCCGGTGCCCTGGTAGCCGCTGGCGTCGCCTGGGCCCAGGCCAAGCAGCACCAGACGCTGACCAGCGCATACGCCGTCGCGAGCCAAGAACTGGCAACCATCGGCGCTCAGATCGACCGACCGTCTACCGAGCGGGACTGGGCGCATTTCGTGGACCAGGCCGAGGATGCGGTCTCCCGGGAGAACACCCTTTGGCGGGCGTCCCACTCCTGAGCACGCTTGCGTCCCGGTCCACGTCAAACGTGGAGGCGGTGCCACCAAGCGCAGGACCCGTAGCTCGTGGGCCAGAACCAGTGTCCGCACTGTCAGGGCATGACCATGACGGGTACGCCGAGCGGTAGCAGCTTGGCCAGCTTGGCGATGCCGGCGTTGCTCATGCGGATACAGCCGTGGCTGACGTCGGTGCCGAGGGCGGAGGGGTCGTTGGTGCCGTGGATGCCGAGGAAGGGCTCACCGCCGTTGAAGGTGCGCAGGGCGCCTGAGAAGCCGGACAGCGCGTAGGCGTACGGACCGTAGATGCCCTTGGGGTCCGGAGGCCGGATCAGCTCCGTGGTGTAGTAGAGCCCGCCTGGCGTCGGGGTCTGCCGCCTGCCGAGGCCGACCGGTTCGTGCGCGATGACGGTCGCGCCGCGGTACACGGTGATCGTGTGCGCTCTGAGCGCGACCACGATGTGGAAGTCGTGCTGGGTCAGGCGCACCTGCCTGGCGCGCACCCAGCCGCTCGCGCCGCTGGGCCGCACTGGCAGGAGCACCTTCAGCCAATCGTGCCGCCGCTCCGCCACGAGAAAGACCAGGGGAGCGCCGTCGGGCAGAGGATTGACGAGCCGGTGGCGGACCGAGGACGCGCCGGGGGTGGCATACACGTCGACCCGGTGGACGGTCGCGTGCGCGACGGTCGAGCGCAGCGGCGCCGTCCCGGCCTGGTCCCGATATGGCTCCAGCTTGAAAGGCCGGACCGTGGTGGTCGTCGCGACGGGGAGCGACAGGGCAGGCGACCGCCGGGACGGCCCGCAGCCGCAGGCCAGCGCGGTCACGCCGAGCAGCAGCGTCGCTGCGGCGTACCACGCGGGCCTGCGGCCAGGCGTGCGGTCGCTGGTGGGCATCCGGGTGGCAGTCCGTCAGCCTCAGCCGGTGACGGTCGGCGGCTTGGTGACCGGTGCCACCGGGTGTATCCCCGGCCCCGGCAGACTGACACCCCTATTGGACGGGACGACGTTGAACGGCAGCGGGGCATAGCCGAACTCGGGGCCGCCGCCCACATGCTGGACCGATGCGACCAGCTCGTAGTCGCCGACCTCGGCGTTGCTGGGCACCACGATGCTGCCGCTCCAGGCGCCACCGCTGTCGACCGGCAGGGTGACGACCGCGATCGGCGCGGGATCGAGCTTGACCAGGGCCACGATGGCGACCTGGTCACCTCCGAGCGGGGAGGCGGTCACCGATGCGACGTGGATGACGGTGCCAACCGGCCCAGAGGCCGGCTCGCGGGTAAACCTGCCCAAGCGCGGCATCGTCGGCCCGGTCGTCGGGCTCGTGGTCGAGGCCATGGTGGAGCTGGTGGTGGTTGTTGTCGTTGTGGTAGTCGTAGAGGTCGTGGAGGTCGTGGAGGTCGTGCAGTGCCGGTGGCCCTTGACGTCCTTGCCGTGTGGAGGCTGAGGATCGCACCAGCCGAGATGCCTGCCAGGATCGTTGAGCCCTGTGGTGGTCGTGGGCGAGCTCGCCGCGGCGGCCGGACCGGCTCCGTGGTCCCCCGCCTGCGCCACCTGGAACAGGGCGAGTTGCAGGACGATGGCGCATGCTAACGCGATAACGGGTCTACGCACGAGAGCTCCTTCCGTCGGCTCGTCGGCTCGGCACGATCCCCGTTCCGCCTGCTGGTTGGCCGAAGTTGCCAGGGACGCGAACGAGACAGGCTCGCTGAACTACTTCGCCAGTAACGAAAGCGCGCCAATTGCAGGCTTCTCGACAAGTGTCACGAACGTAAGAGCCCGGTGAACCTGCCAACTCCGTAGACCGCTATGCGATAAATTCCGCACGCTGGCTCGTGCACCGCATATCAGGCTGCGTAGACGACGAAGTCATCGAACACGACGTCGACCGGGGGATTGTCGTACGTTGAGGCGAGCAGGCCTACCTCACCCGTCGCGGGCAGCGGCTCGCTGCGGTCAATGACACGGGCGAGAAGCTGGTCGTTTGCCCACAAAGAGAGCGTCACCGGCTGCCCGTTCTGACCGCCGGTGCATTCCCCCTGAAGGTGGTTGACCTGACCCGTCCTGATCGCGGAGGCCTTTGGGCCGGAGACCTGCAGGGCGTGGTAGGCGCCATGGACGAACTTCTGGATGACGAAGCTGCCGCTGTCGCGGACCTCCAGCTCGTAGAAGCTCTGGGTTCGGAAGTCTCGCCAGTCGCCTGTGAAGCGGCAGAATATGCCGTAGCCGGCGTCTCTGGCACCGGCCGATCGCCGCCCGCTCACCTCGATGCCGAGCCGTGCGTTGGCCTCCATGGGATTGAAGGTCCTGGGGTGGCCCATCATCGTATCCGGCTTCGTCCCGTGGAACAGGTAGGCGCCTTGCGCGTACCGTATCCACCCTGCGGACAGATTGCCGACGTCCCATACGTTGGACTTGTCGGAAAAGTCCTCACGGAAGAGGACCACACGCGCGGGTGGCTGCTGCGGGGCGCTGGTGGTCGTCGGCCCAGCGCTGGGCGTTGATGGGGTCGGGCGCGGTGACTCGGGCCTGGTGAAGAGGACGATCCCGCCTACGAGCAGGACGCCCGCTGCGATCGCGGCCGCGAACGGCACCGTCCGCGGCCGCTTGGGGCTCTCGCGCTCCTCGGTGACCCCGGGAGTGGGCGGGGATGCCGGCGGCCGCTGCGGCGGCCGCAGGCCCGCCTGTCCCTGGACAGGCGTCCGCTCTGGCGCCCCGGCTGGCACCTGCTCCTGGACGGGGATCGGTCCCACCCCGAGTGCCCACGCCCACGCCCCCACCGCCCAGCTCGCCATCACCGGGTCAAGTCCCCGCGTCCGGGTCAGTTCGGTCGCCAGCCGGCCCAGCTCTCCAGGCCCCATCCCACCGGCCGTCAG
>WNGF01000175.1_pt1 | contig 112995 bp, 113 predicted proteins | sample 5400641 | NCBI WGS metagenome assembly WNGF01 (sample SAMN13153371, study PRJNA577476) | soil metagenome | isolation source: 80 cm soil or saprolite under grassland replicate 2 | place: USA:California | collected 2016-06-15 | reverse complement strand
CGACGAGCTGGCGCTTGGCCAGTTCACCGGCGTCTACAACGCCGACGACGTCAGCCCCTACGACGACCTGCCCTGACGTCATGCGTCGCCAACCCCGCACCACAACCGGAGGCCCTCATGCTCGCTCGCTGGAAGCTCGCCCTCATCGTGGGCGTGCTGGCGCTGGCCGCACTCTTCTTCATGTTCAGCGTCGCCAACCTGGCCAGCCACGCCACTCCCACCGGACCGCCGCCGGCCACGCTCGCCCCACTGCCCGGCCCCTACCAGTACGTGCCGGTTCCCGCCGGCCCACCCACCGACCAGCCCTAGCAGGCCCGGAGCGGGGGCGCGCACCACAAATCCCGCCAAGGACGGACGCGCCCCCGCCCACCAACCACACGACCACCCGAACCCGGGAGGACGCATGGACCCGATCAGCCTACCTGAGCAGCCGCATGGCCCCTACCCCCGGCCGCCCAGCGGGCTGTTCATCGGCTTCGACCAGCGCACCACCATGCTGCATGGCGCCCTGCACGGGGTGAAGCTCGGCGCCTTCGACCGCCGCATCATCGACTGGCTGTGCCATTGGTGCGACACCCCCACCTTCCTGGTCCTGCTTGGCATGGTCGAACGCGCCCGCCACGCCGGCCCGCACCCGCAGCAAGGAGAGGGGGGCCGGCGATGCTAACCAAGCGCTGCTACGACTGCGGCCAGGTCAAGCGGGTGGAGCTGTTCGACATCGACGCCAAGCGAAGCGCCGGCCGCTCCGCCCAGTGCAAGGAGTGCCGCCGCCAGCGCCAAAACCGCGGCGGCTACGGCACCTGCCGCCCCCGGGCGCTGGCCGAGCTGGCCCGCCGCCATCCCGACGAGTACCAGCGCTACCGGGAGCAGGCCCGCCGGGAGTTGGCCCCCGACACCGCCCCCGCTGAGGTCTGGGATCAGGCCCGCGCCAGGGCGCTGGCCGAGCTGGCCCGCCGCCACCAGGGCGAGTGGCACCAGCACTACCAGCAACTCCGCACGGCCCACCCCGACTGGCCCACGGCACGGGCGTTCATGGTGGCCACCAACCAGCAGCGGCGCGCCCATCACCAGGAGTACCTGGCGCTGCTGCGCGGCTACGCCGGCGCCCGCCGCGCCGGCCCCAAGCTGGTCTACAAGATCAGCCGCCGCGCCCAGCGGCTGCTCCAGCTCGCCCACCCAGCCGAGTACCGGGCCCTGTACGCGGCCGAACGGGCCAAGCTCGGCAACCCCGTCCAGCGGCCCGCTCCCCGGGGAGGGCTGGCCGGATGAGCGCCCACCGCAAGCGGCCATCCGCCAACCAGGTCCCCGCGGTGGAACTGCGGGTGATCGACCCCGGCGGCCAGCAGCTGACCTTCAGCTGGCAGGTCCTGGGCGGCCACGGCCACCTGCTGGCCAGCGGCCAGGTCGCCGGCGCACCCAACACGCCCGAGCTTGCCGGCTGGCGCTACCACGCCTTCGCCGACGCCGCCCAGGCCGCCATCACCGCCCTCCAAGACCTGGAGGCCGCCCAACGCAAGCCCGCCGCTGCCGACCACGAGCGGCACAGCACCCACCGCAGCGGGCGTGCCCGCACCTGCGACTTCTGCGCCGCCGCCCCGGCCGCCTGGCGCTACCCCGCGCACAGGGAGCGGCTGGCCGCCGTCCTGGTCAGCGAGCTGCTGGTGCTGGTGCCCGGCGGCGACTGGTACGCCTGCCCCGCCTGCCACCACCTGGTGGAGACCGGAGGCTGGGACGCCCTCAGCAAGCGCGCAGGCCTGCCTGCCGACCAGGGCGCCGCGCTGTGGGCCAGCTTTCGCGCCCGCCGCACCGGCCCCGCAGTGGCCCTGGGCCGCCCGGAAAGCCCGCCCGGGCATGACCGCAGGGGGCCAGGCCGATGATCGGCCCACCCGCCAGCCTGCTGCTGGCGCCGGTCCCCTCGCTGGGGCTGGTGCTGGCCGGCTGCCCCGACTGCCGCGCCGTGCTCGGCATCGACGGCGCCGCCGGCCTGGCCAGGGCACTGGCCGCCCACCGCGACGCCTGCCCGGCCGCCGACCAGGTCTGCCCGGGCTGCGGCTGCGAGGCGGAGCTCCATCCGCGCGGCGACGGATGGCGCTGCGCCGACTGCCTGGGCCAACGGCTGTTCGATGAGCTGGGCTGCCCGCCAGCGCCGGCGCGCCCCCGGGTCCGCGCCGTCTCGGCCCGGCCGCGGCATGCCGAGCACCAGGCCGTCACCGAACCCGAGCCTGCCGAGAAGGCCGTCGCATGAGCCCGGCTGTGATGACCCTGCCCGGCCTGGCCGTCCCGGTCTGGCAGGTCCGAGGCCGCTCCGACCCTGCGGCTCGGGCGCTGGCCGACCGCCGCCACAGCCGCAAGCGCCCGGGCGCCCTTTGGATCGGCCCGCCCGGCAGGGTGCTGGTGCTGGTGACGCCCTGCGAGCGCGCGGTGTGGCTGACCCACTGGCCACGCGCGGACCTGGCGTTTGACGGGCTGGACGCCTGGCGCTGCTCGCTGTTCCGCAACGAAGGCGCCGGCCGCTCCAGCGATCTCATCCGCGCCGCCATGACGCTGACCGCCCAGACGTGGGTGGAGCCCGCCAAGGTCGCCTCGCCGCATCCGGGATACTGCTTCAAGCAGGCCGGCTGGACGCTGGACCGGGCATGGTCGCATCGTCGCCTGGTGCGCCTGCGCGCTCCGATCCTGGAGACCGAGGGCCGCCCACTCGGCACAGTGGAGGCCTGTCAAGCCGCTGACGCTGCCGGGCAGGTGGGCGCGTGAGGCCGCCCACGCAGTACTTCGGCTCCAAGGGGCGGCTCGCGCCCTGGATCGCTTCGCTGCTGCCGCGACACCGGACCTACGTGGAGCCGTTCTGCGGCAGCGCGGCGGTGCTGTTCGCCAAGCCTCCCTCGCCCACCGAGGTCATCAACGACCGCGACGGCGACCTGGTCTTGCTGTTCCGCGTGCTGCGCGACCGCGGCCCCGAGCTGGCCCGGGCCCTGGCACTGACCCCGTACGCCCGCGCGGAGCTTCGCGCCGCCAGCCTGGAGGACCCCGGCCTGAGCGACCTGGAGCGGGCCCGGCGGGTGTTCGTCCGTCTGAACATGAGCATCAGCCGCACGCTCGGCCGCCAACGGGGCTTCGCCGCCGCCTACAACACCAACGGTGCCGACCACGCCCGCAAGTTCGCCTCCCTGGTCGACCAGCTCGACGCCGCCACCGGGCGGCTGCGGCGGGTGATCATCGAGGACCGCCTGGCGCTGGAGGTGATCGCCAAGTACGGCGCCGGCAACGCGGTCATCTACTGCGACCCGCCTTACCTCGACAGCACCCGCAGCGCCCAGGCCAAGCGCCGCGGCGCTGACTACGCCATCGAGTACGCCACCGAGGCGGAGCACCGCGAACTCGCCAGGGCCCTGCACGCCACCCCCGCCGCGGTGCTGCTCTCCGGCTACCCCAGCCCGCTGTACGCCGAGCTGTACGACCAAGCAGGCTGGTGGCGCGTGGAACGCAAGGTCGACAAGCCCAGCTCGCTGACCTCCGGCGGCCGCGCCACCCACGCCATCGAGGCCGTCTGGTCAAACCGGCCGCTCCACCAGCAACTCCAGCTCGCTGACCAGCCCGGGCCCGGCCCGATCGCCGAAGGAGCCCAGCCGTGACCGCCCTGCGGGAGGCCGCGCTGGCCTACGCGGCGGCCGGCTACGAGGTGTTCCCGCTGCGCGGCAAGCTCCCACGCGCCAACTGCCCCGCCTGCGAGCCCCGCTCGCCCTGCTACCGGCCCCACCAGGCCCGAGACTGCACCTGCGAGCTGTGCCACGGGCTGTATGCGGCCACCAGCGACCCCGAGCGCGTCGCGCGATGGTGGCAGCGGTGGCCCGCCGCCAACATCGGCGCGCGCGTCCCTGGCAGCCTGTTCGTGCTCGACATCGACCCGCGCCACGGCGGACTCGACCGCCTGGCCCAGCTCGAGGCCGAGCACGGCGCGCTGCCACCCACCAGGGTCAGCCGGTCGGGTCGTGGCGACGGTGGCCAGCACCGCTGGTTCCTGCACCCCGGCGGCCAGGTCTCCGCCGCCCGGCTCGGCCCTGGGCTGGACATCAAGACCTCGGCGGGCTACGTGCTGCTGCCGCCAAGCCGCCACCCCGCCACCGGCCGGCCCTACCGATGGGCCGAACCCACCCTCGACGCGGCGCCGGCGCCGCTGTGGCTGCGGCGCCTGCTCGCCCCGCCACTGGCCACCACCACGCCCCGGCGGCCCCTGCCACAGCCCCGACGCGGGGGTGACAGCGTGGCCGACCGGTTCAACGCCACGGTCACGTGGGCCGAGGTGCTCGGCTCGCACGGGTGGACCTCGCCGGACCCTGACGGCGACGCTGACGGGGCCCGCTGGCGCCACCCCGGCGCCACCAACCCCAAGAGCGCCACCATCCGTCACGGCTTGCTGTTCGTCTACTCCGAGGCCACCCCGTTTGCGCCCACCGAGGCCGGCGCACCCCACGGCTACAGCAAGTTCCGCGCCTACGCCGTGTTGGAGCACGCAGGCGACCTGCGCGCCGCCGCCCGAGCGCTCCACCACGAGGCGATCAGGCCGTGAACGTCCCCCCGATCCCCGAGCCGCCCCAGCCGGAGCCGGAGCGGCGCTGCCTTGGCACGACGCGCGCTGGCCAGCCCTGCCGCGCCACCCCACCACAGGGCGGGTCCTACTGCCACCAGCACGCCGCCGACTCCGGCGCCCAGCCGGGCCAGGACGCTCAGGCCGGCGAGCACGACGCCGAGCGCGACCAGGAGCAGGGGCCGCGGCGCTCCCAGGCCACCCTGCTGGTGGAGGCCGCCGAACAGCTCGGCATCGAGCTGTTCCACACCGACACCCACGACGCCTACGCGATCGTCACCGTCGGCCAGCACCGCGAGACCTGGCCGGTCAAGGCCAAGCCGTTTCGCCGCTGGCTCCAGCGGCTGTTCTACGAGCGCAACGGCAAGGCGCCCGGCTCCCAAGCCGTCCAGGACGCCATCGGCGTGCTGGAAGGCAAAGCCCTGTTCGAGGCCACCGAGCAGCCCATCGCGGTGCGGGTCGCCCAGCACCAGGGCGCCATCTGGCTGGACCTGGCCAACCAGCAGTGGGAAGCGGTCGAGATCACCCCCGCCGGCTGGCGCGTGGTCGCTGACCCGCCGGTGCGGTTCCGCCGCCCCGCCGGCATCCGCCCCCTGCCCACCCCAGTGCCCGGCGGGTCGCTTGAGGAGCTGCGCGGCTTCTGCAACGTCGATGAGGACGGCTGGAAGCTCGTGCTCGGCTTCCTGGCGGTCACCCTGCGGCCCGCCGGCCCCTACCCGGTGCTGAACCTGCTCGGCGCGCAGGGCTCGGCCAAGACCACCACCGCCAAGGCCCTGCGCAACCTGGTCGACCCCGCCGTCGCGGGCCTGCGCGCCGAGCCCAAGGACGAACGCGACCTGGCGATCGCCGCCAGCAACAGCCAGGTGGTCGGCTACGACAACCTCTCCGCCATCCCCCGCTGGCTGTCGGACGCGCTGTGCCGGCTGGCCACCGGCGGCGGGTTCGCCACCCGCGAGCTGTACTCCGACACCGACGAAGCCCTGTTCGACTTCCAACGTCCCGTCATCCTCACCGGCATCGAAGAACTGGCCGTCCGCGGCGACCTCGCCGACCGCTCCCTGCTGGTCGACCTGGCCGCCCTGGACGACGGTGCCCGCCGCGACGAAGCCTCCTTCTGGGCCGACTACCAGGCCGCCCAGCCGCGCCTGCTCGGCGCGCTGCTGGACGCCGCCAGCACTGCCCTGCGGCGGCTCCCCGGCCGCCGCGCCGTCCCTGGGCATGGACCCCGACGACTTCCTCAAGGCCTACGAGCAAAACCGCGCCGCCGCCAACGCCATGGCGGTCGAGGCGCTGCCCGTGGCCAGCCTGGTGCACCGCTTCACCCAGCAGCACCAATCCTGGACGGGCACCGCCACCCAACTGCTGGCCGCGCTCAACCAGACAGCCCCTGCCGACATCGACCGGCGCGCCCGCACCTGGCCCAAGACCGCCAAGGCCCTGTCGGACGCGCTGCGCCGCTCCCAGCCCAACCTCGCCAAGGTCGGCGTGCGAGTCGCCTTCAGCCAGAGCCACCACCCCCGCACCCTCGAATTGGAGTGGATAGGAGATCCTGCGTCCCCTGCGTCCCCTGCGTCCCTCATGGCCCGTGAGCAGGCAGAACCAGGGGACGCAGCAGGGGACGCAGCTCAGGGTGGGGACGCAGCGGAGGCGTGGGGGACGCAGCCCAGGGACGCAGCCAGCGGCCCTGCGTCCCCCGCCCGCATCGGCTCTGACCAGCACGAACCGCAACCCTGGGACGCACGGGACGCAGGGGACGCAGCAATCCCCACCCGCTCCAACAGCGATGGGGCGCATGCCCCCGCGTGGCGCTGCAACCGCTGCGGCCACCAGACCACACACCCCCGGGTCGCCACCTACCCCCACACCGCGTGCGGCGGCACCTGGCAGCCCCACGACCACGCCCAGCAGCAATGAGAGGAGCCCCACCCATGGCATCAGCAGGCATCCGCAAGACCCCGTCCGGCGGCTACAAGGTCTGGTGGCGCGCCGACGACGGCAGCCAGGGCAGCCAGACGTTCAATACGAGAGACCAGGCCCGCGACTTCAAGCACGACCTACTCGCGCGCCTCGCCCGCGGCACCTGGATTGACCCTCGGCTGGCCAAGCAGCCGTTCGCCGAGTGGGCCGCCGAATGGTGGGACGCCTGGTCGGGCGACCCCGACCTCAGCCCCCGCACGCTGCAAGCCGCCGAGGCGCGCCTCCGGCTGCACTTGGTGCCGTTCTTCGGGAAGCGGCAGCTTCGAGCGATCAACGTGGGGACCGTGCGGAAGTGGCAGAACGAGTTGCGCGCCAGCGTCGGCTACGACACCGTGATGGCGTGCCGGTCACTGCTGTACCGCATCCTCCAAGCCGCCGAGGACGACCGGCGCATGGAGGCGAACCCTGTCCGCAAGGTCCTCGCCCCGAAGCGGCCGGTGGACGCCGAGGCGCGCCTTGGCCGCGCCAAGCGGCGCGCCTACACGCCCGACGAATTCGGCCACTTGCTGGCCGGAACACCGCCGTTCTACCGCGATCACTTTGTCACCCTCGTTGGGACCGGCCTCCGTGCGGGCGAGCTGCTGGGGCTGCGCGCCTTCCGTGTGGACCTCGACCGGCGACAGCTTGAGGTCCTGGAGGTGCGCTACGACGCCGGGCGGTTTGGCTCCGGCTACAAGGATCGGCCCAAGAGCCCCGCCGGCATCCGCGTTGTCCCGCTGGCTGCGCCGGTCGCCGCGGCCGTCGCCCGGCGGCTCCCTCCAGACCGCGATCCCGATGGCCTGGTGTTCACCGGGCCGGGCGGCAGCAACGGCATGCCACGCGGCGGGCGCAGCGCCCTGTCCAGGCACGGCCTGCTGCGCGTGTACAAGCACGCCCTGGTCCGCGTCGCCGATCCGGTCGCGTCTCTGCCGTATATGCCGCGCCGAGTGCTGGGTGTGCTGCGCGTAGAAGGCCCCCAGACCGCTGAGGAGATCCGCTCGCGGTTGCCCGGACGCACGCCCCGACTGGCCACCGTCGTGGACGCCTTGGACGTGCTCCAGGCCGGTGGGCTGGCTATCGGGGATCAGCTGGGATGCTGGCGTGCCTGCGCCCCGCCTAACAATGACAACATCCTCGCCGAGTTACGGGTGCGCGGCCCGCACGACCTGCGGCACACCTTCGCCACTTGGTTGGAGGATGCCGGCATCCCTGCGCGGGTGATCGATGAGCTGATGGGCCATGCCGGAGGCCAGCGCGGCGGGGGAGCGCCCGCCGGCGACGGCAGCCTGATCGGCACTCGCTACCGCTGGACGACCCTGGCGATGCAGGCGCGTGTGGTGGCCGCGATCGAGCAACGGCTAGCCGTTTCGTTCGCGGTTACTGCCCGGGCCAACCGGTCGTATCGAGGACGATGAGAGATCGAGCCTGGCGCATCTTCTGGCTGACCTGCTGGTGTTCGGGTCGGTCGCTCCCGGCGCTGTGCTACGTCTGATCTTTCTCGCGTTCCACCGCGACGACCTCTGACGGAAGGCTAGACAACGAAGGGCGGAGGGATTGATTGAGGGCCGCGTTGCCGGTGTACTGTGGGTTCAAGCTGGTACGAATATCAAAGATCGCCTCAATTGTCTCACCTTCTTCTCGCCCAGTAATCTCGGATGGTAAGCTAGCAATTCCAAACGAAAGAATCGAGATAGCCACGATATGACGTCGCCAGCCACCAGTCCTCAGCAGGAGTCCTCGGCTCGCCTCTTGGAGGGTCTCCAGATCGATCTCACGAAGGTTGAACCCTCCAATGGCGAGTAGCCCTGGTCGATCAGGACTGAGTTGGCCCCTTGGGCCTGTGCCGGCATCTTTCATAGCCCCGCCTACTAGACGATCAGCATCGGCTATGCTGATTGGTTCCTCTGGGTCCTGCAGCGCTGTTGGGCTCTTAACTTCGGCTCCCGTGAATAGATTGGACCTAACTGCTATTTGAATGTCCGCTGACCGGGTTACGGTTTCCTCCTGCAACGCGACATCATTACCAGCGTCAACGAGAAAGCTCGCATACGCTAGACAGATGACCGCGTGCCGGAAATAGGTGGGATTCTCCAAGCTCCGTACAATGCCCGGCCAACACGGGTCGCCGTGCCACGCCTCAAGAACACGCAGGGCTCCCCGGAGTTCAACAATTGCGTAGTCATCAACGGTTGGGTTGCCGGCAGCGAAGCTGTCTATTCCTGCTTTGGCGGTGTCCAGAAGCTGCATGAGTCTATGCTGTTTGCTTGGGGGAGTGTGAGCTGCTAAACCGCGTTTGTAGCTAGCTGCCAGGCCGTCAAATTTGCGGCCAAACAGAGCCTTGGCCCTCTGAACCAAGCGTCTTAGCTCTGCCTCATCGACGGGCACTGACTGTTCGTCCGTACGGACGAACAGCCCAGACCCTTTCTCTTTGCTTCGTTGGTCGGTTGCATCGCTGCCGACGATGCACCCACCTAGTGGGATATCAACTGTTTGCGTCATTCTGTAAAGTCCGTGCGGCGCATACGCACAGCGTCCTATCGGTCTCCCGGATGGCAAGGAGGGACTTTCACTTATCCGCTGGCAGCTGTAGCAGCGGAAAGCTAGATTCCAAACCTCTCCTTCTATAGTGTTCTCGATTAACACGGTTCCTCGACAGTGGCCGCAGTTATAGTCAAAGCCATTAGGATCGCGGCCGCGAAAGGCTGGGGCCGAATCGGGTGCAATCACCGAACCGCCTTCCGCCGACGGGAGAGGCGTCAAGAGACGGGTCGGCCTAGCGGAGGAGGGCATCGTGGGCCTTTCGATCCTGAGAGAGTCTTGGAGGCAAGGTTACTCGATACATCTTGCCCGAGACTGTTGAGGGTGGCGGTCCCCGGATCGGTCGAGCCGATCGCGCAGCGCATAGTCTGCCCGCCGTTTCAATCGCGTTGCTGCCCGTTTGCTGCCCGGCTGCGCGATCTAGAACCGTGCCGGCCCGGCGGAAGCGAGCCGCCAGGCCGGTGACCAGCGAACATGGGGAGTGGAGGTGAGGGGATTTGAACCCCTGACTTCCTCCGTGCGAGGGAGGCGCTCTGCCGGGCTGAGCTACACCCCCATGACGAGCGGGAGGATGGTACCAGACTGATGGCGGTGGCTCGCCAATCGTTCAGGTGGACACCGTCGCCCCTACTCGCAGGTGGCGGGGGTGGCGGGCTCGCGGGGTGCGAGGAGGCGACCTTGGGTCAGGGCGATGCCGAGGACGACGATCAGGCCGCCGAGCACCAGGCGGTAGGAGAACGGCTCGCCGAGCACCAGCACGCCGGCGGCCACCCCCACGATCGGGATCAGGTAGGTCACCAGCGAGGCGGCTGTGGCCCCGTGCTCCTGGAGAGTGCGGTAATTCAGCAGGTAGGCGTAGCCGGTCCCGAGAGTCCCGAGGAGTGTCAGGCAGAGCAGGCCGAGCCAGGCGAAATGGACCCTGCCCGTGGCCAGGTTGACGCCCGCGGCCGGCAGCAGCAGCACGCAGCCGGCGGTCAGCTGGCCCGCCGAGAGCTGCATCGGGGTGAGCTGGCGCACGAACCGGTGGGCGTAGGCGAAGCCGAAGCCGTACCCCGAGGTGCCCACCACCGTGGCGAGCGTACCCACCAGCGAGCTGCCGGCCAGGTCGCCGCTGCCGACCCCCGCGAGCACCGCGACCCCGCCGAACGCGATCGCCAGACCGGCCAGCTGCAGCGGACGCAGGCGCTCGCCCAGCAGCCAGGCGGCGAACGCCGCCGTGAACAGGGGCGTGCACGCATTGAGGACCGACGTCAATGCCGAGGTGATGTGCTCCTCACCCCAGGCGATGAGCGTGAACGGCATCAGGCTCATGGCGAGGCCGAGCACCAGCAGGTGCCCCCAGGTGCTCCGCTCGGGGAAGCGCTCGCCGGTGGAGCGCAGGAAGACCAAGATCACCGCGAGACCCAGAAGGATCCGACCCCAGGCCAGGAACGTCGGCGGGACGCTCTCAACGATCACCTTGATCAGGAGAAACGACCAGCCCCAGATGAAGGCGAGCAGCAGGAGTCGGCGCAAGGGCGAGTACCTCGGTGGGCTCGGTGGGCTCGGCGAGGACCGGTAGGGACCGTGCCGTCGGCAGGGTCCAGCCTGCCGCAGGTCCCGCACCCGCCGCCACGGAATTACCGCCCTCCATCCCGGACCGTCCTCTCGCCGCTGTCCAGCCTCGCGCCTATGATGCGGATCTGTGCAGAGAGCGGTCGAGAGCAGGTGGAATGCAACGCGACGTGATGCCGCTCGACCTGGAGTTCGGCTGGCATGCCGAGCGTGTGGCCGAGGCTGGGGTGGCACTCGGGCTCTGCGACTCCGTGCCGATCGCCTGCCGCGGCTCCGGCCACCCGTGGCTCCTGGGCCACCTTGCCGCGCAGATCGGCGCCCGGCCGGGGATGCGCGTGCTCGACGGCGGCAGCGGCCTCGGCGGTCCGATGGCCTGGCTGGCGCGGGAGCGCGGCTGCGACGTCATCGGCGTCGACCTCATGAAGGGAGCGGTCCGCGGCGCGCTGCGCCTGTTCCCGCAGAGCATGGTCCTGGTCGGAAGCCTCACCGAGCTGCCGTTCTCCACGGCGGCGTTCGAGGCCGCCTGGACGATCGGCTCGCTGTCGACCGTCCCCGACACCTATGCGGCAGCCTGTGAGCTGCGGCGCGTGCTGGTCCCTGGCGGTCGCCTCGCCGTCTACGACTACGTCGCCGTGGCGGCGGCGCCGTTCGACGCGCCGGTCGCCAACGTCTTCCTGCGGCCACAGGTGCTCGCTGGCCGGCTGCGCGCCGCGGGGCTCACCGTGCTCACCAGCGGTCGGGCGCCGCGGGTCGGGCCGGCGCCCGCGGAGTGGCGGGCTTCCGCGCTGGCGGTCGAGCGGGAGATCGCCCTGCGCCACGGCCACGACCCGCGCTACCAGCTCGCCGAGCACGAGCGCGCCGCCTTCGGCCGTCTCTGCGCCGGCGGCCAGATCGCTCCCTGGCTGCTGGTCCTTGAGCGGCCGGGCGCGTGAGCGCGGGTAGGCTGCCGCCGATGAGCGACGGTGAGAAGGGAAAGCTGGTCGTCTGCGCCACGCCGATCGGCAACCTCGGCGATGCGTCGCCGCGGTTGGCGCGGGCCTTGGCCGAGGCCGACCTGGTCGCGTGCGAGGACACGCGGCAGACCCGCAAGCTCCTCGCGCACTTCGGCGTGCGTGCGCGGCTGGTGAGCTACCACCAGGCCAACGAGCCGGGCCGCGCCGCCATGCTGGCCGAGCGGGTCGCGGCCGGCGAGCGGGTCGCGCTGGTCTCCGACGCGGGCATGCCGGCCGTCTCCGACCCCGGCCACGACCTTATCGGCGCCTGCCTGGCGCGAGACCTCGAGGTCGAGGTGGTCCCCGGGCCGAGCGCGGTGCTGGCCGCACTGGTGGTGAGCGGGCTGCCGGCGGACCGGTTCTGCTTCGAGGGGTTCCTGCCCCGCAAAGCTTCCGCCCGCGCCCGTCGTCTCGCGGGGCTGGCCGGTGAGCGGCGTACCATGGTGCTGTTCGAGGCACCGCACCGCGTGCTCGCCACGCTCGACGCCATGATCGAGTCGTTCGGGACCGAGCGGCCGTGCGCCGTCGCGCGCGAGCTCACCAAGGTCCACGAGCAGGTGCTCCGCGGCACGCTCGCCGAGGTGCGCCGGCGCCTCGCCGATCAGGGCCAGCGGGGCGAGTTCACGCTGGTCGTGGGCGGTGCGCCGGAGGAGCGGGCCGAAGGTGGCCGGGAGGCGGGCACAACGGCGGGCACAGCGGCCGCCGCCGGCCTGGTCGCCGAGGTCGCCCGCCTCGTCGAGGCCGGCGCGACGACCAGGGACGCGGTCAGCGAGGTCGCCGGCACCAGCGGCCACCCGCGCCGGGCCCTCTACCAGGCGGTCCTCGACGCCCGTTCCGGCGGAGGGAAGGGAGCTGGCCCGCGGGAACGGTAGGCCGGGAGGCCCGCCGGCCAGGGAGGCTGGCGGCGGACCGCTAGAATGCCGGCGAGCAGGGCCGAGACCAGGAGCGCCACCGGTGACCAAGAGCACCTTTTACCTCACCACGCCGATCTACTACATCAACGACGTGCCGCACATCGGGCACGCCTACACAACCGTCGCCGCCGATGTGCTGGCGCGCTGGCGGCGCGCCCACGGCGAGAAGGTGATGTTCCTCACCGGCACCGACGAGCACGGCCAGAAGGTGGCGCGGGCCGCGGAGGCCGCCGGCCTCGACCCGCGGACCTGGGCCGACCACACGGTGGAGCGCTGGAAGGAGACCTGGGCGCAGCTCGACATCTCCTACGACGACTTCATCCGCACCACCGAGGAGCGTCACGTCAGCGCCGTGCAGCACCTGTGGCAGCGGCTCTACGACCAAGGTGACGTCTACCTCGACAGCTACGAGGGGCTGTACTGCGTCGCCTGCGAGCAGTTCTACTCCGAGGAGGAGCTGGTCGACGGCAGATGCCCGATTCACGGCCGGCCGGTGGAGCTCGTGCGCGAGGACAACTACTTCTTCCGGCTGTCCAGGTACGCCGACCGCCTGCTGGAGGTGTACCGCGAGCAGCCGGGCTTCGTGCGGCCGGCCAGCCGCCTGCGCGAGGTGGTCTCATTCGTCGAGCAGGGCCTGCAGGACCTGTCGATCTCACGCTCGACCTTCGACTGGGGCGTGCCCATCCCCTGGGACCCCCAGCACGTCATGTACGTGTGGATCGACGCCCTGCAGAACTACCTCACCGCGGCGGGCTGGGACGCCGATCTGGAGCGCTTCGAGCAGGTCTGGCCGGCCGACTACCACTTTGTCGGCAAGGACATCCTCCGCTTCCACGCGGTGATCTGGCCGGCGATCCTGCTGGCGGCGGGGCTGCCGCTGCCACGGAGGGTGCAGGCGCACGGCTGGCTGCTGGTCGGCGGCGAGAAGATGAGCAAGACCAAGCTCACCGGCATCGCCCCGAGCGACCTGGTGGCACCGTTCGGCTCGGACGCCTTCCGCTACTTCTTCCAGCGCGAGATCGCCTTCGGGCAGGACGGCAACTTCTCCTGGGAGGGCATGGTCGAGCGCTACAACGCCGACCTCGCCAACGGCCTGGGCAACCTGGCGAGCAGGGTGACGGCGATGGTGGAGCGCTACCGCGGCGGCGTGCTCCCCGCCGCCGGGCTCGAGGGCGAGGCCGAGCAGGCGGTGCGGGCGGCGGCCGCCCGCACCTACGAGGAGGCCCGGGCCGCCCTGGACGGCGACCTCGCCTACGAGCGGGCGCTGGCGGCGATCTGGCGCTTCGTGGCCGCCGCGAACGGCTACGTGAGCGAGCGCAAGCCATGGGAGCTGGCCAGCTCGGGCGACGACGCCGCGCTGGACACGGTCCTCTACACGGCGACCGAGGCGCTGCGGGTCGCGGCCCTGCTGACCGCGCCGTGGCTGACCAGGGCGGCGCCGAGGCTGTGGGCGGCCGTGGGCGCCGTGGGCGAGCTGGCCCACGCCAGGCTGCCGGAGGCGCTGGCGTGGGGCGGCCTGCCCGCCGGCGCGCGCGTCACCCAGCCCGGGGCGCTGTTCCCGCGCCTGGATCAAGAGGGGAAGGTCGCGCAGCGGGCTGTGCGGGCTGGATAGGCTCCATGGATGGAGAGGGCATGCTCATCGACACGCACTGCCACCTGCACCTGCTGGAGGAGCCGGCGCGGGAGGTGGTCGAGCGGGCCAGGGCGGCGGGCGTCGGCCACCTGGTCGACGTCGGCGTCGACCTCGGGTCGAGCAGGCAGGCGGCGGAGAACGCCGGGCGCCTGGAGGGGGTCTCGGCCACCGCTGGGGTGCACCCGCACGACGCCGTCACGCTGACCCCGCGGGCGCTCGAGGAGCTGCGCGAGCTGCTCGGCGACGAGCGGGTGGTCGCGGTCGGCGAGACCGGGCTCGACTACTTCCGCGACCACTCGCCGCGCGAGGTGCAGCGCGCCGCCTTCGCCGCACAGGTGCGGCTCGCCCGTGAGCTGGACAAGGCGCTCGTCGTCCACTGCCGCGACGCGCTCGAGGACGTGCTGGCCATCCTCGAGCGCGAGGGGCCACCAGGACGGGTCGTGCTGCACTGCTTCTCGGGCGACCAGCGCATGGCCGTCCGCGCCGTGCAGGCCGGCTACCACGTCTCCTTCGCGGGCACGGTGACCTTCAGGAACGCGCCGCGGCTGCGTGAGGCGTGCGCGGCGGTGCCCCTGGATCGCATGGTGCTCGAGACCGACAGCCCGTACCTGTCGCCGCACCCCTTCCGCGGCCGGCCGAACCGTCCGGAGCGCGTGGGGGTCACCGCGGCGACCGTCGCCGCCGTGCACGGTCGTCCGCTCGAGGAGATCGCCAGCGCCACCACCGCGACCGCCATCCGCGCCTTCGGGCTCGCCGTGGCCGTCCCTGGAGGTGCGGTCTGACGCCCGCCGCCGGAGGGGCGCGGGCAGCCCCGGGGGCCGGTGGACCGGGTCGCGCGTTGCTCACCCCGGGGCGGGTGCGCGCGCTGCTCGCCGCGCACGGGCTGCGTCCGAGCATGGCGCTCGGGCAGCACTACCTGGTCGACCCCAACACCGCCCGCAAGGTGGTGCGGCTCGCGCGGGTCGCGGCGGGGGAGACCGTGCTCGAGATCGGCCCCGGCCTCGGCAGCCTCACCCTGGCGCTGCGCTCAGCCGGCGCGCGGGTGGTTGCGGTCGAGGCCGACGCCCGCCTGCTGCCAGCGCTCGCCGAGGCGCTCGGCGAGGACCCGGACGTGCTGGTGGTGGCGGCCGACGCCGTGCGCGCTGACCTTGCCGCCCTCGCCCCGGACGCCCGCGGCGTGGTTGCCAACCTGCCCTACAACATCGCCGCCACGCTGGTGCTTCGCGTGCTCACCGAGTACCCGCGGTACCAGCGGCTCACCGTGATGGTGCAGCGTGAGGTGGGCGAGCGTCTGGCCGCCGCGCCCGGGACGGGCGCGTACGGCGCGACCAGCGCCAAGGTGGCCGCCCTCGCCGAGGCGCGGGTGCTGGCGCCGGTGAGCCGCAAGGTGTTCCTGCCCGAGCCGCACGTGGACTCGGTGCTCGTGGGCCTGACCCGCCGGCCGCACCCGGCCGTCGCCGGGGTGCCGTGGACGGCGCTCGCCCGGGTGATCGAGGCGGCCTTCTCGCAGCGCCGCAAGACCCTGCGCAACGCCCTGCGGACGCTCGGCCTGGCCGCCGGCGAGGTCGAGGCGCTTGGCCGGGCGGCTGGGGTGGATCTCGGCCTGAGAGCGGAGCGGCTCGACGTGCCCGCGTTCGCCGCCCTGGCAGAAGGGCTCGAGGCTCGCGAGCGCGTCGAGCCGTGATATCAGCCGGAACGATAACGGTACCTTTTGAACGAATCCGCCGAGTGCAGCTACCATGCCCGGGCTTACTTTTCAGGGCTCGCGGGGGGCTGGGCCCTCCGCGTCACCCGTGGATTCTCGAAGGGGGAGCGCGTGCCAAGCCAACGCCCGCCGGCGGAGCCGCCCACGGTGCTGCGCGCCCATGCCGCGGCCAAGATCAATCTCGCGCTGCTGGTCGGCGAGCGCAGGGACGACGGCTACCACGAGCTCGTCTCGGTGATGCACGCGATCGGGCTCTGGGACGACCTCGAGGTCTCCCTGGCCCCGAGGGGCCTCGGCCTGGAGGTGGAGGGCGAGGGCCTGCCGCCGGACGAGAGCAACCTGGTGCTGGTGGCGGCGTGGGAGCTGGCGCGGCGCTCGCGCGACCTGCCCGGCGCGCGCTTCCGCCTGCGCAAGGGCATCCCGATCTCGGCGGGGCTCGGCGGCGGCAGCGCCGACGGGGCGGCCGCGCTGCTCGCGCTCGACCGGCTCTGGCGGCTGCACCTGCCGGCGGTGAACCTGCACGCCATGGCCGCCGAGATCGGCTCGGACGTGCCGTTCTGCCTGGGTGGCGGCAGCCGGGTCGGCAGCGGCCGGGGCGAGAAGCTGCGGGACGCGCCCACCAAGGGCACGCTATGGTGGGTGGTGGCGATCGACGCGGACGGGCTCGACACCGCCGCCGTCTACCGCCGCTACGACCAGCTGGGGCTGGCGCAGCCGCTGGGCGACCGCCAGCCGTCCGAGCTGGTGGCGGCGCTGGCCGCCGGTGACGTGGCGCGGATCGGAGCGGCGCTCGACAACGACCTCGAGCCGGCAGCCTTCGACCTGCGCCCGACGCTCAAGTCGGGCAAGGAGCGGCTGGTCGAGGCGGGCGCGGTCGGCGCGGTGATGAGCGGCAGCGGGCCGACGCTGCTGGCTCTGGCGCGCGACGAGGAGCATGCTGGCCGCCTGGCCCGCGCGGTGCGCTCCAGCTTCGCCCGGGTCGAGCTGGCCCGCGGCCCGGTTCCAGGGGTGACGTTCGGCTGACCGCTCTCCAGACGACAGGCGGCCGCTGGGGCGGGTGGCCCGGTAGGATGCTCTGGGCACTTTGGCGGGTGGTGTAATGGCAGCACGGCGGCCTTTGGAGCCGTCAGGTCAAGGTTCGAATCCTTGCCCGCCAGCTGGACTCCGGAGACGCGAGAGAGAGGCGCATCGGCATGGGGCTGAACGTTGTCGTGCTCGCGGCCGGGGAGGGCAAGCGCTTCCGCTCCTCCCTGCCGAAGCCGTTGTACCCGCTGGCCGGTCGACCGCTGCTGTGGCACGTCCTGGCCGCAGCGGCCGGGCTCGAGGCGGACCGTACCGTGGTGGTGATCGGGCGCGCTGCCGAAGCGGTGCGCACGGCGGTCTCCTCGTTCGGCCTCGGTCAGGTGGAGTTCGCGGTGCAGCGGGAGCTGCGCGGGACCGGCGACGCGGTGGCGACCGCGCTGCCGCTGCTCCCCCCGGCCGGCGAGGTGCTCGTCCTGTACGGCGACACGCCGCTGGTGACCGCCGCCACCCTGCGGCGGCTGCTCGCCGCGCACCGCGCGGGCGGCGCGCAGGCGACCATGCTGACCTGCGTGGCCGCCGACCCGGCCGGCTACGGCCGGGTGCTGCGCGGCCCGGACGGCGCGGTTGCCGGGGTGGTGGAGGAGCGCGACGCCTCCCCGGAGCAGCGGGCCATCACCGAGGTCAACGCCGGCCTCTACGTCTTCGAGCGGCCGCTGCTCGACGCGCTCGCGCTGCTCCGGGCCGACAACGACCAGGGCGAGCACTACCTGCCGGACCTCCTGCCGACGGTGCTCAAGGAGGGCGGCCGGATCGTGACCGCCGCCGCCCCGGCGGAGGAGGTCCAGGGCGTCAACGACCGTGCCCAGCTCGCCGGGGCTGGGGCCGTGCTGCGGCGGCGCACGCTCGAGCGGCTGCTGGAGGCCGGCGTGACCATGGTCGACCCGGCCACCGTCTATGTGGACGTGGACGTCGAGGTCGGCCGCGACACCGTGCTCGAGCCGCTGGTCTTTCTGGAGGCGGGCACCCGGGTGGGGGAGCGCTGCCAGATCGGCCCCAACGCCCGCCTGGTCGCCTGCACGGTCTCGGACGAGGCGACCGTCACCCAGGCGGTCGGGGTCCAGGCCCGCATCGGGCCGGGCGCCGTCGTCGGACCGTTCGCCTACCTGCGCCCGGGCGCCGAGCTCGGGCCGCGCAGCAAGGTCGGCACCTACGTGGAGGTCAAGAAGTCCCGCATCGGTGCCGGCAGCAAGGTCCCGCACCTCACCTACGTCGGGGACGCCGAGGTCGGCGAGGGCGTGAACGTCGGGGCGGGCACGGTGTTCGTCAACTACGACGGGGTGGCCAAGCACCAGACGGTGGTCGGTGACGGCGCCTTCATCGGATCGGCTACCATGCTGGTGGCTCCCCTGACGGTCGGTGACGGGGCACAGACGGGGGCGGGCTCTACCATCACCAAGGACGTTCCCCCCGGCGCGCTCGCCATCGAGCGCGCCGACCAGCGCACGATAGAAGGCTGGGTGGCTCGTCGTCAGCGGCGGGGGCAGGCGGAGCGGGAACACCCCAGCGACCACGAGCAGTCGGACTAAAGTCCCGGCAGCGGCGGTACAACAGCAGGAGAGCGGGAGCGGGAGCCGGGGAGGCGAGCAGTGAGCAGTCACGTGACGCCCAAGATGGTCGAGGCGCTTGGGCGCAGGCATCTGATGCTGTTCTCGGGCCGGGCCAGTCACGAGCTGGCCGCCGAGGTGGCCACGCATCTGGGGATCGAGTGCGGCTCGGTGGACCTGCGGGACTTCGCCAATGGTGAGACCTATGCGCGATTCCAGGAGAGCGTGCGCGGCACGGACGCGTTCGTGATCCAGACCCATTCCGCTCAGGTGAACGAGCGGATCATGGAGCAGCTCATCATGATCGATGCCCTCAAGCGCGGCTCGGCCAAGCGGATCAGCGCGGTCGTCCCGTACTACGGGTACTCGCGGCAGGACAAGAAGGGACGCTCGCGCGAGCCGATCACGGCCAAGCTGGTTGCCGACCTGCTCCAGAGCGCCGGCGCGGACCGGATCATCACCATCGACCTCCACTCCGGCCAGATCCAGGGCTTCTTCAACGGGCCGGTGGACCATCTCACCGCCCTGCCGGTGCTGGCCGACCACATCCGCGAGAACTACCCGGGCGAGCTGGTGGTGGTGGCGCCGGACGCGGGCCGCGTGAAGGCGGCCGAGAAGCTCGCGGGCGTGCTGGGCCAGTCGCTGGCGTTCCTGCACAAGCGCCGCAGCCGCGACGTCGCCAACCAGGTCGACGTGCGCGAGGTCGTCGGTGAGGTCGACGGCAGGCTCTGCGTGATGATCGACGACATCATCGACACCGCCGGGACCATCGTGCAGGGCGCCGAGGTGCTGGTGGCCAGCGGGGCCCAGCGGGTGATCGCGGCGGCCACCCACGGCATCTTCTCAGGCCCGGCGATCGACCGGCTCAAGAACGCCCCCATCAGCGAGGTCGTGGTCACCAACACGCTGCCGCTCCCCGAGGAGCAGTGGCTCGACAAGATCGTGGTGCTGTCGATCGCCAAGATCCTGGCCGACGCGATCCGCGCCGTGTTCGAGGACGCCAGCGTCTCCGAGATCTTCAACGACCAGAACCAGCTCTGAGCGCGGATGGATCTTCCCGTGATGCCTCCGGTCAAGCCGATGCTCGCCAAACCGGTGTCGATCCTGCCGCGCGAGATGCTCTACGAGCCAAAGTGGGACGGCTTCCGCTGCATCGTCTTCCGCGACGGCGACGAGGTCGAGATGGGCAGCCGCAAGGAGCTGCCGATGGCGCGCTACTTCCCCGAGCTGGTCGCGGCGGCCCGCGAGCAGCTCCCGCCCCGCTGCGTGGTCGACGGCGAGGTGGTGCTGATCAAGGGCAACGGCCTGGACTTCGAGCTGCTGCAGCAGCGCATCCACCCCGCCGCCTCGCGCATCGAGCTGCTGTCACACGAGACTCCCGCCTCGCTCATCGCCTTCGACCTGCTCGCCCTTGGCGGCGAGAGCTATCTGGAGCGGCCGTTCTCCGAGCGCCGCGCCGCACTGGAGACCGCCCTGCAGGGCCACCGGGGACCGTACTACGTCACCCCGCTGACCGACTCGTACCGCCTGGCCGAGCGCTGGTTCCGCACCTTCGAGGGCGCCGGTCTCGACGGCGTGGTGGCCAAGCCGCGCGATCTGCCCTATGCCCAGGACCAGCGGGTGATGTTCAAGGTCAAGCACTCGCGCACGGCCGACTGCGTGGTCGCCGGCTTCCGCTGGTACAAGCGCGGGCCGGTGGTCGGCTCGCTGCTGCTGGCGCTGTACGACAACGGTGAGCTGCAGCACGTCGGCGTGACCTCGTCGTTCAGCCTGGAGCGCCGCCGGGAGCTGCTGGACGAGCTGGACCCCTACCGGCTGCAACCGGGCGACCCGCACCCCTGGCTGGGCACGGTGACGGCCGAGCGGGTCCCCGGCGGGCTCTCGCGCTGGAGCGGGGGCAAGGACCTCTCCTGGGAGCCGCTGCGCCCCGACCTGGTGGTCGAGGTCGCCTACGACCACATGGAGGGCCGGCGCTTCCGCCACACCGCGCAGTTCCGGCGCTGGCGGCCCGACCGCGATCCCCGCTCGTGCGGCTACGACCAGATCGAGCGCCCGGTCGCCTTCGACCTCGGGGAGGTCCTGACCACCGGTACGGTCTGATCCCAGCCGCGTGCGGCTTGAGCGGGCCGGGCTTCCGCTGCTACCCTGCCGAGCGCTCCCGCTGGCTGCGGGGCACTTTCGTGTTGCTCTCGTGCGAGAGAGCCACCGCGATCCGACAAGGAGGCTCGTTCCCCATGTCCGAGTACCAGCTTGCCGCAGAGCCGCGCCCGGACACCGGGAAGGGAGCCGCCCGACGAGCCCGCGCCGCCGGCCGCGTCCCGGCGGTCCTGTACGGCCACGGCATCAAGCCCGAGCACCTGACGGTCGACGCGCGCGAGTTCCGCCACGCGCTCCGCAGCGGCGGCAGCAACGCGCTGATCACCCTCCGGCTCGGCAGGGACCGCCACCTCGCCCTGGCCCGTGAGATCCAGCGCCACCCGGTGCGCGGCTCCTACATCCACATCGACTTCCTGGTGGTCCAACGAGGCGAGAAGGTCACCGTCTCGGTCCCGATCCACCTGTCCGGCGACGCGCCCGGCCTGGTCCAGGGCGGCGTCCTCGGCCAGGACCTCCACCAGCTCAACGTGGAGGCCGAGGTGACCAACGTGCCCGAAGCCATCGAGGGCGACATCTCCGGCCTCGAGATCGGCGACGTGCTGCGGGTCGGCGACCTCAAGCCACCCTCGGGGGCGATCCTCCTCGACGACCCCGATGCGCCGGTCGCCTCGGTCATGGCGCCGACGGTGGAGCCGGTCAAGGCCGAGGAGGAGGCCGAGGCCGAGGGCGCCGAGGAGGGTGCCGAGGCCGAGCCGGCCGCCCGTGGCGAGGGCTCCGAGCAGGAGCAGTAGGCGCTGGCCCTCCCCGGTCGCTGGCGACGGTCCCGCATGCCCGCTGTCGCGGAGGCCCCGCAGCCGTCCGCGCCGTGGCTCGTGCTCGGTCTCGGCAACCCCGATCCCGAATACGCCAACACCAGGCACAACGCGGGGGCGATGGTGGTCCGGCTGCTGGCGGAGCGGTTCGGCGCCCGGCTGCGGCGCTCGCGCCAGCGTGCCGAGGTGGCCGAGGTGCGCGACGGCGACGCCCGCATCGTGCTCGCACGGCCGAGCGGCTACGTCAACGAGTCCGGCGGGCCGGCGTCGCTGCTGGTGCGCTACTACAAGGTGCCGCTCGAGCAGGTCATCGTGGTCCACGACGAGATCGACCTGGCGGCCGGCAAGCTCCAGGTGCGCCGTGGCGGCGGGACCGCCGGCCACAACGGGGTGAAGGACGTCGTCAAGGCGCTGGGCAGCCCTGACTTCCTGCGGGTGCGCCTCGGGGTCGGGCGCCCGCCCGGGCGCCAGGACCCCGCCGACTACGTCCTCGAGCCGATACCCAGGCGGCTCGCCGAGGACTTCGGCGTGCTGGTCGAGCGCGGCGCCGACGCCGTCGTCGACCTGGTCCGCCTCCCCCTCGAACGTGCCCAGGACCGCCACAACCATTGATCGGCTCCAGAGGAGGATGCCGTGAACGCCGAAAACGCGGATGCAGTCCGGGCGGCGGCGGCGCGGATCGCCGGGCGGGTGCATGCCACGCCGATACTGACCTCGGCCACGCTGGACGCGCTCGTCGGCGCCCGCGTGGTCGCCAAGGACGAGGCGCTGCAGAAGACCGGCTCCTTCAAGGTCAGGGGCGCGCTCAACCGCCTGCTCACCCTGCCTGAGGAGGAGGTCGCGCGCGGGCTGGTCACGGTCTCGGCCGGCAACCACGCCGCCGCGCTCGCATGGGCGGCCTCCCAGGTCGGCGCCAAGGCCACCGTGGTGATGCCACGCCACGCGCCCGCCGCCAAGGTGGCCGCCTGCCACGGCTACGGCGCCGAGGTCGTGCTGCACGGCGACAGCACCGGCGAGGCCTTCGCCGAGAGCGAGCGGCTGCGCGACGAGCGCGGCCTCACCTTCGTCCACCCCTTCGACGACCCGGAGATCGTGGCCGGGCAGGGTACCAGCGCCCTGGAGCTGGTCGCCGAGGTCGGTCCGGTCGAGGTCTGGGTGGTCCCGGTGGGTGGTGGCGGGCTCGCCTGCGGCACCACCCTGGTGGTCCGTGAGGCCAATCCCGGCTGTCGCGTGGTGGCGGTGGAGCCGGATGGCGCGGCGACCATGAGCGCCGCCCTCGCGGCCGGGCGGCCCGTGCCGATCGTGCCGCGCTCGGTGGCGGACGGCCTGTGCGCGCCGCGCGCCGGGGACCGCACCTTCCCGCTGTTCCGCCGGCTCGTCGACGAGGTCGTGACCCTCACCGACGAGCAGATCCTGGCCGGGGTGCGCTTCGTGATGGAGCGCATGAAGGCGGTGGTCGAGCCGGCCGGCGCGGCCGGGGTCGCGGCCCTCCTGGCCGGCAGGGTCGACGGCGTCGACGGCAAGCGGGTCGGCACGATCCTGTCCGGCGGCAACCTCGATCTCGGTGCGGTCGCGGCGCGCCTGCCCTGACCCGCCGCCCGGCGATGCGGCCGGCCTACTGGCCCTCGAGCTGGCAGGAGTCGACCACGCGGAGGTAGCTGGCGAGGGCCTCGTCGAACTTTTCGGCGGCGTCGCCGCCCTTGGCGGCCGCCGCGCGCCCGGACTCGACCGCGTGCTCCACGCTGATCTGCTGGCGCGCCAGCTGCTCCACCACCTGCGTCTGCGCGACGAACGCCCGGTCCAACCTGACCGCGTAGGACAGGCCCTGGTTCGCTCTGGCAACCGCGCTGGTGCACTCCGGGGTGGCGTGGGCGTGGGTCCCGCCGGCGGCCTCGCCGACGCCCCGCGGCGCCGGCGCCGTGGGGCGACCACGCATTCCCAGCACGAAGCCGCCCCCCGCGCCGAGCAGCAAGCCGGTGACGAGCAGCGCCACCAGCCTGTGACGCGGAAACCGCGCCGCGTAGCGGTCGGCGCGGCGCTGCTCGGGCGGCTTCATTTCGGTCTCCTCCCGCGCATCTCGTACGCCTCGATCAGGACAACTGTCGCAGAGTACGCTCCAACTTCGCGGAAGTCTATCGGGTCGGCGGCACCGTGCGGTTTGACTGTCCGGCGCTGCGATACCCTTGCAGAGCAATGCGAACCACCCCCCGGCCGTGGCGGCCGGGGGGTCCTGGCGCGTGCGCGAGCGCCCTCGCGTGCGGCTGACCCGTGACCTCGAGGCCTGATTCAGATGCGGCTTGAACCCCTTCTCGACCACCTGCCGGCCGATCCGGCATTCACGCGCCTGCTCTCCACGCTCGAGCAGGCGCCCGGCGCGCGCCCCGCCGAGGCCCAGGTGGTGGTCGCCGACGTGGCCAGCGCCCTGGTGCTGGCCGCCCTCGCCCGCTGGAGCGGGCGGCTGGTGGTGGCGGTGACCGCCACCGCCTCCGACGCCGAGGCGCTCGCCACCGACGTGGCCGCCTTCCTGGACCCCGGCCGCGTCGACTGCTTCCCCGCCTGGGAGACGCTGCCGCACGAGCGCCTCTCGCCGCGCTCGGAGACGGTGGCCAAGCGCCTCTCCCTGATCCACCGGCTGGCCCCGGCGCGCCACGGCGGCGGCCAGGGCGAGAGCGGCCTCGACGTGCTCGGCGTGACGGCCAAGGCGATGATGCAGCCGCTCGCGCCCGGCCTCGACCGGATCGAGCCGGTGCGCGTGGCCAACGGCGACCAGCTCGAGCTCGAGGAGCTGCTCGAGCGCCTGGTCGCCGCCGGCTACCAGCGCACCGACATGGTCGAGCGCCGCGGCGAGGTGGCCGTCCGGGGCGGCCTGGTCGACTTCTTCCCACCCGGCGATGACCACCCGGTGCGGGTCGAGTTCTGGGGCGACGAAGTCGAGGGCCTGCGCTCATTCGCCGTGGCCAGCCAGCGCTCGCTCACCGAGCTGCCCGCCGTTGAGGCGTTCCCGTGCCGCGAGGTGCGCCTGGGCGCGCCCGAGCGCAGCCGTGCCCGCCAGCTCGCCCACGAGGTGCCCACGGCCGGCGACCTGCTCGCGCGCGTGGCCGAGGGACTTGACGTCGAGGGCGTGGAGTCGCTCCTGCCGCTGCTGTACGACGAGCTGCCCGCGCTGCCCGACTACCTGCCGGCCGGCGCGATCGTCGTGCTGGTCGACCCCAAGCGCACCCTCGACCGCGCCGAGGAGATCCGCAAGCAGGCCGAGGAGGCCATGCAGGCGTCATGGACCAGCGCGGCCGAGGGCGGCAGGGCGCCGGTCGAGGGCGCCGCCTACCAGCCGCTCGACCAGGTGCTGGAGGGCTCGGGGCGCGCGCTGGTGCGGCTCGGCGCGCTGGACGCGGGCAGCCCCGCCGCCCTGCGCATCGAAGCCCACCCGATCGAGCCGTACCGGGCCAACATCACCAGGATCGCCGCGGACGCGCGCGAGCTGCGCGCCGAAGGCTACACCGTGCTGCTCACCACCGAGGGCTCTGGCCCCGCCCAGCGGCTGGTCGACGTGCTGCGTGACGAGGGGCTGGAGGTCCCGCTGGCGGCCGGGCTGCCGGCGAAACCGGAGCCTGGCCTGCTGGTGGGGACCGCCCCGCTGCTGACCGGCTTCCGCCTGCCCGCGCTCCGGCTCGCATTGCTGGCCGAGGGCGACCTGTACGGCACCCGGCGGCAGACGCGCGAGCAGGGCCGCATGGCCTCGAGCCGGCGGCGCGGCACCCACGCGGGCGGGCAGGTCGCGCTGGAGGAGCTGCAGCCCGGCGACGTGGTGGTCCACGCGGTGCACGGGATCGGCCGCTACGTCGGCATGGAGCACCGCACCGTCGGCGGCGCCGAGCGTGACTACCTGCTGCTCACCTACGACCAGGGCGACCGCCTGTACCTTCCGACCGATCAGGTCGAGATGATCAGCCGCTACGTCGGCGGGGAGTCGCCGAAGCTGTCGCGGCTCGGTACCAGGGAGTGGGACCGGCAGAAGGCCCGGGTCCGCCGCAAGGTGCGCGAGATCGCCGCCGAGCTGATCCGCCTGTACGCCGCCCGCATGGCATCGCCCGGGCACGGCTTCGGGCCGGACACCCCATGGCAGGGGGAGCTGGAGGACGCCTTTCCCTACACCGAGACGCCCGACCAGCTCACCGCCATCGAGGAGGTCAAGGCCGACATGGAGGCGCCGGTGCCGATGGACCGCCTGCTCTGCGGCGACGTCGGCTACGGCAAGACCGAGGTGGCGCTGCGGGCCGCCTTCAAGGCGGTGATGGACGGCAAGCAGGTGGCCGTGCTGGTCCCGACCACGCTGCTGGCGCAGCAGCACTTCGCCACCTTCTCCGAGCGCCTGGCGCCCTTCCCGGTCAAGGTGGCGGTGCTGTCGCGCTTCGCCTCGAGGACCGAGCAGGACGAGACCATCGCCGCCATGGCCAACGGCACCGTGGACGTGGTGATCGGCACGCACCGGCTGCTCTCGGCCGACGCCAGGTGGTCCGACCTCGGCCTGGTCGTCGTCGACGAGGAGCACCGCTTCGGCGTGGCCCACAAGGAGCACCTGAAGCAGCTGCGGACCGAGGTCGACGTGCTCACCCTGACCGCCACGCCGATCCCGCGGTCGCTGGAGATGAGCCTGTCCGGCATCCGCGACCTCTCGGTGATGGAGACCCCGCCGGAGCAGCGTCACCCGGTGCTGACCTTCGTCGGTCCCCGCGACGCGGCCACGGTGGCCAACGCCATCCGGCGCGAGATGCTGCGCGAGGGTCAGACGTTCTACGTGCACAACCGGGTCGACACCATCCAGCGTGCCGCGCTCCAGGTACGCCAGCTCGTGCCCGAGGCCAGGGTCGGCGTCGCCCACGGTCAGATGCGCGAGGAGTCGCTGGAGCGGGTCATGCTCGACTTCTGGGACAAGGCCTACGACGTGCTGGTGTGCACCACCATCATCGAGTCCGGGCTGGACATCCCCACCGCCAACACGCTGGTGGTGGAGCGCGCGGACACCTTGGGCCTCGCCCAGCTCTACCAGCTCAGAGGCCGGGTCGGGCGCTCCCGCGAGCGCGCCTACGCGTACATGCTCTATCCGGCGGAGCAGTCGCTGACCGAGACCTCGCACCAGCGGCTGGCGACCATCGCCACCCACACCGATCTCGGCTCCGGCATGGCGATCGCCCTGAAGGACCTCGAGATCCGGGGCGCCGGCAACCTGCTCGGCACCGACCAGTCCGGCCACGTGGCCCTGGTCGGCTACGACCTCTACATGCGGATGCTGGCCGAGGAGGTGGCCGACCTGCGCGGCCGACCGGTCGAGCGGCCCAGGGAGCTCAAGCTGGAGGTGCCGGTCGACGCGCACCTGCCGGCCGCCTACGTGCCGCGCGAGCGGTTGCGCCTGGAGGCGTACCGCCGTCTCGGCGGGGCCAGGACGGTGGAGGAGGTGGAGGCGCTCGGCGCCGAGCTGGCCGACCGCTACGGCACGCCCCCGCCGCCGGTGCGCAGCCTGCTCGCCCTGGCCGGGGTGCGAGCCCAGGCGGCCGCCGCCGGCCTGCGGGAGGTGGTCTGCTTCGCCGGGCGCGTGCGGCTGGCGCCGGTGACGAAGCTGGCGGAGTCGAAGCAGGTGCGCGTGGACCGGCTCTACCCTGGCGCCATCTGGAAGCAGGCCGAGGAGAGCCTGCTGGTGCCGCTGCCCTCCCAGACCGGCGGCCCGCCGCGCCTGGGGCAGCCGCCGGTCGCGCCAGAGGTCGACCTGCCCGCCTGGCTCTCGGAGCTGCTCACCAGCATCCTCGACGCCCCCGCCCCGCCCGCCCTCCCGTCCCCCGACCGCCCCGACCTCCGCCGAGCCGCCTCCTGACGTCCTGTCCGACCGCCGCGCGAGGATTCCGCCGGACCGGGGCACAGCGCGGAAACCAGGACGCTCAGGGTGTAGTTTCTCGATCTGACGGGAATCTGTGAGGAACGCCCGCCAATGGGACGCGGGTATCCTGTTGCCCTAGCCGTTTGCCGAGAATCGAGCGAGGTTGGTCAGTGCGACGTCCGCTTTCCGCCGTGTGCCTCGCCACCGTCCTGCTCGTCGCCGGCTGCGCGAGCAACACCAGCGGCCATGCCGCCACGGTGAACGGTGTCTCGGTCCCGATGAGCCGACTCGGCCAGATGGTCCAGGCGCAGCTCGCCCAGCAGGAGAGCCAGCAGCAGCAACAGGGCCAGCAACAACAGCAGGCCCCCGACATCGACGAGCTCACCCGGCAGTCCCTCGAGCGTCTCATCCAGTTCGAGCTCCTCTTCGCCGGCGCCAGAAAGGCCGGCATCACCGTCGCAGAGGAGCAGATCAACGCCCGGATCCAGCAGGTCAGAGATCAGGCGCGGGCCCAGGGCGTGAAATACGAGGCCCTGCTCCAGGAGCACAGCCTCACCGAGGACCTGCTGCGTGAGCAGTTGAGGGTGGAGCTGACAATCGACCAGCTCGGCACCAAGCTGGTGCCCTACTCGCCCGACGCGCAGCTGCTCAAGCGACTGGGCCAGCACAAGGCGGCCTTCATCCAGGTCCACGTCCGCCACGTCCTGGTCAAGGACCAGGCCACCGCCCAGAAAGCCAGGCAGCAGCTCGTCACCAGCGGCGACTGGGCCGTGATCGCCAAGCGGTACTCGGTCGACACGCAGAGCAAGGACCACGGCGGCGACCTCGACTTCCTGTCCAAGGGCCAGGCCGTCGCCCAGTTCGAGCAGGCGGCGTTCAGTCTGGCCGACCAGGGGACCTGCAGGGGAAGGACCTCTGGGGTGTGCGCCTCCCCCATCTCCGCCCCGGTCCACACCCAGTTCGGCTTCCACCTGATCCAGGTCATCGGGCTGCGCCAGCCAGCGCTCACCGACGACCTGCGCGCCCAGCTCGACCCCGCCGTCAAGCAGCGCCGTGAAGCCGCGGTCGAGGCCTGGTTCAGGGGCCAGCTCCCGCACGCCAGCGTGACGGTCAACCCGCGCTTCGGCCGCTGGGACTCGAGCAGCGGAAGGGTCGTCGAGCGCTCCACCGCCCCGGGCACCGTGACCCAGAGCTCCCAGGGCCAGCCGGTGCCCGGGCAGCCGTAACGGGATGCCATGACCCGAGTCGTGCTGGTCGCGTCCAGCCCGCGCTTCGCGCTGCTGTTCCCGCCACAGACCTGGCGCGCCCTCGACGCCGCCCGACCCGTCTACGTCCTCGATCGTGACCACCCCTCCCTGCCCGCCCTCGACGTGGGTGAGATCGCCTGGGAGGTCCTGGCGGTCGAGGGCGACGCCGGTCCCGCCGGGCGCGACCTGCTGCTGATCGGGCAGGGCGTCGACCCCGAGGAGGTGGCGACCGCCAGGCGGCAGGCTGACGCCCTGCTCGCGCTCGTCAAGGAGCGGGGCACCGCCACCCTGCTGCTGCCTCCCGTCAACGACGGGCCACTGGTGCAGATGGTCGCCGATCGCGCGGCCCGCCAGCACATCGAGGTCGAGGCCGTCTATGCCCTGGGCGAGCCCAAGGGCTCCGCGCTGATCGACCTGGTCGCCACCGAGGCCCGCCTGCGCGGGCCCGGAGGGTGCCCGTGGGACCTGGAGCAGACGCACGCCTCCCTGGCGAGGCATCTGGTCGAGGAGGCGTACGAGGTCCTCGACGCGATCGAGGAGGGCGGTCCCGACCACCTCTGCGAAGAGCTCGGCGACCTGCTGCTCCAGGTGGTGTTCCATGCGCAGATGGCCGAGGACGCCGGCCAGTTCGACGTCGACGCGGTCGCCAGGGGCCTCACCGCGAAGCTGGTGCGCCGCCACCCGCACGTCTTCGGCGACCAGCCCGCGGGCTCAGCCAGCGAGGTGCTGCGCAACTGGGAGACGATCAAGCGCGAGCAGGAGGGCCGCACCGATCCGCTGGCCGGCATCCCGTCGGCGCTGCCGGCGCTGCAGCTCGCCGCCAAGCTGCAGAAGCGCGCGGCCGACGGCGGTCTCACCTGGCCGGACCGCGACGGTCCCCTCGCGACGGTGCGGCAGGCGCTGGTGGAGGCCGACGCGGCGGACGCGCCGGAGGGACGCGAGCGGGCACTGGGCGAGCTGCTGTTCGCGGTGGTCGCCCTGGCCAGGGACCGCGGTGTCGAGCCGGAGACCGCCCTGCGCCGGACCGCGCGTCGCTTCCGCGCCCGCTACGCCGCCCACGCCGCGGCCGAGACCGCGGCCGAAGCCGGGGCCGATCCCGCGCAGTGAATCTTTACGGTCGGCATGCGAACAGCCTGTGGAAATCCGGGAGCAAACAGGTGGCCGATGATATGCTCGGCCGCGCCCGTTTCATGGCCGGCACCGACGATCATTCTGGAGATCTTCCTCATGGCAGCGATCGAGCTCGTTCTCGCCCGCGAAGTCCTCGATTCACGCGGGAACCCGACCCTCGAATGTGAGGTCCAGCTCGAGGATGGCTCGATCGGACGCGCCATCGTCCCCTCCGGCGCCAGCACGGGCAGGTTCGAGGCGGTCGAGCTGCGCGACGGGGAGCCGCGCTACGACGGCAGAGGAGTCCTGGTGGCGGTCCGCAACGTCAACGAGGTGATCGGCCCGGCCCTGCTGGACGAGGACGCCTACGACCAGCGAACGATCGACCGGACCCTGTTGGATCTCGATGCCACCGACAACAAGGCGAAGCTGGGTGCCAATGCGATCCTTGGCGCCTCGATCGCGGTTGCACGGGCCGCGGCGGACTCGGTCGGCCTGTCGCTGTTTCGCTACCTCGGCGGTGCCGCGGCCCACGTGTTGCCGGTCCCGATGATGAACGTGCTCAACGGCGGCGTGCACGCCGACAACGACGTCGACTTTCAGGAGTTCATGGTCGTCCCGGTGGGCGCCGGGTCCTTCGCCGACGCGCTGCGCATGGGCGCCGAGGTCTACCACGCCCTCAAGTCCGTGCTGAACGAGCGCGACCTGTCGACCGGCGTTGGCGACGAGGGCGGCTTCGCCCCTGATCTCTCCGGCAACGAAGAGGCCCTGGAGCTTCTCGTCACCGCCATCCGGCAGGCGGGCTACGAGCCGGGGCCCGAGGTCGCCCTGGCGCTGGACCTCGCCGCGACCGAGTTCTGGCAGGACGGCCAGTACGAGCTCCAGGGCGAGGGCCGCACGCTCGACAGCGCCGGCATGGTCCGGCTGCTGGCCGATCTCTGCGACGGCTACCCGATCGTGTCGATCGAGGACGGCCTGGCCGAGGACGACTGGGACGGCTGGCGGCAGCTCACCACCACGATCGGTGACCGGGTGCAACTTGTTGGCGACGACCTGTTCGTCACCAACGTCGAGCGAATCCGGCGCGGGGTCGAGCAGGGCGTGGCCAACTCCGTCCTGCTCAAGGTCAACCAGATCGGCTCGCTCTCGGAGACCTTCGACGCCGCCGACCTCTCCCACCGCAACGGCTACACCACGGTGATCAGTCACCGCTCGGGCGAGACCGAGGACACCACCATCGCCGACCTTGCGGTCGCGCTCGGCTCCGGCCAGATCAAGAGCGGCGCGCCCTGTCGGACAGAGCGGGTCGCCAAGTACAACCAGCTCCTGCGGATCGAGGAGGAGCTGGGGGAGAGCGCCAGCTTCCCGGGACGCCTGGCGTTCCCGCGCGCGCTCAGGGTGGGGCCATGAGCACGCGTCGACCGCAGGTCCCCCCCATTCCCCTCTGGAACCTGGGAGGGCTCGTGGGCCGTGGAGGCCGTCAGGGCCGCGGCTCGACCGGGGGCGGGCGGGGTTCCCGATGGGGTCGTCGGGGCGCACCCGGGGGCCGGGCCCGCGCCGGGCTCACCTCGCGCGGTGGGCTGCTGTTCCTGGTGCTGTTCGTCCTCGCGGCGACGGCTGTCTACCCCCTGCGCGAGTACGTCGCCCAGCAGGGGCGCATCGAGCAGTTGCGCGCGAAGCAGGCCGCGCTGCAAGCCGCCAACCAGCGTCTGGAGCGCGAGCGGGCCCGCCTGCGGGATCCCGCCTACGTCGACCAGCTCGCCAAGCAGGAGTTCCAGCTCGCCGAGCCGGGAGAGAAGCCCTGGCTGCTGACGGGCACCCCACCCGCGGACAAGACGGCCGCGCCGGCGCCCAGGCCGGCGCCAAAGCGACCCTGGTACCAGCGCGCCTGGCACTGGCTCACCGCCTGGGCAGGTTGACTCCGGCGGCGCCGGCCGGCTCGCCGCGGCGAGCCGGCCGGGCACCCGCGGTACACGCGTCACCGCTCGCTGTGGCCGTGGCGGTGCCGGGCGCGGTGCCGGTGCCCCAATGGGATTTCAGCCGGACGATCCGCCGGATCGCGCCGGCAAGTGCGTTTGTTGACGGTCTGCTCGGCCGTCCCTACGATGGCTCCCAAGCCGCCTTGGGCGGCACTCGCCGATTCCTCTTGACCGCCTTTGCAAGTTCGGCGGTCGCGACGTCGCCGCCGAGATGCGGGGCAAAGGAGCGTTAGTCATTAGCATGAGTGCCGAGATCGGGGCCATCGTCCCGGGCACGGTCGTCCGAATCGCACCCTACGGAGCTTTCATAAAGCTCGAATCGGGTGAGACCGGTCTTGTCCATATCTCCGAGATCGACCGCAACTACGTTCGCTCGGTCGAGGAGCACCTCCGCGTCGATGACTCGGTGACCGTCAAGGTCGTTGGCGTCAAGGAGGATGGGAAGATCGACCTCTCCATCAAACAGGCTGCGTCAGACTGGCAGCCGGAGGCGCCGCGCCGCCGACCCGCGAAGGACCCAGAGTTCGAGCAGAAGCTCAAGCGCTTCATGCGCTCCAGCGAGGAGCGCCTGGTCGACGTCAAGCGCCAGCGCGAAGCTCGCCGCGGCTGACGGCCGACGTGCCGCGAACCCCATCCCGGTCGCCGCGCCGGCCGGACCTGTCCGCCCTGCCCGATCCGGCCATGCTGTCCTGGGCCGAGCACCGCGCCGGCGACACCTCCGACCCGCGTGCCCAGCCCGGCTGGGCCGCATCGCTGCCGGAGGCCAGCCAGGTCGAGCGGCGCCTGATCGAGAGAGAGCTCGGGCGCGCGGTGCGCGGTGCGGTCGCCGTGGCCGCCCGCTGCCGTTACGGCCTGCCCGCGGTGATCCGCACCTCGCCGCGCCTGCCCGACGGCACTCCCTTCCCGACGCTGTACTGGCTGTCGTGCCCCGCGGCCAACGTGGCCGTGGGGCGGCTCGAGGCGGCCGGCTGGAACGCCCGCCTGTCCCAGCGCGTCGCGGCCGACCCGGAGCTGCGCGCGGCGCACCGGGCCGCCCACGAGCGGTATCTGGCGCAGCGGGACGCGCTCGGCCGCCTTCCCGGAGATCCCGGCGTCGGCGGCCTGCCAGGCCGGGTCAAGTGCCTGCACACGCTGTACGCGCACGAGGTGACGACCGGCGCCGATCCGGTCGGCCGCCTGGTGCGCCAGGTCATCGAGCCGATCGACTGCCCCGGTCCGTGCGTGGACCTGGCCGACCCGGCCTCGAGCTGAGGGAAGCTGACCGAACCGGCAAGAGAGGGGTGCCGTGCGACTCGCCGCCGTCGATGTGGGAACCAACTCCACCCGCCTGCTCGTGGCCGACGTGGACGGGAACCGGATCGTGGCCGAGCAGGCACGCGAGATGGTGATCACCCGCCTGGGCAAGGGGGTCGACCGCACCCGGTGCCTGGACCCGGCCGCGCTCGAGCGGACCCTCGACGTGCTCGCCGGCTACGCGGCCACCTGCGCGCGCCTGAGAGTGCGGGCGACGAGGGTGGTGGCGACCAGCGCGACCAGGGACGCCACCAACCGCGGGGAGTTCCTCGACGGCGTGCGCCGGCTGTTCGGGGTGGAGGCCGAGGTCCTCAGTGGCGCCGAGGAGGGCGCCACCGCCTATGCCGGGGCGACCCACGACCTGCTCGGCGACGAGCGCACGCTGGTGGTCGACATCGGCGGGGGCTCGACCGAGCTCATCATCGGCAACCACGACCCGGAGGCGACGCTCTCGATCGACGTCGGCTGCGTGCGGCTGATGGAACGCCACCTGCACAGCGACCCGCCGGGCGCCGGCGAGGTGGCGGCGCTGCGGCGCGACGTCCAGTCGCACCTCGGCCAGGTGCGAGCGGTGCTGGACCCGGCATCGGCGCGTCGCGTGGTCGGGGTGGCCGGCACGATCACCACGGTGACCGCGATCGCGCTCGGCCTGGAGAGCTACGACCCCGCGCGGATCCACCACGCCGTGGTGACCGCGGACCAGGTGACGGCCACGGCCGAGCGGCTGTGCGCCATGACGATCGCGGAGCGGGCCGCGCTCCCGACGATGGCCAAGGGCCGCGAGGACGTGATCGCCGCCGGCGCCCTGGTCCTGGACGAGATCTGCCGGACCTTCGGCTTCGATCGCCTGATCGCCAGCGAGGCCGACATCCTCGACGGCGTGCTCCTCGGGCTGCACCGGCGCCTCGGCGCGGAGGAGAGCCACGCCGGTCCCTGAAGCCGAAACGGGTGGGCGGGACCCCTGAGCGGATCGGTCCCTGGCGGGCTCAGCGCCGCGGTGTGGCCTCGAGCAGCTTGACCGGCAGCTCACGGCCGGTCGGGGTGGTGTAGCTGAACTGCTCGCCCGGCTTGCGGCCGAGGACCGCCTGGCCGAGCGGGGACTGGAGGCTCAGCACCTCCATGCCGTCGATAGCCTCCTCGCGGCTGCCGAGGAAGTAGATCTCCTCGTCGCCGGCGATCTCCAAGCGGACGACCATGCCGGGACCGGCCGTGCCGGTGTCCCTCGGCTCACCCACCACCGCCGAGCGCAGGATCTCCTCGAGCTGCCTGATGCGCGCCTCCATCATGCCCTGCTCGTTCTTGGCAGCGTCGTAGTCGGCGTTCTCGCGGATGTCGCCGTGCTCGCGAGCCACGCCGATCGCCTGCGAGACGCGCTCACGACCGACCGTCTTGAGCTCGTGCAGCTCGGAGCTGAGGCGCTCGTACGCCTGGGGTGTCAGGTAGGTGACGCGTTCGCCACTTGGGTGTGACATGACTTCGGGTACCTCCTTGACCGCGAAGCTCTCATGCATGACGGGGCGCCTCTTCGCGTCGGCATCCTGCCCCGTCCCCTTGTCTGCCATGCGATGGCGCCCCGCGGGGCGCTGCGGCCTCAGGCCGCGCCGCACCATCCCTCCGAGGCGGCTCGCCGCACTAGATCAGGACGAGCAGCAACACCCTGGCCGCCGCAGCTCAGGAAAGCAGGCTGTCCGCATGGCGCTGCCGCGCCAAGGCTCGGTTTTGTCGATGCCGACCCTGGTGGACCGGTCGCTCGAAACGGCCGCGGTCATGCTCCACCTCCCGCGAAGACGGCCATGAGGCCCAAAAAGCTAAAAGAGCGGGTACCAACCCCGCGCAGACCAACAAGCTACCCTTCTGGAGCGCCCGCTGCCAGGTTCATCCGGTTATTGCCGCTGGATGCCCGCTGCATAACGGATTCGCGGCCCATCCTCTTCGGCCGGCGGCAGCCGCAGCTCGAAGCGGGCGCCCGGAAGGCAGGGGCCGGCGTCGGCCAGGACGAGGTCGCCGCCCTGGGCTCTGGCGAGCTGGCGGGCGATGTACAGGCCGAGGCCGACGCCGCCCGCCCGCTGGCAGGCGCTCGAGTCGAGCTGGCTGAAGCGCTCGAAGATGCGCTCACGCTCGCCCGCGGGCACGCCCGGGCCGGCGTCCTGGACCGCGATCACCGCCTGGTCCCCCCGCCGGCACGCCTCGAGCCGGATCGGGGTGTGGCTCGGCGAGTACTTGGCAGCGTTGTCCAGCAGGTTGATCAGTACCTGCAGCAGCGCCTCGGGAGCGGCCCGCACCGGCAGGATCCCGCGGGACTCGAGCCGCACGCGGCGGCCAGGGTGGCACAGCTCGGTCGCCGCGCACGCCTCGCGCATCACCGCTACGGCATCGACCACCGGCCGCCCGCCCGGCTCCATCGGGCCCTGCTCGAGCGCTCCGTGCTCCACCCGCGCCGCGAGCAGGAGCTGCTCCACCAGGCGCTGCAGCCGCCTGCCCTGGTACACCGCCATGGCGACCAGCTCGCGACGGTCGTCCGCGGGGAGCGTCTGGTCGCGCCTGCCGAGGGTCTCGAGCGAGCCGAGCACGACCGTGAGCGGCGCGCGCAGCTCGTGGGAGACGGTGGCCAGCATCGCCTCGGCGGTCGCCTTGGCGCGCGCCTGCTCCCGCTGGGCCAGCTTGTGCTCGCGCTCGGCCTGGACCGCGTGGCGCCACGCCAGATCGACGGTCGCCACAGGCAGCAGCAGGAGCGGCATGAGCAGCAGGTGGCGCTCGGCGATGACCACCACGACGGGAGCGAGCCCCAGCAGGACGATCAGCAGGTAGGCGAGCCGCCATCGCGGGGAGCGCGCGACGGCGGCCCCACCAGGGTCCAGGCGCAAGGCTGTCCTCACCTGTCCACCTCCCGAGGTCATGGCCTACCTGTCACTCAACCTAAAACAGACACAGAACTTAATTATACTAATTCAATCGTATTTCGATAGAGCGCCGAGAACGTCGATAAGCTGTAACAGTCAGATGCCGGAGCAGGTTGGGATGTTTCTCGCCGCGATCGTCCTGATCAATGCGCTCGCCGTCCCGCTCTTCGGTGGTCGGCTGGCGGCGCTCGCCGACGTGCGGGCCAGGTTCGCGTGGGTGCTGCTGGTCGCGCTGGGCCTCCAGCTGATCAGCATCAGCGTGCCCGGCATCCCCGAGGGCCTGAGGCCGGTCCTGCTGCTCACCTCCTACCCGGTGGCCTGCGTCTTCGTCGTGGCCAACCGCCACCTGCCAGGCATGCCGCTGATCGTCCTCGGCACGCTGCTCAACCTGATCGCCATGAGCGTCAACGGCGGCGTGATGCCGGCCTCGCCCTCCGCGCTGGTCGCGGCGGGCCTGCCGCTGCAGAACCAGGGCTACGTCAACTCCGGCCTGGTCGAGGGCGCCAGGCTCGCCTTCCTCGGAGACATCTTCGCCATCCCCGAGCCGGTGCCGATGCACAACGTGTTCAGCGTCGGCGACATCAGCATCGGCCTGGGCGCGGTGGTGGCCATGCACGGTCTCTGCGGCTCGCGGCTGCGCCGCCGGCGGGTCCGCGGACGCCACGAGCGGCCCCGCCGCTACCAGGGCCGCCACCTGCGACCCTCACGCAGCCCCGATGCCCCCCGCTAGGGCGCCGGTGCGCTCTCACCCGGGAGCTACAGGGTGAGGCCGTGCAGGCGCAGGCGCCGGTCGGTCCTGGAGAGCGCCAGCGACAGGTGGGACATCGACCAGGGGAGCGAGCGGGTTGCGGCGTGGTCGTCGCCGTAGCGCACAGCGATGTCCAGGGTGCGCTCGTGCAGCGTCATCGCCTCGCCTGCCGAGCCGACTGTCATGTCGCACCAGGTCAGCGCGTCGGCGACCATCGATGGCTCGCGCGGGAACTCCTCCAGCTCGCGGTCGAGGCCGCGCAGCCTCGCCTCGAAGCGCGCCTCGGAGTGGTGCGCGACCAGCCTGGCGAGCCGCTCGTGCCCGAGCGAGCGGAGGTGGCGGGCGCCGTCGACCGCATGGAAGCCGGTCTGCCGCAGCTGGGGCGCGTAGCCGACGTCGTGCAGGTAGGCGGCGGCGATCAGGTGAGCGCAGTCCTGGGGGGCGAACGCTCGGCCGATCGAGCGGGCCCGCTCGCCGACGGCTCTGGAGTGCGCCCAGCAGTCACCAAGCGGAGCGAGCATCTCGGCTGCGTGCTCGGCCGCCCATCCGCACAGTGCGTCGTCCCGTGCCGTCGCCGAGCCTCCCCCGAGGTCGCTCCGAGGCAAACAGGATAGCGGCTGGCTGTGACGACTTGTGCGGCAATACGCGTTTCATCGGGTTCAGCGGGCCTCGTCCCGCCGCCGGGACGGCTGTCAGGGGACTTCGCTACCCTTGATCGTCGATCGCCCGCCATCTTCCACCGCTGATCCAAGGAGCTTCGGATCGTGCCCCGTACTCTGCTCGCCGTGCACGCGCACCCGGACGACGAGTCGTCCAAGGGAGCCGGCGCCCTCGCCCGCTATGCCGACGAGGGCGTGCGGACCGTCGTCGTCACCTGTACGGGCGGCGAGGCGGGAGACATCCTCAACCCGGCCATGGACCAGCCCGGCAACCTCGAGCGCATGCCCGAGCTGCGCCGCCAGGAGCTGGCCAGGGCACTGGAGATCCTCAACGTCAGCCAGCACTACTTCCTGGGCTACCGGGACTCCGGCATGCCGGACTCCGAGTGGAACCAGCACCCGGACGCGTTCGCCCAGGCCGACCTGGACGAGGCCGTCGGCCGGCTGGTCGAGGTCATCCGCCGCGAACGGCCTCAGGTGCTGCTGACCTATGACGAGACCGGCGGCTACCCGCACCCTGACCACATCCGTACCCACGAGATCTCCGTGGCCGCCTTCGACGCCGCCGGCCGCGCCGGCCGCTATCCCGACGCCGGGCCACCCTTCCAGCCGCTGAAGCTCTACTACCACGCCTCGTCCACGCGACAGCGGCTCGAGACGCTGCACAAGGGCGCGCTCGAGCGGGGCATCGAGAGCCCCTACGGCGAGTGGCTCGAGCGCTGGGATGAGGAGGCCGGCCCGGACGACCGCGAGCCGGTGATCACCACCCAGGTCGACGTGGCCAAGTGGATACCGCAGGCACGCGACGCCCTGATCGCCCACGCCACCCAGATCGACCCGAACGGCTCCTGGTTCGCCATCCCTGACGAGGTTCTCGCCGAGGTCTACCCCTGGGACGATTACACCCTGGTGCGCTCGCTGGTGCCGACCTCCAACCCGGAGGCCGACCTGTTCGCCGGACTGGACGTCGACGGCGACGCCGCTGCCTGACGGGCACGAGCCCCGGCGTTCCAGCCAGCCTTGCTCTCGGCGATCCGGGCCGCCTCGGCGGTTGCGGCGGGCCGCGTCACCGCAGCCACTACAATCCGTCCGACGCGCCGCACCAGGGAAGGTGGCCAGTGGACGTGTACGACTCGATCTTGGACGCTGTTGGCAATACTCCGCTGGTGCGCCTGGGGCGGCTGGGGCGCGGGCTTGCCCCCACCATCCTCGCGAAGCTCGAGTACCTGAACCCGGGCGGGTCGGTGAAGGACCGTATCGGGCTCGCCATGGTCGAGCGGGCCGAGAGCGAAGGCAGGCTGCGGCCCGGCGGCACGATCATCGAGCCGACCAGCGGCAACACCGGCGTGGGGCTGGCCATCGTCGCCGCGCTCAGGGGCTACCGCTGCATCTTCGTCATGCCGGACAAGGTCAGCCAGGAGAAGATCGCCCTGCTGCGGGGCTACGGGGCCGAGGTGATCGTCACCCCGACCACGGTGCCGCCGGACTCGCCCGAGTCGTACTACTCGGTGGCCAGGCGGATCACCGGCGAGATCCACGGCGCCTTCCAGCCCAACCAGTACGCCAACCAGGCCAACCCTGAGGCGCACTACCGCACCACCGGCCCGGAGATCTGGCGGCAGACGGGCGGCGCGGTCGACGTGCTGGTCGTCGGGATCGGCACCGGTGGCACCATCAGCGGCGCCGGCCGCTACCTCAAGGAGCGCAAGCCCGCGGTCCAGATCGTCGGCGCCGACCCTGAGGGCTCGATCTACTCACAGCCCCACGACGTCCATCCCTACCTGGTCGAGGGGGTGGGAGAGGACTTCCATCCGAGCACTTTCGACCCGGCGGTGGTCGACCGCCTGGTCACCGTCTCCGACCGCGACTCGTTCCTCATGACGCGGCAGCTGGCCAGGGAGGAGGGGGTGCTGGCCGGCGGGTCGGGCGGGATGGCGGTGCACGCCGCCGTCGAGGTCGCCAAGGAGCAGGGCCGCGACGCGACCATCGTCGTGCTGCTGCCGGACTCCGGGCGGGGCTACCTGTCCAAGGTGTTCAACGACGACTGGATGCGCGAGCACGCCTTCCTGCCCCGTCACCGCCCGGGCATGGTCGCCGACGTGCTGGCCAGCAAGGCGCACCATGCGATCCCGCCGCTGGTCACGGTGGCCTCGCACCAGCGGGTCAGGGAGGCGATCGACCTGCTCCACAGCTGGTCGGTGAGCCAGATCCCGGTGGTCTCGGGGGACGACCCCAGCGACCTGTCCAGCGTGGTCGGCTCGGTGCAGGAGGGCTCGCTGCTCGAGCGCCTGTTCCGCAAGCCCGAGATCCTGGACGCCCAGGTGGTCGACGTGATGGACCCGCCCTTCCCCACGGTGGAGCGGCACGAGCTGGTGGAGGAGGCGTTCGAGCTGCTCTCCAAGGGCCGCTCCACCGCCGTCCTGGTCACCGACCACGGCCGCGCCATCGGTGTCATGACCCGTTCCGACATCCTCGATCATCTCGCCACCCGCAAGCGCAATGGCTGACCCTGATCGGGCAGGTGGCGAAATCCAAGCATGAGCATCACAATCAGCGCATGCCTCGCATTCGACCAGCGCCTGACCTGGCGGCCCGGCTGGCCGCCATCGAGCTCGAGGAGACCTCGGGCGAGCGGTTGGCGCTCGGGCGCCTCTGGGACCGGCGACCGCTGCTGCTGATCCACCTCCGGCACTTCGGCTGAATGTTCTGCCGGGAGCGCGTCGCGCAGTTGCGCGACCACGAGGCGGAGATCCAGGCGGCGGGCCTCGACCTCGCCGCGGTCGGGACCGGCGACGTCGAGTACGCGCGCAGCTTCGAGGCGGAGCGGTCGATCGACTTTCCCCTGCTGATCGACGACGACCTGGAGTCGTACCAGGTGATCGGCACGGAGCGGCTCTCGCTCGGCTCGATGCTCTCGCCCTCCTCGATCGGGTCCGGCATCCGGCTGCTCGCCAGAGGGAGTCTGCAGGGCCGCACCGGCAGGCATCCCACCGTGCTCGGCGCCAGCCACGTCATCCGGCCCGACGGCTCGGTGCCCTTCGCCTGGGTGAACTCGAGCCTCGAGGACGAGGCGCCGTTGCCGGCGATCCTCGCCGCGGTCCAGTCCGCCCGGCCCGCCGGATCCTGATTGAATGGGACTCCATCCCTGTTGACGCGCTTGGAGTCACCCATGTCGTTCGAGGAATCGCATTTCGAGACCAGAGCGGTGCACGTCGGTTCGGCCCCCGACCCCGAGACCGGGTCGGTGATCCCGCCCATCTACCAGACCTCGACCTTCGCGCAGGAGAGCCCGGGCCGCCACCGCGGCTACGAGTACGCGCGCACCGGCAACCCCACGCGGGCGAGCCTTGAGTCCTGCCTGGCGGCGCTGGAGGGCCTCGGGTCGAGCGAGCATGGCGGGGCGCTCTGTTTCGCCTCCGGCATGGCCGCGACCAGCACCGTGCTCCAGACGCTCGCGCCGGGCGATCACCTGCTGCTCTCAGCCGACGTCTACGGCGGCACCTACCGGGCCGCCGCCGAGGTCTTCGCCGGCTGGGGCCTCGACTTCACCACCGTCGACATGACCGGCCTCGACGCGGTCAAGCAGGGGCTCCGCGAGCGGACCAGGATGGTCTGGGTGGAGACCCCCACCAACCCCCTGCTCGGCGTGGTCGACATCGCCGCGGTGGCCGAGCTTGCGCATGCCGCGGGCGCCCTCTGCGTTGTGGACAACACCTTTGCGACGCCCTTCCTGCAGCGCCCGCTGGAGCTCGGCGCGGACGCGGTGGTGCACTCGACCACCAAGTACCTCGGCGGGCACTCCGACGTGGTCGGCGGCGCGCTGGTGACCCCGCTGCCCGAGCTGTACCAGCGCGCCAGGTTCCTGCAGAACGCGGTCGGCGCCGTGCCCGGCCCGTTCGACTGCTGGCTCGCCCTGCGCGGGGTGAAGACGCTGGCGCTGCGCATGCGCGCCCACTGCCACAACGCCATGCGGGTGGCCGCGTTCCTCGCCGAGCGGCCGGAGGTGGTCGAGGTTCACTATCCCGGCCTGCCGGCCGACCCGGGTCACGAGCTGGCCGCCAGGCAGATGGGTGGCTTCGGCGGCATGGTCTCGTTCCGTCCGGCCGGCGGGGTCGACGCGGCCAGGCGGGTGGTGGAGCGCACCCAGGTCTTCACCCTGGCCGAGAGCCTGGGCGGCATCGAGAGCCTGATCGAGCTCCCAGGGGTGATGACCCACGCCAGCGTCAGCGGCACCGAGGCCGAGGTGCCCGCCGACCTGGTGCGGCTGTCGGTCGGCGTCGAGCACCCCGACGATCTGGTGGCGGACCTCCGGCGGGCGCTGGACGGGTTGCGGCAGCAAGCGTGATCTTATTGCTGTTCGGGCCGAAGCGGCGATCTGAACAGGCAGAGCGATCTTAGAGCTACCCACCACTTGTCCAGGCATGGCAGTATTGGGGCAAGCACACATCTCCCATGCAGGGGGCAGCGTCGTGCCGAACGGATACCTACCGATCGGTGAGCGGGTCAGGTACCGCCGCCGTGCCCGCGGCCTCTCGCAGCTCCGGTTGGCGGGGCTGGTCGACCGGACCGAGGACTGGGTCAGCAAGGTCGAGCGTGGCGAGATCCCGGTGGACCGGATCTCGGTGCTGGTCAGGCTGGCCGAAGCACTCAAGGTGCCGCTGAGCGACCTGCTCGGTGAGCAGAACTGGCCGAGCGAGCAGGCGGCCCCGCTCGATGAGACGGGCGGGCTGCGGCGGGTGCTCTCGACCGTGCCGGCGCGGGAGCGGACGGAGCCGCGCGACCTCGCCACGCTGGAGGCGGACCTGCTCGCGACCACCAGGTTGCGCGCGCAGGCACGCTATGCCGCCGCGGCCGCGTCGCTGCCGGGGCTGATCACCGACCTGGAGCTGATCGCCAACGCTGCTCAGGGCGACGAGCGCAGCAGGGCGCTCGGCCTGCTGGCGCGCACCTACGGGCTGGCCGTGGCGACCCTGGTGCGCTACGGCGAGCACGATCTCGCCTGGGTGGCGGCGGACCGCGGCGCCTACGCCGCCGAGCCGACCGGCAGCCCGGTCGAGCGGGCGCTGGCCGGCTACCGGCTGGCGCTGGCGTTCCTGGGCGCCGGGCGGCTGAACGAGGCCATCTATGTCGTCGAGGCCGCCCTGGAGCGCGCGGTGGTGGCCGGCGAGCGCTCGCCCGACCTGCGCTCGCTGACTGGAGCGCTGCATCTGCCGCTGGCCGTCGCGCAGGCTCGCAAAGGCGACCAGAGCCGTGCGGACGAGGCGCTGCGCGAGGCCGGGAACCGGTCGGCGACCGGGCCGGACGGGCGCCTGGACATGGCACCGGATCTGCGGCTCGCCACCCAGTACGGCCCGGCGAACGTACTGGTCCACAAGGTGTCGGTCGCGGTCGACCTGGGCGACGCGGGCGGGGCCCTGTCGCTGGCGCCCACCGTGGACCGCTCCGACCTGTCGGTGAGCCGCTACTCGCGGCACCTGATCGACGTGGCCACGGCGCACAACTTCCGGCGCGACAACGGCCAGATGGTCAACACGCTGCTGGAGGTCGAGCACATCGCCCCGGAGCAGCTCGCCCACTTCCCACTGGTCAGGGACATGCTCCACGCGGCGCTGCGGCGCGAGCGGGGGCCGGCCAACGTGGAGCTGCACGGGCTGGCCGAGCGGGTCGGGGCGCTCTGACCCTGACGCCCGCCGAGCCGGCCGGAAATTCATTCCGGGGTCGGAAAAATTCTCCGCAACTCCTCCTGAAGGGTCCATTAGCCTCGAGGTGAGCGGCCGGGCGCGCGGTCGGCGGCAGAGGGGGGCCTACCGCGGCCACCGTCCGCGCGCCCCCGCCGCGACCAGCGCCGATCCTGACCGATCCTGGAGGAACGCCCATGTGGGAGACGCGGGCTGACGACCGACGTCACGGTGACGAGCAGCAGCCGCAGCTCAACCCGGCGGACCCGTTCATGGTCCGCGGAGCCCGCGGAGCCACCGCCCACCGGGTCGACGTGAGCCCTGAGCAGCGGCTGGTGCTACGACGGCTGCGCGACGCCCGCAGGCGGGTGCCGCGCCGGGAGCTCCCTCCCGACATGCTCGCGACCCTGCTGCGCCGCCGCATGGTGTCGCTCTACGGCGACCGGGTGGAGCTGACCGCACTCGGCGCGCTGGCGCTGGCCACGCCGCTGCCAGGCTCGATCCGGAACCAGCGGTAGCCGTAGGGCGCCAGCGGGATCGCCCGCGCGCCGCTCGGCACGCATGGTCCGGTCACTCCTCCCGCGTCGGGGGCGGTCGCTGGCGCAGGCGCTTGGTGGCGGCACGCTGCCGCTTGGCCTCCCGCCTCCGGGCGGCGGCGGCCGCGCCCGGCCGGGTCGGCCTGCGGCTGCGGGGCACGGCGACGGCGTCGCCGAGCAGGGTGGCGAAGCGCTCGATCGCGTCGCGGCGGTTGGCGAGCTGGCTGCGCTGGGTCTGGGCGACCACCCGCAGGCGCCCGGCCGAGTCCAGCCGCGAGGCGAGGTGGCGAATCGCCCGCTCCTTGAGGTCGGGAGGCAGCGACGGCGAGCCGGCAAGGTCGAAGCGGAGCTCCACCCGCGAGTCCGTGGTGTTGACTCCCTGGCCGCCCGGCCCGGAGGCGCGGCTGGCGCGGAACTCGAGCTCCTCGAGCGGTATCGACAGATCGCGCGTGATCTGGACCACCTCGGCCATGGCAGCGACCCGCCTCACTTCCCGCCGCGGCGGCGCCTGCCCGGCTCCGACAGGTGGCTGGCGGTGTTGACCAGCGGGACGTGCGAGAACGCCTGCGGGAAGTTGCCGAGCTGACGGCCGCTCCGCGGGTCGTACTCCTCGGCCAGCAGCCCGACGTCGTTGCGCAGCGAGAGCAGGCGCTCGAACTGCTCGCGAGCCTCCCGCTGCCGGCCCATGAGGGCGAGGTTGTCGGCGAGCCAGAAGCTGCACGCCAGGAACGCCCCCTCGCCGGGCGGCAGGCCGTCCACGTCCGCCGAGCCCTCCGGGTGGTAGCGCAGCACCAGGCCGTCCACGGACAGCTCGCGCTGGACCGCCTCGACGGTGCCGCGCATGCGCGGGTCGGTGGCCGGCAGGAAGCCGACCAGGGGGATCATCAGCAGGCTCGCATCGAGCTGGCTGCCGCCGTAGAACTGCACGAAGGCGTTGCGCTCGGCGTCGAAGCCCTGGTCGCAGACCTCGTCGTGGATCTCGCGCCGCAGCGCGCGCCAGCGTTGCACCGGCCCCTCGAGCTGCTGCAGGTCGACCGCCTTGACCGCCCGGTCCATCGCCACCCACGCCATCACCTTGGAGTGGGTGAAGTGGCGCCGCGGCCCGCGGATCTCCCACAGCCCCTCATCCGGCTCGCGCCAGTTCGACTCCAGGAAGTCCATCAGGGCGCGCTGCAGGTCCCAGGCGGTCTCGTCATGCTGCAGGCCGACCCGGCGCGCCAGGTACAGGGCGTCCATGACCTCGCCGTAGACGTCGAGCTGGAACTGGTTGACGGCGGCGTTGCCGGTGCGCACCGGGCGCGACTGCTCGTAACCGGGCAGCCAGTCGAGCTGCTGCTCGGTGATGCGCCGTTCGCCGGCCACTCCGTACAGGATCTGCATCTGCTGAGGCTGACCGGCGACGGCCCGCAGCAACCATTCCCGCCACGCCGTGGCCTCGCTGTCGAGGCCGGCCAGCATCAGCGCGTCGAGCGTGAAGGTGGCGTCCCGCAGCCAGCAATAGCGGTAGTCCCAGTTGCGCACTCCGCCGAGCGCCTCGGGCAGCGAGGTGGTCGGCGCCGCCACGATGCCGCCCGTGGGCTGGTAGGTGAGCGCCTTGAGGGTGAGCAGCGAGCGGATCACCGCATCCCGCCAGCCGCCCTTGTAGGTGATCCCGCTCGCCCACTCGCTCCACCAGCCCGTGGTGTCGTCGACCGCGCGGATCGGGTCGATCCGCCGCGGCGAGGGCATGTGCGAGGCGTGCCAGGTGAGCGTGAACGGCACCCGCTCGCCCTCGTCCACGGTGAACTCGGCGAGCGTGCGGAAGTTCTCGCCGCGCACCTCGACCGGGGTGCGCAGCCACACCGAGTCCGGCCCGGCGATGGCGTGCAGCGCTCCACCCTGGCGCCGCACCCAGGGCACGATCGAGCCGTAGTCGAAGCGGATCACCAGCTCCATCCGCATCGGCACGCGCCCGCGGACCCCCTCGACCACGCGGGCGACGTCCGGGTCGCGCTGGCGTGGCGGCATGCAGTCGACCAGCCGTACCACGCCGTCGGGGGTGTGGAACTCCGTCTCGAGCACCAGCGAGTCGCCCTGGTAGCCGCGGCGGACCGCGCTGACCGGCCCGGCCGGCGCGATCAGCCAGCGCCCCTGCCGCTCGTCGCCGAGCAGCGCGGCGAAGCAGGCGGCCGAGTCGAAGCGTGGCAGGCACAGCCAGTCGATCGACCCGCTCCTGCTCACCAGCGCGGCGGTGTGTGTGTCGCCGATCAGTGCGTAGTCCTCGATGGGCGGCATCACACCCTCATCGCGAGGACGTGGGTCGCTCGAGCGGCTCACCCGAGACGACCCGCCTGGCGACGTCGATCACCCGCTCGCGGTTGGAGCGGGCGTTCTGGCGCAGCAGCTCAAAGGCGGCGCGCTGGTCAACCCTCTCGCGCTCCATGATCATGCCTTTGGCCTGCTCGACGATCACGCGGTGGTCGAGGGCGTACTGGAGCTGCTCGGTGATCTTGCCCTGCAGGTGGGCCTCGGCGGCCATGCGCAGCACCGAGGCCACGATACGCGCATATGCCTGAATTGCCTCGATCTCACCATCGTCCCAGTCGTGGCGACCGGTGGAGTAGACGTTCAGCGTGCCGACCGTGCCGCGCTTCAGGCCCACCGGGACGCCGAGCACGCCGATGAGGCGGTGCTGCCTGGCCAGGCGGCCGAATCTCGGCCAGCGCGGGTCGCTGGTGACGTCGGCCGCCACCGCGGGCTCGTCCCGGTCGAAGGCGTCCACGCAGGGTCCCTCGCCGACCTGTTCCTGAATGACCTCGAGGAGGCGGCCGCGCTCGTCGGAGGCGGCCGCGTAGCGCAGCACGTCATCCTCGGTGAGCAGCAGGAGGCCGGCGCCGTCGACCGCGAGCACGCGGTCGGTCTCCTCGACCACCCGCTCCAGCGCCTGCTCGAGCCCGCCGCCGACCGGGCTGAGCTCGGCGAGGCCGGTGATGCTCGAGGCGAGCGCATCCGAGTCGATCGGCACGGGCCGGGTCCCTCCGGGTTGGTCGGGTCGCCACTGTTCCGGAGGATTCCACATCCGCCCGCAACACACCAGACGAACGCGACGGCCCCCGCCGGCTGGGGGCCCGTCGCCATCTCCAGAGGCCGTCCTTGCGAGCGGACTCTTGAGATGGAGGAGGGCGGGGGTCTGGGCCCTCTTTCATGGCCTTGCCTGGCAGGCGCAGCCCAAACAGACGGCCGGGGACGATCAGGCCTCGACCAGCTCGGCACGCATGCGCTCGAGCGCGCGGCGCAGCAGCCGCGAGACGTGCATCTGCGACATGCCCATGCGCTCGGCGATCTGGTCCTGGGTCAGTTCCTCGATGTACCGGAGCAGCACGATGCGGCGCTCGCGCTCCGGCAGGAGGTCGACCAGGTCCGGCAGGACCAGCAGGTTCTCGATCTCCTCGCGGTTGCCGCCGTCGACGACGAAGTCGCCGAGCACGGCGTCTCCCTCCTCGCCGGCAGGCTGGTCGAGCGAGGGCGCCGAGCGCGTCTGGGCCACCTCGATCGCCTCGAGCACCTCGTCCTCGGTGGCGTCGAGGTGTGCCGCGAGCTCCGGGACGGTCGGGGAGTGGCCGAGCTGCTGGGGCAGCTCGTCGATAGCGCGGCACAGGCGCAGCGCGAGGTCCTTGATCCCCCTCGGCACGCGCAGCCGCCAGCTCGCGTCGCGCAGGTAGCGCTTGATCTCGCCGATCACGGTCGCGACGGCGTAGGGGATGAATGGGTTGGTGCGCTGCGGCTCATAACGGTCAACAGCCTTGACCAAGCCTAGACGTGCCACCTGGCGCAGGTCCTCGAGCGGGACCGAGCGGTTGCCGCGGTAGCGGTCGGCCAGGCGGTCGGCCAGTCCCAGGTACGCCAGGATTATCCGCTCGCGCAGCGCGGGGTCGCGGTGCTCGGCGAGCTCCCGGAACCAGACCTCGACCCGTTGCACCGCCTCCTCGTCGTCGGGGCGGACCTCCTCGACGACGTCCGCCGACCACGCGTCGCCGAGCGCTCGAAACTGGTCGGTTGGGGGCGTGATCATCTCATTCGTTTGTTCCGCGGTCGACATGGCAGCCTCCGTGAAGGGTGCAGGTCGGCCCGCAGGGACAGGGCGGGGTCTTGCCGACGTCCTCACAGCAACCGAGGTTTCCCATACCCTTCAGGCGATAAACGCTCAGCGGGCCGACCACCACGCCCAGCGCTCGGGGACGATCGCCACCACGGGACCGGGCGGCCGGGCGGTCCGGTAGGCCGGGTACCGCGCGGCCAGCGCGGCCAGCGCGGTCCCTGCCGCCCGGCCCTCGAGCACCGAGGCGCTGCCCTGGAGCTCCACCCACCACAGCCGGGACCAGTCGTCGTCGTAGTGGTCGGCCAGCAGCGCGACCCGTGGGTCCGCCTCGAGGTCGCGGATGCGCCGCAGGTCACGGCCGCGCTTCGGCTTGACCTCGTCGACCGCCCACACGACCCTGCCCTGGTGCCATGCGAAGGTCACCGGCACGAGCCGGGGCCCGCGGCCGCTCGTGGTGGCCAGCCGCGCCACCCGCGCCGCGGCGAAGCGGGCCAGCACATCAGCCGGCGGCCCTTCCGGCCCGGCGCGACCACTGGGCATCTGCGATCCCCTCTCGAGCGGACGACTGCGGGTTTCCCGCAGGCCACGCGGCTAACCCTCCTGCGCGGTGACGATTCGCCTGACCCGCCGCAGTCGCGATCACTGCACGACTCAGGGATTGGCGAAGACGGCATGCGTGCCGACCCGGCGCCACCCCACGTGGACCTGCCCCTCTCGGACCGGCGCGCCGTAATGGAACGTCGCTCGCCCGTCCGGCGCCCAGGTCATCTCGAAGATCCTGTGCGGAATGAGGAAAATAGGAAGGGCGGTCGCCATGGCCCGCACGACCCTTCGGGCGAAGGGGCAGCTAACGCTGCCGGACGACATCCGTAAGGCGGCCAAGCTTGAGGAGGGGGACCTGATCGAGGCCGAAGTGACAGAGAGCGGTGAGGTGATCCTGCGACCGCTGGCCACTATCGATCGAAGCCAGGCATGGTTCTGGACGCCTGAGTGGCAGGCCGGTGAGCATGAGGCGACTGAGGAGGCTCGCCGGGGCGAGGGGGAGCGGTTCGAGACTGGCACCGACTTCCTCGACTCATTGGGATAGCCGCATACATCCATGGGAGCGCCACCACCGCGGTGGTGGCGCTCACCGTGCGTCCACCTGCTGGTGCCGGAGGAGGGATTCGAACCCTCACGCCCTTGCGGGCCCAACGCTTTTAAGGCGCGGCTGTCTGCCGATTCCAGCACTCCGGCGGCGCTCAACGAGGTTAGGGCATGAAGAGACGTTTGGGCGAGACCCTGTCAGCGGCGTCTTCGGTGGTCTCCTCGGCGTTCTCGTGGACGCCGGTGGCCTCTATGGAGCCCTCTTGGCCGCGAGAGGTCCGCCGGCGCTGCTCCGACCAGCGCCTGCCGAACCACCAGGCGACCGTCACCACGACCAGCGCCGCGACCGCGTAGCTCACCGGGCGCAGGTAGCGCTCGACCACCTCCCACCTGCCGCCGAGGGCGTAGCCCATCGCGGTCAGCGCGAACGTCCACGGCAGGCAGCCGATGACGGTGTAGACCGAGAACCGCAGGAAGGGCATCTCGGCGATGCCGGCCGGCAGGCTGATGAAGGTGCGCACCACCGGCAGCATCCGCGAGACCAGCACGGCGAGCTGGCCGCGTCGCTCGAACCAGGCCTCCGCCCGGTCCAGCTCGTGCTCGCGCAGGAACACGTAGCGGCCCCAGCGCTCGATCAGCGGGCGGCCGCCACGATAGCCGACCGTCCAGGCGATCCACGAGCCGACCAGATTCCCGAACGTGCCGACAAGGGCGACGAGGACGAAGTTGAGGTGCTCGCCCTCCTGCCCGAGACTCGCGACGAACGCGGCATTCGCAAGGGCCCCGCCGAACAGCATGGTGACCTCGCTCGGCACCGGGAGGCAGGCTGACTCGAGCACCATCAGCACGAACACGGCCAGATACCCGTAGCGCAGGACGTAGTCGGTGATGAGGTGCTCCATCTGCCCTCCTGGGCGCGTTGCCAGCTCACAGGAGCCGGATGCTACCTGGTTCCCGGCCTCGACGGCGTCAACGGCTCCAATGGCTCTCGCCAAGCAGGTATGCGGTGGCCAGGCTGTCGTGGTCCGACTCGATGGGGTCGCCGGCGCCACGCTGCTCGACCGAGACGGAGATCGTCCTGGCCGCGTAGAGCGGCAGCTTGGCGCTGTGACCCTGGGCGTCCTCGAGCTGGGCCTCCTGGTCGAACGGCCCGGCAACGGTGTAGCTGCCGCCCGGCTCGATGCCGGACCGGCGGAACCGGCGCAGCAGGTCGTGGTCCTCGTTCTCGAAGCGCAGGATACGGACCGTGCTGCCGCTCGGGACGCTGGTCAGCGGCACGCCGGGCACGCGTGGGTAGTCCCCGATCGGGTGACCATGCGGGCAGGTCCTGGACTCGCCGATCATCTCGAGCATGCGCGCCTCGAGCCTGGGGGTGACGCTCATCTCGAAGGTCTCGGCCTCCTCGTGAACGTCGTCCCACGGCACCCCCATGACCTTCACGAGGAACGCCTCGACCAGGCGGTGGCGGCTGACGACGTGCCTGGCCACCTCATCGCCCTGGGTGGTCAGCGCGATGCGCTTGTCGGGACCGCGGCTCACCAGGCCCTCGCGACCGAGACGGCCGACCATCTCGGTCACGCTCGGCGGTGACACCTGCATCGCGCGCGCGAGGTTGATCGGCGTGCGGTCGATGCCGGCCTCGCCCAGCCAGTAGAGCGACTCGAGGTACTCCTGCATCCCAGGGCTCAGGCTCATGGCTCCATGGTAGGGCTCTACTTGGCGACGATCACGCGGCCGGTCATGCCGGCGTGCAGGCTGCAGCGGTAGCCATAGCTGCCGGGCCGGTCGAAGCGGTAGGCGAAGGTCCCGGTCCTGCGGACCCCGGAGGCGAAGCCGTCGGCCTTCACGTCATGGGGGACCGTGCCGTCCTCGAAGTGCCAGGTGACCGTGGTGCCCGGCTCGACCTGGACGGCGGGCGGCTCGAACTGGAGGTCCCGGGCCACGACGTCGCGCACGCCGACGGCCGGCTGTGCCCGCTCGGACGACGTGCCGCTGGAGCTGGCGATGGCGATGAGCAGGATCGCCACGACAATGCCGAGCGCCACGATCGCCAGCTCGACGATGGCGATGACCTTGGCGATGCGGGCCTGGTCCAGGCCGCTCAGGCGGCCGCCGGACTCCTTGATCCTGCGCTCGGCATTGAGGGAGAGGATCAGCGCGACGACACCAGCTATCGGGAAGCAGACGAAGAACCCAACGATCGCGATGATCAGAGCAGCCGTGGCGGTCGAGTCGACCTGCGGAGCGGGCTGGTAGCCGTAGCCGGGGCCGTACGGCCCGTACGGCGCCCCCGGCGGCGGCCCGCCCGGGGGGCCCGGCGGCCCGAGCGGCTCGGTGGGGTGCGACGCGGGGCGATCCGGCTCTTCGTCCCGGGCTTCCCCGCCGGGGCCTGGCGGCGTCCCCTCCGGCATCTCGGCGCTCCCTTCCGTCCCTTGCGCAGACCTGCCTGGCCAGCTCACACGGCCGTTTGGCAGTAAACCACAACCAGGCGGCAACGCCGAGAGGCGACCGCTGCCCGCGGGCGCTCAGCGGCGATCGGTTGCGTCCAGCGCCGCGGCCCAGCCGGCGGCAGGATCCGCGGCGACCAGCCGCAGGTGCCAGCCGCTCGCCGGCATGCCGTCGTCCCAGCACCACCAGGTGAGCCGCTCGAGCGCGCGGCCCAGCTCGTCCGGGTCGGGCGGCCACTCCAGCCCGCTCAGCGCCGCCGCCGCCCACCAGGCATCGAAGCGACCGAGCGCCGCGCCGCGGCGCACGCCGTACGCCCCACCGCTGGCCGCCGCCCACGCCATGCGGGCGAGCGCCTGCGCCGGGGCGAGCCGGCCGAGCCGGTGCTCGGGCAGGCCGAGGGAGGCCACCGCCTCGGCTGGGCCACCGCGCGCCACCACCGCCCGGGCGGCGCCGTTGGACTCTGCGGTCCAGACCTCGACCAGCCCGGCCAGGGCACGGACGACCTCGGGCCGCTCCACCGTCTCAACCGGGGAGCTGGCGGTGGTGGAGGTCATCGCCACGGGCTCCGCGCCGGGGTCCGGCACCTCCAGCTCGCTGGCGCCGTAGGTGGCGAGCGGGTAGGCCGGCTCCCAGCCGGCCAGCACCAGGGGCAGCTCGAGCACCTCGGGGTGGGTGCCTGGCCGCTCGCGCAGGTCCTCGCCGCGCAGCACCCGTTCCTGGGCGACCGTCCCGGCGACGCCGGCGTCGCGCAGGTGCGGGCCGAGCTCGTCCCACTCGTGGGTGGCGGCGGCGACCTCGGTGAGCGGTCCGAGGGCGAAGCGCCCGGCGCCCGGCCGCAGCACGGCGGCGGCCTGAGGCCCGGGCGACTCCAGCGCGATGCGGTACTCGACGTAGGTGCAGACCGGCCACAGCGGCCTGCCACGCTCGACCGCCCCCTCGAGCAGGGACCGCAGTCCCAACAGCCCATCCCAGTCGTGGCCCGCGCAGAGACCGTCCACCGCCGCCAGCAACGCTGCGGGGTTGGCATCCTCAACCAGCTCGGCGAGCGAGGCGCTCGGCAAGGTCGGTCCTCCTTCTACGTCGCTGGGCCGGGCGTCATTCGGATCCCCTTATGGCGCGGAACATGGCGGTGTCGTCCGGCTCCGACGGGGGCTCCACAAGGCGGAACCAGTAGAAGCCGTGCGGGCCGAGGGCGAGGCGGTACGGGCGGCCGTCGACGATCGGGAACGGGGTGCGGCCGAACATCTCCTCGGGGACCAGGCCGATCCAGCGCGACAGGTCCAGCTGCACCGGCTGCGCGAAGCGGGACAGGTTCGCCACCACCAGCACCACGTCCGAGCCGAGCTGGCGGATGAACGCGAACACCCTGCGGTTCTCCGGGTAGAGCGGCTCGTAGTCGCCCATGCCGAAGACCGGGTGCTGCTTGCGCACCTGCAGCAGGCGCCGCAGCCACTGCAGCAGCGAGGTGGACACCCGCTCCTGGGCCTCCACGTTGACCGCCTGGAAGCCGTACACCGGGTCCATCAGCAGCGGCAGGTACAGGGCGGCCGGATCGGCCTTGGAGAAGCCGGCGTTGCGGTCGCTGGACCACTGCATGGGCGTGCGCACCCCGTCGCGGTCGCCGAGATAGATGTTGTCGCCCATGCCGACTTCGTCGCCGTAGTAGACGACCGGGCTGCCGGGCAGGCTGAACAGCAGGCTGTAGAGCAGCTCGATCTGCCGGCGGCCGTTGTCGAGCAGGGGCGCCAGGCGCCGCGCGATGCCGATGTTGCGCCGCATGCGCGGGTCCTTGGCGTACTCGGCGTACATGTAGTCGCGTTCCTCGTCGGTGACCATCTCGAGGGTGAGCTCGTCGTGGTTGCGCAGGAACAGCCCCCACTGGGCCACGTCTGGGATCTTCGGGGTGCGGTTCATGATGTCGATGATCGGGGTGCGGTCCTCGCGCCGCAGCGCCATGAACATCCGCGGCATGACCGGGAAGTTGAAGGCCATGTGGCACTCGTTGCCGTCGCCGAAGTAGGGGACCACGTCCGGCGGCCACTGGTTGGCCTCGGCCAGCAGCAGCTTGCTCTCGTACTTGGAGTCGACCTCCTTGCGCACCCGCTTCAGGAACTCGTGCGTCTCCGGCAGGTTCTCGCAGTTGGTCCCCTCCCGCTCGAACAGGTAGGGCACGGCATCCAGCCGGAAGCCGTCCAGCCCCATATCCAGCCAGAAGCGGATGACCTCCAGCATGGCCTCCTGGACCTCGGGGTTGGCGTAGTTCAGGTCGGGCTGGTGGGAGAAGAAGCGGTGCCAGTAGAACGCCTGTGCCTCGGAGTCCCAGGTCCAGTTGGACGCCTCGGTGTCGACGAAGATGATGCGGGCGTCCAGGTAGCGCTGGTCGGTGTCGGACCACACATACCAGTCGCGCTTGGCCGAGCCGGGCCGGCGCGACTCCTGGAACCATGGGTGCTGGTCGGAGGTGTGGTTCATCACCAGGTCGGCGATCACCCGGATGCCGCGGCTGTGCGCCGCCTCGAGGAAGTCGTAGAAGTCGCCGAGCGTGCCGTAGATGGGCAGGACCGAGAAGTGCTCCGACACGTCGTAGCCGCCGTCGCGCAGCGGCGAGGGGTAGATCGGCAGGAGCCAGATGCAGTCGATCCCGAGCCACTGCAGGAAGTCGAGACGCTCGGTAAGGCCGCGGAAGTCGCCGTTGCCGTCACCGGTGCCGTCCTGGAAGCCGCGGACGTACAGCTCGTAGAAGACAGCCGTCTTGTACCAGAGAGGATCGTCCAACATCCCGTTGCTCGCTCCTCGACTCGGCAGCGCTCGCAGCGCGATTGTTTCTCAGTGGGCGGTGCAGTCAGTCTGCTGGGTAAAACTGCTCGCCCGGCACCCCCCGGTGCAAGTCTCCTGCCTCCCTAACTTCCTGTATGGGACTACGGAGCCCTGTGGTGAGGTCCGGGCCGGGCTTCCGCCCATACCAAGGTACGCAGGTGCACCGATTTGAGGGAGATCCGGAGCGCTACCGCCACCCGGTCAGGAGCGCGCCTGGTCGGCAGCCAGCGGCCTAGCGCGAGCCGCCGAGCAGGCGGCCCCTGCCGACGCCCGCGCGCTGGGAGCCCGTGCGGTTCACCCGCTCACCGGTGACCGGCGCGGCCATCCCGGCGCGGACCGCCTCGAGCTGGGCGGCGAAGGCGAGCCCCAGGAAGATCGCAAGCGACATCAGGAAGGCCCACACCAGCACACCCATGAGGCCGGCGAGCGGGCCGTAGGTCTGGCCGAACGTCCGGCTCGCGGTGAGGTACAGCGACAGCAGCCAGGTGAAGGCGAACCCGAGCAGGACGGAGAGCGCCGATCCCACCGCGAGCCAGGAGGCGGCGGGCTGGTGGCGCCGGGGCGACGCGCGGAACAGCAGCGCCACCGCCGCCACCAGGAGCACCACCGCGAGCGGCCAGCGCAGCGCGACCCAGGCGCCCTCGAGCACCCCAGAGAACCCACTCGCCCTGGAGATGTCCTGGCCGGCCACGACCAGCACGAGGGCGAGCACCATGGCCAGGCCGGCACTGCAGGCGAGCAGGAAGCCGACGGTGTACTTGCGCACCGTCGGCCGGTCGCGCTCGACCCCGTAGATGCGGTTGGCGCCACGCTCGACCTGGCCCATCGCGGTCGTCGCCGAGATCACCGCCGCCAGCAGCCCGAACACCAGCGCGGCGCGGGCGCCGCCGCCGACCGCGCGCTGGCCGTGCCGGACCGCCGTGGCGATCACGTCGCCGGCGGGACCGGGCGCGAGCCTGGTCGCGGTCTGGCGCAGCACGTCGCGGAAGTGCCCAGCGTGCAGCAGCGTGGCCAGCCCGACCAGGGCGATCATGCCCGGTAGCAGCGTCAAGGTGATCTGGAAGGCCAGCGCGCGGCAGTGGCTGAAGCCGTCGGCGTAGCGGAAGCGCCGGAAGCTGTCCGCTGCCAGGCGCGCCCAGCCGGTGCGACGCAGGGTCCTGAGCGCGTCGTCGCCTTCGAGGTTGTAGGTCTCGGGCACCAGCGTCGCCGTGCTCATGATGGTCTCCTGCCGATCTGGCGCTCTGGGTCGGGGGTGGGCACGCACAGTGTCAGCGCGTGCGGGACGACCTTGACGGCGAACTGCCGGGTCCGGCCCCCAGGCTCGCCGTCACGCTGGACCGGCTGGGGCCGGCCACAGTCGATCTCGACCCGCCGGGCGCGGAACAGCTCCAGCGGCGGCTCGCCCAGCCGGCCGCCGTGGCCGAGCAGCACCCTGCCGGCCAGCCGCGGCCAGCCGCCGAGCGAGCGCGTCTCGAGCACGCCGACGTCAAGCAGGCCGTCGTCGGGCTCGGCGCCGGGCAGCACGTCGATCCCGCCCTGGAGCTTGCCGAAGTTGCCGACCAGCACGCCCTGACCGGTGCGGATGATCGGCGGCAGGCCGTCGAGCCGGATGCGGAACTCGGTGGGGCGGCGCCCGAGCTGCCGCAGTCCGCTCAGCACGTAGGCCAGCGCCCCAATGCTCGCCTTCAGCGCCTGGTCGGCGCCGCGCAGCATGGCTGCATCGAAACCGATGCCGCTCATCACCACGAAGCGGTCTGCGCCGATCGCGCCGACGTCGATGCGGCGCCGCCCGCCGTGCAGCGCCACGTCGAGCGCGCTCTCCAGGTCGTCCGGCAGGCCGAGGTTCACCGCCAGCAGGTTGCCGGTGCCGCTCGGCAGCACCGCCAGCGGCACGCTGCCGCCGGCCAGCGAGGTCGCGCAGGCCATCACGGTGCCGTCCCCGCCCGCCGCCAGCACCAGGTCGGCGTCCTGCGCGAGCGCGCGGCGGGTGGCGCCCTGGCCCGGGTCGTCCGCGGTGGTCTCCTCGAGGACCGCCTCCACCCCGGCTGCCGCCAGAGCCTCCAGCAGTTCCCGCTTGCGCCGCGGCGCCTCCTCCTCCCCGGCGCTCACCGGGTTGAAGACCACCGCGACCCGGTGCACCGCCTGGGGCGCCGCCGGCGGCGCCACCGCGTCGCGGCCCGGCGGGCACCCGCCCTGGTCAGCCATGGCGCAACAGCGCCCGGCGGGTACGCGCGACGGCCCTGGAGGTGCGCAGCTCGTGGTGGAGGACGCCCAGGCGGACGGCGCGCACCGACACTGCGAGCCAGCTCCCGCCCAGGACCGCGCCGGCGAGCACGTCGCTGGGGAAGTGCATGCCGCGATAGGTGCGGGCCAGCCCGACCACGACCGGGACCAGGACCGCGAGCAGCGTGAACAGCCCGCGCAGCAGCGCCGAGCGCACCCGCTGCCAGGCGAGCACCGCCCATGAGCCGTACAGCGCGATCGACGCCGCGACGTGGCCGGAGGGGAAGCTCGAGGTGGGCGGCGCCGTGTCCAGCGGCGCGACCGGCGGGCGGGGCCGGTCGACCAGCAGCGTGATGACCAGGAAGATCACGACCTCGCCGGTGACCGCCGCCGCCACCAGCATCGGCTCGCGCCAGCGGCGCCAGGCCAGCGCCGCGCCCGCGAAGGTGAGCACGGCGAGGCCGGCGACGGTGATCGTCTCGGCGGCGTCGGTGGCCAGATGGGTGGCGGTGTTCCAGTCCCGGGTCCGGTGGGCGGTGAGCCAGCGGACCGCGCCGGCGTCGGCGCGGCCGATCGCCTGGTGGCTCGCCAGCTTCGCCAGCGCCAGGCCGACCAGCACGCCGACCAGCGTCACGCCCACAGCCCAGGCGAGCAGGTAGAGCACGGAGGGAACGCCGTCTCGCAGGCGCTCCCAACGCCGCGCCAGCGCAGCCTGACGCCTGTCGGCTGCTGCCGCGTCCAGCGGTCTTGGAGCGTGCCGCATCCCTTCGATCCCCTTCGGTCCGAGTCGTCGCGCATTCCGCGCGATGATCGTGACGGCCTGTATGACCGCTGCACGGTCGTGTGAAACCACCATCCTTGGACGGATGCGCCGAAGGGAATGGCAAAGGGCAGGCCCGGTGCACCCCGGTGCTAGCCTCGCGAGATGTCCGCCGCCCTGCCCGATGGGCCCCTCGGACCGGCCACCAGCCTGGTGCTTGCGGGCGCTGGCCTGCTGGTGGCGCTCGGCGCGGCCGGTGCCGCGATCGCCAGCCATCCGCGCCGGGGCCGGCGCCCGAGCGGCCAGGTGGCCGAGGGGCTGGGGCGCTCTCGCCTGCGCGGCTTCCTGCGGCGCCGCTTCGACCCGGCCGAGGCGACCGGCCTGGCGCTGACCATCGCGCTGCTGCTGATCCTGCTGGCGGCGCTCGCCTTCGGCCAGGTCGCCGACATGGTGACCTCCCGCACCGGCCTGTACCGGCTGGACGCGGCCGCGGCCGCCTGGGGCGCGCGGCACGCCACGCCGGCGTCGACGGCGGTGCTGGCGGCCCTCACCTGGCTCGGCAGCACCGTCGTGATCGTGGTCCTGGCGGCGGTCGCCGGCTTCTACGACTGGTACCGCCGCCGCCGCTGGACGGTGCTCGCCTTCATGGCCACGGTGGTCTGGGGTCAGAACCTCATCGCCAACGGCGTCAAGCTGCTGCTCCACCGCGGGCGCCCGCCGGTGCCGCACCTGGCCGACGCGAGCGGCTGGTCGTTCCCGTCCGGCCACTCCGCCGCGGCCGCGGCCACCTACGCCGCGCTCGCCCTGCTGCTGGGCCGCGGCCGGCGCTGGCGGGTCAAGGCCTGGCTCGGCACGGCGGCGGCCGGGGTGACCATACTGGTCGCCTCCTCCAGGGTGCTGCTCGGCGTCCACTGGGTCACCGACGTGGCCGCCGGGGTGGCCCTCGGCCTGGGCTGGTTCGCGGTCTGCTCGATCGCCTTCGGCGGCTCGGTGCTGGTGTTTGGTTACACCGCGGCGGAGGCGAAGGTCGCCGCCGCCCGTGAGGATTGGCGGCGCGGCGGCCCGGCGGTCTAGCCTTTCGGCATGCCGCTCAACGCACTGACGTCCGCCGAGATCTCGCTGCCCGCCAGGCCCGACGCGAGCCTGGTCAGGGAGCGCATCGCCATCCTGGCCAGACATGTCGACCTGGTCGGCCTCACCGACAACCACGCCGGGCAGCCACGCATGTCGCCGCTGGCGGCGGTGGCGCTGGCGCGCGAGCAGGGTGTGGCGACCGTCGTCCACGTCTCCTGCCGCGACCGCAACGGCCTCGCGCTGCGCTCGCAGGTGGTCGGCGCCGCCGCGCTCGGCTGCGACGGCGTCCTCTGCCTGTACGGCGACACGGTGCCGGGGGTGCCGAGAGTCAGGGACTACACCACCACCCGGCTGCTGGCCGAGGCCAGGAGCTGGGTCGAGCCCTACGACCTGGCGCTGGGCTGCGTGGTCGACCCGTTCGCGCTCGACTCCGAGGCCGAGCTGGCGCTGCTGGGGCGCAAGGTGACCGCGGGCGCGGACTTCACGCAGACCCAGATGATCTTCGAGCACGACCGCCTGGCCAGGTTCCTCGATCGGGCGACACAGGAGGGCAGGCTCGGCGAGTGCCACGTGTACGCCAGCGTCCCGGTGATCCGCACGCAACGCCTGGCCGACACCCTCAACAAGGTGCTGCCGTTCGGCCTGCCCGAGCCGGTCTACCGCCAGATCGCCGCTGGCGGCGGCATCGACCTGGCGATCGGGACGGCGATCGCCATGGCGGACCTGCCAGGGATCGACGCGCTGCACGTGATGGCCTGGGGCTCGGCGGAGGCCGCCGGCAAGGTCGCCGCGGCCTTCCGTGCGGCCCGCGGCGCCCCGGTCGAGCGCCAGCCGGTCCCGGGCGGTTAGCCCAGCTCAGGATGCCGCGAACGGGCTGATGCTGGCGAGTTGACGGATCCGCGCGAGGAGCGGCATCCTGCCTGCAACGCCTATATGGGCGTGCGAGCCAACGAGGGCCGCCGGGGTGCTGGACGCCTGGCGGTCCTCGTCGTCTCCGAGGAGCCGGTGGATGATGCCAGCGCACGAGTGGAGGCCGGGCGATCGCGTGATCCTCGCGGGCGCGCCGGCCGATCTCGCCCGCCTCGAGGGCACGCACGCGACCGTGGTGCACGTCGACGGGGTCACCGCGACCATCCGTTTCGACTCGCCCAAGCTGCTCGGCGGGCGGCTGCGCCGCGAGATCGATCTGGCGACCGTCTGGCTGCTGGACGAGCCCGCGCTCGCGCCCTGACGACTTGGGGCTGTCCTTCACCCGCTGGTAGCCCGCTGGCCGCGATGCAGCGCCGTCACGGCCTCGACGTGGGCGGTCTGGGGGAACATATCGACCGGTTGCACCCAGGCCGCGTGGTAGCCGAGATCGGTGAGGATGCGGACGTCGCGGGCGAGCGCGGCGGGATCGCAGGACACCAGCGCAACCGCGCGCGGCCCCAGCGCGGCGAGGCGCTCGAGCACCTTCCTCCCGGCGCCCGCCCGCGGCGGGTCCAGCACCGCGACGTCGGCGGCCTCCAGGCGGGGCAGGGCATGGGCGACGTCGTCCTGCAGGACCGTCGCGTCGGGGTGCTCGCGCAGGTTGCGCTTGGCGTCGGTCACCGCCGGCTTCCAGCTCTCGACCGCGACCACCTTGCCGGCCCTCGTCCCCACCGTGGCACCGAACAGGCCGACTCCGGCGTAGAGGTCGAGCAGCACCTCGGCCGGCGCCGGCTCGAGCGCCTGGCCGACCAGGTCGACCAGGGCCTCCGCGCCCGCCCGGTGGACCTGGAAGAAGCTGGCGGCGCTCACGTGCAGCTCGATCCCTGCGACCCGCTCGGTGACGAACGGCGTGCCGCCACTCTCCACCACCTTGCCGTTGCCGCGCACGATGGCCCACGACACCCCGGCGGGCGGCAGGAAGCGGGTGCGGGAAGCGGCGCCCGCCGCCAGCACGACCAGCCGCTCGCCGCCCTCGCCACGGCGAAGGCGGACCTTGGCGCCGGGCGGGTGCCGGCCGAGCTGGTCGGGCAGCTCCTGGAGGTCGCCGGCCAGCAGGGGGCAGCGGTCGACCGGGTGGACCTGATGGCTGGAGGCACGAAGGAAGCCGGGACGCCCGTCCTCGCCGGCGGTCAGCGTGGCGCGCTCGCGGTAGCCGAAGCCTCCGGGCTCCCCCGGCCGCAGCGCCGGACGGACCGGCACCTCCGGGAGACCGCCGAGGTGATCGAGCTGCTCGCGGACCAGGCGCGTCTTGAGCTCCGCCTGGGCCTCAGGGCGCAGGTGCTGCCAGGCGCAGCCACCGCAGCGGCCCGGGCCGAAGTGCGGGCAGACGGGAGCGATCCTGTCGGGGCTGGGCTCCAGCACCTCCTCGAGCTCGGCGCGGGCGAAGCGGCGGCGGTCGTCCACGACACGGATGCGGACGCGCTCGCCGGGCAGGGCGAACGGGATGAACACCACGCGGCCATCGGCCAGGTGCGCGACCGCTTCGCCGCCATGGGCGACGCCGTGGCAGGCGACCTCCTCGACGCGGGCGGCGCGGGCGTGCTCGGTAGGACCGGGTGAGGTGGGCACGCTCGGCACTACCGTGGGATGCGGGTGGTCTTGAGCTCGTTCAGCTCGGGCCAGCCGGTCAGGACGTCGAGCAGGCGCTCGAGGGTGGCACGCGCCTCGGCAGGCTCGGGCTTGCGGGTCATCAGACGGATGAAGACCGCCCGCTCGTCGAAGACGAAGGTCGGGACGCCGAAGACGCGGCGCTGCTCGACCCCCCAGGTGTGCTCGGCGGCCAGGGTCCTGGCGGGCTGGCCACCCGCGACCACCTTGGCGACGTCGTCGGGCTCGAGCCCGACGGATGCGACCGCCTCGCGGATCACCTCAGGGTCGTTGAGGTCACGGCCATGGTCGTGGCGGGCTGAGAACAGCGCCAGGTGGGCGTCGTCGAAGGCGTCGGGGAACTCGTCGCGCACGGCCAGTCCCCACTCGAGCGCGAGCACGCCGGAAGGGCGGGGCTCGGTCCGCCACACCGGCGTGTCGCCCTCCTCCAGGTGGACCTGCGACAGCGAGAAGGAGCGGAACGAGACGTCGTGGTCGGCGCCGCCGTCCAGCGCCCGGATGACGATCTCGTTGGCGATCCGGGCGAAGGGGCAGAGGTAGTCGTAGGTGATGGCGAACTGTGTCATAACGGGCCTCCAGAGGGTTGAGAGGGGGGCCACAGACGAAGCGGCCCGCACCGGGTGCGGGCCGCTGGTCGTCAGGCTGCGACGAGGTCCTCGAGCCTCGCTCGGATCTCCGGGCTCCGGAGCGCCGCCAAGGCGTCGCGCTCGACCTGCCGGGCGCGCTCACGGGAGAAGCCCATGATCGCCCCGACCTCCTCGAGCGTCCGCGGCGTGCCGGAGTCCAGGCCGAAGCGCAGGATCAGCACCTGCCGTTCCCGCTCGGGCAGGGCGTTGAGCACCTGCTCGAGCGCCTCCCGGCCGACCGCCTCGACCGCCAGCTCATCCGGGCCGATGGCGGAGGAGTCCTCGAGGAAGTCCTGGAGGGCCGCGCCGTCGTCGCCGATCGGGGTGTCCAGCGAGGTGATCGCCTGAGCCGTGTCGAGCAACCGGTGGACCTTGTCCAGCGGCATGTCGAGCTCGTCGGCCAGCTCTTCGTCGGTCGGCTCGCGGCCGAGCACCTCGTGCAGGCGGGTCTGGGTCCGGCGCAGGCGCCCGACCTGCTCGTCCACGTGGACCGGCAGGCGGATGGCGCGGGCGCCACGGTCGGCCGCGCCGCGCGCGATCGCCTGGCGGATCCACCAGGTCGCGTAGGTCGAGAACTTGAACCCCTTGCGCCAGTCGAACTTCTCGACCGCGCGCAGCAGACCCAGGTTGCCCTCCTGGACCAGGTCGCCGAGCGGCAGACCCGTGGCCGAGAAGCGACGCGCGATCGACACCACCAGGCGGAGGTTCGACTCGATCATCTTGCGGCGGGCTCGCTCGCCGAGATCCGCGATCGCCTGAAGCTCGACCCAGCTCGGATCGTCCAGATCGACACCTCTGAGCTTCTCGCGAGCATCGAGCCCCGCCTCGTATGCCTGGGAGAGCTCGATCTCGTCGTCCTTGGTCAGCAGTGGGTGCCGGCCGACCTCGTCCAGGTAGAGTCGGAAGGAATCCGTCGTCTGGAGATCGAGCAGGTCCTGGTCCTTCTCCGTCGTCATCTCACTCCTCGTTCGGCACAGCGTTGGCGCAGCATCGTCATCGTCGTCAGCTAGATTTACCAACAACGATGTTCGCAAACTGCATTCCCGGCAAGCCCAAGAATCAAGCGGAGATCCCGGGCACCGGGAGCCTGGAGTCACGCACCTACGGACGGTGGAAGCCGGAGCCTCGACACCGCCGAAGCGGACCATATCACGCTCAGTCTGGTTCGGCGACCGAAATCGGCCGCTACTGAGCGCCAACCCTCAACTTCTCGTTGAGAGTCACTGTCAAGTTCGTCTCTGTCGTGCCTAACGCGGTTGTGCCGAACGCTGTTCCGGGGACCAGGGCCCGCCGCAGCGAGACCAGTCCACCCGCCTGCCGCCGCTGAGGGGGACACCCTCCTCGGCGAGCCGGGCGAGCTGCTCGTCGGAGCCTGGTCCGCCCTTCATGCTGCCATCGGCGTGCACCACGCGCCACCACGGAAGGCCGTCGGGGCAGCGGGCCATGGCCTGACCGGCCTGCCGGGCGCCCTTGGCAACCCCGTAGTACGCCTCGGCGAGCTGCCCGTAGGTGGTGGCCCGCCCCTCCGGGATGCGGCGGACGAGGTCCCAGACCGCTGCCGCGAACGCCCGCCGATCCGCCACGACCGCTCCGCTACTCCGCGCCGTCGGCCGCCTCAGCCGCCATGACCTCGGCCTGCTGCTCGGGGGAGAGCAGATCGCTGCCCATCGCGTGGAAGCCGCCGTCGACGTGGACCAGCTCGCCCGAGACCCTGCGGGACCAGTCGGAGAGCAGCCAGAGCACGCTCCGGGCCACGTCGGTCGCGTCGCGGACGTCCCAGCCGAGCGGCGCCCGTCGTGCCCACACGTCGGCGAACAGGTCGAAGCCCGGGATGCCGCGAGCCGCCATGGTACGGAGCGGCCCGGCGCTGATCGCGTTCACGCGGATCCCTCTGGGCCCGAGGTCACGCGCCAGGTAGCGGGTGACGGACTCCAGCGCGGCCTTGCACACGCCCATCCAGTCGTAGACGGGCCATGCCACCCGGGCGTCGAAGTCGAGCGTCACCACGGAGGCGTCGTGGCCCTCGAGCACCGGCAGCAGCCCGCCGGTGAGCGTCTTCAGCGAGAAGGCCGAGACGTGGAAGGCGGTCGCGGCCGACTCGAAGGGGGTCGTCAGGAAGTTCCCACCGAGGGCGTCGGTCGGGGCGAAGGCGATCGCATGCAGGATCCCGTCCAGACCGCCCCAGCGGCGTGACAGCTCCTCGCAGACCGCGCTGACGTCCTCGGGCCTGGTCACGTCCAGCTCCAGGACGTCGACCGGCTTCGGCAGACGCCGCGCGGTCTTCTCGGTGATCGAACGACCCCGGCCGAAGCCGGTGAGAACCACCTCCGCGCCGTTGTCGAGCGCCTCACGGGCGACCGCGTAGGCGATCGAGCCAGGCGTGAGCACTCCGGTGATCAGCAGCCGCTTACCGTCGACGAGCACGGGGTCCTCCCGGGGTCATGACGCCGCTTCAGCGGCGCATTCTATGGGTCCCGGCGTCGCGGCAAACGACGGGGACGGCCGATCGGCCGTCCCCGGGTCATATCTGGAATAGTCAGAAGGAACTAGTGCGAGAGTCGCTCCGTCATGAAGGAGATCACGTTGCCGTCGTCGTCGAAGTCCCGGATCACCGCGAACTGCGCTGCCTCCCTGGAGACCAGCCTGCCGCCCGCATCCAGGTAGGAGAGTCGCTGCGTGCTTCCCGGTGCTGGTTCCTGGGCCGCTTCGGAGTCCGCTGGCTTCGCCACAGGCTGACCTCCTCGTCCGGGGCCGGCGCCGACGCGCCGCGCCGGGGCTTGCTCTCGCTCCCCGTGTGTACCACCATCCTGCCGCCGGTGAAAGCCCCCGCGGCAGATCGGGGGACTGCATCTTCGTAGTACTTTCGGGTGATAGTCAAGTCCGCCCATGCGAAAGGGGACTACAGAACGCAACCCCTCCCATCTCCGCAGATTCCCTGATGTCCCGTCAGGGAGCGGCGCAGTAGCTTTCAAAAGTCATCGCCGCAGGCAACTGAGGATGTCGACGCCGAAGGCGATCAGGAAGCGCCGCCTCCCCCCGGGCGGCACCCGCAAGGGCCGGAACCGACCGAGGTTCCGGCCCTTGTGCATCAAGGCGGTCGGTGTGTCCTTTATTGAGGTGATGCCTGATTTGTGCCGTCCGGCTCGAGGCCCCCGTCGTTCTTGACCTCCGTGGTTAGAGTGGGCTGGTCCGCAGGCTGCGGGAGCGGGGTGCCCTGGTGACCTTCATGTCCTGTTCGTGCCCTATTCGTGCCGTCCCACCACCATTCGGCTGGCTCGTTGGGTAGGATCGGAGCCTGGGCAGCGCTGCCCATCACCGATCGCAGCGTCAGCGGCCATTGGGCTCGGCGGCACCTGCCCAGGATTCTGCCGCGGCGCTCGCTACGAGCCCGGCGCCAAGGCAGGGGCACCTCGCTGGCTGTGACCCGGGCCCGCGAGGCCAGGGCGCTCCGCCAGAAGCGGACTCGACGCGGGAGTGACGGGACATGAACACGACTGAGGAGCAGGTTCGGCTACTGGCCGACGACGGCACGCTCCTGGAGCACGACACCTACAAGGTCGATCTCTCCGAGGACGAGCTGCGCGACCTGTACGTGAAGCTCGCGGTCGTCCGCCGGATCGACACCGAGAGCACCAACCTGCAGCGCCAGGGCCAGCTCGGGATCTGGGCCTCCTGCATGGGCCAGGAGGCGGCCCAGGTCGGCAGCGCGAGCGCGCTCAGGCCCGACGACTTCATCTTCCCCTCCTACCGCGAGCATGGCGTGGCCTATGTGCGCGGCGTCGACGTGGTCAACGTCCTGCAGTTGTTCCGCGGCGCCAGCCTGTCCGGCTGGGACCCGCATGAGAAGAGCTTCGCGCTGTACTCCATCCCCATCGGCACCCAGACCCTCCACGCGGTCGGCTACGCCATCGGGGCCAAATGGGACGGGGCCGAGCAGTGCGCCGTCGCCTACTTCGGCGACGGCGCCACCAGCGAGGGCGACACCAGCGAGGCGTTCAACTTCGCCGCCGTCAACTCCGCGCCGGTGGTGTTCTTCTGCCAGAACAACCAGTGGGCCATCTCGGTGCCGCTCTCGAAGCAGATGGCCGCACCGATCTGGCGCCGCTCCTTCGGCTTCGGCTTTCCAGGCATCCAGGTGGACGGCAACGACGTCCTGGCGGTGTACGAGGTCACCAGGGCGGCCGCCGACCGGGCCCGCGACGGCGGCGGCCCGACCCTCATCGAGGCGGTCACCTACCGGCTCGGCGCGCACACCACCACCGACGACCCGACCCGCTACCGAACCGCGGACGAGCTCGACATGTGGATGGCCCGCGAGCCGATCGGGCGCTACCGCGCCTTCCTCGAGAAAGCCGGGCTGTGGTCGGACGAGCTGGACCGCAGGGCCAAGGCCGAGGCCGACAGCACCGCCGCCCGCATCCGCTCCGCGGTGGAGGAGATGAACGACCCGCCGCTGGAGGACCTGATCGACCACGTCTACTCCGACCCGCCCCTGACGCTGCGACGGCAGTTCGAGCGCCTGCAGCAGTTCGAGGCCCAGTTCGTCGCAGAGGAGGGCTGAGCGATGGCGCAGATCACCATGGCCAAGGCGCTCAACGCGGCACTGCGTGACTCCATGGAGGCCGACGACAAGGTGGTCCTCCTTGGCGAGGACGTCGGCACCCTGGGAGGTGTGTTCCGCATCACCGACGGCCTGCAGAAGGACTTCGGCGAGCAGCGGGTGATGGACACCCCGCTGGCCGAGTCCGGCATCCTCGGCATCTCGATCGGGCTGGCCATCCGCGGCTACCGGCCGGTGGCGGAGATCCAGTTCGACGGCTTCAGCTACCCCGCCCTCGACCAGATCATCAGCCACCTGGCCAAGTACCGCAACCGCTCCAGGGGCTTCCAGCCCATGCCCATTGTGGTGCGCATCCCCTCCGGTGGAGGCATCGGCGCGGTCGAGCATCACTCCGAGAGCCCCGAGACGCTGTACGCGCACACCGCGGGCCTCAAGGTGGTCACGCCGGCGACCCCGGCCGACGCCTACTCGCTGCTGCGCGAGTCGATCGGGCTGGACGACCCGGTGATCTTCCTGGAGCCCAAGCGCCGCTACTGGGCCAAGCAGGAGCTGGACCTGCCGGTCACCACCGAGCCGATCGGGCGTGCAGCGGTCCTGCGCGAGGGCACCGACTGCACCCTGGTGGCCTTCGGCCCCATGGTCAAGGTCGCGCTCGACGCGGCGCAGGCCGCCGCGGAGGAGGGGCTCGGCGAGCTCGAGGTCATCGACCTGCGCAGCATCGTCCCCCTGGACGAGGACGCGCTGATCGCCTCCGCCAGCAGGACCGGCCGCATGGTGGTCGTGCACGAGGCACCGGAGTTCCTCGGCGTCGGTGCCGAGATCGCCGCCACGGTGACCGAGGCCGCCTTCCTCCACCTGGAGGCGCCGGTGCTACGCTGCGCCGGCCTGAACATCCCCTACCCGCCGGCCAGGTTGGAGGAAGTCCACCTGCCGAGCGTCGACCGCGTCCTGTGGACGGTTCAGCGGTCACTCGAGTACTGAGCCGCGAGCAAGGAGACCCGAGTTGCCAGAGCGTGACTTCAAGCTCCCGGATCTCGGCGAGGGCCTCACCGAGGCCGAAGTGGTGCGCTGGCTGGTCCACGAGGGTGACGCCATCGTCCTCAACCAGCCCATCGTCGAGATGGAAACCGCCAAGGCGATGGTCGAGATCCCCGCGCCCTACGCGGGCACGGTCGTCAAGCTGCACGCCGGTGAAGGCGACAACGTCGACGTCGGCGCCCCGCTGCTCAAGGTCGACACCGGCGGGGGCGCCGCGGCGCCGGCCGGCAACGGCGCCGCCCAGGCCGCGCCGGAGGCGGATGGCGACCGCCAGGCCACCCTGGTCGGCCCGGGCGAGCGCCAGCAGATGCGCCGCCGCCGCCTGGCCGGCCACGGCGGCCAGAGCGCCCCCAGTGGCCCCGAGCGCGCCGCCAGCCCCGCGCCGCCGGCCACGCGGCCGAAGGCGACCCCCCCGGTCCGCAAGTACGCCAAGGAGCGCGGCGTCGACCTCGAGGAGGTGGCCGGCAGCGGCAGGGACGGCCGTATCACCCACGAGGACGTCGACCGTGCCCTGGAGCCGGCCGCGGCCGTGCCGGCCGGCGCCGTCGAGGCCGAGCCGCTGCCGGCGCTGCGTCCGGCCCGCGAGCGGACCGAGCAGCGCATCCCGGTTCGGGGAACGCGCAAGCGGATCGCCGCGGCAATGGTGGCGTCGAAGTTCTCGATCCCGCACGTCACCGAGTTCCTCACGGTCGACGCCAGCGCCTTGATGGCACTGCGGGAGCAGCTCAGGGCGCTGCCGGCGGCGGCCGAGGCGAAGGTCACGCCGCTGGCGATCATGGCCAGGGCGGTGTGCGCCGCGCTGCGTCAGTACCCGCTGATGAACTCCTCGTGGGACGAGGACGCCGGCGAGATCGTGGTCAAGGGCTTCGTGAACCTTGGCATCGCCACCGACACCGAGAGCGGCCTGCTGGTGCCGAACGTCAAGGACGCGGACATGCTCAGCGTGCTCGACCTCGCCACCGAGATCGCGCGCGTCAGCACGCTGGCGCGTGAGCGCAGGGCCACGGTGGGCGACCTCACCGGCGGCACCGTCACGATCACGAACGTGGGCGGGTTCGGGGTCGAGACGGGAACCCCGGTCATCAACAAGCCGGAGTGCGCCATCATCGCCACCGGCCTGATCGCCCCGCGCCCCTGGGTGGTGGACGGCCAGCTCGCCGTCCGGCAGATCATGACGGTCTCGGTCTCGTTCGACCACCGCATCGTCGACGGCGCCTACGCCGCCCGCTTCCTGGCGCACCTGCGCGACCTGCTCGAGCAGCCGGTCCTCCTGGCCGCGTTCTAGCCGGGCCCCTGATCGTCAGCTCGCGGCGCGGCGTTCCAGCGCTCTGGCCACCCGCGCGAGCACCTGGCCGGTCGCGCGCAGCACCAAGTTGGCACGATCGCTCGCGGCGCGCGCCGCGTCGATGGTCTCGCTCGCCCTTGCGCAGGCTTCCGCCAATTGCTGCTGCCGCTCGACGGACGTCTGATCAGAGAACCGGCGCTCATATGGCACGAACTGGCTGACCTTGGTAGGAGACAGGGGCGCCGTGCAGCTTGCCCAGCGCCGCGCGGGCGCAAACGCCTCGCACCGATCTCGATGCGGTAACCAAGGCAATAGCCACTGGGCGCCAAAGCTTGCCGACGTTACGCTGAAGGGAGCCGAGAAGGGGTCAAAGGGGGTCAATCGGTATGGGCGCACGGCAACGGGCGCTCGTGATCCTGTTCAGCCTGATGGTGGCGATGGCGACCACAGCGCTGCTGCTGGTGACCGGCAGCAGCTCGGTCGATCCCCAGACCAGCCGCCGCGGCATCCGCGTCGCCGGGACCACGGCCACCGACCTCAGCCTGTTCCGGGGCGAGGTTCTCGTCTGGGCCACGGGCCGGCTCTCCGCCACGGAGGTCGGCCGCGTGCGCGACTCGGCGAGGGTCGCGGCCATCTCCGCCGTGCGCACCGGGCTCCTGCCGGTCGCCAGTGGCAGGCACGCCTTCCCCGTGATCCCGGTGGAGGCGATGTCGGTCGACCCGGACGCCTACGCGTTCGCGCTCGGCCGCGCCGGCGCGCCACTGCTGAGCATGCTGAGCCGTGGCGTGGTGCTGTCGCGAACCAGCGCGAACCTGCGCAAGCTCCGCGCGGGCGGGCACCTGCGGCTCACCGGGAACCGCCCGCTCGCGGTCAGCGGCGTGGTGGACGACCGCTGGCTCGGTGGCCACGAGGTCGCCATGGACCTCGAGCGCGGCCGTCACCTCGGCATCGACCAGGTCGGCTACCTGCTGCTGCGGCCGCGCGGATCGCGCGACGCCCTGGAGACGGCCATGCGCGGGCTGCTGCACGGGCGCACCCTCGCCTTCCGCCACCCCGACCAGGGGCCGTGGTTCCGGGCCGGCGACGGCACCCTGCCGCTCTCCCAGGTCAAGCTCCGCTTCGGCGAGTTCGCCGTGACCAGCCTGGCCAAGCCGGTGCCAGACCCGCACTGGGTGCAGGCCAAGATCATCACCCTGACCGTCCCCCTGCTCGGCCAGGTCCGCTGTCACCGCACGGTCGCCGTCGACCTGGCCGCCGCCATGGCGGACCTGCGGCGCCAGCACCTCGAGGCGCTGGTCGACGTGGGCGCCTTCCGGCGCGCGGGCGGTTGCCTCCAGCCGCCCGCGACGCTCGCCGGGCCGGGCGGGCTCTCCCATCAGGTGTGGGGGATCGGACTCGACCTGGCGGGTGGGTCACGGGTCGACCAGCGGCTGATCGCGACGATGGCACGTCACGGCTTCGCCTGGGGCGGGCGCTGGCTGCAGCCACGGGCCGGCCACTTCGAGTGGGCAGGGTCCGGCGCATGACCGCGGCCGATCGGAGTAGCCTCGGCCGGTAGCGTCCGTCACGCACCCGGGGAGCCAGGCATGCTCGGTTTCGGCGCCGCCGTTTCAACCGCCCCCGACCATCGGCAGGCCCTGGACGAGGTGGTGCCGGCCGTGCTGGAGCAGGCCGGTGGCGGGCGTCCGGACCTGGTGGTCTGCTTCTTCTCCATGCACCACGCCGAGCGCGCCGCCGGCATCGCGCTGGGGCTCTCGGAGCGCACCGGCACCACCGCGATCATCGGCTGCACCGCCGAAGGGGTGATCGGCGCCGGCCGCGAGCTGGAGGAGGGTCCCGCCCTGGTGGTGTGGGTGGCGTGCCTGCCCGGGGTGAGCGTTGCGACCTTCGCTCTCGATCTGGTCGAGCTGACCGGCGGCTACGGCGTCAGCGGCTGGCCGGACCTCGAGCCGGCGGGCCGCCCCGACGTGCTGCTGCTGGCCGACCCGTACAGCTTCCCGGCGGACAGCTTCGTGCGGCGGCTCAACGAGCAGCAGCCGGACGTGCGGGTGATGGGCGGCATGGTCTCTGGCGGGGACTCGCCCGAGCAGCACCGGCTGCTGCTCGGCGACCGGGCGCTGGACAGCGGCGCGGTCGGCGTGGCGATCACCGGACCGGTCGAGGTGCGCGCGGTGGTCAGCCAGGGCTGCCGCCCGATCGGCTCGCCGTTCACGGTGACCCGCTGCGACGGCAACCTCGTGCACGAGCTGGGCGGGCGCCCGGCGCTGGAGCGGCTGCGGGAGCTGATCGTGCGCTCCGGCCCCGCCGAGCAGGCACTGCTGATGCGGGGCGTCCAGATGGGCCGGGTGATCGACGAGCACAAGGCGAGCTTCGACCGGGGTGACTTCCTGATCCGCTCGCTCACCGGGGTCGACGAGGACAATGGCGCGATCGCCATCGGCGACCGCGTGGAGCTGGGCCAGACGCTGCAGTTCCACGTCCGGGACGCGGCGTCGGCCAGCGAGGATCTGGAGCTGCTGCTGGCTCCGGTCAGCGGCTGGGACCCGCGCGGCGCGCTGCTGTTCTCCTGCAACGGGCGCGGGCGGCGGCTGTTCAGCGAGCCGGACCACGACGCCGCCAGGGTGGCGAAGGCGACCGCCGACGCGCCCATGGCGGGCTTCTTCGCCCAGGGCGAGCTGGGTCCGGTCGGTGGACACAACTTCCTGCACGGCTTCACCGCCAGCCTGGCGCTGTTCTGTGAGCGCTCTGAGGACGTGACCGGCCTCGACCCCATCGCGGCGGAGACGACCCCCTGACGGCTCGGAGTCAGCCCGCGGGCGCCCGCTCGGGCGCCAGCTCGGGGGTCTGAGCCTCCAGCACCGAGTACGGCGCGCTGAAGCCGTCGCGCACCCGCTGGAGGAGCTGCACGCGGTGGCGGACGATGAGCACCATGCCGAACACCAGGTACATGGCTGACACGGCGAGCAGCTCGGTGCCGTGCGCCGACTCGGGCAGCATGGCGCGGATCGGGAACTGCGCCACGAACAGCACGAACAGGCCGGTGGCCTCGCGCACTGAGATGCCCAGGTCCGCCAGGATGGCGAGCGCGAACACGGTCTGCGCCGCGGTGAGCAGCAGTTCCTCGCGCTGGGCGGTCATGATCGGGAGGCCGTGGAAGCTGCCGGAGGCGATCGCGAACACCACCGGCAACGTGCCGACCAGCAGGGTCCACTGGTTGACCTTGGAGGAGACCAGCGTGGTGAGCGCGTCCCCGGTCTTGAGCCGCCAGGCGAACAGGCCGGCCACCAGCAGCTCCGGCGCCTCGGATGCGACCGGTGCGAGCCACTGGACCAGGAAGAACTCGCTCACGCCCAGCTCGGTGCCCGTGGTCACCAGCGACTCGGCGAAGTGCTCCGCGACCAGCAGGATCACCATGGCGGCGAAGACGAACAGCGCGGCCACGCTGGTGCGGCGCCGGCCCCGGGACAGCTTGCCGAGGGCGGCGCTCGGGCCGATCAGGTCGGGCTCGGAGGCGGGCGCCCCGGAGATGCGGAGGGTGTAGGCGATGAAGATGCCGACCAGGATGACCGCGTCGAACAGCGTCACCGTGCGCTTCAGCGGCAGGGTGATGCAGTAGGCCGTGGCGAGCGCCAGGTACGACAGCTCCACCGCCTTGGAGCGCGAGAGCTGGATGCCGTAGCGGCGGGTGGCGGGCCCCTTCGATGCCACCTCGGTGCCCTCGGGCCGGCGCCGCCGCCCGCGCATCCGCCACCAGGCGATGAACACCACCATCGCCCAGCCGACGCCGATGAGCAGCCGGTTCGCCCCAGTCATGTTGGCGAGCACCAGCGAGCAGTTGGACTCGCCGCCGGCCGGGTTGCGGCAGCCCGGCCCGTAGCGCTGCACGTCGTTGCCGCCCTTCCAGGCGAAGACGAAGCCAACCGCGTACTCGGGCAGGACGGCGATCAGCGCCAGCGCCCCGATCGCCAGGCTCGCGGAGACGTCGAGCTGGGCTGCCTCGGCCGCCCATGCCAGCGCGAATGCCGCGCCGATCACCGCAAGCCCGTACACCACCGCCTGGACCCACGGGACCAGCTCGGGAACGCCGACGTGGAACAGCTCGCCGGCGCCAAGCGCGGCGCCCGGAAGGGTGACGACGATGGTGAGCACGAGCGGGAGCCAGCGGCCGCGGGCGGCGACGGTACCGTGGAGCGAGGTGGGGGCTTCGGGCAACGGACCTCCTCCGGCTCGTGCAGGCGGCACAGGTGTGCGGTCGCTGCTCGGTCCGAAGGTCTCGTCCGCCCGAACCATCCAGGCCCGGGTGAGGCACCGGGTGGGCGATGGCGCCCACCGTCCTGACGGCGTGCTCGCGAGGCGTGGCTGCCTCGGGACTACTCCCCTTCGCCAGCCATCCTACCTTGGCGTGACCCTGGCAACCAGGCCATGGACGCAACCAAGGGCACACCCAAAGGTCGTGGGGGGAGCAAGCTCCCCCCACTGTGGATCGCGGAACGGCCGGTTGGTGGCGTCAGGCGAGCTGCCTGGTGCCGACGCGGGTCAGGGAAGGCGGGGCTTCGACGGGCCCTTTGACGGCGCGCGTCCCACAGATGTCGCAGACGCCCCTGCGGACGCTGCCCGCGCTCAGGCACGTCGGGCAGTCGGCGACTTCAACGGCGGCGAGGCGACGTCCGAGAGCTGTAGTGCTCTGGTCCATCGTGACCTCCTGCGATGACAGCCAGGGGCTCCTGGTGCGGCCAAATGGACCCCCGGGGTCTGTCCAGTCCGGAGACTATCCCCTCTACCCTCGGTCGGGCGATACGAACCTCCGGGCTCCGCTACCGAGCGGGCGTCTACTGTAATCGACGTACTGCCAAACGGCGAATGACGATGCTGCAACAGCACCCCCGTGGGTCCACCTGGGCAGGTCTCCGGAGGGGCGGTCGTCCCGCTCTGATAGCCTCGCGGAGTCATCAGCAGTCCGGCCGGCCGGCCGTCCCCGTCTCCAGGGAGCACCTGTGGCTGACATCGACGCCTTCGTCAAGACCGAGGCCGAATCGCTCATCGCCGAGCTGTCGGAGTGGTGCGCGATCCCGTCCATCTCCACCGATCCCGCCTGCGCCGCCGAGGTGCGGCGGTCCGCTGAGCACCTGGCGGGGCTGATGGAGACGGCCGGCCTGCAGGCCGAGGTGCTCGCCGTGGATGGCGGCCAGCCCGCGGTCTATGCCGAGTGGCTGGGCGCCGGCGCCGGATCGCCGACCATCACCGTGTACGGCCACCACGACGTGCAGCCAGTCGACCCGCTCGACCAGTGGACCACCCCGCCCTTCGAGCCGGCCGTGCGCGACGGCTGTCTGTATGCCCGCGGCGCCTCGGACGACAAGGGACAGATCCATTTCCAGCTCGCCGCCGTCCGCCACCTGCTGGCCGCTGACGGCAGCCTGCCCGTCAACCTCAAGTTCTTCGTCGAGGGCGAGGAGGAGGCCGGCTCGCCCAACATCGAGGCGTTCCTGGCCGAGCACGCCGAGCGGCTGGCCTGCGACGTGATCTTCGTCTCCGACACCGGCATGTACGCCGCGGACGTGCCGTCGCTGGTCACGGCCATGCGTGGCATGGCCTACTTCCAGGTCGACCTGCGCACCGCCAGTGGCGACCTGCACTCCGGCGAGTTCGGCGGCACCGTGCCGAACGCGATCGCCGCCCTTGTGGACCTGCTCGCCGGGCTCAAGGACGGGCGCGGGCGCGTCGCCATCCCCGGTTGGTACGACGACGTGCTCGACCTGAGCGACGACGAGCGGGCCCAGTTCGCCGCGCTGCCCTTCGACCCCGAGGCGTTCAAGCGCACCGCCGGGGTCCGGGCGTTGCCGGGCGAGGAGGGCTGGACGCCGCTGGAGCGTATCGGGGGCCGTCCGAGCGCCGACATCTGCGGGATCTGGGGCGGCTACACCGGGACCGGGTCGAAGACCGTGATCCCGGCCGAGGCCCATGCCAAGGTGTCGTTCCGGCTGGTCGCCGACCAGGACCCGGCAACGCTGCGGCCGCTGTTCGAGCGCTGGGTGGCCGACAACGCTCCCGAGGGCGCCGAGGTCTCGGCGCAGTGGCTGCACGGCGTCAGGCCGTGCCTGACGCCCCTCGACCACCCGGGCAACCAGGCTGCGCGGCGCGCGGTGGCGCGCGCCTGGGGGATCGACCCGCTGTTCACCCGTGAGGGTGGCTCGGGACCGGAGCGGGCGCTCAGCGACACCCTCGCCGCTTCCTGCATCTACCTTGGAGTGATGTTGCCGGAGGACCGCATTCACGCTCCTGACGAGCGGCTCAGCCTGACGAACTACTTCAACGGGATGCGCGCGGCCGCCTACGCGTACGAGGAGTTCGCCCGTCCCGAGGTGGCCGCGGCGCTGCTCGCCAGGCGCTCGCGGTAGCGGTTTCGCGGCGAGCGGCTCAGGCCCGCCTCCGCGACGCGTGATCGCCGCCAGGCGGATCCGCGGCCTCCTGGTCGGGCTGCACCGCTGAGATCGCCCGATACTCTGTCACATTCTTGCTTGGCCCCTGGGCTGTGGTTGTCCTATAGTGCCGCGCAATGCAAGTCGTTCGAGCGCCATGTGCGCAGAATGGAGATCAACTCCAAATGCCGCCCGATGAGGGTCGGATGCCCGAAGACAACTCGTACCCGCCAGATCTGGCGGGCCGGCGCGCCGTCGTCACCGGCGCAGCCAAAGGCATCGGGCTCGCCATCGCTATGGGGCTGATTGCGGCGGGAGCGGAGGTTACCGCCGTGGATCGTGACCACGACCGCCTCGTGGACGCATACGACGGGCTCAAGTGCACGACGATTGTCGAGGACGTCCGTCGAGCAGGCGAGCTCGCCGAGCAGGTGCTCGCGAGTGGTCTGGTGGTGGACCTCATCGTGAACAACGTGGGGATGAGCCGTGATCGCGGCTTCCACGAGCTGACGATGGAGGACTACGAAGAGGTGTTCGACACGAACGTGCGTGGTCCCGTCTTCTTCACGCAGCGGTTGATGAACGACTTCAGGCGTGCCAGACAAGGCGACGTCGAGCGTGGGGAGCTGCCACGCAAGGGAGCGGTCGTCTTCGTGTCGTCAGTGCACAGTGGCGTTGTCTCGCATGATCCGCTCTACAGCATGAGCAAGGCGGCGATCGACATGCTCGCGTGCGAGCTGGCGGCGGAATACGGTCGATACGGGATGCGCGTGAATGTGCTCTCCCCCGGCTGGATCCGGACCTCGCTGACGCCTGAGAGCGACCAGCAGCAAGCAAAGCTTGCGCGAATGCGGAAGGCAATCCCCCTGGGTGCGCCCGGATATCCGACCGATGCTACGCACCTTGCTTTGCTCATGCTCAGCGAGGCCTACGGCGGCTATATGAATGGCGCGAACGTCCGCCTGGATGGTGGCTTGGCGCAGTACACTTCCTACCGTGTCCCTGACGAGCGCGCGTGATCGCCTGGAACGGCGGGCCAGCGCTCAGCCCTCGGTCTGACCGCACGGCCGCCGGAACGGGTGGCCCGTGGGGCGAGCATGACGAGCAGGACGATGCTGGTGAGCACGAACGCTCCGGCATTGGAAAAGACGGCGGACATGGCAGTGGCCTCTCGCGGTTGCCGACACCTAACTGGACGGTGCGCCGACACCGCGGCCAGGTCTGTTCGCCCAACGACAGGGAAAGTGTCGTGTAGGCGACAATCCCCGGCAGTCCCGATGATGGGCCAGCGTCAGGTGAGCTGCTCGACCATGAACTTGCGCACCCGGCCCGCCGAGACCAGGTTCCCCTTGGCTTCGTACAGCCCGACGGCCTGCTCGGCACTCGTGCGAGCCTCGCCGAGGCTGCCCCGCTGGTGCAGCACGGTCGCGAGGTCGTAGCAGGCCTCCGCCTGGGACTCGGGCTGCTCGGAGCCCCCGGCGAGGTGCACCGCCTCGCGGGCGAGCCGCTCCGCCTGGTCGAACCTGCGCCGACGTGCCAGAAGGATGGCCCGCAGCTGCCGCCACTTGATCTGGATGTCGAGCTGGCCCTCGGCTGCCTCCTGCTCGCAACGGTCGATGAGCAGCTCCGCCTCGCCGGCGCGGTCACGAGGCTGGGCCAGCAGCACACGGGCCAACAGCGCGGCGACGCTGAGCTGTCCCCGCTCCCCACCGCGCTGCACCAACTGGTCCCAGCCGTGGCGCAGGATCCGCTCGGCGGTGTCCAGCTCGCCGGCGTACCACTCGACCAGGCTCTCGGAGAGCACGCCGGCTCCAAGGGTCAGCAGCTCACCAAGGTCGGTGAGGAGCCTGTGGGCAAGCGCGTTGCTCGCCCGCGCCTCGTCGAAGCGGCCCTGTATCGCGGTCGCACGGGCGACGATGTAATGCGCTCCGGCCGCCAGGCTGTACATGCCGTGGGCCTGCGCCCACGCGATCTGCTCCTCCGCCTGCTCGACGACCTCCTGGGCCGGCGCCGGTCCCCAGAACACCACCACACAGTACAGTCGGCGGATCGTCGCCTCCAGGCGGATGTCACCCACCCGGGCGGCCTCATCCCGGGCGCGCTCGGCCTGGATACTCGCGGCCTCCGTGCGGCCTGCCGTGAAGGCCAGGTAGGCGGACAGATAGCGCGCCTTGGCCAGCGAGGAATCATCGGAGCCCTCGAACATCGCAAGGGCTCGCTCGACGATCCTGGGCGCCTCCCTGAGCGTCCGGTCAGGATCGTTGAAGGCCACCATGTCCAGCTCCCATAACCTGGCCGCCACCTCGGCCGCCACGTTCCGGGTCGCCTGGGCGGTGCTGATGACCTCCTGGTAGATCCTTGCCGCCGTGCTCAGGTCCGCCTCGCCCAAGAGCGTGCGGGCGAGGTCCAGCTGGACGGTGAGACGCTGCTGACCGCCGGGAGGCAGCAGCTCTATGGCGCGCCGCAGCACACTCTGCACCGTCGAGGTCAGCCCGCCGCGGAGCACACCCTGATGCCCGTTGGCCGCCAGCTCCTCACCGGCACGGGAGGCGAGTGCCTCGAGAGCCTCCTCCGGTCGTCCGTGCTCCCGGTACGCCTGGTAGGCATCGTCGAGGTGGTTGCCGACCAGCAGGTTGATCTGCGCGGCCCCCGCCGGTGAGCGCTGCTTGAAGATGTCCGCGTAGCGCTCGTGCAACTGCCCGCGCTGCTCCGCCGACAGGCGCTGGTAGGCGGCCTCCCGCACCAGCGGATGGGCGAAGCTGTAGAACTCGTCGTCACCGCTGGCGGTGGGGATGGCGCTGGCCTGCTCGTCGAGGCCATCCGCAGCCGGCTGGGAGGGCATGGCCCATGGATCCTCGTCGACGGGATCCTGGTTGAGCCGTCCCGGGCGCAACAGGGTCTTTCGTACCAGCCGCTCGATGGTCGCCCGGGTCCTTGCCCGGTCGCTGCCGTTCGCCAGCGTGTGCAGCTCAGACAGCAGGAACGTGGGGCCGATGACCGCGGCGCCCTCCAGCGCTCCCAGCTCATCGTCGGGGAGCCGGTCGAGGCGGGCCCGCACGACGTCGATGGTGTTGGGGAGCTCCCCGACCTCCGCCAGGGGCTGCCGCACCCGCCAGCGGCCGCTCTTCAGCACGATGAACTTGTCTTCCACCAGGACGGCGGCGAGCAGCTGGATCGACAGCGGTGAGTGGTCCTGCCGGGCCTGGATGTACTGCAGCAGCTCGGGATCGGGCTGGCCGTCGCTGAGCAGGTGGCGGACGAGCTCCTCGACCTCGCCGGTCTCGAGCGGCAGCATCTCGAAGGCGATGGAGTTGTGGCGTGTGCCCCAGGCAGGCTGGTCGTCGATGAACTGGGAACGCGCGACGCAGACCACCAGGATGGCGTCGTTCTGCAGCGACACGCTCAAGTCCTCGATGAAGTCCAGCAGCGTTCCCCGTGCCCACTGCAGGTCGTCGATCACCAGCACCAGCGGTCGTTGCCTGGCGAGCAACTGCAGCGCCTCACGCAGCGCGCGCAGGGTGCCCTCGGGCTCAGCGGCGCTGTCCCTGACCCACAGCAGGCTCGCGAGCTGCGCGGCCCGGTGCGGGTCGTCGCCGGCGAGCGGCCGCAGGCGCGAGCGGATGGCGTCCGGTGACAGGCCCGCCGGGATCTCGGCGGCCTGCTGCAGCATCTGCATGATGGGCCCATACATCACCGACTCGCCGCGTTGCTGGCTGCCGTGCTGCTGGCACTGGCCGCGCAGTACTCTGGCATCCTCGCCGAGGCCGCGGACGAACTCCTCCACCAGTCTGGTCTTGCCGACGCCGGCCTCGCCCAGCACGGTGACCAGGTGCAGCCGCCCGCTGCGGCGAGCCCGCTCGAAAGTGAGGTTCAGCAGGCTGAGCTCGTCCTTGCGCCCGACCATCGGCACCGAGGGCAGCCGTGGCTGGGAGTAGACGGTGAACAGGGCCCAGGCGGGAACGTGGCGATCCACGCCGCTCAGCTGCAGCTTTTCGCGCGTCCGCTCCGCGGTCACCCACGCGCGCACGCGCTGGTAGGTCGCTTGACCGATCAGGATCTGGCCCTGCTCCGCATTGGCCTGGAGCCGCTGCGCCAAGTTCGCGACCTCGTCGAGCACGTCCACCCGGTCGTCCTGCTTCACGTCATGGAGCGGCGTCCCGGTGGGGACCCTCACCAGTGCCTCGTCGGTGTGCACGCCGATGCGAACGCCGACCTTGACGCCCCACTTCCGCTGCAGCTCGTCGTTGAGCGCGGGCAGGACCTGGCCGCGCAGCCGCACCGCCACGTTCACCGCCTGCAGCGCGTCGTCGCCCTTGACCGGCACCCCGAAGATGCCGATAACCGCGTCCCCCGCGGCCTTGGCCCAGCCACCATGCTCGCGGACGATCCGGCGGCCCTCCTGCTGGAAACGCTCCATTATGCTCGTGTACGCACCTTTACCGAGCTGACCGGACAGTCGAGTGGAATCGACGACGTCGGCGAAGACGATCGTCACCGGCCACGTCTTTGCCTCCGCAACCCCCGTGAGCTGCGGTTCCGAGCCTTCCGCGACGGCGGCGGGCGGCTCGCGGGCCGGTGGGATATCGGTCATGGGCGCCTGACGAGAAGAAGAGTCGTAATAGCGCTTTCATGGTAGCAAGCGTCTTGGATGTTGCGGATCACGCTGGAACACTTATGCTGCACAAGCAATACCAAGCACGCCACCGGGGCGGACATGCAGACAGGATCTTCGGTCCCCTCATAATGTGTTTTATCGAAGATATGGACGTATCGCTAGCATTCATAAATTGTTGTGAACGGCGCCATACGGACGACCGGTCACAAAGTGTCAGGGCCGCCAGCTAGTGCCGGAGTTGGCACTCACCGTCGCGCTGCGGACGAGCTTCCTCGCCTATATGACCCTGCTGCTGGTCCACTCACTGCTGCAGCGCTGGTACGCGGCGCAGACCACCCGGCGACAGGGCCAAGGAGCGAGGTCGAGCCCGCTTGGCTACGCGCCGAGCGTGGACATCGTGATCCCCTGCCTGGACGAGGAACCGAAGCTCCTCTCCGACTGCTGCGCTTCCGTGCTGCAGTGTCAGCAAACGTATCCGGGCACCGTTGAGGTCTTCGTGGTCGACGACGGTTCGCGCGACTACCAGCGGCTGCGGCCCGTGTACGAGTACTACGGCGCCTTTCCGGGCTGGCGGGTGGTCCGCAAGGGATACGCTGGCAAGCGTCGTGCCCAGGACGTCGCACTCCGACTGGGCGACAACGAGATCGTCGTGACGGTCGACTCGGACACGGTCCTCGAGCCCGACGCGTTGCGACAGATCACGATCCCGCTCTGGCATCCGCGGACTGGCGCAGTCACCGGCAGCATCGGTGTCAGCAACAGATCGGAGAACCGGCTCACCCGGATCATCGAACGGCAGTACGACTTTCTCTTCGGTCGGGAGCGGGCGGCGCAGAGCGCCTGCGATGCGGTGCTGTGCTGTGCCGGCCCGTTCGCGGCCTATCGGCGGTCGGTGCTGGCGCTGGTGTGGGATCACTACCTGAACCAGAAGTTTCTGGGAATGACCTGTGCGACGGGAGACGACATCCATCTGACCAACCTCGTGATCGGTGCGGGGTTCCGCAGCGTCTACGAACCGGGGGCGGTATCCCGTACCCAGGTGCCGTCCACCGTCCGGCAGTACCTGCGGCAGCAGGGACGCTGGTACCGCAGCTTCTACCGGGAGCTGCGGTGGATCACGCCACTGCTGCCGAGACGCCACCCCTACCTGGCCGTCGACGTCCTGGCGCGCGCGCTGGTGCCGCTGCTGCTGAGTCTCGCCTATCTGCTCTCGGCACTCGAGGTGGCCGGCGGCCATATGGGGCTGTTCCTGCACGACCTGGTGCCGCTGGGGGCCATGACGCTCACCGCCGCTGTTTTCGTCGTCGTACGGGCACGCCACGTCCGACTCGCTCCGATTGCCCTGGTCCACGCCGGGCTCCTGCTGCTGGCGAGGCTGCAGGCCCTCCTCGGGCTGTACCGGGAGCGGTGGGGCACCCGATCCGCGGGCATCGAGCTGGGTGACGTGGAACTGGTCAGGGAGTTCGCCGACACCGACGAGGTCTGAGCTGGCTGGGGCAACCCGGCCGCCGGACGGTGTCGGCTACCCGATACCGCGGCTGTCACGGCTGTGACGGCCAGCTCGGAGGGAGCCTGCGAACCTCGTCCACGAGTTGCAGTGCCGAACGGCGTGGAGGCACCCGATGCGCGCTCGCGGACCAATCGAGACGATTCCCCGAGGATGGCTCGCCCGTCGACTTCTGGTCGTGCTCACGCTGGCGCTGTTGCTGACGGTCGCCGCGGCAGGCGCTGCGGCGGCGACCGGACACCCCTCCGGCCAGCAACGGCCGGCACCCGCGGCGGTGCAGCCCAGGACCGCCGCGGCCGACGAGGACGCCTCCGGTGACGGCTCCTCTTCGGTGATCCCGCTGGTGTTCGCCGGGATCCTGATCCTCGCGGTGGCCTCCCCGGCGCGGCCCCGCATCTACTCCCGCGATGGCTCTTACCGCGGGGAGCGTTGGTAGCGAGGACAGGGCCCATCCCCGGCGAGCGGCCGGTCGCCCGACTCTCACGGTGGCGCGGGGTCGGGCGGCCGGTCAGTCGTGTGGCCGCCGGCTCCAGCTGAGAGGTGAGGTCACCAGCCGGCCCGGCGCCGCAGCTCGTCCGGGTCGAGCAGCTCGATCGTCAGGCCGACCATGCGGATGCACCCGCGCTCCTCCAGCGTGCGCAGCGCGAGGTTCACGCTCTGCCGCGAGCCGCCGACCATGTTGGCCAGCTCCGTCTGCGTGAGGCGGCCGGTGCGCAGGCCCTCGTCCTTGCCGGGCTCGGCCAGCTCCAGAAGCCTGCGCGCCACCCGCCCCTGCAGATCGAGGAAGACGAGGTCGGTCGCAAGCCGGTCGGCGTGCCGCACCATTGCGCCGAGCGACCTGAGCACCGCGTCCACGACGTGGGTGTCGGAGCGCAGCAGCCCGATCAGGTCGTCCCTGGTGACCACCAGCAGGGTGCTGCGCTCGACCGCCTCGGCCGTGGCCGAGCGCGAGCCGCCGTCCAGCAGGGCGACCTCGCCGAAGGCCGCCGGCGGCACGTGCCGGGCCAGCTCCACCACCTCACCCTGCGCCGACCGCACCACCAGCTTGACGGCGCCGTCGGCGAGCACGAACATCCGGTCCCCCGGCTCGTCCTGCACGAAGATGGTCTGTCCCTTGTCGACCGCGCGCACGCGCGTGCGGCCGGCCATCTGGTCGAGGGTCGCCTCGTCGAGCACGCCGAACAGGTCGGTCTTCGCCAGGAGCGTGGCGATCTGCCGGGGCGTCACCTGCTTTCTCGCCTCATGGCCAACCTCCTGGAGACCCGCCGTCTCCTGTCTTCCCCGGGTGCAGGGACCACGGATGCGTCCGGCTGCCGACCGGCGTGTGCAGCCGGACGGAGCCGGCGACCGAGTGCAGCGATGTGATCGAAAGGTATAAATTGAAAGCTTATTCTAGATCCAGCGTCGCCGCCCAGCGCAGGATCCTGGCCAATTTTCGTTACCGGTCCCGTGACGCGTCGAGCAGTTGTCGGTTGCGGCGCTCGGCCCGCCGGGCCAGCCGGAGCTGGCGCAGGCCGAGCAGGAGGACCACGCTGAACAGCAGCGCGCCGACGGCGAGCCCTGCGAGCAGGGCGGCCGGGTGGACCCCGCTGCCGAGCGTTGCCGGAAGGGCGACCAGGACGAGCCAGACCAGGGTGGTGCCGCCACTGACGGCGAGCGCGCTCGGCACCAGCCTGGAGCGCAGGCGGCGCTGCGCTGAGCGGGCCAGCATGACCGCGACGGCCGCGTCACCCGCATCGGCGACCGCCTCGCCGCTGGCCACCGCCCGGGCGATCCGGCGCCTGGCCTCCAGGTCGGGCTCGGGATGGCTCATGCTGGCATCATGCCGCGGAGCTCCTCAGCCCTGCAGCCGGCTCGCCGCCACGAACGTGGTGAAGTTGAACTTCAGGTCCTGGATGCGCCGCTCGAGCACGCGCAGGCCGAACAGATCGGCGCAGCGCTCCGCGGCGATGACCGCGGTGGTCGCCGGCAGGTCCCCGGCGGCGAGCATGCGCGCCGCCTCGGCCGTGTCCGGCTCCTCGGTGACCAGGGTGGTCGGGAAGTTGTGCCGCAGCCACATGCGGCACTGGCGGATGGCCTGCTGATGGGAGGCGATGCGGTCGATCTGCGGGCGGCCCGCCAGGCCCGGGTGGACCAGCAGGGTGTGGTTCACGTCGATCTCGAACAGGTCGACCACCCGGAAGCGGTGCGCGGCCATGGCGTAGACGCTCTCGTAGACGACCCCGCCGTTGGAGTTCTCGAGCGCGAAGATGCCGTAGTCGACCTCGCCTCGCTCCACTCCCGACAGCACCCCCTCGGTGCTGAGCAGCTCGATGATCTCGACCTCGCCCAGGCTGTTGTCGCGGGCATACTCGAGCGCGGCCTCCTCCGAGAACGACCCTCGGATGCCCATCACGCCGATCTTGCAGAGGTCACCCACGGTCGCCCACCTCCATGTGATCGGCAGGGTCTGGTGCATCGGCCGGTCATCGTACGGGAGAGAGCGACCAGCTTGCTCGCATGCCGTAGGATCGGGCTGTGGCCGACCTCGTCCTGGGACCGATGCTCCGATACGTCGGGGAGCGCCGCGCGACGATCTGGGTCGAGGTCGACGAGCCCGCCGAGGTCGAGGTGCTCGGGCACGCTGCCCGCACCTTCCAGGTGGAAGGCCACCACTACGCCATGGTCCTCGCCGAGGGACTCGCTCCCGGGTCGACCCGCGAGTATGGCGTGACCGTGAACGGCCGCAGCGTCTGGCCTCAACCCGGCAGCGGGCTGCCGCCGAGCGTGATCCGCACCCCGGCGCCGCTCGCGTCCGGCAGGCAGCGGCTGCGCCTGGCCTTCGGCTCCTGCCGCCTGGCCCTGCCGCACGAGCCTCGATACGAGCTGCCACGCAGGGTGAGCCGCGACGGTCGGGGCGTCGACGCGCTGCGGGCACTGGCGCTGCGCCTGGCGGCGGCCTCGGCGCCCGAGGACCGGCCGGACCTGCTGCTGCTGCTCGGCGACCAGATCTACGCCGACGCCATCTCCCCCGGCATCAAGGCGTTCGTCCGCGGCAGGCGGGACGTCTCGCGACCGCCCGGCGAGCAGGTCGCCGACTTCGAGGAGTACACGCAGCTCTACCGCGAGTCGTGGAGCGATCCCGCGGTCCGCTGGCTGCTGTCGACCGTCCCGACGGCGATGATCTTCGACGACCACGAGATCTACGACGACTGGAACACCTCGGCCGCCTGGGTCGAGGACATGCGCGCCCAGCCCTGGTGGGACGAGCGCATCACCGGCGGGCTGGCCAGCTACTGGCTGTACCAGCACCTGGGCAACCTCTCCCCGGACGAGCTGGCCGCCGACCCCGTCTACCGCGAAGTGCGCGAGGCCGCCGACGCCACCGCCGTCCTGCGCGAGCACGCCCGCCGCACCGACCGGGGGAGCGGTGGCTGGCGCCCGAGCTACCACCGCGACCTCGGCAGGACCAGGCTGGTGACGATCGACTCGCGCTGCGGCCGGGTGCTGGAGCCAGGGCGACGCGCCATGCTGGCCGAGGAGGAGTGGCGCTGGGTCGAGGAGCGCATCAGCGGCGACTTCGACCACCTGCTGGTGGCCACCACGCTGCCGTTCGTGCTGCCGCACGGCGCGCACTACCTCGAGGCATGGAGCGAGGCGCTGTGCGACGGCGCCTGGGGCAGGCTCGCCGCGCATGCGGGGGAGTGGTTGCGCCGCGCCATCGACCTGGAACACTGGGCCGCCTTCCACCGCTCCTTCAACCGGCTCGGCGCCCTGCTCGGGACGGTGGCGGCTGGCCGGGGCGGCCGTCCCCCTCCCGCGGCGATCGTGCTGCTCTCCGGCGACGTCCACTACGCCTACCTGGCCAGGGTGCTGCCGCGCCAGGCCGCCGCCGGGGCGAGCCCGATCCACCAGGCGGTCTGCTCGCCGTACCGCAACGACCTGGTGGGCTGGTTGCGGGCGGCCAACCGGCTCGCCTTCAGCGCGCCGGTGGCGCGGCTGATGCGCGGGCTCGCCCGGCTGGCCCGCGTGGAGCCGGACGCGGTGACCTGGCGCATCCTGCGCGGGCCCTGCTTCGACAACCAGGTGGGCACGCTCGAGCTGCGGGGGCGCGCGGCGCACCTGCGCATCGAGCGCGCGGTCGCCGCTCCTGCCGGCCCGCCGCGCCTGGAGCCGCTGCTGGAGCACGGGCTGGCCGGCGAGGACGTCGTGCCTGCCACGGCGGCGCGGTGAGGCGCCGGGACCCGCGATGACGTTCCTGCGCGTCGCCACCTGGAACCTCCGCACCTGCCGGACCCGCGAGGGTGATCGCTTCGACCTCGACCGCACCGCGGCGACGCTGCGCTCGCTCGACGCCGACCTGGTCGCGCTGCAGGAGATCGACCGCGAGCAGCAGCGCAGCGGCCACATTGATCAGGCCAGGGCGCTGGCTGAGGCGCTCGCGACGAGCTGGCACTTCGCGCCGGCGCTGCTGGGCCAGGCGGAGCAGCCGTCGCGCTGGCGGCGGCCCGAGCCGGGCAGCGACCCGGGCGGGCCGGCCTATGGCATCGCCCTGCTGTCGCGGCTCGAGCTGGAGTCGGTGGAGACGGTCGCGCTGCCACGTCCGGAGGGACGCGGCGAGCCGCGGGTCGCGCTGGTGGCGCGGGTGCGCGCCGGCGGCGGCCGGCTCACCGTCGCCGCGACCCACCTGAGCTTCCTGCCCCGTGACGGCATCCGGCAGCTCCGCCGGCTCCAGCGTCACCTCGCCGGCACGCCCGCGCCGCGGCTGCTGCTCGGTGACCTGAACCTGTGGCTGCCGGTGGTCCGCCTGGTCTCGCTGCCGGGCTGGCGGCCGCTGGTCCGTGGTGCCACCTTCCCCAACCTCCCGCCCGGCACCATGCGGCCGAGCGTGCAGCTCGACCACGTCCTGGCCGCCGCAGGCTCTGAGCTGCGCGTGCGCCGCACACGGATCGCCGCCGGCCCGATCTCCGACCACCGCGCGGCCGTGGTGGACCTGGAGGTGGGCGAGGTGGGCGGCCTGGGCGGCTCAGCTCAGGCGGGGCGGTCGAACCACGCCTGATAGCTCTGGGCGAAGAAGAGGTCGCCGGAGACCTTGAGCTTGCCGGTCATGAACAGCTGGACGCCGTTGGCCTTGCCGGTGATCAGGCCCAGGAAGTCGACGAGCCCGACCTTGATGGTGACCCGCGGGCTGTTGGCGACCCCGCGCTCGACCTCGCAGCGGCCGTCGGCGATGCGCATGGCGTAGGGGCGCATGCCGTCGGGAACGCCGAGCTCGTACTGGATGGTGGCCGCCTGGCCACCCGCTTTGGAGGGGTTGAAGGCCCCCTGCATGCCGACGAAGACCTTGTCGATGAACTCGTCGGGACCGCCAGGCGCGGCCTGGACGGCGGCGAGGAGCTCTTCCTTCGATTGCTGCTCCACGGCGGCGCTGAGCGAGGCGAAGTCCGTGGCGTCGATCTGGCTCATCTGGAGGCTCCTCCCGTTTGGGCGAAGGCCGTTTGGGCGAAGGCGGCCGTTGGCTTACTAAGCGTAACGCCCCCCGGGGCACCCCGGGAGTCGGGATTATCCCACTTGCGCATGAAGCAGGTGGACGGAGGAGCAAACCGGCCGGTAGCAGGCGGTCAGCCGAAGTCGATGCTGGAGTAGCGGCTCAGCTTGGAGAGCTGGTGGTGGGCGTCGATGACCCGGGTGGTGCCGGACTTGGAGCGCATCGACAGCGACTGGGTCATGGCACCGCGGCGATCGAAGCGGATCCCACGCAGCAGCTCGCCGTCGGTCACTCCGGTTGCGGCGAAGAACACGTTGTCGCTCTTGACCAGGTCGTCCACAGTCAGCACCTGGCCGAGATCGTAGCCCTGCTCCAGGGCGGCGCGGCGCTCCTCGTCGTTGCGCGCGTAGAGTCGCCCGAACATCGCCCCGTCCAGGCACTTCAGCGCACAGGCGGCGATCACGCCCTCGGGGGTGCCGCCCACTCCGACCAGCAGGTCGACACCCGTACCCGGGCGCGCGGCCATGATCGCGCCGGCCACGTCGCCGTCGGTGATGAACTTGATGCGCGCGCCGGCCTCGCGGATCTGGCGGACCAGGTTCTCGTGACGGGGACGGTCGAGGATGCAGACGGTGAGGTCCCGGACCTCGGCGCCCTTTGCCTTGGCCACAGCGGCGAGGTTGTCGGCCAGCGGTGCCCCGAAGTCCACGACGCCGGCCGCCTCGCGGCCGACGACCAGCTTCTCCATGTAGACGCAGGGGCCGGGATTGAACATGGTGCCGCGCTCGGAGAGCGCGACGACAGAGATGGCGTTGGGCATGGCCTTGGCGGTGAGGGTGGTCCCGTCGACCGGGTCGACTGCGACGTCGACCCGCGGGTCGCTGCCGTTGCCGATCTCCTCGCCGTTGTAGAGCATGGGCGCGTTGTCCTTCTCGCCCTCGCCGATGACCACCACGCCGGTCATGGAGATGGAGCCGAGCACCGCCCGCATCGCGTCGACCGCGGCCTGGTCGACGGCTTCCTTGTCGCCGTAGCCCAGCTTGCGGGCCGCGGCCATGGCCGCGGCTTCGGTCACGCGGACGAGCTCGAGCGCCAGGTTTCGATCGGGAGCCTCGCTGCCGGGACGAGCGACCATGGCACATACCTCCCACGCTGGAACGCCATGCCCATGACCGTAGCAGGTCGGGCGGCCAGGAGACGCGCCGGACAGGGGCTGGGAGGGGGTGGTTGGGGGGGATTTGGGGGTGGCACAAGCCGGCGCTCGCGCTTACTCTGGTACCGGAAGCCCGTGCTCCATCTGCGCGTGGACATTGACGGCTTCCCTGGCAGCAGGGCCCCGGCGCTCCCGATCCCACCCGGAAGGCGCCGTGGGCCCGTTGCCTTTGCCCTGATCCTCCACCTCGTGCTCGCTCAGGCTGGCCGCCAGCCGCTGATCTCCTGGTTGCTCTCGCCGGGCGGGCGGGGGACGCTTTGGGTGCGGGACGGCGCGCGCTCGGGCGAGCGCGCGAAAGGGGGTGTGGCGATGCTGACCGAGGTGGTCGTCGAGCTGGAGAACCGCATCGGAGCCCTGGCCGACCTCGGCGAGCTGCTGGGCAGGAACGGCGTGGACATCCGCGCGCTGGCGGTGCTGTCGCTGGCCAAGGGCAGGGCGCTGGCGCACCTGGTGGTGGAGCCGGCCGACGTTGCCGTGCGGGTGCTGCACGGCAACGGCATCGTCCCCAGGCGCGTGCGCGAGGTGCTGGTCGTGACCCTTGACGACGAGCCGGGCGCGCTCGGTCGCTACTGCCGCCGGCTGGCTGAGGCGTCGATCAACCTCGAGGCGGTGTACCTCTCCGGCGAGCGCGACGGCTCCAAGGAGCTGGTGTTCGCCGTGAGCGACCTCGAGCGGGCGCGCGAGGTGTAGCCGGGCCGGGGCCGCTGGGGTTGGCACGCGGTAGCATCCGCCCATGGCAGCAGCGACACCGACCGAGCTCGAGCAGTTCGCCCGCCTGGCCCTGGCCGCGGGGCTCGGGGGCGCCGTCGGCATCGAGCGCGAGCTGGCCGACCAGCCGGCGGGCCTGCGCACCCACATGCTGCTCTCCCTCGGCGCCTGCCTCTTCACGGTGATCTCCGCCTACGCCTTCGGCGGCGGTGCCGATCCGAGCCGGCTCGCCGCCCAGATCGTCACCGGCATCGGTTTCCTCGGCGGCGGCGCCATCCTGCGCCACGGCGCCTCCATCCGCGGGCTCACCACCGCGGCAAGCATCTGGGCCACCTGTGCCCTCGGGGTGGCTGTCGGCACCGGGCGCTACGTGCTGTCGATCGGCGCGACCTTGCTGATCCTGGCGACGCTGGTCGCACTCAGAGCGCTACGGAATGTGGTGCGGCGCTGGTCGTCGAGTCGTGAGGAGCTGTCGTTCAGCGCCGAGCGGGGCTTCCGGCTGGAGCCGGTCATCTCGCTGATCCACGAGCACGGCGGGTACCTGCGCGGGCTCCAGCACGAGCAGGGTGACGAGGGCGAGCGCGTGTCGATCGTGGTGCGCTTTCCGCCCCGCCACCGCTTCGAGCGCTTCATCGAGGCGCTCACCCAGATCCAGGGCGTGCGCGAGGTCGAATGGGAGGAGTGAGCGACCCGCGCCCGCTCACGGCGCGCGCGGGTCGACGTAGAGATCGCCGCGGGCCACCTGCACCGGAACCGGCCGCATGGCCGGCAGCGCCGTGCGGCCGCGGGTGCCATCGGGCCGCCCGGCGCCGTCCCATGCCTGCCCGACACAAGGGCGGGCGAAGCCGCTGCCGGCGCCGACCACCGGGCAGGCTCCTGGCGCGAGGACGAAGGTGCGCAGCGCGTCGCCGCGGCGGTCGACCACCACGACCTGGTCCGCCGGTCCGGGCGCCTCGGTGACCGCGCCGGCGGGGAAGCGCGCCAGCGGCGCCAGCTCCACCCACGGCGACCCGGGCCGGCCCCCTTTGGCCAGGAAGATGGCACCGGCGGCGAGGATCACCGCGCCGAACAGCGCGGCCGCGAGCATCCACGGCAGCCCGAGCTGGCGGCGCAGGATCAGCTTGCGTGCCCTGGCCGCTCTCGGCGGCAGGTACGCGAGGCGCTCGCGGGTGGGTTCCTCTGGCACGGACTGCTGGCTCCTTCGTCTCGCCTGGTCGCTGCGCGCCACGCCCCGCCGCGGCCGACCGGCTGGGGCGTTCCCGCCTGCCGGTAGTATCTTCCCAGTTGGGATCGAGTCGCGCTGTGGAGGAAGGGGCGGACGTCGCGGTGACGCAGGGACGGATTCGGGTGGTGATCGCGAAGCCAGGACTGGACGGCCACGACCGGGGAGCCAAGGTGGTGGCCCGGGCCCTGCGGGACGCGGGCATGGAGGTCATCTACACCGGCCTGCACCAGACGCCCGAGCAGATCGTCGCCGCGGTCGTCCAGGAGGACGCCGACGTGGTCGGGCTCTCGATCCATTCGGGCGCCCACATGACGCTGTTCCCACGCGTTGTCGAGCTGCTGCGCCAGCAGGGCGCCGACGACGTGCTGATCTTCGGGGGTGGGATCATCCCCCGCGAGGACGTCACCGCCCTCAAGGACATGGGTGTGGCAGAGATCTTCACACCGGGTACCCCGACCCAGAAGATCATCGACTGGCTGCGGGCAGCCCTGCACCAGGCCGCCTGAGGCGGACTGGTAGCGTGCGGGCGAGATCTGCCGGACAGGTGGATCGTACTCAAGGAACGGTAACGAATGGATTTGTTCGAGCATCAGGCCAAGGAGCTGTTCGCACGCCACGGCGTGGCCGTGCCCAGAGGCAGGGTCGCCTGGTCGCCGGGGGAGGCGCAGGAGGTCGCCGCCGAGCTGGGCGGGACCGTGGTGGTCAAGGCCCAGGTCCAGGTGGGTGGGCGCGGCAAGGCGGGCGGCATCCAGCTCGCCAGGGACCCGGCTGAGGCCAGGGCGCAGGCCGAGCGCATCATCGGCATGGACATCAAGGGGCACGTGGTGCGGCGGGTGCTGGTCGAGGAGGCCAGCGACGTCGCCGCCGAGTACTACGCGTCGATCCTGCACGACCGGGCCGGCAAGGGCTTCCTGGCGATGGCATCGACCCAGGGCGGCGTGGACATCGAGGAGGTGGCCGCCCGCAGCCCCGAGGCGATCGTCAAGGTGCCGGTCAACCCGCTGATCGGGCTGCGCTCCTACCACGTCAGCCAGCTCCTGTACGGGGCGGGCTTCGCGCCGGCCGCGCACAAGGGCGCGGCCGAGATCCTGGGCAGGCTGTACCAGGTGCTGCTCGCCGCCGACTGCACGCTGGTGGAGGTCAACCCGCTGGTGCTGACCGCCGACGGGCAGGTCAAGGCGCTCGACGCCAAGGTCAGCCTGGACGACTCGGCGCTGGTCCGGCACCCGGAGCTGGAGGCGCTGCGCGACACCTTCGCGCAGGACCCGCAGGAGCGGGCGGCCAAGGAACGGGGGCTGAACTACGTCAAGCTGGATGGCTGGGTCGGGATCGTCGGCAACGGCGCCGGTCTGGTCATGTCCACCCTCGACGTGGTCGCGCAGGCGGGCGGCAGGGCCGCCAACTTCCTGGACGTCGGCGGTGGTGCCTCGGCCGAGACGATGGCGTCCGGCCTCGAGGTGATCCTGTCGGACCGCAAGGTCCGCAGCGTGCTGGTGAACATCTTCGGCGGCATCACCCGCGGCGACCTGGTCGCGGAGGGCATCCTCGAGGCGCTGGAGCGGCTCGGCGACAAGGTGCAGGTGCCACTGGTGGTGCGGCTGGACGGCACCAACGCCGAGGAGGGCCGCGAGCTGCTGGCCAAGTCGCGGTCCGACAAGGTGGTCACCGCCGCGACCATGCTCGAGGCGGCCGCCAGGGCGGTCGAGCTGGCGGGGAAGGAAGGGATCTAGCGGGATGGCGATTCTCGTCGACGATGACACCCGGCTGGTGGTCCAGGGGCTGACCGGTCGCGAGGGGCGCTTCCACGCCCTGCGCAACCGCGCCTACGGCACCAAGGTGGTGGCCGGCGTCAGGGCCGGCAAGGGCGGGCAGGACGTGGACGGCATCCCGGTGCTCGACACGGTCGCGCAGGCGGTGGCCAGCACCGGGGCGAACACCTCGCTGATCTTCGTGCCGGCGCTCGCGGCGGTCGACGCCCTGTACGAGGCGGTCGACGCCGGCATCGGCACGATCGTCGTGATCACCGAGAACATCCCCGTCCTGGACATGACCCGCGCGTACAGCTACGTCCACGCCCGCGGCGCGACCCTGATCGGGCCCAACGGCCCCGGGGTCATCTCGCCGGGCAAGGCCAACGTCGGCATCATCCCGGGGGAGATCACCCACGCCGGGCCGGTCGGCCTGGTGTCGCGCTCGGGCACGCTCACCTACCAGGTGATGTACGAGATGGCCGCCGCCGGGGTGGGCCAGACCACCTGCGTGGGCATCGGTGGCGACCCGGTCGTCGGCTCCAACTTCATCGACGTCCTGCGCCGCTTCGAGAACGACCCCGAGACCGCGGCGGTGGTGATGATCGGCGAGATCGGCGGCGACGAGGAGGAGCAGGCCGCGGCGTTCGTGGCCGCGGCCATGACCAAGCCGGTGGTCGCCTACATCGCCGGGTTCGAGGCGCCGCCGGGCAAGCGCATGGGGCACGCCGGCGCGATCATCTCGGGCTCGAGCGGGACCGCGCAGGCCAAGGCGAGGGCGCTGGAGGCGGCGGGCGTGCGGGTCGGCCGCAACCCCACCGAGACGGCCGAGCTCGCGGTGGCCGCGGTGTCACGCTGAGACGGTGAGACGGAATGGCGGGCGGGCCCGCGGCCCGCCCGCCAGGTAGCTCCCGCTCAGTCGGCGATGACGACGGTGTTGAGCACCTTGTCGGCGAAAGTCTGGCGACGGTTGTCCCAGATCGGCCAGAGGAAGCCGATGTAGCAGGGAAGGCTGTCCAGGAGGTGGGCGATCTCGCGGACGAAGCACATGCCGGCGCCGATCGGCTGACCGTTGTCCATGCGCAAGAGCTTCAGGCCGAGCGCCTGCTTGCCCCACGACTGCCCGGTGCGGCCCTGCATGATCCAGCGGTTGTAGATCCATATGCCGAAGGCGACCAGATACAGCAGGATTGCGATCAGGGCCGTGCCGCTCGAGCCGCTGTCGCTCGCCGGCGCCAGGATCGCGACCGCGATGGCGATCGGGATGGCGATGACGAGCTGGTCGATCAGGTAGGCACCGACCCGCTGAAGCCAGTTGGCGAGCTGGTGACCCATGTAGTAGCCGGGCTGCTCGCCGCCATAGGGAGGCTGCGGATAGGCACCCGGGGCTGGCTGGCCGTATGCCCCCTGATCCGGAGGGCCGTAGGCGCCCTGCCCTGGTGGACCGTACGCTCCCTGGCCCGGCGGCTGGCCGTAGGGAGGAGGCGGCGGTGGCGGGTAGGAGGGTGGCTGCCCCTGCGCGGGCTGGTTGGGATCCTCCGGACCGTAGCCTTGCGTCATCGGTGCTCCTTCTCTAGTGGTCGGGGCGCGGCGCGCCGACGGGGCGCCCGGCCTTGTCAGGACGGGTGGCGGACCTGCTGCTCGGCCAGGTCGCCGATGACCGGCAGCTTGAAGTGGCGGCCCTGGAAACCCCGGACGAGCAGCACCACCCAGGTGACCAGCCCGGCGAGCCAGGCCAGGTAGAACACGAGGTCGAGCGGGAAGACGCCGATCGCCCGGCGCAGCACCCCGATCACGACCCAGGCGGCGCCGAACAGGATCGACTGCATGGCGTGGAAGCGGACCTCGGGTCGCCGGTCGAGGACGAAGAAGATCGCTCCCGTCAGGAACAGGGCCACGTAGGACAGGCCAGAGGCGGTGTTCTCGGGCATGCCCGTGGTGCCCGGCGGCTGCGGCCCGCCCGGCGCGCCCCAGCCGGACCCCCCCGGGCCCGGGCCCAGCGGCGGCGGGGGCGACGGGCCCGGCTCGCGGCGCCCTTCCTCGCCCGGCTCCCGCGGCGTGGTTCCCTCGGTCATCGCTTTCCTCCAGTCAAGGACGAGCGTGCTCGAGTCGTCAGATCCATCCGAAGCGGTGAAGCTGGAACGCCCAACTGGCGGCCAGCAGCAGGGTGACCACCAGCAGGGCCCGGCGGCGGGCGCTCTCCGGCCACGGCGCCGGAGGCGACGCCCAGCCGAGCGCCCGCGCCACCAGCAGGGCGGTCATCAGCAGCGTGCCCGCCGCGAGCGGGAGCACGAAGGGGTTGGCGGCGATCGCCGCGCCCAGGTCTCCGGCGGCCAGGCCGGTGGCCGCGGTGGTCATGCCGCACAGCGGGCAGGGCACGCCGGTGAGGGTGCGCAGCGGGCAGGGCAGCACCAGCCCGGTGGAATGGCTCGCGGCCGGGTAGACGAAGGCCGCCGCCGCCGCTGCCAGCCCCGTCAGGCCGAGCTGCTCGGGCAGCGAGAGCGGCCGGCGGGCGGCGCTGGCCAGCCGGCCAGCGGTGCCTCCTCTCTGCATGGTTCCCCTCCTGGACGCCGGTGCCTGGGACCCGCGGGTCGGCGCAGTCAGCGACGCTACCCGCGAACGGGCTGAGTTTACAGCTCAGGCGATCTGGCGCCTGGCCGCGTGCGGCACTTGCCGGGACCTCGTGGCGATGGCAGCATCCCTCGGGCCGGCACAGCAGGATACGGCGGAGCGAGTGACAGGGCGGGGATTTCGTGGCAGACAGCAGACACATGGTGGTCCTCTCTCCGGACAGGGCTCGAACCTGCAATCGCTGATCGCCGCCGCCGCCGACCCCGGCTATGGCCTGCGCGTGGCCCTGGTGGTCAGCGACCGGCCCGGCGCCTACGGCCTGGAGCGCGCCCGTCGCGCCGGCATCGAGACCGCGGTGGTGCGCCTGGAGGACCAGCCCGACCGCGCCGCCTTCGACCGGGCCCTGCGAGACCTGGTCGCGGGCGCCCGCCCGGACGTGGTCTGCCTGGCCGGGTTCATGCGCATCCTCGGCCCTGAGTTCGTGCGGGCCTTCCCCAACCGCATCGTCAACACCCATCCGAGCCTGCTGCCCGCCTTCCGCGGCGCCCACGCGGTGCGCGACGCCCTCACCTACGGCGTGCGCGTCACCGGCTGCACCGTCCACCTGGTCGACGAGGAGGTCGACCACGGCCCGGTGCTGTTCCAGGCGGTGGTGCCGATCCAGGCCGACGACGACGAGCTCAGCCTGCACGAGCGCATCAAGCGGGAGGAGCACCGCCTGCTGCCGCTGGCCGCCAGGCTGGTCGCGGAGGGCCGGGTGCGCGTCGACGGCCGCCGCGCCAGCTTCGAACCGATGGAGTGAGGACCCAGACGTGAGCGATCGCCAGCCCATCCGCCGAGCCCTGATCTCGGTGTTCGACAAGGAGGGCCTCGACCGGCTCGCGTCCGCGCTGCGTGACGCGGGGGTCGAGGTGGTCTCGACCGGCTCGACCGCGGCCGTGCTCGAGGGCTGCGGGCTCGCGGTCACCCGGGTCGAGGAGCTGACCGGCTCGCCCGAGATGCTCGACGGTCGGGTCAAGACGCTGCATCCGCGGGTGCACGCCGGCCTGCTCGCCGACCTGCGCCGGCCGGAGCACCGCGCCGAGCTGGAGGCGGCCGGCATCGCCCCGTTCGACCTCGTGGTGGTCAACCTCTACCCCTTCGAGGAGGCGGTGGCCGACCCGGCGACCGGCGAGGACCTGGCGCTCGAGCGGATCGACGTGGGCGGGCCGTCGATGCTGCGGGCGGCGGCCAAGAACCACCACTCGGTCGCGGTGGTCTGCGACCCGGCCGACTACGGCCTGGTCAGCGACGCGCTCGCCGCCGGCGGGACCACCCTGCGGGAACGCCGCACCCTCGCGGCCAGGGCCTTCGCCCGCACCGCCGCCTACGACGCGGTGGTGGCCGCCTGGTTCGTCGAGCAGGTGGCGGGGCCAGGGGGGGAGCCTGAGCTGCCGGACGTCCTGCCGCTGGCCGCCCGCCGCGCCCAGCCCCTGCGCTACGGCGAGAACCCGCACCAGCGGGCGGCCTTCTACGCCACCACCGAGCCCGGGGCGCTGCGTCCCCGGGGGCTGGCCGCCGCCGTCCAGCTCGCGGGCAAGGAGCTCTCCTACAACAACCTGCTCGACGCCGACGCCGCGCTGGCCCTGGTGAGCGAGTACGCCGACCGGCCCTTCGCGGTGATCGTCAAGCACACCAACCCCTGTGGCGCGGCCTGGGGGACGACCCTGGAGGAGGCGTACGCCGCCGCGCTCGAGGGCGACCCGGTCAGCGCCTTCGGCGGCATCGTTGGACTGTCACGGCCGCTGGACGGGGCCACCGCCCGGCGCATCGCCGAGATCTTCACCGAGGTCGTGCTCGCCCCCGACTTCGACGCCGAAGCCAGGGAGGCGCTGGCGGGCAAGCGGTCGCTGCGGCTGCTCCGGGTCGACCCCGCCGTCCCGGCGGGCACGCTGTCGTTCCGCTCGGTGGCCGGCGGCATGCTGGCCCAGCGGCCGGACCGTGGGCGCGACGACCCGGCCGGCTGGACCCTGGTGTCGGGAGAGCTCCCGCCGCGGGAGGTCCTGACCGACCTGGAGCTGGCCTGGACCGTGGCCAGGCACGTGAAGTCGAACGCGATCGTGCTGGCCCGCGACGGCCGGGTGGTCGGGGTCGGGGCGGGACAGCAGAACCGGGTCGACTCGGCACGGATCGCGGTGGCCAAGGCGGGCGGGCGGGCCGCGGGCGCCGCCGCCGGCAGCGACGCCTTCTTCCCCTTCCCGGATGGCCTCGAGGTGCTCGCCGCGGCGGGCGTCCGGGCGGTCGCCCAGCCAGGCGGCAGCGTCCGCGACGAGGAGGTCACCGCCGCGGCCACCAGGGCGGGCATTACCATGCTGCACACCGGCCGCCGCCACTTCCGTCATTGAGGGGCCGAACCGAGGCCCACCGGCAGGCCAGGGGCGGTCGCGGTAGCGTGGCCCCAGCGAGGGCGGTGCGAGCAAGGGGGACCGATGACGGCGAGGATCCTCGACGGGAAGGCGGTGGCCGCGCAGCTACAGGCTGAGGTGGCCGGTGAGGTCGAGCGGCTGGCGGCGGCGGGACGGCGCCCCGGGCTGGCGGCGGTGCTGGTGGGCGAGCACGAGGCATCGCACATCTACGTCGGCGCCAAGCAGCGCGCCGCGGGTCGCTGGGGCATCGAGTCCCGTGGGATCGCCCTGCCGGCCGACGCCTCCCAGCGGCAGGTCCTCGACGAGGTCGCGGCGCTGAACGCCGACCCGGCGATCCACGGCATCATCGTGCAGCTTCCGCTGCCGGCCGGACTGGACCCGGTGCGGGTCCAGGAGGCGATCGACCCGGCCAAGGACGTCGACGGCCTGCACCCGTGGAACGAGGGGCGCCTGCTGCGCGGCGACCCGGGGCTGGCGCCCTGCACCGCGGTCGGCATCGTCGAGCTGCTGCGCCGCGAGAAGGTCCAGGTCGAGGGCGCTCACGTGGTGATCGTCGGCCGCGGGCTGCTGGTCGGCCGCCCGCTGGCGGTGCTGCTGTCGGCCAAGGCGCCGGGGGCCAACGCCACCGTGACGCTGTGCCACACCGGCACCCGCGACCTGGCCCATTTCACCCGGGAGGCGGATGTGCTGGTGGCCGCGGCCGGCGTGGCGGAGATGATCGCCCCGGACATGGTCAAACCCGGCGCCGCCGTGGTCGACTGCGGCAACCACCGGGTCGGTGGGCGCCTGGTCGGCGACGTCGCCCCCGAGGTCGCCGAGGTCGCCGGCGCCTGTACCCCGGTGCCGGGCGGGGTCGGCCCGATGACCGTGGCGATGCTGCTGGCCAACACGGTCACGGCCGCCGCGGAGCTGGCGCGCCGCGAGGCCGCGCGCGACGGGGGGCACCACGCTTGACCGATCTCGGCCGGCTCGCCGCGCTCCTGGAGCAGGGGGACTTCGTGGTCACCGGCGAGCTGGTGCCGCCGCGCTCGCCCGATCCCGAGCTGGTGCGGCGCATCGCCCGGCAGCTCCGGGGCATGGTCGACGCGGTCAACGTGACCGACAACGCCGCCGCGCGGGTGGCCATGTCCCCGCTCGCCGCGTCGGTGCTGGCGGCCGCCGAGGGTCTCGAGCCGGTGCTGCAGCTCACCTGCCGCGACCGCAACCGCCTGGCGCTCGCCGCCGACCTGCTCGGCGCGCATGCCCTGCACATCCGCGCGGTGCTGTGCCTGTCGGGCGACCCGCTCGAGGTCGGCCCGTTCACCGAGGCCAAGGCCGTCTTCGACCTCGACGCGGTCGGGCTGGCGCGGCTGGCGGGCGATCTCGGGCAGGGCGCCGGGCCGGGCGGCACGCCGATCACGCCCGCGCCCTTCCTGGTCGGCGTGGCCGAAGCGCCCGGCGCCGACCCCTCCGGCGGGGCGCGGCTGGCGGCAAAGGTCGCCGCCGGCGCCCGATTCGTGCAGACCCAGCCGGTCTACGACGTCGGCGGGTTCGCCGAGTGGCTCGACAAGGTGGGCGAGCGTGGGCTCACGGAGAAGGTCGCGATCTTGGCCGGGATGCTGCCGCCCCGCTCGGCGGCGCAGCTCGAACGGTTCGCCGCCCTGCCCGGCTGGGCGGTGCCGGCCGACACCCTGCGGCGGCTGCGCGCCGCCGGCGATCAGCGCGCCGAGGGCCTGGCCCTGGCCGCCGAGGCGATCGAGCAGGTGCGGAGCCTGCCCGGCGTGCGCGGCGTGCACCTGATGGGCCTCGGCCCCGACAGCGGCATCCCCGAGCTCGTCGAGGCCGCTGGGCTCCTGCCCCGGCCACCGCCGCGGTAGCGAGCCCGCGCCAGCGACTTCCACACGTTCAGGCACGACCGCGCTGGGAGATGTCCTGGTAGCGGCGCGGCGCCGGGCCGATGTACTCGGAGTCCGGCCGGATCAGACGGTTGTCGGCGTACTGCTCGCGGATGTGCGCGGTCCAGCCGGCCATGCGCGCCGTGGCGAACAGGGTGGTGTACAGGTCGGGCGGGATGCCGAGCGCCGAGTACACGCTCGCCGTGTAGAAGTCGACGTTGGGGTAGAGGTTCCTCTCCGCCCTGACGGTCTCCTGGATCCTGTCGGAGATCTCGAACCAGTGGCTGTCGCCGAGCTGCTGGCCGAGGCGCCGCGACATCGCGCGCAGGATCGTCGCGCGCGGGTCCCAGGTCTTGTAGACGCGGTGGCCGAAGCCCATCACCTTCTGCTTGCGGGCGAGCCGGTCCCGCACGTAGCCGGCGGCCCGGTCGGGCGTGCCGATCTGGTCGAGCATGTGGCGGACCTGCTCGATCGCGCCGCCGTGCAGCGGGCCCTGGAGCGTGGCGATGGCGGCGGTGACGGCGGCGTAGATGTCCGCCAGGGTGGCCGCCGCGATCCGGCCGGCGAAGGTCGACGCGTTCATGGTGTGGTCGGCGTACAGCACCAGGCAGACGTCGAAGTCGTGGGCCAGCTGGACGTCGGGCTCCTTGCCGGTGAGCGAGTAGAGGAAGTTGCCGGCCAGCGACAGGTCGTCGCGCGGCTCGACCGCCTGGCCGCCGGTCCGCAGCCGGTGGAATGCGGCAACGATCTGCGGCGTGAGCGCCACCAGCCGGTACGCCTTGCGCAGGTTCGCCTCGGAGGAGTCGTCGTCCACCTCGGCATCGAGGGCGGCGGCCGCGGAGACCGCGGTGCGCAGCACCGTCATGGGGCTGACGCTGTCGCCGAGCGCCGCGATGAGCCGCACCAGCGCCGGGTCGAGCCGCTGCCCCGTCCGCAGGGTGGCCTTCACCTCGTCGAGTTGCGCCTGGGTCGGCAGCGCAAGGTGGTGGAGCAGGTACACCGTCTCCTCGAAGGTGGCGTGCTCGGCCAGGTCAGCGATGTCGTAGCCAGCGTAGAAGAGCTTGCCCTGCTGACCGTCGATGTCGGAGATGCTGGTCTGAGCGGCGACCACGCCCTCGAGGCCCTTCCCCGTCCCCTTGCCATCAGTCATCAGCCGTCCTCCAGGTCTCTCGAGAGCGCGCTCTCAGCAATATCGTAGGGAACCGGCCCGACCCGTACATCCTCTGCCGGCCCGGCGGACCAGTCCAGTGACGTGCGCCGTTCGCGCCAGCGGTACTCTTGGCCCGCATACACCGGGCGGCCGGGCACCGGCGCGCGCGCCGCCAGTTATGAGAGGAGCTTCCGAGATGGTCCACCGAGTCACCTTAATTCCCGGTGACGGCGTAGGTCCCGAGCTGTCCGAGGCGACCCGTCGTGTCCTCGAGGCGACCGGTGTCCAGTTCGATTGGGATGTCCAGGAGGCTGGCGCCGACGTGATCGACCGCTACGGCACGCCGCTTCCGGAGCCCGTGCTCGACTCCATCCGCGCCAACGGGGTGGCGATCAAAGGCCCGCTGACCACCCCGATCGGCACCGGCTTCCGCAGCGTCAACGTGGCGTTGCGCAAGGAGCTCGACCTGTACGCGTGCCTGCGGCCGTGCAAGTGGTACCCGGGGGTGCGGTCGCGCTACGACAACATCGACCTGGTGATCGTGCGCGAGAACCACGAGGACCTGTACGCCGGCATCGAGTTCGAGCAGGGCACGGCCGAGGCCAAGCAGGTGATCGAGTTCCTCAACGGGCTGCAGGACAGGCGCATCCGGGAGGACTCCGGCATCTCCATCAAGCCGATCTCGATCACCGGCACCCGGCGGATCGCCCGGTTCGCCTTCGAGTACGCCCGCGCCTACGGCCGCAAGAAGGTCACGGCGGTGAGCAAGGCGAACATCATGAAGCACACCGACGGGCTGTTCTACGCGGTGAGCCGCGAGGTGGCCAAAGAGTACCCGGACATCGAGTACGACGAGTACCTGGTCGACAACATGTGCATGCAGCTGGTGCAGAAGCCGGAGAACTTCGACGTGCTGCTGCTGCCGAACCTCTACGGGGACATCCTCTCCGACCTGGCCGCCGGGCTGGTCGGCGGGCTCGGCGTGGCCCCCGGCGCCAACATCGGCGACCGGGTCGCGGTGTTCGAGGCCACCCACGGCTCGGCCCCCAAGTACAAGGGGCAGAACAAGGTCAACCCGATAGCGATGATGCTCTCCGGCGTGCTGATGCTGCGGCACCTGAACGAGGGCGACGCCGCCGCCCGGCTCGAGCGCGCCATCGCCGCCGTGGTCGCCGAGGGCAGGAGCGTCACCTACGACATGAAGCCGCATCGCGACGACCCCACCGCGGTCGGCACCAGCCAGGTCGCCGACGCCGTGGTCGCCAGGACCGAGCAGGGGGTCTGAGGCGATGAAGGTCACTGTCGTCGGGGCTGGCAAGTACGGGTCGACCACGGTGCAGCGCATCGCCGAGAAGCGCATTGCCGACGAGGTGGTGATGACCGACATCGTCGAGGGCCTGCCGCAGGGGCTGGCACTCGACATGGCCCAGTCCCGCCCGATCGAGGGCTTCGAGACCAGAGTCGTCGGCAGCAACGGCTACCAGGAGACCGCCGGCTCGGACGTCTGCGTGATCACCGCCGGTGTGCCCCGCAAGCCTGGCATGAGCCGGATGGACCTGCTCGAGACCAACGCCAGGATCGTCGGCGAGGTCACCCGCAGGTTCGTGGAGGGCTCGCCCGACGCGGTCATCATCGTGGTCTCCAACCCGCTCGACGAGATGACCGCCCTGGCCGCCCAGGTCTCCGGCTTCCCGAGGGAGCGGGTCATGGGCCAGGCGGGCATGCTCGACACCGCCCGCTTCAAGCACTTCGTCGCCGAGGAGCTGGGCACCAGCCCCCGCAAGGTCGAGGCCATGACCCTCGGCTCCCACGGCGGCACCATGGTGCCGGTGCCGAGCCTGGTCAAGGTGGACGGCAAGCCCCTGCTGGAGCTGGCCGACGCCGCCACCGTCGAGCGGGTCGTGCAGCGCACCCGCGACGGCGGTGGCGAGATCGTCGCGCTGCTCAAGACCGGTTCCGCCTACTACGCCCCCTCCAGCGCGGCCTGCGCGATGGTCGAGGCGGTGCTGAGCGACTCTGGCGCGCTCATGCCGGTCTGCGCCTGGGTGACGGGCCAGTACGGCCTCGATGACGTCTACCTGGGCGTGCCGGCCCGGCTCGGCCGCGGCGGGGTGGCCGAGATCGTCGAGCTGCCGCTTGCCGAGGCGGAGCTGGCCGAGCTGCGCGAGGCGGCCGGCGAGGTCCGCGCCAGGCAGGCCGACGTGGCCAAGCTGACCGGCTGAGCGGCCGCGGCGCCCGGCCGACCTCACGCCGGGCCTCACCTCGGGGTGCCGGTGCCGCCGCTGCAGCTCGCGCCCGGCTCGGGCGTCTGCGGGCCCTGGCGGTACGTGGCCACGAACTGGTCGAGGCCGGCGTCGCCGGCGCTGTGGAACCACTCCTGGACGCCCCAGGCCGAGGCGACCACCGGGGCCGGCAGGCCGGGATACGGGCTGACCAGTACGTAGGTCTGTGCATGGGCGATGCCCGCCAGGCGGGCGACCTGGTCCTTGGCGAGGCTGGGCTGGTAGGTGATCCAGACCGCGCCGTGCTCCATGGAGTGGACCGCGTTCTCGTTGTGCACCGGCTGGTCGTAGTCGCCGCAGGTCTGCCAGACGGGGTTGTGCGCACCGCCGACCGGCGGGTTCTGCGGGTAGCTCACCGGCGCGGTGGTGTGGTTGCGGCTCGAGACCTTGAAGGTCGTCACGTGGCCGTAGCCGGCGGCGGTCGGACCGCCGCCGCCCCTGCTCGCCATCACCACGGCGATCACCACGCCGACGGCCACGACGAGGGCGGCGCCAGTGGCGATCGCCGCCCGCCGGCGCCGTTCGCGCCGGCGGCGGGCGGCGGCCTTCCTGGCCGAGCCCGTCACCCGCTTGCTCGCGCCACGCTCGATGCTGCGCTTGCTCATTTCTCCGCTTCCCTCCGAGTTTTCCCAGTGCGTGCCGTTGCCCGGCGCAGGTGAGTAACCTTGGCCCTCTGGAAGCATGCTACGTGCAGCAAGAGGAAACGGCTGGAGGCTGGAGATGGCGGGTAACAGCTTCGGGGCGCGGGGCGTCCTTGAGGTCGGGGGACGCTCCTACGAGATCTTCCGGCTTGGTGCGCTCGGGTCCACGGCCGACGTGTCGCGGCTGCCCTTCTCGCTCAAGATCCTGCTCGAGAACCTGCTCCGCCGCGAGGACGGCAGCAGCGTGCGCGCGGCCGACGTGGAGGCGCTCGCCCGCTTCGACCCCGCCGCGACGCAGGCCAGGGAGATCGCCTTCTCGCCCGCGCGCGTGCTGCTGCAGGACTTCACCGGCGTGCCGGCGGTCGTCGACCTGGCCGCGATGCGGGACGCGATGACCCAGCTCGGCGGCGATCCGGACCGGATCAACCCGCTGGTCCCTGGCGAGCTGGTGATCGACCACTCGGTCATCGCCGACGTGGCCGGCCGGCCCGACGCCTTCGCCCGCAACGCCGAGCTGGAGTTCGAGCGCAACCGCGAGCGCTACGCCTTCCTGCGCTGGGGCCAGCAGGCGTTCCACGGCTTCAAGGTGGTCCCGCCCGACACCGGCATCGTTCACCAGGTCAACCTCGAGTACCTGGCGCGCGTGGTGGTCGCCGACGAGCAGGGACAGGCGTACCCGGACACGCTGGTGGGCACCGACTCCCACACGCCCATGGTCAACGGGCTCGGCGTGCTCGGCTGGGGGGTCGGCGGCATCGAGGCGGAGGCGGCCATGCTGGGCCAGCCGATCTCGATGCTCACGCCCAAGGTGGTCGGCTTCAAGCTGGACGGCGAGCTGCCCGAGGGGTCGACCGCGACCGACCTGGTGCTCACCGTCACCGAGCTGCTGCGCCGCCGCGGCGTGGTGGGCAAGTTCGTGGAGTTCTACGGCCCGGGCGTCGGCAACGTGCCGGTCGAGAACCGCGCCACCATCGGCAACATGTCACCGGAGTACGGCTCCACCTGCGCGATCTTCCCGATCGACCAGGAGACCTTGCGCTACCTGACCTTCACCGGCCGCTCGCCAGAGCAGATCGCCCTGGTCGAGGCGTACGCCAGGGAGCAGGGCCTGTTCCACGATCCCGCCGCCGAGCCGCTCTACTCGGAGCGGGTCGAGCTGGACCTCGCCACCGTGGTGCCGAGCCTGGCCGGCCCCAAGCGGCCGCAGGACCGGGTCTCCCTGGCCGACGCCAGGCGCGCCTTCCGCGGTGCCCTGGTCGAGATGCTGCCGCCCGACAAGGTCGCGTCGCAGACCGCCGCGCTCGCCGCGCGCCCGCCCGGCGCGGACGAGGCCTCCGAGGAGTCCTTTCCCGCCAGCGACCCGCCGGCCGCCATGGCCGGGGTGAGCGAGCACGTCAACGGCGATCCCGCGCCCGGCTGGTTCGAGCCCGACCCGTCCGGGGTCAGCGGCCGCCCGAGCGTCGCGGTCCCCGTCCGCGTGGCCGACGGCGGCCGCTTCGACCTCGATCACGGGCACGTGGTGATCGCCGCCATCACGAGCTGCACCAACACCTCCAACCCGTCGGTGATGCTCGCCGCCGGCCTGCTGGCCAAGAAGGCGGTCGACCGCGGGCTCGCCGCCAAGCCCTGGGTCAAGACCTCGCTGGCGCCCGGCTCCAAGGTGGTCATGGACTACTACGAGCGGGCCGGGCTGGTGCCCTATCTCGAGAAGCTCGGCTTCCACCTGGTCGGCTACGGCTGCACCACCTGCATCGGCAACTCCGGCCCGCTCGCCCCGGAGATCTCCGAGGCGGTGGAAGCGAGCGGGCTGGTGGTCTGCTCGGTGCTGTCCGGCAACCGCAACTTCGAGGGGCGCATCAACCCCGACTGCCGCATGAACTACCTGGCCTCGCCGCCGCTGGTGGTCGCCTACGCCATCGCCGGGACGATGGACGTCGACCTCTACAACGAGCCGCTCGGGGTGGCCAGCGACGGCAGCCGGGTCTTCCTGCGCGATCTGTGGCCCAGCAGCGCCGAGGTCGCCGAGGTGATCGGCCAGGCGGTGCGGTCGGACATGTTCCGCAAGAGCTACGCCGACGTGTTCCAGGGGGACGAGCGCTGGGCCTCGCTGGGGGTGCCGACCGGGTCGAGCTTCGCCTGGGACGAGCGCTCCACCTATGTGCGGCGCCCGCCCTACTTCGATGGGATGCCCTCCGCGCCCGAGCCGGTGCGCGACGTCCACGGCGCCCGCGTGCTCGCCGTGCTCGGCGACAGCGTGACCACCGACCACATCTCGCCCGCCGGGGTGATCAAGCGCGACGGCCCTGCCGGCCGCTACCTCACCGAGCAGGGGGTCGAGCCCAAGGACTTCAACTCCTACGGCGCGCGGCGTGGCAACCACGAGGTGATGATCCGCGGCACCTTCGCCAACATCCGCCTGCGCAACCGGCTCGCCCCGGGCACCGAGGGCGGCGTCACCCTGCACCTGCCGGACGGCGAGCAGACGACCATCTACGAGGCGGCCATGCGCTACCAGGAAGAGCACGTCCCGCTGCTGGTGCTGGCAGGCAAGGAGTACGGGTCCGGGTCCTCGCGCGACTGGGCGGCCAAGGGACCGCGCCTGCTGGGCGTGCGCGCGGTCATCGCCGCCAGCTACGAGCGCATCCACCGCTCCAACCTGGTCGGCATGGGCATCCTGCCGCTGGAGTTCCTGCCGGGCGACTCGGTCGACTCGCTCGGCCTCAGCGGCCACGAGACCTTCGACGTCACCGGGCTCGAGGCACGGGCGAGCGGCGGAGAGTTCCCCCGCGAGGTCGCCGTCCGCGCCGATGGCATGGAGTTCCGGGCGCGGGTCCGCATCGACACCCCCAACGAGGAGGAGTACTACCGCCACGGCGGCATCCTCCAGTACGTCCTGCGCCAGCTCCGCGACTGACGTCTGCCTCGCCTGCCTCGTCCGGCCCGGCCGGCTCTGACCCGGCCCGGCCCGACCACGGCCGGTCCCGCCGATATGCGCGGTTAGTGGCTCATTAGCGCCTCCTGGTCTCGTGATATGAGCGGTCGGTGCCAGCAGGCGAAACGTTTGCGCGAAACGAGCATTTCACGCGGTTTTGGTTTAGAATCCCGCGCCGTGGGCGATCCGGTCCCGCCTTCCCCCGCCAAGACCGGTGAGCGGTCCCCCCCGGACCGGCCGGTCAACGCTGTCCCCAACGAAGGGGGTGACAGGATGACACGCCTCAAGGGCCGCGTTGCACGTACCGCCGCGGCGCTTGCCGGCCTCGCCGCGCTCGCGTTCTCCGCGAGTGCCATGTTGAAGTGGTAGCACTCAAGTGTGCCGGTCACACGTGTGACCGCGCGTAGTCTCAGGCTGCTCGGACGGACCCCTGCCCGAGCAGCCTTTGCTTTGAGGCCATCCACATTTTGTGCAGTGGAACCCCGAGACTATCTAGCGGTTTGACAGGGAAGTTACCCTGATACCGGAAAGTGCTCCATTTCGCTATGAACTAACGGCCCGGTCTCGAGGGGAATCGGCGTCATGGCGAGGCACTCTCATGTGGCCTTCCTCAGGGCCAGCCGCCGGCTGACCGGTCTCGACGTCTGGGTGGCCCTGGTCACCATCGGTGGCTTCGTGTTGTTCGTCCGGGTACTGTCCGAGGCGGCCACCGCAGCCAGGCACGCCGACCTGTCCTTCTGGGTGCTGGCGGCATGCGTGCTGCCGGCGGAGCTCATCCGGGTTCCGGTCTGGCGCCGCAACGCCGTCTACCAGATCGTGATGTCCCGGCCGTTCGTCCTGGCCCTGCTGACCGGCTGGGGCGTCCCCCTGACGGTCGCGGTCTTCATGGTCGCCAGCGTCGTCAGCGATCTCCTGCACCGCAAGACGCCCGTGCGGATCTCCTTCAACGCCGGCCAGTACGCTCTGTCGATCGCGGCCGCCGGCGCGGTCTACGAGGTGCTCGGCGGGCATCCGCCGCTCGGGCTCAGGCAGGTGCCGGCGTTCCTGGCGGCCACCGTCGTGCTCGTGCTGGTCAACCGGGTGCTCGTGCGAGTGGCCGTGACGCTCTCGGAGCGCCGTCCGCTCACCCCAGTCTCCCTGCTGGAGGGAACCCAGGTCGAGCTTGTCGAGGGCACGATCCAGTTCAGCCTGGTCCTGGTCGCGCTGCTGGTGGCCGAGCACCGCCTGGTCCTCCCTCTGGTGCTTGCTCTGCCCGCCCTACCGATCTATGTGGCGGGGCGCGCCGCCAACCGCGCCGAGGCGCTCAGCCGCGACTACGCCAAGCAGCTCCTCCACTACCGGCACCTGTTCGTGGTCGCCGACCGGTTCAGACGCCAGGCCGAGGCCGGCAGCGGGGTCAACAGCCTGCAGCTCGCCGCGATGGCACTGGACCTGCGCGCCTCCACCGCCATGCTCAAGGGCCTGCTCGGCACCATCTCCCGCGAGGCCGAGCGGCGCCACCTCGACTGGCTCCAGGGCCTGGCGGGCAACGGCGTCGAGCACGCCGAGCAGCTGGTCGACAAGCTCGAGCAGCTCCAGACCACCGCGGCCACCCAACGCGGTGAGCCGGAGCGCCAGTACGTCGACGCCGCCGAGCTGGTCGACGTCGCCGAGCAGCTCGCCAAGACCATCTGCGCGGGCCGCCCGGTCGTCGCCGTGGCGCCCTCCGACAGCCTTCCGGTGCGCGTCAATCAGGACGAGATCCTCGACATTCTCGGCAATCTCGTCCTGAACGCCCACCGCTACGCCCCCCCGGAGACCGCCATCCAGCTCAGCGCGGTCCGCCAGGGCAATCAGGTGGTCCTCTCCGTCGAGGACGAGGGCATCGAGGTCCCCCCCGAGGAGCGCGAGCGCATCTTCGAGCTGCCACGGCTCGAGGAGCCGCAGCTCGACGGCGACCTCCACCCGCCCGACCAGAGGCTGGGCCACGGCCTCGCCATGGCTCGCCAGCTCGCCCACGCCAACGGCGGCGAGCTCCGCGCCGTCGATCCCGGCGACACCGCCGGCCGCGCCCGCTTCGAGCTGCGCCTCCCACTCGCTCACCAGCCGGTGCCGATCCGCCACACCGCCGAGGCGGTCTGAGCGCGGCGCCCGTCGTCGCCCCTCCAGCCGCGCGTGAGGCCGGCCCGGCAGGTAGCATGACCGCGTTCGTGACGGCGACCCGATGAGCGAGGACTGACCGACGTGGCCCGCATCCTCTCTGGCGTCCAGCCCACCGGCAACACCCACCTCGGCAACTACGTCGGGGCCTTCCGGCAGTGGGTCGAGCAGCAGCACGAGTTCGACGCCTACTACTGTGTGGTCGACCTGCATGCGATCACGCTGCCGTACGAGCCCGCCGAGCTGCGCTCACGCACCCTGGAGATGGCCGCGATCCTGCTGGCGTGCGGGCTCGACCCGCAGGTGTGCACGCTGTTCGTGCAGTCGCACGTGCCCGAGCACACCGAGCTGGCCTGGATGCTCAACCACATCGCCACGGTCGGCGAGCTGCGCCGCATGACGCAGTTCAAGGCCAGGGCGGCCCGGGGCGGCGAGGGGGCGCTGCCGGCGGGCTATTTCAACTATCCGGTGCTGCAGGCCGCGGACATCATGATCTACCAGGCCGACCGGGTGCCGGTGGGGGAGGACCAGCGCCAGCACCTGGAGCTGACGCGGGACGTGGCCGAGCGCTTCAACGCCCGCTTCGGTCAGACCTTCGTGGTGCCGGAGGCGTACATCCCCAAGGTCGGCGGCAGGGTGATGGACCTGCAGCACCCCGACCAGAAGATGTCGAAGTCCGGTCCGTCGCCGGCCGGGCGGATCGAGCTGCTGGACCCGCCGGAGGCGATCCGCAGGAAGGTCCGCGGGGCGGTGACGGACTCAGGGCGAGAGATCCTGGCCCGGCCCGACAAGCCGGCGATCTCGAACCTGCTCGAGCTGTACTCGGTGGTGACCGGCAAGGCGGTCGGTGAGCTGGAGGAGGCGTACTCGGGTCGCGGCTACGGCGAGCTGAAGTCGGACCTCGCCGAGACGCTGATCGCGTTCATCACCCCGGTGCGCGAGCGCTATCTCGAGCTGCGGGCGGACAGCGGGCGCCTGGCCGGGATCCTGGATGCGGGGGCTGCCAAGGCGCAGGCCGTGGCGCGCGAGACGCTCGCGCTGGCCAAGGACCGCATGGGGCTGCTTCCCCGCGGCGCTGGTTAGGGCCGCCGTGGCCCGGCCGGCCACGGCGCTGCGGCTCGGCGTGATCGTGCTGTTGCCCGAGCCGGTCGCCGCGCACGTGCAGGCATGGCGTCGGGCGCTGCGCGACCCGGCACGCGACCTGATCCCACCGCACCTGACGCTGGTGCCGCCGCAGACGGTGGCGGCAGCCCGGCGCGAGGCCGCGGTCGACCTGCTCGACCGCGCCGCCGCCACGGCGGTTCCCGGCCTGATCGAGCTGCGAGGGGCGGCGACGTTCCTGCCGGACAGCCCGGTGGCCTTCCTGGTGGTGACCGAGGGCGAGCCGACCCTGCGGGCGCTGGAGCGGGCGCTGCGGGCGCCGCCGCTGGACCAGCGGGCCTTCCCGTTCCATCCGCACGTCACCTTGACGCAGGACCGGCCCGCCGCCGAGCTGGAGGCGGCCGCACGCGAGCTGGCCGGCTTCCACGCCCTGTTCGCGCTGCCGAAGGTGACGCTGACCGAGGAGGATGAGCGTGGCGGCTGGCACGTGCTGCACCAGGCCGCGGTCGGCGGCTCCGAGGTGGTCCGCGAGGTGCCGCTGGCGGAGGCGGCAAGCGCGGCCGTGTTCCTGTTCGACGGCTCACGGGTGCTGCTCGGCCTGCGCACGCTGCGACCGGAGCGCCGCTATCCGGGGGTGTGGGACGCGCTCGGGGGCAAGCCGGAGCCGGGGGAGTCACTGCTGGGGGCGCTGGTCAGGGAGGTCCGCGAGGAGGCGGGCGTTGAGCCGCTCGCGGCGGCGTCGCTCGGCTGCTTCCACGACGGCGAGCGGGCCGATGCGTTCTACGTGGCGAGCGCCTGGCGGGGCGAGCCGCGCAACCAGGACCCGAAGGAGCATTCGCGGCTGGAGTGGATCGCGCTGCAGGCGATGGCGGACCTGCCGCTGGCGCCGACCACGCGGCGGGCGCTGGCGCGGCTGCTCGAGGTGGTCGGGCGCGCCGGATAGCGAACCGTCGTCGCTGGGTACCCTCAGCAGGACGACCAGTTGAACCCGAGACGGGGGAGTGACGTGGCGACCGGACGGCTGCCCTCTGGGACCTCTGATATCTCTACTATCGATACCGACGGGCCCGGCCGGGACGGGCCCTCGACCGGCGAGCTGCTCAGGGGCCTCGCCGAGGACGCGTCGACGCTCGTGCGCCAGGAGGTGCTGCTGGCCAAGCAGGAGATGACCGAGGGGCTGGCAGCCAGGGCCAAGGCCGGCAGCCTGCTGGCCGCGGGGGGCGTGCTGGCGCTGTACGGGCTCGGGTTCCTGCTCGCCTCGGCGGCCCGGGCGATCGGAGAGCCGGTCTGGCTCGGCCCGCTGATCGTGGGTGGCGCGACGATGCTCGTGGCCGGCGTGCTCGCGCTGGTGGGCAGGCGCCGCCTGGCGGCCTCCAAGGTCGCGCCGGCTCGGGCCAGAGCCGAGCTGAAGGAGACCGCGGCAGAGCTCAGGGAGGAGATCAGGTGGGTGAGACCGCAGCGGCGACCGCCCGAGAGGTCGAGCTGACCCGCAGACGCATGGAGGAGAAAGTGGCCCAGCTCTCCGAGCGAGCCCCGGACGAGCTCCGCAGGATCGCCAAGCAGATCGCGTTCGCGCTGGCGTCCGCGATCGCCGTGATGCTCGCCCGCAAGGTGGTGGGCATCCTGTGGGAGCGCACCGTGGGTGAGCCACCCCCGACCCGGCGGCGCAGGCGCGCCCGCGCCGACGAGTAGCCGGCGACCCGGGGACCGCCGTCACACCTTGCGGAACAGCAGGGCGCGCTTGACCTCCTGGATCGCCTGGGTGACCTTGATGCCGCGCGGGCAGGCGTCGGTGCAGTTGAAGGTGGTGCGGCAGCGCCACACCCCCTCCTTGTCGTTGAGCGTCTCGAGGCGCTCCGGGGCGCCGCGGTCGCGCGAGTCGAAGATGAAGCGGTGCGCGTTGACGATCGTCGCCGGCCCGAAGTACTGGTCGTCCGCCCAGAAGACCGGGCACGAGGTGGTGCAGGCGGCGCACAGGATGCACTTGGTGGTGTCGTCGAAGCGCTCGCGCTCCCCGGGCGACTGGCGCCGCTCGGTGTCGGGCGCGGGCTCGTCGTTGACCAGGTAGGGCAGGGCCTCCCGGTAGGAGGCGAAGAACGGCTCCATGTCGACCAGGAGGTCCTTCTTGACCTGGAGCCCGCGCAGCGGCTCGACCGTGATGTGGTCGCCCAGCTCGCGCACCAGCACCTTGCAGGCAAGCCGGTTGGTGCCGTTGATCAGCATGGCGTCCGAGCCGCACACGCCGTGGGCGCAGGAGCGCCGGAAGGTGAGCGAGCCGTCCACGTTCCACTTGACGTGATGGAGAAGGTCCAGGACGCGATCCATCGGCTCGGCCGGCACCCGGTAGGTCTCCAGGTGCGGGGTCGCGTCGGTCTCGGGGTTGTAGCGGCGGATCCGCAGGGTCACCTGCATCGGCGTCTGCTCACCTCAGTAGGTTCGCGCCATCGGCTGGTAACGGGTGACGGCGACGGGCCGGTAGTCGAGCTTCACCCCGCCGCCCGGGGTCTTCCAGGCGAACGAGTGCTTGAGCCAGTTGCTGTCGTCCCGCTTGGGGAAGTCCTCGCGGAAGTGGCCTCCGCGGCTCTCGGTGCGGGCGCGGGCGGAGACCACCAGCGCCTCGGCCAGGTCGAGCAGGAACCCCAGCTCAACCGTCTCGAGCAGGTCGGTGTTGTAGCTCCTCGACGTGTCCTGCACCCAGACGCGGTGGTAGCGGTCCCGCAGGGCGTCGAGCTGGCCCTCCATGTCCTCCAGGAGACCCTCGCTGCGGTACACGCCGGCATTGTGGTCCATGGCCGCCTGGAGGTCGGCGCGGATGGCCGCGGCCCGCTCGCCCTGCGGGTGGCCGGCGAGCTCCTCGAGCGTGCGCCGGACGTCGAGGGCCGGATCGTCCGGCAGGGCGGCGAAACCGATCCCGGCGGCGCGCTCTGCCGCGGCGATGCCGGCGCGCCGGCCGAACACCACGATGTCCAGCAGCGAGTTGGTGCCGAGCCGGTTGGCGCCGTGCACCGAGACGCAGGCGCACTCGCCCGCCGCGTACAGTCCGGGCACCACCGCGCCGGCGGCGTCGGCCAGGACCTCGCCGTGCACGCCCGTGGGGATGCCGCCCATGGCGTAGTGCGCGGTCGGCTGGATCGGGACGCCCTCCTTCTTGGGCTCCACGCCCAGGTAGGTGCGGGCGAACTCGGTGATATCGGGCAGCTTGGCGTCGATCACGCTGGGGTCGAGGTGGCTGACGTCGAGGTAGACGTAGTCGCCGTCGGGTCCGGCGCCGCGCCCCTGGCGGATCTCGGTGTAGATGGCGCGGCTGGCGAGGTCACGCGGGGCGAGGTCCTTGATGGTCGGAGCGTAGCGCTCCATGAAGGGCTCGCCGTCCTTGTTGCGCAGGATGCCGCCCTCGCCGCGGGCCGCCTCGGAGAGCAGGATGCCGAGCTTGTACAGGCCGGTGGGATGGAACTGGAAGAACTCCATGTCCTCCAGCGGCAGGCCGCGCCGGTACACCACGGCCGGGCCGTCGCCGGTGAGGGCGTGCGCGTTGGAGGTGACCCTGTAGACCTTGCCGAAGCCGCCGGTGCACAGCACCACCGACCTGGCGCGGAACACGTGCAGCTCCCCGGTGGCCAGTTCGTAGGCGACCACGCCGGCGGCGCGGCCATCGACCAGCAGCAGGTCCAGCACGTACAGCTCGTTGAAGAAGGTCGTGCCCTGCTTGACGTTCTGCTGGTAGAGGGTCTGCAGGATCATGTGGCCGGTACGGTCGGCCGCGAAGCACGAGCGGCGCACGGCGCCCTTGCCGTGATGGTGGGTGTGGCCGCCGAAGCGGCGCTGGTCGATCCTGCCGTCGGGGGTCCGGTTGAAGGGCATGCCCATGTGCTCGAGGTCATAGACCGCGTCGATCGCCTCGCGGCACATGATCTCGGCCGCGTCCTGGTCGACCAGGTAGTCGCCGCCCTTGATGGTATCGACTTCCTTCTACGCACTAGCTTATCACATGCGTCTACCTGGGCAAATGGTGACCGTCCCATATTCCACTTTCAGCGTTGACTAGGTAGGAGGCGCGACGGACACTTGGCTCTGTCCAGGGGCACGAGAAGGGAGCGCGGACATGCGCATTTGGAAGCTACGAGGTAGCTGCCCGGACGGCAACACCTGTCCAACGGTGTACGCGACGGAGCGGGGGACACGGCTGGTGCAGGGTTGGAAGGTCACCGACCCAGCCGTCCTCTCCCAGTTGGGTGTCCCACCAGGCGAGGAGGTCGTTGAAGTCCCCGCGGAGCTGCTGGGAGAGGAGGGAGAGGAGCCGGGATGCTCGACGTAACGGGCCTCGGGGAGTACATCGACGCGCACTTCACACGCCAAGCCTTCCGGCTTGAGACCTTGGCAGCCTATGACGTGGCCAGCGATGACAGCGACGTGGAGCGCTATCTGCGTGGCGAGCCGGAGCCGGACCCGGCCAGGAAGGGGCCATGGCTTGAGCGGCTGCGGCGCGAGCGCCGCGAGGGCAAGCGCCGCCAGCGCGTGCATGTCGTGCGCTCTCCGCTCTCCGACTACCTGCGCTACGAGTGCGAGTGGGGCTACCTGCCCAACGTTGCCGCTGGCGAGGACATCTGGATTCTTGACCTTGCAAAGCGGCCATGTCCGGCTGGCCTGGTCGATCATGACTTCTGGCTGCTCGATGACGAGCATGTGATCCGGATGCACTACGACGGTCAGGGCCGCTTCGTCGGTGCCGAGATCCTCGACGACGCCCAGCTCCCGCGTTATCGGCAGGCCCAGGACGTGGCGATCGAGGCGGCGGAGCCGTTCTTGGACTACTGGCGGCGGCGTCCGGAGTATCACCGGGTGCACTGGTCAGCGGTATGAGGGGATCGCTTTGGTGAGGCGCCGCGACGACCGGAAGCGCCTCGCCGGCCACCTGCGGGCCTTGCGGGAGGCAGCCGGTCTTGGCGGGATCGAGGCTGGCCGCCGTGCGGGCATCAGTCAATCCAAGATCAGC